>Ga0187855_10000511_pt1 | contig 33582 bp, 25 predicted proteins | sample June2016WEW_8_10_2_FD_132969 | JGI IMG/M metagenome (GOLD analysis project Ga0187855, IMG submission 132969) | Peatland microbial communities from SPRUCE experiment site at the Marcell Experimental Forest, Minnesota, USA - June2016WEW_8_10 | ecosystem: Environmental > Terrestrial > Soil >... | reverse complement strand
GTGAACTCCGAAGGCACCGTTACACGCTCCGGCAAAAAAACGTACAGCCTGCAACTTAACAGCAGCGCGCAAGCCGCTGACGGCATGCGCCTGAGCCGTAATCCGTTCTGGATGGTGGCCAAGGTCGAAGAGCTGCCGACGCGGGAAAACCTGATCGCCGAGTCCAAGAAAATGCTCGACACGGTCGTGGCGCCGCGCCAGGCGCCCATTGTGGAAGAAGAATATCGCGGCCCGGTGTTGTTCGCTCCGGACGCCGCCGACGATGTCATCGCTTCGCTGGTCGGCGCGAATGTGCTCGGCCGCAAACCTCAGCTTGGACGACCCAACCGCACCACCGGCGCCTTTGCCACCAGCTACAAGTCGCGCGTGCTCCCGAATTTCCTTACGGTCGTCGACGATCCGACGCTGAAGGATTTCGAGGGCAAAAGCTTGGTGGGTAACTACGATGTGGACGACGACGGCGTGAAGGCGCAACCGGTGACCCTGATTGAGAACGGCACGCTGGTCAACTACCTCGTCAGCCGCCAGCCCATCCGCGACTTCCCTTCTTCCAACGGCCATGGCCGTGGCGGCGCTGGAACGGTTCCCACGCCGAATCTTGGCGTGCTGGTGGTGAAAAGCTCCGAAGCGCAGTCACCGGAAGCGCTGAAGCAACACGTCATACAAATGATCAAAGAGCAAGGCCAACCGTACGGCTACCGCGTCGAGACGCTGGGCCCGGGCAACACGCCGCGCTTGCTCTATCGCATTTACCCAGATGGCCACGAGGAGCTCGTCCGCGGAGCGGTGTTCAACGAACTCGATGTTCGCGCTCTACGTAGCGACCTGCTGTCGGTCGGCAACGATCCGCTGGTCAGCAATCGGGCCGGCGGCATCGCGACGACGGTCATCAGCCCGTCCCTGCTCTTCGACGAACTCGAAGTGAAGCGCGCCGATACCAGCAAGGACAAGCTGCCCGATTATCCTCCGCCGCCCCAGAAGAAGTAGTCGAGGAGAAGTAACCAACGGCGTACCTCGGCGCCCTGATTTCGTGGCCACTCGTTGCAAACAATGGCATTCTAAAATCGCGCCATGACTCTCCGCGAACGCCTCGAAGCCCTCGGCCAAACCGCGCTACTCATCTTTATTTTGACCTCCGCGGCCTTCCTCAGCGCCATTACCGCGATGCGTATCGCCATTCACGGGCGAGAAACCACCATGCCCAACCTGGTCGGCAAGAACGTCAGCGAAGCCAGCGGCATGCTGCGTTCCCGCGGCCTGGTGTTGCGCGTTGCCGACCGCGTCTACAGCGACGAGCCCATTAACGCGGTCGTGCGCCAAACGCCCTCCGCCGGGCTGCTCATGAAAGTTTCGCAGCAAGCGCACGTGGTTCTGAGCCTCGGCCAGCGGCAGCTCGAAATCCCGCTGCTTGAAGGTAGTTCCCTGCGGGTGTCACGTATTGAGCTCCTGCGAGCCGGCCTGCAAGTCGGCGAGGTTTCGGCAGTTACTATGCCCGACGAGCCCGTTGACACCGTTGTCCTGCAAACGCCGCGCCCAGGCGCAGGCGCCGCAACACCTCGCGTAGACGTTCTCGTTTCCCAAGGTCCGCGAGACCTCGCCTACGTCATGCCGCATCTGGTTGGCTTAAACGAAATCGACGCGCAGCATCGCCTGGACGTCGCGGGACTGCACCGCCGAGTAAACTACGTCACCGCGCCCCAATGGCCCCACGCTTCGGTCATCGACCAGTCTCCGCTCGCGGGCTCCCGCGTTTCCGCCTCGGCCACCATCGAACTTACAGTCGCGAACTGACTTTGTGTCGATATTCCGAGCCGTTGAGTCCGCCTCATCGATTACGGTCCGGCACCCTAAACGATGTGACCGGAATACGCTTGTTGTCGGAATAACGCGGCGGTATCCTTGCCCTCCGTAATAGTTGAAGGAGATATCTATGAAACGAATGGAATTGGTGGCGGCATTTGCAGCGATAGTCTTGCTTGCGGGAATCGCGAGAGGTCAGCAAAGTGCGGCGCCGGTAGTGAACCCGGTAAGCGCGACGGTGAAGTCGCAATTGCCGCGATTTGCAAAGAACATGGTGGCGGCAGCGGAAGCCATGCCCGCGGAAAAATATTCGTTCAAGCCGACACCGGAGATGAATACGTTCGGCCACCTGGTGATGCACAGCGCACAGGCCAACTACAACCTGTGCTCGAAAGCCTCCGGAGTGACCGCTCCCGACGTGACGCTGGCGGACACCGATCCGAAAGACAAACTCGTCGCCGCCCTGAAATCATCGTTCGACTTCTGCACCACGGCGCTGGCGAACGCGGACGACTCCAAGCTGGGCGCGGCAGTGACGCTGGGTCCGAACCGCCAGTCCAGCGGCGCCGGCGTCATGATCCTGATAAGCGACGAATGGTTCGACCACTACGGGACGCAGGCGGTCTACCTTCGGCTAAATGGAATCCTTCCGCCAACGGCGCAGCCGCCGAAGCAATAGCACAAGCCGATTGAGACCAGCGTCGGCCACCGCTAAAATTTCGCGAAGGAAGGACGGACGCGTCCGTCCTTCCTTCGTGGTCTTCTCGCGAGCTAAGGGCCTATAGATTCAGGTGATTGCGGGCGTTTAGGGCCATTTCGACGACCTTGCAAGTATGTGACAAATAAGGGCTTAAGAATTAGGGCGCCTTGCAGTGCTAGGCCCGGCTTGGGCAGGACAACCCAAAAACAAAAACAGCGCCGGCTCGGCCGACGCTGTTAGTCACAGTTGTCAATGGGATGAGTATAGCAGATAAGCGAATTAAGTCAAGGGTTATTTTTGCATACCGTGCCGGTTATGGGTAGAGAGCACGCCAAAGAGCTTGGCTGGATGCAGTTCGCGGGGTCAGAACTCGGTGGGGAAAAATGTCTGGCTCTGCATCACCGCGGTAATAGCGGATCCCAAGCTTTGTCCAGCATCGGCTTTCACCACGTAGCCGCACACACCGATCTTCCGGGCCTCTTCCATAAGCTGCCGGCTCTTGTGCATGGTCAGGATCAGGATAGGAGTTCGCGGAGAAAAAGCGCGGATCTTGCGAGCTGCGTCCAGGCCGTTCATCACCGGCATGGTGACATCCAGAATGATCAGATCGGGGCTCGATTCTTCCGCCTTCTCAACGGCTTCCTGGCCATTGGCGGCCTCGTCGCAGACTTCGAGGGTGAGGAGCGAGGCGAGCGTGAGGCATACACGCCTGCGAATACCTGGCTGATCGTCGGCGACTAGAACTCGCAAGCTGCTCCTAGAGATTCCCACATTTTGCTACACGCGCGTTCGCCAGAGCGGAATGCTCGGAAACCCGAAAATTCCTCGACTTGTATTGAGGACAGCTGGCGCGCCTGCAGAGTCACCCTGCCGCCGAAGCGCCAATCGGAATCGCGACGCGAATGCAGGTTCCCTTCTCGTTCGAACTGATCTCAAAACTGCCGTGAAAATTCTCGATCCGTTCGCGAATGCCACGCAATCCGACGCCCAACAAGCCCACGGAAGTAACCTCACAGAGCTTCTCGGGCGCGATACCCTTGCCTGCATCTTCGACCTGCAGCGCAACCTGGTCGCCGGACTGCGCGAGCCGAATCGTGGCGGTTGCGCTATCCGCGTGGCGATGAATATTGGTGAGCGATTCCTGGACGACGCGGAAGATGGCGGTCTCCAGGTCACGCGATACTCGTCCAAACTCGCTATCCAGTTGCAGGTTCACCTTGATCCCGCTGCGTTCCTCGAATCCCTCCGCGAACCAGCGCAGGGCGGAGAGCAAGCCCATCTCGTCGAGCAGCGGGGGATGCAGCAAATACGATATCGTCCGAAGCTCGTCGGATACCTGATTCACAATTTCGACGTTTTCGGATATGGCCCTGCCGATTTCGGCGTTGATCCCCTTCGCTTCGTCCTCGAGCGCGCTGAGATTCATGCTCAGCAGGGCGAGCACCTGCCCGGTGCTGTCGTGCAGCTCGCGGGCGATGCGCCTTCTTTCTTCGTCCTGCACATGCAGCAGCCGAGACGACAACTCACGGAGTCCTCGATTGGCGGCTTCCAGAGTCTCAGACTGCTTTTGAATCTGAATGTTTTTCTGCTGGAGTTCCAGGGTGCGATCGATCACGCGCTTTTCCAGGTTGTCGTGCGCGATGCGCAATTCGTGCTCCGCGCGTTTGCGCTCGACGATTTCATTCTCGAGCGCCAGCGCGCGCTGCTGCAAGTGGGTGATATTGCGGAGGCGGTGTTCCTCGCTGGCCAACTCCGTATAGGTCTCGTTGGGAATTACGCCGGTATGCTCAGCGCAGATTCTCTGGAACACTTCGCTGTGCTCGTGGCGGTCGAAGCCCTGGATCGGATAGCCGCAACGGAGCGCAAAAACGTGGGTGCGGGCCAAGTCGGTCCAAAGCTGCTCAAGACGAAATGCCGCTTCGAATTTTCCCTGGGACCACAGAAGCGAGACCATCTCGCCGAAAACCGCGATGCGCTGATCTTCTCCTCCGGATATTGCTTTCGTTCTGGCAACCAAATTGCCGATCACTTCGACGAACAGCGTCGCGTCGGGCCAGCCATCCACCAGAAAGGTGGACAGAGTCTCTGCGGCATCCAGGCATACATACCGGCCGGTCTTGAGCGCTGCGGTGACATCCAGTCCGCGAGACTTAAGAATGCGAGCAAGGCCATCGCGATGTTCGCGCGTGGCGATGACGATGGCCGCATCCCCAGCGCCAAGAGCGATCCCGATGAACCGGCTCAGACTCTCCAGAAGAAAGGTATCGTTGGAATAAAACTGGGCGACGTGGGCACGATGATCGTGATCGCCAAAATTGGGCGGGGGTGCCAGCGAGGCGCCGAGGGACCCGGGAACTTTCGTCATGCTCATTTCGTTATGCCCTCGGAAAACCTTTACCTACAACAATCGATCTTTGCATTTCAGGCGGGCGGTCCAACATACAGGAAAGCCTGTACTGCGCCCCAGATCGGAGTCAGCGGCGATTCGCGAGTTCCGCTTGCAGGGCCAGCGTTTTCTTGCCGGCCGCGACGCTGGAGGGTTGCAGTTTGGCAGCCGCCTGGGCGTGTTCGATGGCGCCGGCGAGGTCTCCTTGTGCAGCGTAGCCGTCCGCGAGTAGAGAATGTAACTCGGCGGCATCCTTGACAGACGCGTTTGCAATGACGGGGAGCAAAGCCCTTAGAATCACTAGAGCGTCCTCGGAATGCCCTACTTCAAGCAGCTCACTTGCTAGTCTAAAGTGACGGTCCGGTGAAGCGTTCTTCGTACCATCCCCGCCTGGCAAATTGGCCGCTTCGGATTTCTGGCTGCGATAGGCGGCTAGCGTGTTCGCCTCTTGCTCTTGCGCAACCCATTTGTGAAACAAGGGATCGCGACCCAGTGTGGCGTAGGTTCCGTCGCCGATTTCGGCTTCGGCCCAGGCCGGATTTCGCGAGAAGGCAACGTTGAGGTATTGCAAAGCCAACTCGGGTTCCTCTATGTCGATCGCGACGTGCGCAGCCTGGAGCCAGATCCGGGGCCACATCGACGCGCGGGAAACGGCTTGGATGGTCAGGGCGCGAGCGGCCTGCAAGTCTCCACTGCGCGCAGCGCGGCGCGCTTGCACGATCTGCTGCCGCGCGGTCTGCATATTAAAGAGCATGCGGAGATCACCGACGGGGTCGGCTGAGTGGTCGACACGAAGATCGATATCAATCGGCCAGCCGTCCGGAGTTTTGACTAGAAGCGCGGCGGACTCGCGGCCGGTCTTTTGGCCGCCGGCAGCGTCGCCTGCGGAAAGCGCTGCAAGGAGTCGCTCTCCTAACGTGCCGGGAGTCTTCAGGAACGCCTGCTCCATGGCAGCGATCACATTGGCACTCACCAGACTGTTGCCTTGCACGCTGTAGCCAAAGCCAGAGAGAGCGCCAGCCCAGTCCGCACGCTGCGCTTCTTCTCCGGTGTGAACCGCTGTCTTGCCATCCAGGCTCACGACCGCGACCTGCCGCGCTTCGGGACCTCGGTCTTCGAAATTGCCATCTTCGGCGAGAAGTTGTTTCAGGACTTCGGCTGGCGCTTTGCCTTGCGCGAGCAACGCCAACCCACGCGGGCCATAGGCAGGATTGGTCTCGAACTGCGAGACGAGCGCTCCGACGCCAGCCTGGGCGTAGGGCACGCTGGCGCCCACGGCGAGATTGTTGGTTTGGACCGCGACGCCGCAGGCGCGCGTCTTCGTGTCGCAAGCGATGATCGAATAAGTCGCCCCGGCCGACGAGACCCACAAGCTCAACCCTAATAACGTCAAGGTCAGCCCACGTGATGCAGGGAGGAAGCACAAGTTCATGGCAGCGCGAGCCCTTCCATTCGAATGTGAAGCCGTGCAAAGAAACGATAGTTCCTCGCCAAAGGTTCCCGCCCAGTGAGCCGCACGCCTAGTATATTTCCGCTATTCCGTAGCGAGCAGGATCCACATAAAGTCCCCGCATCTGAAATTGCCCCGTTCCTCTCGTCTTCAATTACATGGAGCCCAAAAATGGCTACGCAAACCGCGGCCTTAAATGCAGAAATCCCTGCCGCCCGAGCGACCGGTTGGCGATCCACCGTCATCGCGCTAGTGCTGGCGTTGTCCATTGCGGGCTATTTCTGGGTGGACTCGCGGTACCCGTCCCTGATGAAGAAGTACCACGCCGGGACGCACGTGACGGTGATCGGAGCCCTCAGTTTCGACCCCGTCTACTCCGTGGATCGCAGCATGCCGTTGGGGCAGCGTGTTTGGCGCACTTCGGTGAACTGGCTCCACGCCAATGAAATTGGTATGACCTTTGGCTTCCTTTTCGGGGCCGCGGCACTGACGTTGCTCGCGAGCATCCCGCTGCGCCGGACCAAGAACGCACACCTGAACTCCCTGCTGGGAGCGCTCGTCGGCATGCCTTTAGGAGTGTGCGCGAACTGCGTCGCGCCCATCGGTCGCGGGTTGTACGCCTCGGGAATGAGCACAGAGTCCGTGCTCGCGGCGATGTTCAGCTCTCCGACATTGAATGTCGTTGTGCTGGCCATGGCGTTCAGCCTGTTCTCCCCGGCGGTAGTTGCGCTGAAACTCGCGACGACGCTCCTTTTGATTTTTGTGTTCGTGCCCATGATCGCTGCGCGACAGCCACCGAACGCGCTCGCCGCGGCTTGCCCCATCAATTTTGCCTCGTCAACGACCTGGGGTGAGGCTTTGGTTTCGACAATGAAGTCGTTTGCGAAGAGCTTTTGGTACGTATTTCGCGTCGGCGCTCCGTTGCTGGTGCTTGCGGCCTGCCTGGGAGCGCTGATCGTCGAAATCCTGCCCCAGCAGGCTCTGAACGCGCCGGTGACCATTGCAGGAATCTTGCTCGTGGCGGTCGTAGGCACGTTACTCCCGGTGCCGATGGCATTTGATGTGGTGATCGCCTACATCGCCATGACCCGCGGCGTGCCGCTGCCTTACGTGGTCACGCTTCTGTGCACCTTGGGAATCTACAGCGTTTATTCCTTCGTCGTCGTGGGAAAGACCATCTCGTGGAAGGTAGCCGGCGCAGCTTCCGGCGCGGTGGTCTGCCTCGGGGCGTTAGCAGGATTTGTGGCGATGGCCCTGCGTTAGCTGATCCTCCCACCGCTGCCCAAACTCCACGGCATTCGTCGCCCGTACGATAATGATAGACGTTTGGCAAGATTTTCACGCTCCAGCGCGCTCTCTTTCCACTTTTACGGCTTCCTGCGGATTTTCTTGTTCCTCTTGACAATCTAGAGTAGAGGTGTAGGCTTCCTCTGGACAGTCGAGGGGAGCGTACGCGATGGCGGACAAACCGAGCGGGCTGGTGCAGGGAACGCTGGACATGCTGATCCTGAAGACCCTGCAACTCGAGCCGATGCATGGTTACGGAATCGCTCTGCGCATCGAGCAGATCAGCAAGGGCGTGTTTCAGGTGAATCCGGGGTCGCTGTTTCCCGCCTTTCGGCGCCTGGAACGCGACGGCCTGATGAAGGGCGAGTGGCACGAGACGGAAAACAACCGCCGGGCGAAATATTACGCGCTGACTTCCGATGGGCGAAAGAAATTGAAGAGCGAGGCGCAGGAATGGCGCAGGCAGTCCGGAGCCATCGCGCGAATTCTCGAAGCGGAATCGTAGGAGGCTCCCGGCATGGCGATACTGCGACGTTTTCTGAGCGGCGTGCGTTCCCTGTTTCGCAAGGAAAGAGTGGAGCGCGAGATGGACGAGGAAATCCACGCGTACTTGCAATCGGCGACACAAGAGAAGATGCGCCGCGGCATGAGGTACAACGAGGCGCGGCGAGCCGCGCAGATCGAAATGGGCGGCGTGGAAAATGTAAAAGAGCGGGTGCGAGGCGCGAGTTGGGAAACATCTGTGGAGGCGCTTTGGAGAGATTTGACCTTCGGTTCCCGGCTGCTGGCTTCGACGCCCATGTTCACGGCCGCGGCGGTCTTGTCGCTGGCGCTGGGCATCGGAGCGAATACGGCGATCTTTCAATTATTGGATGCCATCCGACTTCGGGCCTTACCGGTCAAGAATTCCAGTGAAATGGCGGTCGTAGAGATTGCCGACCGCGACGGCGCGACTGGACACTTCACGAACCGCTATTCCAACTTGACAAACCCTATCTGGGAACAGATTCGCGCCCAACAGCAAGGCTTCTCCGGCGTTTTCGCATGGGGGCCCACGACCTTCAATATCTCGCCCGGCGGTGAAGTTCACAACGTTCAAGGGCTCTGGGTGAGCGGCGAGATCTTCAATGTGCTTGGCGTAGAAGCGGAGCGAGGCCGCGTCCTTACGCCGACCGATGATCAAAAAGATTGTGCTTCGCCTGGCGTCGTGATCAGCCATCCCTTTTGGCAGCAACACTACGCCGGCACGGAATCGATCGTGGGGCAGACGATCAGCCTGGAGAAACATTCGTTCGAGATCGTCGGCGTGACGCCGCCCAATTTCTACGGCGTGGAAGTGGGACGCAACTTCGACGTGGCAGTGCCATTGTGTGCCGAGCCCGTGATCCGCGGTGAAGACAGCGTCCTGAATCGCCGCGACGGCTGGTGGCTCACCGTTCTGGGCCGGCTGAAGCCCGGGTGGACACTCGAAAAGGCGACCGCGCAACTCCGCGCGGTCTCGCCGGGAATTTTCGAAGCCATGGTGCCCACCGATTTCGATGAGGCGAGTAGAAAGCATTTTCTCGGTTACAAACTCGGAGTCTTCCCCGGCCAAACCGGCATGTCGGACTTGCGCGACACCTATGAGAGCCCGCTGTGGCTCCTCCTCGGGCTGGCCGGGCTCGTTTTGCTGATTGCGGCAGCGAACCTCGCAAACCTGATGCTGGCGCGAGCGAGCGCTCGAGAACGAGAAATGGCCATGCGCATCGCGCTCGGCGCGACGCGCGGCCGGCTGATTCGGCAATTGCTGGCGGAAAGCTTGCTGCTCGCCGCGGTTGGCGCCCTTGGCGGCATGGCCGTCGCTCGCGGGCTAACGCAGTTGCTGGTGTCGTGGCTGAGCACGCAACAGGATCCTCTATTTGTCGATTTGGCGACGGATTGGCGCATGCTGGCCTTCACGACCGTTGTGACGCTCCTCGCGTGCGTCTTGTTTGGACTCGCGCCCGCGTTGCGCGCTACGAAAGTCGCGCCCGGCGTGGCGCTGAAGTCAAGCGGACACAACGCCACGAGCTCGAGGTCGCGCTTCGGACTCCGCCGGGCTCTGGTCGTGTCGCAAATTGCGCTGTCGCTTATGCTCGTCGTCGGCGCCATTTTGTTCGCGCGAAGCCTTTGGCGCCTGGCAAATCTAGACGCAGGCTTCACGCAGCAGGGCGTGCTGGAAACAGACTTGGATTTCACTGAGCTGAAATTGCCTGCCGAACGCCGCTACGAATTCAAGCGCACGATGCTGGATCAAATACGGAGAATTCCAGGAGTGGACTCCGCTGCCACGGCGGCAATCGTCCCCCTGAGCGGCGACGGGATGAACCGGCAAGTCCTGGTGGAGCGTTCCGGCCAGGTAACGCAAAGCAAGTCGAACCTGAACCAAGTGAGTTCCGGCTACTTCGAGACTCTTCGAGCTCCGTTTCTTGCCGGTCGTGATTTCAATAACCTCGATACCCCGACGTCTCCAAAAGTCGTCATCGTGAATCAAGCATTCGCCAGCAAATTCTTCGATGGACAAAATCCCGTCGGGAAAACCATTCGCATCAAGGGATATAACGACGTGACTCCGCCGGTCGAAATCATCGGCTACGTCAAGGACGCCAAGTACAACAACCTGCGCGAAGACTTCCGGCCGACAATGTATACGCCGATCGCTCAGGACGAGCATCCTGACACCGGCGAAACGATCTTGCTGCGATCGAGCGCTTCCCTGTTCCGCCTCATCCCCCTGATTAAGGAAGCCGTCGAGAAAACCAGCCCGGCGATCGATCTGACCTTCACTCCTTTCCACACGCTGGTGGAACAATCCATGCTTCGCGACCGGCTGATGGCTCGACTGTCAGGGTTCTTCGGACTGCTCGCGGCGCTGCTCGCCACAATCGGTTTGTATGGCGTGATTTCCTACATGGTTTCGCAGCGAAGGAACGAGATTGGCATCCGCATGGCTCTGGGAGCGGACCGCGATAGCATCGTGAAGTTGGTGATGCAGGAGGCTGCCTGGCTCGTGGGATTAGGTCTGCTCGCGGGCACCGCCTTGGCTTTGGCAGGAGGCAGGACGGCGTCGGCTCTGCTATTCGGCCTCAAGCCGTGGGATGTAGCGACCTTCGCCATGGCTCTTTCGGGGTTGACGTTCGTGGCAGGCGCTGCGAGTTTGTTGCCGGCGCTGCGAGCGGCCCGCGTGGATCCGATGGTCGCACTACGAGACGAGTGACAGTCGAGGCGCGCAGACCCGAATGGCGCCCCGCGTAAAATCTCGTTGTCACATTTTGAAATTGCCACACCTAAAAGTGCGGCTGCCGGACGCCCGACCCTACTTCGCCGCTTGCTTCTTGTGCAGATCGGTACAGACCGACATGGCGGTGTTCGGATCGACCGCGCTGTCGCCTTCCTCGATGTGCTGGATGATTCCGTTCTTGTCGATGACGATATTTGCGCGTTGCGCCCACTGGTAGGTTTCGTTCTGGACGTCGTAGCCCTTCAGGATGCCGTATTCCTTTAGCATCTTCTTGTTCATGTCGCTGAGCAACGGGAACTTGATATCGATCTGCTTGGCGAAGGCGGCGTTCGCGGCGGGACTATCCATGCTTACGCCGAAAATTTCCGTGTCGGAGGGATCGATTTTTCCTGCGGTTATTCCAGACTGGACCGCCTGGAGTTGCTTGGTTCAACCACCGGTGAAGGCAAGGACGTAGATAGCGAGGAAGACGTTTTTCTTGCCTCGGTAATCGCTGAGCTTGACGGTTTTCCATTGATCGCTGAGGAGGGTGAAATCCGGAGCCGGGTCACCAACCTTCAGCGAGATTTTGGCTACTTCAGGTTTCGGAGTCTGCGCCGGGACCGAAGACATCGCCAGCGTCATGGCCCAGATCGCACAAACTGCGAGCACACGCTTCATTGTTTTTCTCCTTGCAACTTCACTCTTCCCCTAAAGGAGGATAGAAACACTGAGTCCCGACGTGATGATATGCCCTGCCAACGCCGGCAACATGGAAGAAAATTGTCATGTTTCTGTCAGCCTGCCCGATGGAGCAACATGGCTAAGGGAAAAGCTAGTGCCGAAGCGTACCGATACCACATCGCGCGCCATACTCGGCGCCCTACTCGCGACACGGCGTTGATTCCGCGAGGCTTTCGTAACTGCTAACGCGGTGCGGGTTGCGCGTAATAGCCCTGACGGGTGCGGGCGGTTAGGCCCGGCTTCGCCACCTTGATTTCCAGTTGGTGGTATTCGTCTCGCTTGTCGCCTTCAGGCGGATCGAACGACAATTCGTAGTAGGCCTGCGTATCGGCGAGGCATTGTCGCAGCAGGGCGGCGACGTCGTTATTGAAGTCGAGCGCGAGCCCACCACTCTGCCTGGCGATGACCTGGAGCGCCAGGTTCCCCGGTACGACCTGGCTCGGTTCCTTGACACCTTTGACGAATTCCTCGTAGTAGTTGGCGTGAAACTCGCTTTCCGTAGCGCCTAGGGGATCGATGCTGTAAAGGGTGATGCGCGCCTGCAGCAACTGCGTCGAGAAAGAGACGATGTCGGAAAACAGCCCTTGCTGCTCCTTCGAATCGAGCGCCTCGATGGCCCCAGGGCCCGAGAGTAGCGGCCAACCGGGAGAAACCCAAAGGATTATCTTGCGCCCCGGCTGCTGAGCCTCGCGAGTCGCGATCTCACGCAGGGCCTGCATGGAGAGGTTAAAGCGATCCGCGCCACTGTACTGTGAGTCTCGCCGGATGGTCCGGAGACCGACGGTGTATTTATCCAGAGCGGCGCTGACTGCGTTGCCGTCGGTCGACAAGCCTTCTTGAACTTGAACGCCCTGGTCGGTAAAGAAGGCCAACGCGGTGGGCTGTGCGAGACGACCTCCATCGGCACGCAGGAATTTGTCGATCTCTTCACGGACGTAAGCGACTTTCTCGAAGTCGACGTTCACCGCATCCACAACCACGAGCACCTCCACACGACCCGAGGTGCCGCCGAGCGCCCGAAAAGACGTAATGGTCTGCGGCAGTTTGTTATCGATGAGAGTGAAGTCCTGCTGCTCAAGACCACTAGCCGGGGGCCCGGATTTCCTGGTGACGACGACATCCAGGTAGATCGGGCTGCCGCCGGGTTTCGATCGCGGACTCTGCTGCTGCGCGGATGAAAGCGCGGCTGTGGAGAGTAGCGGTAGAAGAAAAAGAAGGCCAATACGCTTGGCGATGTGCATGGGTTCCTCTATCCGAGCTAAGGTGGGGTTCCAACTGGGCGCTCTGCTGATTTCAGCGCGCACATGAATAGATGCGATTCGGGCTCAAGAGGTTCAAGGAAGAATGAACGAGAGTCTTCGCGTTTCGCGTGCGGAGTTACCGGAGATAGCCCCAATTGTGGAGCTTGTCGGAGTCTTCCGCCCACCGGTCGCCGATATCGGTGCGGTAGTACATGTTGGGGATGAGGATGTTCTTGATGCGGGCATAGACTTGGGCCTGGGCTTGCTTCATGGTTTGCCCAGTGCCGACCACGGTAAGAACCACGCCAGAGGTACCGGCGATCAGCCATTGGCCGTTAACTTGTTTCACGTCTTCGATGTGGACCTGATCGGGAGTGCCGCGCTTGAACACGATGGCGTTGTCCTTGGAGAAAGACTCGAACGTGGGCTCGTCATCGAAAGGAAAAGGCGGAACGACGATGCGGACGCCGATTTGAAACCCGCTGCGCGTACGCCATTTCGGGTCGCAGCCATTCGCCAGCTCCCAGAAAAAATCGCTGATCGGAGTAAGCATTCCCTCTTGCTGAATAAAGATCGTCGGATACCCGAATCGCGACGTGAATTCGAGCGGGTAGATACCGTTGTTGTTCACGATGCAGTTAAGGTCGATGTAGCCGACGTACCCCTCTAACGCGAGTTTCGTTTCCATCTTCATCAGCGTCCGGAAGAAGATCGCGTTGGGCTCGCTCCAGAACATGGCAGTGCCCATTTCGCCCGTGGGAGGACCCACCTCACCGGGGAAAAGCTTCTTGTGCTCAAAGTTGATGTTGATCGGCGTGATGAACCGCTTGCCGTTGAAGAAAGCGCCGACGGCGACTTCCACGCCGTTGATACGCCGCTGTAACTGGAAAACCTTGATCTCGTCGCTGAAGGCCTTTTTGTAGGCTTCGAGCATGCGAATAACGTCTTCGCCGTCTTCTTCTTCCCCGACGAACAGGCGGCGCTTGACGTTTTGCGCTTCCCCACTGGGCTTGATCACATAGCGGTCAGGGTTCTTCTTCACGAACTCAATGGCGGGATCGAAAGACTCGAAGTCCTCGTAGGGAATAATGTTGACGCCGGCTTTCTTCAGCTCTTCCTGGCCAAATGAGCGGTCGTCTTCGAGCCGATCGGTGTATTCCGAACCCCCGATGACGGGCTTCCCGGCTGCGCGCAGGGCTTGGGCCCGTGCTCCCTGACCAAGCGTGTCATCGAAAACGACGATGTCCGCCCACTGGGTGTCTTTCTCCCAATCTAAAGACTTAGGAACAAAGCCGTCGGCGATGTCGCGCTCTTTTTCGGCATCGATGTAATACCGGACGTCGTGGCCTTCCTTAAGAATCTGCCACGCGATATCCCCGATCAAACCGGACAGTGAGACAAAAAGGAATTTGCGCTTTTCCATTTTCGATTACGACGCTCGCCCCTGGCGAGTGCCAAGCTAGTTTAGCGGCAACCGCGACGCGCATTGTAACAGTTTGTTTAAATTTGCCCGGGACGTCCCAGGCGGCAAGGCAACCCTTGGAGCCGGGAATGGGCATCTCACTCTGCGGCGGAGGCTTAAGGCCGCCCGATGGGGCTAATTTTTGGGGCTAGCCTGTCCTTTCGTTCAGGGTATACTATTTTCGCTCCGAGCCTAGTCCAGAAGAAGTGGCCCAGCCTAATGCGACGGTACTGCGGGCCGATATTGACCGGGAGAGGTGAAAGTTTGCGTCAAGCTTTTGCAGGGAAAACCACACTGCGGTTAAGCATTCTTGTTTTGGCGGGCGGAATGGTAGCGCTGACCGTCGGCGCCAGCAACGCTCAAATCCTCCATAAAAAGAAAACCGTTGATAAGTCCACCAGCGCCGATAACACGGCCGAACCCGATAAGGTTCTGTACGACCGCGCTATCGATGACATCAAGCACGGGCGCCAGGAAGTCGGGCGCCTGAGCCTCCAGACGCTGATCAACACTTATCCGGACAGCGAATATCTCGCTAAAGCGAAGCTGGCGATCGCGGATTCGTACTACCGAGAGGGCGGTTCAGCGAACCTGGCGCAAGCGATCCAGGCGTACAAAGACTTTGATATTTTCTTCCCCTTCTTGCCCGAAGCGTCCTACGCGCAACTCCAGGTAGCGAACACGCACTACAAAGAGATGGCCAAGCCGGATCGCGACCGCTCCGAGGCCAAGGCCGCCGAGGAAGAATTCCAAACCTTCCTCGAGAAATATCCCAAGGACCCGCTGGCGCCGCAGGCCGAGCAACGTCTGCGCAACGTGCAGGAGATCATTGCCGAAGGCGATTACCGCATCGGTTACTATTACTACGTGAAGGGCGACAAGCGCGCGGCGGCCGCCAGGCTGATCGCCATCACCAAGCGCTACCCCCTGTACAGCAAGTCGGACCATGCGCTGTGGATGCTCGGCGATATTTTCGAGCGCAGCGAACACAAAGAGATTGCCTCTCTCTATTACGCTCAGATCGTCCGGAATTATCCGCTTTCGCCACTCGCCGGCGACGCAAAATCCAAGCTCAAAGCCTTCAAGGTACCCGTCCCTCAGCCGGACCCCAAGGCCCAGGCGTGGATGGCTGCGGAACAGAACACCCCACGCGAGCATGACAGCCTGATCAAGAGGCCATTGGCGTTGGTGCGCTCGGGCCCGCACGCAGAGTTAATCGCGGCCGCGAAGACCGGCGCGCCTAACCTGCAGCCGGAATCGGACAACACCTCAGCTACCGACGTTCTGACGGGGGGGAACCGCTCATCGTTGGGCGGGTCCGCACCGGCGGCCGGCAATGCGGCCGTGGTTGAGATCGTAACACCGGGAAGCGCAGCCTCAACCGGCGGCGAGACCGCTCCAAGCGGGAGCGCGAGCGGTACGGAAGCGACGCCGCCAGCGGATGCCACGCCAGCACCGGCGGCAGCGCCGGCCGATGGCAGCAGCCCACCAAGCGCCGGTACCGCGGGCGACTCTAAGGCTGCGGCGGCACCAGCAGCTGCGGACCCAGCGACGAATCCAGTGACGACCACGACCACCACCGCAACGCCCGATGCCAAGCCTGCGGCCGATGGTTCTGCGGCAACGCCTGCAGCGGACGGCAAAACCGCAGACGGCAAGACCGCGGACGGTTCCCAGCAAAGTTCGACGGATTCGAGCTCAAGCGACCAAAAGGAATCCACCAGCAAGAAGAAAAAGGGGCTCCGCAAGCTGGTTCCCTGGTAGAGGTAAGCGGATTCCAGACAAGACCGAAGAGCGCGGCGCTGGCCGCGCTCTTTTTGTTTGGGCGGCAATCCAGGTCGTCCCCAGGCCTGTACGCCCGCCCCAAGCGGCCGTATCGAAAGTCCCGTGTTCGCTTCCGACACATGTGTTCCCGGTTGGCGTTGACGCCCCTAAGGCGGGATGCTCCAATATTCTTGAGTCATCCCTAAGTGCGATGTAGGCTATCGCTGCGTCGGGAGACGACCGGCCGGTCGACTCATTGCGGCCGTGCAACGTTATCAGGCGAGATACGGGAATATTCCCGGAGGACGTTCGGTGGCCAAGATCCTGGTTGCGGACGACAATAGCAATATCCAGAAGATGGTGGGTCTTGCGCTGAAGGACCACGGCATTGAGGTCGTGGCTGTGGGTAATGGCGAAGCGGCGGTGCGAAAAATTTCCGACATTCGCCCGGATCTCGTGCTCGCCGACGTATTTATGCCCGTCCGCAACGGCTACGAAGTGTGTCAGTATGTGAAACAAGATGCCTCGCTGGCGCACATTCCCGTCATCCTGCTCGTGGGAGCCTTCGATCCCCTGGATGAACAGGAAGCACAACGCGTAGGCGCTGACGGCGTCTTGAAAAAGCCTTTCGTCCCCCCTGACCCTCTAATTTCGATGGTGAAGTCCGCGCTGGTACGTGCCGGTGTGGCTCATGCGGGCTTCGCGCCAGCAAAGCCTGTCGTGGAAGCTCCGGTTGAAGCTCCAACGCCGGCGCCTCCGGTCCCGAATTTTGCTCCGAAACCGGTGGCCAATTTCCCTGGATTTGAAACGGAGTCGTTCGCGGAAGAAGTTCCCGCGCGCCCTGCCGCATTGAAGATTGAATCCGGGCAGCAACCAGTAGCGTTCGGCAGTTTGCTGGAGACACCCGGGACCGATACCGAAGAAGAGCCCAACGAAGTTACCGCAGTGCCGGCATTGGAGCGCGATTGGCGCACCGAGGAAGTCGACGAAGAAGAGGAAGAAGAGGACGTCGAAGCTAAGCCATCGTGGCGGCGCGATGCAGGAAGCGAAGGCTCCGAAGAGGAAGTTGCTGCGTCCGATGGCGGATGGCGCGACGCTGGATCGGAAGAAGCCCGGGGACACGGCAAGAAGAATTCGGTCTGGGCGCCTACGCGTGAAAAGGCAGATTTAGGCGATGCGGCGGAAGTTCAGGCGAACGTCCACAACGGGATGTCCGATTTCAGGAATATCCCGGCGGCTCCGTTTGCGGGAGAGGCCTGGGCGGCTGCAATCGAGGCCGGCGCGCAGAACAAAACGGCGGTCGCGGAGGAAGAACATCCGGCCCCTCGTGCGGCAGACCTGGAAGCCCTGGTGGGTCACGCCGAGCCTGCACCGCACGAACAGAGTTTCGTTTCCGAACCCGAAAGCATGCCAACGCCAAACGTCCACGAACAGAGTTTTGTTTCCGAAAGCGCACCGGAACCTGAGCCTGTGCCCGAACCCACGCCAGAACCGGCGATAGTGCCGACACCAATACCTGTCGAGGAACAGGCCGCTTTCGTTTCCGCCGCTATCGCGGAGCCCGAAAAGCAAGGCGCGACACCTTCGTGGTTCTCGACGCCTCCCAGTCCGTGGGACGCGGAAGCACAAAAGGCCAGCAAGCTCGCATCCACCTGGGATACGCCGATTGTGCCCGCAAGCATCGAGGCGCCAGCGCAAGAGCCTGCTCCGGAACCTGTAGAGGCACCGAATTCGTTTGCGACCGCGGCTGCTCCCGACGAAATCGAGGTGGTTTCCGCAGGCACCAGTTCCGTGTTGCCCGAAGCGGTTCAGACCGCTCGCGAAGAACTCTCGCACGGCGCAACCGAACTCGATATGGATGCTATCGTGGCCCGGGTGCTGGCTCGCATGAGCCAGGACCGGCTACAAGAAGTAGCGCGGGATATGCTGAAGCCGGTCATCGAAGCGATCGTCCGCGAAGAACTGAACAAGAAGCTGTAGTTCCCTTTCGATTCCGCGTTTCCAGATAAAATCGATCAAGTGACAGCCTACGTTGAAACTACCGGCTATTCGCCAAAGCGCCTGGGGCTCACTTGCCTCCCCGCTGCGTCGAGAGTATTAGCACCGTTTCTCTCGAAGCGCGTCGATGGCGAAGAGGAAACCTAGACCGCGCGAGGCCGCTATCGATCGCTTACGAGCGGATTGCCAGCCGTTCCTTTCCTTGTAAATTGTCAATACAACCAACTCGTCCATTCTGTATTCATAGAGTACGCCGAACGCAAGGCAAGCGAGACAGGGCTCCAGATGGAGCGGAGTGGCTCGATGAGACCTTCCATACCTTCCCGCAGGTTTCGATTCGTCGCCAATGGATACCTTCGCATCCAGCGAAGCAGGTTCTTAAGAGTCGTGCCCTGGAACTTGCCAGCATGGTTCTTGGTTCTTGGATTGTCCGGCTGCAGCATCTATTCTTCACCATCCTCCGGGCCTCCGCCGGCCGTGTCGATCGCCACGGCGCAGGATCTCGGAGTCGTCCAGACAAACCCGGATATTCTCGGAAGAGACGGCGGCTACAGCGCCCTATTCCAGGGCTACTCCGTGTGGCTGTACGGAGACACATTCATCGCCAAGCCCAACGCCGAAGACCAAACGTTGCTCAGCGATTCCTGGTCCTTTACAACGGACTTTACTGCGCAAGCCGGAATCACTGGATTTCAGGAGCAACTGGATTCCGCCGGCGCGCCCACCATGATTTTGCCGTTGACTCCAACGGAACAAGCGTTCAACCAGGCTCACAACGTCAACAATTGCCAGGCGCAGCCTTGCGGCGCGCGCTGGGCGCTTTGGCCATCGTCCATCGTCGTCAACCCCGCGAACAATAGCGCCTTGATTTTCTACATGGTGGTCAGCGCGCAGCCCGGCAATTTTAACTTTCAAGGCATCGGCACCTCCGTTGCTACCTGGCAGAACCTTCAACAACAGCCGCAGCGCCCCGCGTTGAATCCGCCGATTGTGGCAGACCATCCAGACCTTATCTTCACGCAAGACGAGCCGGGATTCGGTTCGGCCTCCTTCATCAGCAACGGAACGCTCTATGCCTATGGATGCGATTACAGCAGCGGGTGCCAACTGGGCAAAGTAGACCCCTCCAACGCGCAAGACCGCAGCGCCTGGAGCTTTTATGCCGGCAACGGCAATTGGTCCACGCAAATTGGCGATGCCGTTTCGGTTTTCAATGACGCCAGCATTCTCAGCATCTCGTGGAACGCTTTTCTCCAGCGCTACCTGGCCGTCTACAGTCCCCCGTTCTCGCAGAATGTCGTGATGCGCACGTCCGTGAATCCCGAAGGCCCCTGGTCCAGCGAAATCGTGGCCTTCGTCGCCATGCAACCCACGAGTGGCAACGTTTACGACGCGATTGCCCACGTCGAATACGACTCCAACGGTGGACAGACCATCTATGTAAGCTATTCACGCTCCACTCCCGCACCCTTCTCGAGCGAAGTGCGCCTGGTTGCGGTCGAATTCGCGTCTTCTGCCGCACAGCCATAGTGAGATGGTAACGCGAAATGGCGCCCGCGAGACGAGCGCGCCCAAATCAAACAATCGTTCCGCATCCAAAAAAGGTTAAACCGCACACGGATCAGCCCTTCTTCCTGCGCTTTCGTCGAATTGACCGTGCTGGCTTTCCCCTCGTATAGTCGAAAGATTGCTCTGCGACTGAAACGCACCGCGTGCAGGTGCAGCTGCGCAGAATTTTCAGGTGTAGGAGTATTGGGCCGAATGCCTCGCGAAATCGCCAAAGCGTATGAACCGCAGCAAATCGAACCCCGTTGGGCGGAGTTCTGGGTAAAGGAACAGCTGTTTCGCGCCGACGCGAGCGCGCCCGGCCCGGTATTCTCCATCGTGATTCCGCCCCCCAATGTGACCGGCTCCCTGCACATCGGGCACATGCTGGATCACACCGAGATCGACATCCTGACGCGCTGGCATCGCATGCGCGGCTACAACACTTTGTATCTGCCGGGCACGGACCACGCCGGCATTTCCACCCAGCGCGTAGTGGTGCGCCAGCTTGCGGAACAAGGCATCAATTACCGCGATCTCGGCCGCGAAGAGTTCGTACGCCGCGTTTGGAAATGGAAGGAAGAGAGCGGCGGCACCATTCAGCGCCAGATGCGCGACATTGGCGAAAGTTGCGACTGGTCTCGCGAGAAATTCACCCTGTCGCCGGAATTGTCACGCGTGGTCCGCGAAGTCTTCGTGCGCTTGTACGACGAGGGGTTGATCTACCGCGACAAACGCATGACCAACTGGTGCCCCGTCTGCCTGACCGTTCTGAGCGATTTGGAAGCGGTCCACGAAGAGCGCGCCGGGCACCTCTGGCACATCCGCTACCCGGTCGCCGGACGCAAAGAATATTTGATCGTGGCCACCACGCGCCCGGAAACGATGCTGGGCGACACCGCCATCGCGGTGCATCCCGAGGACGACCGCTATAAGAAATTGGTCGGGACAAGCGCCATCGTGCCGCTTGTGAATCGTGAAATTCCCATCATCGCCGACGAAATGGTGGACCGCGAGTTCGGCACCGGCGCCGTAAAAATCACCCCCGCGCACGATCCCAACGACTTCGAGGTCGGACGCCGGCATCATCTGGCCGAAATCGATGTGATGACCGACGACGGCCACATGAGCGCTGCCGCAGGCCCGTACGCAGGCATGGAGCGCTTCGCGGCGCGAAAAAAAGTCGTCGAGGATTTGAAGGCGCTCGGCTTGCTTGAGAAAATCAGCGATCACACCCACGCCATCGGAATCTGCGAACGCAGCCACACGATCGTGGAGCCGCGCGCTTCCACGCAATGGTTTTGCAAGATGAAGCCGCTGGCGGAGCCGGCGATCGCCGCCGTGGAGCGCGGTGATATTCTCATCGTTCCCGACAACCGCCGCGAAGAATATTTCAACTGGATGCGCAACATCCGCGATTGGACGCTGTCGCGCCAATTGTGGTGGGGCCACCGCATTCCCGCGTGGTGCTGCAAGGAACACAATCATCTGACGGTTGCAACCGAAGCGCCCGCGAAGTGCGCCACCTGCGGCTCCGAGCATCTCACGCAAGACCCCGACGTGCTCGACACTTGGTTCAGCTCCGGACTATGGCCCTTTTCCACACTCGGCTGGCCGGAAAAAACCGCCGACTTCCAGAAATATTATCCGACCACCCTGCTCATCACCGGCTACGACATCCTCTTTTTCTGGGTCGCGCGCATGATCATGCTGGGGATTCATTTCACCGGCGAAGTTCCCTTCCGTGCCGTGTATTTGCACTCGCTGGTCCGCACCGCCAGCGGCGAGAAAATGTCGAAGTCCAAAGGCACTGGACTCGACCCAGTCAAACTGAATCAACAATATGGAACCGACGCGATGCGCTTCTGCCTCGCGTCCATGGCCGCGCCCGGCACCGACATCATCCTGTCCGACGATCGCCTAGCCAGCGCCCGCAATTTCGCGAACAAGATCTGGAACGCCTCGCGGTTCCTATTCATGAATCTCGATAAGTTCGAGCAGGGCGGTGGCGCGACATTCGAGGAATTGGCCGCGCCGGACGTTCGCGAGAACGCCCCTTACGACTTCAAAGGCAGCATTCCGCTCGTCGATGAATGGATCTTCGAAAAGCTCGCCGCCGCGCGCAACACCGTGAACACCGCCCTGGCGACCTATCGCTTCCACGAAGCCGCGCAGGTGATCTACCAATTCTTCTGGGGCGATTTCTGCGATTGGTACATCGAGTGGATCAAGCCTGATCTGCTGAACGCCGACCGCGAGCGTGCCTGCGTCGCGTGGAGAAACCTGTTCGCCGCGTTTGACGGCGCGCTGCGCCTGCTGCATCCCTTCATGCCCTTCATCACCGAGGAACTCTGGCATCAATTGCCGCAGCTCCCCGGACACAAATCGATCGCCCTGGAGCCTTTCGCCGCCAAGTACAAAGAATCGGGGGACCAGTCCCGCGTCAACGAGTTCGGTTTGCTCCAGGAAGTTATCGCGGAGCTTCGCAACATTCGCGCCGAAATGAAGCTCGATCCGAAAAAGAAAATCGCAGCCGAGCTTTACAGCTCCTACGAATACATTCGATCGACGATCGGCCGGAATCTCGACGGCATCGAGCGACTCGCTAGTTTGTCGGAGCTCCACGTCTCCTCGAATCGCCTCGCGGCATCGGGCGGCGCCATTCGTTCCACGTCCAAGTTCGATGTGCGCATCGCGTATGTAACCGACATCGTGGATATTGCGGGTGAAGTCGCGCGCCTCCGCAAGGAGATCGACGGTCTGGACAAGGCCATCAGTTCGAAGGAACGACAGCTCGACGACCAGAACTTCCGCAGCCGTGCTCCGGAAAAGATCGTGCGAGGCACGGAAGCGACTTTGGCGGAGCAAAAACTGGAATTGCACAAATTGCGGAGCCGGCTGAGCCAGATCGATAGCACTGCGTCGCGCGTTTGATTTTTTCATGGACTGGAACTCCCCCGAAATCGATGAGTTAATCCGGCGAGCCCTGGCCGAAGACGTTGGTTTCGGCGATGTTACCTGCCTGGCCACGATTCCGGCGGCCGCGGTCGCCCACGCGCGGATCATCGCAAAGTCGCCGCTGGTTTGCGCCGGCTTGCCGATCGCCGAGCGCGTTTTTCGCGCGCTCGAGGCAGGCGTCGCAGTTCAACTGTTGGCGCAAGATGGTGACGCCGTCGAGAAAGGCCGCGAACTCGCGAAGATTCATGGCCACGCGCGCACGATTCTCTCCGGCGAACGCACCGCGCTCAACCTCCTGGCGCACCTGAGCGGGATCGCGACGCTCACCCATCAGTTCGTCGAGCGCCTCGCTGGAACCAACGCGAAAATTCGCGACACCCGAAAAACTGCGCCAGGCCTGCGCGCGCTCGAAAAATATTCCGTGCGGATGGGTGGGGGCACAAACCACCGCATCGGCCTCTACGACGCAATCTTGCTCAAAGAAAATCACATCGCCGTGGCAGGCGGCGTAAAGCCCGCGCTCGATCAAGCCCACGCCTACGTGTCTTCGCAGATGAAGCCGCAACAGATGACCGCATACGAAGCAACCGGCGCACCACGCGGAAATCCCGCAAACACTTCCCTGCCCATTCAAATCGAACTACGCGACGAGCGCGAACTGCGCGAAGCATTGGAAGCCGGAGCCGAGTCAGTGCTCCTCGATAACATGGCGCCGGAAGCCGCCAAAACCTGTGTCCAACTCGCGCGAAGCCTGCGACGCGACCTCGTCATCGAAATTTCCGGCGGCATCACCCTCGCCAACGCCCGAGCCTACGCAGAAACCGGAGCCGACTTCCTCTCCTCCGGCGCCCTAACCCATTCCGCCCCCGCCGCCGACCTCACCCTCCTCATGGACACCATCGCCGCCAAGTGAACTTCCGCGATGCCGCCGGCCAACACCCGCCGTTGACGTTGTAGGGGCGCAGCACCGCTGCGCCCCAAACGCCCAGACGTTCCCGCTTCAGGCCAGACCTGAATCAGACCCGTCGCAACTGTGCGTTTTTCACCGTGCGCATGGACTGGTAGCGCCGGCATCCTGCCGGCTCTTCCCTCATCCTCGCCGTCAAAAACGCCTGCAGGATGCTGGCGCTACCAGCAATCGCATTCGCGATTCAAGCCGATCAGGATTACACTGCTTCTCTTCCTATGGCCAAACGTAAGACCCAGCCAACGCTTCCGGGCGTCACCGATCGGCGAATCGCCGCGCTGCTGACGTTGCTCGCGGAAAACGCGACGATCGTCGTCAGCGGAGCGCGCATCGCGCGAGAAATCGGCGTGTCGCGCTCGACGGTGTGGCGTTGGGTGAATCGGCTGCGCGAATTGGGCGTCCGCGTAAAAGGTGAGCAGCACACCGGCTATTTTCTGGAGAAAGTGCCCGACATCCTCACGCCGGACATGCTGCGCCAGCGCTTGAAAGGCAGCTTGTTCGGAAAACACATCCACCATTTCTTCAGGGTCGATTCCACCAATCGCGTAGCCCTGGACTTGGGCCACGCCGGCGAGCCCGAAGGCACGGTGGTGCTTGCCGAAGAGCAAACCGCGGGACGCGGCCGCGCCGGGCATTCCTGGCATTCCGAACGCGCGACCGGAATCTATGCGACGCTGTTGCTGCGCCCACCTCTTGCGCCCGTACAAGCTCCACTGCTAACGATGATGGCAGGGCTTTCGGCGCACGCCGCGATCCAGGCGCAAACCGGATTGCAACTCGACCTGAAATGGCCGAACGACCTGCTGATCCGCGGGAAGAAAGCAGGCGGAATTCTGACGGAGATGCACGCCGAGCCCTCGCAAATCCGCTTCGTCATCGTCGGCGTCGGGCTGAACGTGAACCAGGAGAAGTTTCCGGCGGAGTTGAGCGCGATCGCCACTTCCCTGCGCGTCGAATCCGGAAAGCCGCAATCCCGGCTGGAATTGCTCGTTCGTTTGCTCCGCGAATTCGAGACCGACTACAATCGATTCTTGGCTGAGGGCGCCGAGAGCGTGACAAGCCGATTCGCGGCGACGTCTAGCTACGCCCAAGGCAAACGAGTTCGTGTGACGAACGGAAGAGACAGTTTCTCGGGCGTCACCGCGGGTCTTGGCCCTGAAGGCTTACTCCTGGTGAAGCGCGAGAGCGGACAAGTCGTCACGGTAATCGCCGGCGATGTGACGGAAGAACGAAGAATGACCCAAAGAACCAGCGAAGCAACGAAGCAATAAAGAGCATCGATTCTGTTTTGGTGTACGGAGATTTTGGCGGCAACGCATGCTATTGACCATTGATGTCGGCAATACGAATACGGTGTTGGGAGTCTTTCGCGGCGATGAACTGATCGCGAACTGGCGGCTCACCACCGCTCGCCTGCAGACCGTCGACGAATACGGCGTGCTGACCCGCAATCTTTTCACCCTTGCCGGACTCGACGGTGCGGCCATAGGCGGCGTGATCATCAGCTCCGTCGTGCCGCCGATGAATTGGACGCTGGCGGAGATGTCGCGCATTTATTTCGCTCAGAAGGCGCTGTTCGTGGAACTCGGGGTTAAGACCGGCATGGCGGTGCTGGTTGATAACCCGCTGGAAGTCGGAGCCGATCGCATCGTGAACGGCGTCGCGGCGTTTCACAAATATGGCGGTCCGTGCATCGTCGTGGATTTCGGCACCGCCATTACCTTCGACGTGATTTCCGAGCGCGGAGAATATCTGGGCGGCGTGATTGCGCCGGGACTCGGCATCGCGTCGGAAGCGCTGTTTGCGCGCGCGGCGAGGCTGCCTCGTGTAGAAATCAAGGATCCCGGCCGCGTCATCGGTACGAACACGGTCACGCACATGCAAGCAGGACTCTATTACGGCGCGGTCGATATGGTTGACGGCATGCTGACGCGTATCAAGGCGGAGATGAAGTCGCAGGCCACCGTTGTGGCTACGGGCGGCCAAGCTTCGCTGGTGGCCCGCGGCTCCAAGCAGATTCAGCACACCGACGAATTCTTGACGCTGACGGGTCTGCGTCTGATCTGGGAAAAGAACCAGCCCGCGGACGCGCAGAACCGGCACCCCGCGGACCTGCGCGCGGCAAAAAGCGGAGCTTCGCACGTTAAGAAAGTTCAGGGCTAGGCCGCGTGGATTTGGCTGGCGGCGGCGTTCGCAACATGGACGGTTGGAACTACTTCAACTACTTCACGGAAATCGAAGAATATTTCTGGAAGAAGCGAGGCGCGCACCTGCTGGTGTCGCCGCTGGACTGGGCGATCATGGAAACCTGGCAGAAGGCCGGCGTGCCGCTGGAAGCCGTGCTGAAAGGGATCGATCGCGCATTCGAGAGTTACGGCCGGTCGCGGCGTGGCGCGGGTAAGCCTTTGAAGAGCCTGGCGTATTGCACAGATGCGATACTGGAAGCGATGGCGGAGAACCAGGAGGCTGCCGCTGGAAGTACGCCGAAGAATGGACGCGCGGCTGCCGAGCCATTTTCGCGGGACGAATTGCGAGCTTACTTTACGAAGAACGCCGCGCAAATTGTGAAGGCGGCGGAAACACGGCGTGCAACCCACGCGGACTTGGCTGCGCGGCTCGCCGAGATCGCGCAATCGCTAGATTCGAGTTTGACCTTGCTGGACACTCCGGGAACTGTAGATGTGGAAGATCTCGAACGACGCCTGACCGTCCTGGATGAGAAGATACAAGCAAGCCTTACCCAGCATGCGAGCGAGGAATTGATGTTGCGCATCCGGCGCGAGGTCGATAGCCAGCTGGCGATGTACCGGCGAAAAATGAAGGCGGAACAGCTTGCTCTCGTCGAGCGGCAATACACGCAGAAGCGATTGCTTGAAGAGTTTGGATTGCCGCGGCTGAGTCTCTACTACTTTTCCTGACGCAGCACTTTCTTTCCACGCGAATCATCGCAGAATGGGATACACTTAGATGCCTGATGAGTTAAGATTATCGATTGAGAAGCTTGTGTATGGTGGTGACGGGTTGTCGCACGCCGACGGAAACACCGTGTTCGTGCCGTACGTGATGCCGGGAGAAGAGGTGCGGGCGGCAGTCAAGCAGAAGCGCAACAAATTGATCTGGGCGCAGTTGCAGGAAGTTACTTCACCGGCGCCGCTGCGGCAGAAAGCGCGATGCCCTCACTTTGGAACTTGCGGTGGTTGCCACTACCAGCACATTCCCGCTGTCGAGCAACTGCGGTTGAAAAAAGAGATTCTGCGCGAAACGCTTTCGCGTTTGGGCCGCATCACCTGGGATGGGCCGATACAGGAACACTCAGCGGAACCATATGGATATCGCAACCGTGCGCAATGGGCGCTGCGCGATTCCAAACCTTTGGCGCTCGGGTATTTCCTGCCGGAGAGCAAGGTGATCGTGCCCATCGATGTGTGCCCGGTGCTGTCGCCCACGCTTGAAAAAACGTTTGAACAGTTGCAGAACATGACGCGCTCGGGCTACCTGCCGGAGAAACTGCTGGAAATCGAGGCGTTCGTCGATTCGACCGATGAAAAGATCGCGCTGAACGTGGCGTTTGAGCGGTTTCCCAAGTCGGCGGCGGAACTCGCGGCGTCGTTCCGGCAAGCGCTTCCGAAAATCGAAAGCTTGTTGCTGTTGGATCAGAGCAAGGACCGGTTCGAGTTGACCGGCCCGGGATTTTTGTTTCATGAGGCGGGCGGGTTTCGGTTTCGCGTGAGCCACCTTTCGTTTTTCCAGGTGAACCGATTCCTTGTAGAGGATTTGCTGAAAACGATGACCTCGGGTGCGAAAGGCGACGTGGCGCTCGACTTGTACGCCGGCGTGGGATTTTTCACGCTGCCGCTGGCGAAAACGTTCAACAAGGTGATCAGCGTGGACGCGAATCTCGCGGCGACGACGGATCTCTATGCCAACGCCGAAAGCGCCGGTGTGACCATCACTTCGCACAACGAGCATGCTGAAGAGTTTCTGCGCAAGACGCAGGAGAAACCAGACTTTGTTTCGCTCGACCCGCCGCGCGCGGGACTTGGCGTCGGCGCCGCGACGGCGCTGGCGGCGCTGGGCGCGCCGGAAATTGCGTATTTGTCCTGCGACCCGTCAACCTTGGCGCGGGATTTGGCCGTGCTTACTGGCTCGGCGAAGAAAAAAAACGTCGAGGCGCCGCCAGCGGTTCGCTACGAAATCTCGGAGATGCACCTGTTTGATCTGTTCCCGGAGACTTTCCACATCGAAACGCTCGTACGCTTGAGACGCGCTCCGTGAAACTCCCGGCCGTCGCCATTGCCGCAGCGTTTGTCTGTGGCCTTGCGCTCGGCTTGAGTTCGGTGTTTACGCACCTCAGCACTTCTCGTCATTTCCTGATTGCTGCTTTTGTCGCAGCGGCACTGCCTATTCTGGCCGGGCTAATCCTCGTGCGGTTGCAGTGGCTCGCGCTAGGCACTGGAGCTTCGGTCTTCTCCTGGGTCGTGCTCGGCGTTCTCAGCGCCGCAGTCGCGCAGCAGCCTTTGCCATCCGATCATGTCGCCGTACTTGTCGACGGCGGGCGGATCGACTTGCACTCGCCTCTGCGGTGGCACGGGGTGCTGCGAGATGAGCCGTCGCGGCTGCCCTGGGGCTATGGCTACGAGATCGAACTCCGCAGCGTCGATTATCGGGGCGAGACCTTGCCTTTACATGGCGGCATGCGCCTTACCTTTACTCCGCATTCGGGCGAGGAAGCGCTTCCCGATCTTCACGCTGGCGACGGCATCGCCGTTCTGGTGCAAGCCAAGCGTCCACAAGTCTTCCGGGACGAGGGCGCGTTCGACCGGCGCGCGTATTTGGCAACGCAGAATATTGATCTAACCGCTGGTTTACGATCGCCCAAGCTCCTGGAACGGACATCCGTCGCCAATGTGACGCCTCGAACGCTGTTGGCCCGGGCGCGACGTCGCCTGCGGGACGAGGTTGACTTGCTGTTCGGCGCGACACCGCAGGTCGCCGGAGTGCTGCGCGCGATGCTGTTGGGTGATCGGAGCTTCGTCGAGCGCGACGAAGCGACCGACTTCCAGAAGACTGGCGTCTTCCACGTTCTGGTTGTCGCGGGATTGCACGTCGGCGCTTTGGCCGCGCTGTTGTTCTGGGCGGGTCGCAAGCTTCGCCTTTCGCCGACATGGACGATATTTTTTGTCTTGACGCTGCTATTCGCTTACGTGGCCGTGGTCGAACAACGTCCGCCGGTGCTTCGCGCCGCGTTGATGGCGGCCGCTGTAGTTACCGGCAGATTTTTCTATCGCCGGCTCGATCTGCTGAATTCGGCTGGTCTAGCAGCGATGATCCTGCTGCTGGCTCGGCCGCTAGCGCTGCGGGATTCAAGTTTCCAGCTTACGTTTGTCGCCATCGGCTGCATTGGTGGTTTGGCGCTGCCCTGGCTTGCAGCGACGGTGCAGCCCTATGTGAAAGCGCTACGCGGATGGCGCGATGTGACGCGGGACGCCGCGCACGAACCGCACGTGACGCAGTTTCGTCTCGACGTTCGCGCGACGGCGCGATCGTTCTCGGCGCGTGCGCCGATGCGCCTGACAGCCAGCGTGGAGAATGTTCTGGTTGGCGGCATGGCGATCGGTTTTCGTAGCTGGGAACTACTGGTGCTGACGCTGGTCCTGCAACTCGGAATGCTTCCGCTCATGGCGCGCGACTTTCATCGCGTGACGCTAGCTGCGCCGCTCGTGAATCTTTGCGCCGTGCCGTTGACCAGCGTCGTCGTGCCGCTTGGATTTTTCACGCTTGGAAGCGGACTGTTGCTGCCGGCGTTGGGGAAAATGCTAGCGATGCCGCTAGCTTGGTTGACCTGGCTGCTTCTGCATTTGGTCCAATGGTTCGCACAGTTTCCCACGTGGAGCTATCGGATTCCCGGCCCACCGATTTGGCTTCTGGCGAGCTTCTCCGTCACAACGGTCGCGATTGCGGTTGCATCCCGCGTCAGTTTCTCGATGAGGCGGACAACCGTGCTGACGCTCTGCGGCGCCCTGGCAATATGCTCGATGCTGGTGGCGCTGTTCCCCTTTGCGCCGGTGTGGTCGGCGGGAAAACTGGAGACGACCATCCTGGACGTCGGGCAGGGAGACTCACTCTTCGTCGTCTTGCCACACGGGAAGACGTTGCTGATCGATGGTGGCGGGGCGTTTGGTGGGTTTCCCGGCCAAGAGGAGAGAAACGGGATCGACCCAGGGGAAGAGGCGGTGTCGCCGTATTTGTGGTCGCGTGGATTTCAGAAGATCGATGTCGTGGCATTGACGCATGCGCATCAGGATCACCTCGGCGGCTTGACGGCAGTGCTCCAGAATTTCCGAGTGGGCAAGCTATGGATTGGGCGCGAGGTGGCGTCGCCGGCTTTGGCGAAGCTTGAGGACTTGGCGCACGCTCGCGGAATTCCCATCGAATACGAAGTCCGAGGGCGGAGCTTTTCCTGGGACGGCGTCGAAGGGCAATTTTTCTGGCCGGAGACTTCGCCCACCGACGTGGCGCCCTCTGCCAAGAACAACGACTCACTCGTACTCAGGTTGCACTACGGCAACCGCACGTTACTGCTTCCGGGAGATGCGGAGAAGGACGCGGAACGCGCCATCCTTGCGGAGAATCCCGAGGCCGACTTGCAGGCGGACGTCCTGAAGGTGGGGCACCACGGCAGCAAGAATTCGACGATGCCTGACTTTCTGGCGGCGGTCCGGCCACGGGTTGCGATTATTTCGTCCGGCGAAGGGAACCCTTACGGCCACCCTAGTCCCGAATTGGTCCAGCGGCTGGAGGGCGCCGGCGTACGCATCCTGCGGACGGACCGCGACGGGGCGGTACACGTGCTTACCGACGGAGAGCGAGTGGAGGTTTCGTGTTTCGTGGCGTGCGCGGAGGAAGGATCGCGGGTTCTGGCGAGCGGGGATCAGGCCGGGCTGAAATGAAGAAAAGATGGCGGCGTGTTAACTAGGAGGTTACCCCACCCCCCTCTGGTTTTTTCGCAAGTGTTCATTCTACAGGTAGTTAAAACCCTTTGTTTTGATACACTTTTGCAAGTGTTCATTCTAAAAGGGTTACGTTAGACGGCGACAGACTCGAACCGCGGCCAAATTTATTACCTGTATGCCCGCGGAAAGTGCCGGAACAGCTTGTGCTTCGAGTCATACCCTGTGCCGGGGTTTACGCCGGGCGGGGAAGCCCCGGCCCCTACAAGTGCGGCCTTGCTTCGGGTACGGACTCCACCGCACAAAGTAATTATACTACATAGATATATACCCTGTCAAGAACTTTCTATCGTGTATGAGGCTCACTGGGGTGGGGTGTTGCGGCTCAGGGCAGGCGGAGGCGCCAAATTAGGAGGAGGACGGCCAGGAGCAGGAGGAAGCCGATGGCGGAGCGATATTCGCGGTTTTTCTGGTATTGAGGCACGGAAAATGCGCCTTCGCGGCTGCCGGGAAGGTTTGCCGGGGTGAAGCGTGGGAAGAAGAGCGGGACGACGCGGACGTACGCTTCGAATGCGGCACCGTGATGCGAGCGAAGTTCGTTTTCTTCTCGGCGCATGACGATGGAATAGAACAGGGCAAAGTAGCCGAGGAGGATGGCCGCGGAAATCCAGGAATGGATGGCGATGGCGACGCCGAGGGCGAGAATGGCACTGCCGAGGTATAGCGGATTACGAGTGTAGGCGTAAGGTCCGGTGACGGTGAGGACCAGCTGCTTGTGGAGATGGCCCGCGGCCATGGCGCGGACCAACAAGCCGATAGCGCCCACGAGAGCGCCATAGAGAATGCTTTGCGGGGTCGGGCGGGCGAATACCAAAACGAGGATCGCGAGGGGATAGCCCAGGCGGACGCGCCAGCGCGCGAAGAAGGCGCCGGCGCTCATGTGATGGCACCGATCCGGCGGCGGACGGCGTTGAAGACGGACTCGACGGTAATGGCCAGCATGGAGGGATCGGTTTTGTTGTTGCGGACGTGGGAGGTAACGCTGTTGGGGGCGCGAAGGACGATGTCGCCGTCGCCGGGATCGGTGTCCTGGCCGACTTGTGCTACTGGGCCTGCGGGGGCGTCGATTTGGAGGCGGGGCGAGTTGGGGTACGGGCCGTTGCGGGCGGGATCCGTAGGGCCAAAGATGGCGACGGCCGGCGTGCCCAGGGCGATCGCCAGATGCAGGGGGCCGGTGTCGCCACCGACGATGCACTTTGCCGAGCGCAGTAGCGCCATCAGCGGGCCAAGCTCGGCATTGTAGAGCAGCGGATTGGCATCCCCACTTGCGTCGCACACGGCGGCAGCCAAGTCATCCTCACCGGGACCGTAATTTACGACGCAGCGAAGACCGAGCGAGTTTCGAATGTTCTGGCAGAGGGCACCGAATCGCTCGGCGGGCCAGCACTTTGCGCGCCAGCCGCCGCCCGGGCTCAAGACGATGTAGCGGTCGATGGCTGCGCTGCGGAGCTGCGAGCAGGCGACGGCTTCGTCCGCGGGAGAGACACGCAAGGTGGCCGGAGCGACGCGACGCTTGGCTCCGGCGCGGAGGGAAAGTTCGCCGTTCTGGTCGGCAATGTGGACGGTCGCGGGCTTCACGCGGTCGGTGTAAAGGATGGGCACGCCGAATTCGCGGATGGTGTGCGAGGAAAAGCCAATTCGCCGTTTGACGCCGCCAAAGAACGGGAGCGCGGCGGACTTCCACAAGCCCTGGTAGTCGATGGAAGCGTCCCAGTTGGATTGACGCACGGAGTGGATGGCTTCGCGTAGGGAGGGTAACTCGCGGCTCTCGATGGTGCGGACTTCGGAGGCAAGGCTGCTGCTTTCGACGAGGGATTTCCAGCGCGGGTGGGTGAGCCAGACGATTTCGGCGGTGGGGAAAGATTCACGCAACGCGGCAACGGCGGGAAAAGTGTGGACGATGTCTCCCAGAGAGCCCAGGCGCAAGACCAGGAAGCGCGGCTCAGGCATGCGGAGCCTTGCGCACGGAATCGAGAAATTCGCGGGTGGAGTGGTCTTTGGGGTCGCCGACGATGGCGACCTTGATGCCGAGACGGGCGGCGGTGGCGCGCTCTGGGACGGTGTCGGTCGTGTAGTCGGTGCCTTTGGCGTGAACGTCGGGGCGGAGAAATTCCAGCAGGGATTCGACGCTGGGCTCGCTGAAGAGGACGACGTAGTCGACAGCGCGAAGGGCCGCGACGAGATTGGCGCGCGCGGATTCCTGCAGGATGGGGCGGCCGGGACCTTTCAATTTGCAGACGCTGGAATCGCTGTTGACGGCGACGACGAGGAGGTCGCCTTCGCGGCGCGCGCCGTCGAGGTAGCGGACGTGACCGACGTGGAGGGTGTCGAAGCAGCCGTTGGCGAAGACGACGCGGGCACCACCGCCGTTGCGTTTGCGCTCCGCGAGGAGTTCGCGGAGTTGTTCGCGGGAGACAATTTTGGAATCGGCGTGGCGCATGGGTCAGCTGCCTGCTCCGGAGGCTTCACTGCGGATAGCGTCGAGAAGCTCAGTGCGGGAGACAGTGGCGGTGCCGCGCTTCATTACCACGAGACCGCCCGCAAAATTGGCGATGTGTGCGGCTTCGAGCGGGGACGCGCCGGAGGCGAGCGCGAGGGTGTAGGCCGCGAGAACGGTATCTCCAGCGCCAGTTACGTCCACGGCCTGGTTGCAGCCGTGGATGGGAATGTGCGTGAGGCGGGCGGGAGATTCGAATAGGGCCATGCCATCGCGGCCGCGGGTGACGAGCAGGGCTTGAAGCTTCATTGCGGAAAGGGTGGCGCGACCGCAGCGGGTGAGTTCTTCGAGGTTTTGGCCGATCGCGGTGTGATGAAGGGTTTCGAGTTCAGCTTCGTTGGGGGTGGCGGAGGTGACGCCGGATTTTGCGTAGGACGCGAGGGCGTAGCGGGCGTCGAGCGTGACGAGCAGGGATTTGCGCTTCGACGTTACGCGGCGAACGAGTTCGGGCGTTGCGATGCCAAAGCCGTAGTCGGAAACGGCCAGCGCGTGGGCCGAGCGCAGCTTGCCGCTCAGGAGCTGCTCGATTCGGCGG
>Ga0187855_10000508_pt1 | contig 33655 bp, 25 predicted proteins | sample June2016WEW_8_10_2_FD_132969 | JGI IMG/M metagenome (GOLD analysis project Ga0187855, IMG submission 132969) | Peatland microbial communities from SPRUCE experiment site at the Marcell Experimental Forest, Minnesota, USA - June2016WEW_8_10 | ecosystem: Environmental > Terrestrial > Soil >... | reverse complement strand
CGGCCAGCCACGTTTCGCGTCCGAGTTCGGGAAAAAGTGCACCGGCGGAGCGCACCGGGGACGCGACCCGTACCAGCCTTGCTGCCCTGGGCAAAGCGGTTGCCAGAGCGCCGCAGGCCATCTCAGCGGTGAAAACCAGTGGGGATGCGTTTCCGCTGGAGGAAGAATTCAAGGAGTTCTAACCGCTACCAGTTAATGCAAACCCAGCCGCCGGGAGATGCGCTGCGCCGCCGCTAGCCGGATCTGCGCCATCTCCCCGCCCATCGCCTGCACTGCGTCCAGCACTTCAGGTGGAGCGGTGGAGGGACTGCCGCCTCGAAAGGCGGTTCGGGCGCGTACTCCATGGCAAGCTGGATTTACCGCGCTACATGCTCGCCGCGGGTTCCTTTGCTCCTCGATGTCCCGATCGATTCTCGCGAATACTACGATTTGGTGTGATTCAGGCGTTCGGGCGCTTACGCTAATTGCATGCGCGAGAGCAGGCTCTGGAATCGAGGGTCGGAACGGATCGGATCGTAGAGCGGATCGACGCCCAGGAATATCAGCCAGGCCGAGTGGTCTTCATATGCCTGTTCCAACCGCGCGAGCACGGCGTCCCATTCCCCCAGTGCCGCGTAGATTGGCGCGCAACTGGCAGGCGGCACATACTGCCGCGCGGCGCAGGAATTCCATTGCGCCAGCATGTCGCGCGCCTCGCCGATTCTGCCCGCCCGGGCGTAGGTTTCCCCGAGCGCGCCCAGCGTGGTCGGCAGAGCAGGCTGCTCCGCAATCCTGCGGAATTCCGCCGCCGCCTCGGCGTACAATCCTCTGCGCAGCAGAATCTGCCCCATAAAGTAATGCGCTTCCCGGAAATCCGGATCGATTTCCAACGTGCGGGTAAGCCACTCGATCGCGCTGTCGTACTGCCGCAGGTAGTAGTAGCCCAGAGCCAACGCCCGGTTCGCGTTGAGCGAGATGGGGTCGAGGCGGATGCCGGCCTTCATGAGCCCGATAGCCTCCTCCGGGGCGCCGCGAACCATGCGCTCGGTGGCCGCGTAAATGTGGGCCTGGACATTGCTCGGCTGCAGCTCCCGCGCGCGGCGCACGGCCCGCGACCCTTCTTCCCACTGCCAGTCGTGATGCAGCAGGACGGCGCCCAGCGCGAGATGCGCCTCAGCCAGGCGGTCGTCGAGGCGCAACGCCTCAAGTGCGGCTGCCCTGGCACGCGGGATGGCCTCTCGCGGGGGCAGCAACCCCCAGAGGAAAAACCGCGAAAACGCTTCGGACAAAGCCGCGTAAGGTGGTGCGTAGGCGGGGAACCGGGAGATCGCCTGCTCGAATATTTCGATAGCCGAGCGGTACCCCGCCGGCGTCATCTTGTTCAGCGCGTGACGGCCCCGCAGAAACAGCGTATAGGCTTCGAGATCATGTTGGGTTTGGTGGGCGGCTCGCCAGGGCTCCGAAAGAGTGATCCTCAGCGACCCGGCGATCTCTCCGGCGATCTCGTCCTGAATCGCAAATACGCCTTCCATCTCCCGGTCGAAGCTGGCGGTGCGCAGACGATGTCCGGTCGACGCATCCACCACGCTTGCGGAGATGCGAACGCGATCCGCGGATTTCCGCACGCTGCCTTCAATGATGGTCCCCACACCGAGTCTGCGCCCGATTTCGCGCACGTCGCCCGTGCCTTGACGAAAATGAAACATGGATGTTCGCGCGATCACCTTCAAATCCGGGATGCTGGCGAGCGTATTGATGATCTCGTCAGTCACGCCGTCGCAAAAACTGTCTTGATCCGGCTCCGGGCTCAGATTGGCGAATGGGAGCACCGCCACTGAGCGCGTGTCGAGGGCCGGAGCCGAAGACGGCGTTTCCGGTGAGGTGGGGATGCTCCGCTGCTCCGCTCTGCGAAATTCCGGTACATACCCTCCGCGCCGGAACAGGATGCGGACGGGGTCGCCCGCTCCTGGCCCGTCATAGTAGAGCTTCAGCTTGGAGCGCAACCGGCGCGCCTCCACCCGCACGATCGAATCGATGCGCGGGTCGTATTTCTCGTCCCGGTCGAACACGTCGCGGCCAATGGCGTATTCCTTCAATTGGCCGGCTTCGCCTGCCAGCGTCCGCTCCACAGTGAATTGGAGAAACCGGCAAAGCCGCTCGGATTTGACAAAAGTCCTGCTGGCGATAATCCTTTCCAGCGCGGCACGGATCTCGGCAGGGGATAACTCCGGCGCCGCGGCCCCAATTGAATTGGCTAGCGGTTGTCCCATGATTGCCCATCCGGTCCTGTGGGGCAGGCGCTTTCGCCTGCCAATCCGTTCTTGCGGCCTCTGCCGCAGGCTTTAGAATAAGAACTCCGGTCGGCGCTGCCTGGCGATTCTCGCCACAAGCTACCTAAGATTATCGCAGGTCACCGCGGAATTCCGTGCACTTTTCTGCTAACTGTTAGCTAACCTCCCCTCCCTCCAGTCCGGCCGTCTCTATGTTGCAGAGTGGAAGAGAAGTGTGAACCGTTCCCTGCTCGGCCATTTCCCCCTCCTGTTCACAAGAAAGCTCGATGGAAGTCAACGAAAACTGTCCAATTCTGCTTTTGATGTTGCCAATTGCCCGTGACCGTATCGCGCAATTGCTCCGCGCGCATGGCGTTGGATCCACATCCGAGCCGGGCGCCAGCTTGCGGTGCTTTCTCGAATCCCGGCCAGGATTGCGCCTCATCCTGGTGGATATGGAGCTGGCGGATCGGGGCTGGCGTGACGTGTTGGAAGAGGCGCGCACCGCCAATCAAGGAGTGGGGGTGGTGGTGTACACACGCACGTCGGATCCCGATCTCTGGTGCGAAGCGTTGGAGCGCGGCGCCTATGACGTCCTGCACGCGGACAACAGCGATGAATCGGTGATGAACATACTTGCGCACGCCCTGGCGTACGCGGAAAAGGCCGCCGCTAGCGACCCGAATCGCTCCGCAGCGCCGGGCGGAGCGACGTGATGTTGCCCGCGGGGGCGGCCCGGATGCATGCAATCGTCATGCTCCTCTGGGACCCCATAGAGGCGCTGATGGCTGCCGGGCACCCGGCGTGGTGGCTGATCGGCGCCGTCGCACTTTGCACCTCTCTGTGCGTCATCGCCCTGATACTGGCGGGGCGCATCCGCATGGAGAAGAGCCGGCACAGGAAGACTCAGGAAGCGCTCCGGGACAGCGAGCAGAGCCGCAGGCTCCTGGTGAGCGATCAGGCCGGGCTGGTGCGGGTGTATGACATGGATCGCAAGCTCGTATTTGCGAGTCCCGCGGTCGAGAAACTCACGGGTTACTCGATGAGCGACCTGCAAAAGGAAGGATTCGTCTTCTGGGTGCATCCCGATGACCGCTCCCGCATGCTCTCGCTTTGGGAAAACCTGTTTTGCGGGCGCGCCTCCCAGGAAGAAGAATACCGGCTGTCGGCCAAGGAGGGCCGCGCCACATGGGTGAGCGCTACCTGGACCCCGATCTTCGACGACACCGGGCGCCAGATTGGAGTGCAGGGCAACGAGCGTGAGATCACCGCGCGCAAGTATGCCGAAGACGCGCTGCAGGAATCCGAGCGCCGCTTCCGGGAGCTTCTGGACAGTGTGCATCTGGTGGCGGTCATCGTCAACCTGAAAGGGTACATCTGTTTTTGCAACGACTATACCCTGGCCATCACGGGATGGAGCCGGGAAGAGGTGATGGGACATCCCGCGAGCCAGTTCTTCGCCCCGGAATGCCGCCCGCAGTTAGTCGAGACCATCGAACAGGCGCAGCGGACCGGTCAACTCCGCACATCCACCGAAAGCGCCATCCTGACCAGAAACGGCGGCCGGCGGTGGATTGAGTGGAACAGCATCGTATTGCGGGATGCCGCCGGAGCGTCCGTGGGCTTTGCCAGTCTGGGCGCGGATGTCACCAGGCAACGAAAGATCCAAGCAGCGTCCGCGGAGGTGCAGGGTATAGAGAGCGTCGAAGAGCTGGTGCGCGGCGTGGCGCACGACTGCAATAACCTGCTTACCGTGATCAACGGCTGCGCCGATCTGGTTGGGGAGCGCCTGGCGGAGGGCGACCCGTCCCGCGAGGGTGTGGAGGAAATCCGGCGGGCCGGGCAGCACGCCGCGCAACTCATACAGCAACTCTTCGCTGTCGGCCGGAAACAGATCTCCGGGAAAGAGCCGCTGGATCTGAACAGGCTGATTCTGGACAGCGAGCGCATGATCTCCCGTCTGGTGGGAGACGGCATCCAGGTAACGATGATGCTGGAGCACGCGCTCCGGAATGTCCTGGTGGACGCCAGCCAGATGCACCGCGTTCTGATCAACCTGGTGATGAACGCACGGAACGCCATGCCGCAAGGCGGGAGTCTCGTCATCCAGACCGTTAATGTCCAATCGCACGCGGACGCCGCTGCCCGGCGTGCGGGCCGTTATGTCCAGTTGAAGGTGATCGACACCGGCGTGGGCATGGACGAGCAGACGCGCGAACACATCTTCGAGCCTTATTTCACAACGAAACCCGCCGGGAAAGGGACCGGCCTCGGCATGTCCACCGTTCATGGAATCGTGAAGCAAAGCGACGGCTGGATCTGGGTATCGAGCGAGCCCGGCAAAGGCACGAGCTTCGAAATCTATCTGCCTGCGGACTGACAGCCATTCCTGGCCAAATATCACTTAGCTTTTAGTGGCTGTGGCGCACGCTTCAGAGCGAGCGGTCCGGGGAGGTCCGTCACCAATGTCGGAACCTTGGGCGACGCCGTGGCGCAAGCTTCAGCTTGCCGGGCGGGACTTCAGTCCCGCCCTTTCAATAAACTTCCAGATTGGTTCTCAGGGCAGCGTGCCGCCGTGGGCTTCAGCCCACGGTCAAAATTCGGCGAGCTGAAGTTCGCCGCAGCACGCTAAAGAGGCGCTAAGGCGTGCGCCACGTGACTCTTTGTGCGCGTCGCGAAAAGAACATGCCACCCCCGTGATAACGTGAGGGGGATGCCGCTTGACCTCGACACGGAGATCTTTCGCGCCATCGTTTCGACCATCGTTCCAGAGGCCGCGGCGATGGATGACCAAGGATGGCATGACTTGGATCTGGTAGTCGAAGCGCTCCTGCGAGACCGGCCTTCGAACCTCAAGCGTCAACTCCGCATGTTCCTCCGCTTCATTCAGTGGCTGCCCCTGGTCCGCTACTGCCGGCCGTTCACCTCGCTGAATCAGGCCGCTCGCACGCGCGTCCTCGCGCACCTGCAGAACGATCCGATCAAAAAAGTACGCGTGGGCTTCTGGGGACTTCGCACCATTGTTTTGGCAGGCTATTACGCGCGCGCGGAGGCTGCCCAAGCCATCGGTTACGCCGCCAGTCCGCGTGGGTGGGAGGCGGCGCGATGAAGAAGCTCGCTTACGACATCGTGATCGTGGGTTCCGGCGCCGGGGGCGGCACGGTCGCGCAGGAACTCTCTCCGCTTTGCCGGCAAGGCGTGCGCATCGCCGTGCTCGAAAAAGGACCCCGGCTGCGCGACGAAGAGTTCACCGGCCGCGAACTGGAGATGTCGGGGGCGCTTTACGAAGACGGTGGCGGCTTTCTGACGGCCGACGGAACCATGACGCTGGCCTTCGGTAGCGCCTATGGCGGCTCCACAGCGGTTTACACCGGCACCTCCATGCTTCCGCCCGAGCGCATCATTCGGCACTGGAACGTGCCCGGACTCACCCACGCCGACCTGGAGTGCCGCGCGCGGAAGTTCATGGCCGAAAATAACGTGCACCTGGTGGAAGACGAGCTCATCAACGAGAACAATAAGCTCTTCCTCGAAGGCTGCCGCCGTCTTGACTACGACGTGCAACAATTCCCGGTGAACATCAAAGGTTGCCGCGGCTCGAGCCTTTGCAATTTGGGTTGCCCGAATCAAGCCAAGCAAGGTACCGACCGCGTACAGTTGCCGCGCGCGGAGCAGAACGGCGTCGAAGTGGTCACCCGCTGCCAGGTGCTGCGCATCGCTGATCGGGCCCTCGCCGTTCGGGTCGCCGCCAAACCTCCGGGCGCGAAGGGAGATCCCTCACCGTGGGAGCCGGGCGATTACCAGATCGAAGCGAAAATCGTCGTGCTATGCGCGGGCGCCGTCAATACGCCTGCGCTGCTGCTGCGCTCGGGAATGGGGGAAGCCCTGCCGCGGTTGGGTCATGGATTCACGGCGCATCCGGCTTTCATCATGGTGGCCGAACACGACCGGCCGATCACAAACTTCGTGGGCCATCCCAAGAGCTATTACCTGGATCAGTTCGCGGAGAGCGACCGATTTGTGCTGGAAACCTGCATGTACTTTCCGTTTGTTACGGCGAAAAGCCTGGCGGGCTTCGGCGAGCCACACAGCGCGTTCATGCGCGCTTTCCCGCGCCTGCAGATGATCCTGGTGCTGGGCTGCGACGAAGTCGCCCCCCACAATCGCATCACCATCGATGGCGGCGGGCGGCCCGTTGTCGACTACCGCTTCACCCCGGAAGTCATTCGCGGACTGATCCGCGGCGCCATCGCGTCTGCGAAAATCTTCTTTGCGGCGGGCGCCGTGCGCGTCCATATGCCCGTCGCTAAGAATACGACGATAGAGGCGCGCGACGCCGGGGACCTCGACCGGATCGCCGCGCAAGCGGAATTCAAACCAGGGAAGACACCGGTGTCCGCCGCGCATCTTCAGGGCGGATGCGCCATGGGGAGCGCGCCCGGCGACTCCGTCACCGATTCCCATGGACGCGTGCACGGCATTCCGTGGTTGTATGTGGCGGACGCCAGCCTGTTCCCCAATTCGCTCGAAATCAATCCGTACCTGACCATCATGGCGCTGGCCGACCGCGTGGCCCAGCGTATCAAGGAGGACGCCCGCACACTGCTATGAAAATGACCGGCGCCGACATCGTGGTGCGCGCGCTCGAGGACGAAGGCATTCCCTTCACCTTCGGGATCCCCGGCACCCACAACATCGAACTGTATGACTCCCTGGCGCGCTCCACCAAGGTGCGCCCCATCCTGGTCACCGACGAGCAGAGCGCTTCTTTCATGGCCGATGGGGTAGGCCGCTCTTCCGGGCTACTCGCGGCGGCCAACGTGGTTCCGGGTGCGGGACTCACGCACTCGCTCTCCGGAATCGCCGAGGCTTACCTGGACGGCATTGGCATGCTGGTGCTGGCGTGTGGCATTCGGCGCGATACCGGGAAAGCGTTTCAACTTCACGATGTGGATCAGCAGGCGATCGCGCGTCCGGTGACCAAGGCGCAGTTCCTCGTGGCACAGGGGTCGGATCTCTACGCCACCATCCGGCGTGCCTGCCGGATCGCGCGTGCCGCGCCTGCCGGGCCGGTATTCGTGGAGGTTCCCGCCGACCAGTACCTGTTTCGCCACGAGGTGGATCTGGACGCGGCTGTGCCTGAACCCGGGCTCCCGAGTCTTCGGGCAGCGGACCTCGAGCGCGCCATTAGCCTGGTCGCCGCGTGCCGCCGCCCGCTTCTCTACCTGGGACTCGGGGCAGCCGGCGCTGGAGCGGATCTGGTGGCGCTCGCTGAACGGCTCGAAGCTCCCGTAGCCACGACTATCGCAGGCAAGGGAGTATTCCCCGAAAATCATCCTCTGTGGCTCTGGTGCGGATTCGGCGCGGCCGCGCCTCCGTTCGTGCAGAAGATCGCCGCGTCCTGTGACCTGACGCTGGCCATCGGCTGCCGTTTCTCCGAGGTCGGTACCGGAAGTTACGGCCTCGAGCCGCCCGGTAAGTTAGTGCATGTGGATATCGACTCTTCAGTGCTGGATAAGAATTATCGCGCCGAGTTACCCGTGGTTGCGGACGCCGATAAGTTCGTTTCCGGTCTACTTACTAACCTTACTAAGATGGAGCCGCGCAAGTCCGACGCGGAACTGAGGCAGGCCATTCGCGCGGGACATGAAAAGGTATGGTCTGGTTGGGAGACTCCGGCTGACACCACGAAGGTATGGCCGCCGCTCCTTTTGAAGACGCTGCAGGAGATCGTCGGTCCCGATGCGATCTATACGACGGATAGCGGCAACGGTACTTTTCTGGCGATGGAATGCCTGCGGCTCGATCAAACGCGGTCTTTCCTCGCGCCCATCGACTATTCGTGCATGGGTTACGCTGTGCCCGCGGCGTTGGGAGCGGCGCTCGCCTGTCCCGACCGCGTCGTAGTCTCGCTTGCCGGCGACGGAGCATTCCTGATGACCGGCCTGGAATTGCTGACGGCCGCGCAGCTACAGTTACCCGTTATTGTGCTGCTGCTGCGCGACCGGGAATTGGCCCAGATCGCCCAGTTCCAGCAGACCGCGCTAGGCCGCAAGAGTTGCAGCGAGTTGCCGGATTACGACCTGCCGGCATTCTGTCGCGCAGTTGGCGTCGAGTATCTGGCGCTGGCCCGGAATGCCGAGATCGGGGAGATCCTGCGGCAAGCCCGCGCGCTGGCGGAACGTAAGCGGCCGGTGGTCGTGGAAGTCAATATAGACTACTCGCGAAAGACTTACTTCACCAACGGTGTAGTGCGCGTGAACTTAGGGCGTCTGCCCTGGCCCGATCGCGTGCGCATGGTAGTGCGGGCCTTGACGCGCAGGTTGGGCTGACTGAGCACAGACTCCTGCTTGGTGGGGCAGGCGCTTTCGCCTGCCAACGGTGTGCTTATCGGTTAGGCTGAAATCCTGGCATCCCCATTTGCTACAGCAGAAAGCTCATCTCGTCGGCCTGTAGCTCCTGGGACTGGCTCTCGGTGGAACCGAAGCCATGCCCCGCCTCGTAATCCACTCGCAGCAGAATGGGCTTGCCGCTCGCCGTAGCCGCTTGCAGCCGGGCGGCCAACTTCCCCGGCTCCCACGAGATCACGCGCGGATCGTTGAAGCCCGTCGTCAACATCACCGCCGGATACCGTGTGCCGTCGCGAACATGATGGTAAGGGCTCATGGCGTACAGATCCTCGAAACCCGGTAGCGTCTTGACGCTGCCGAATTCCGGAATATTGGGAGGCCCGTTCGGCGTGAACTCGACGCGCAACGCGTCCGACATGGGGACCGCGTCGATCGCCGCCGCGAACAGATCCGGCCGTTCCGTAATGCTACGGCCGATCGTGATTCCGCCTGCGCTGCCGCCTTCGATAGCTAATTTGGCGGATGAAGTGTACTTGTGCTCGATCAGGTATTCCGCGCACGCGATGAAGTCGCGCCAGGTGTTCGGCTTGGTGAGCTTCTTGCCGGCCAGGTGCCAGTCTTCGCCGTATTCCCCACCGCCCCGCACGTGCGCGATGGCATAGACGCCGCCGCGCTCCAGCCAAGCGAGAAACTTTGGATCGAAAAACGGGTCGATCGAGATCCCGTACGCGCCATAACCAATTAGTAGCGTGGGATTCGACCCATCTAGTTTCACGCCGCGCTTGTGCGAGATCGACAGCGGAACCATGGTGCCGTCATAACTCGCGGCTTTCACCTCTTCGGACTCGACATCGGCCGGATCGTCGAAAGGCCCACCCGGTTGCAGGTGGGTATCCGTTGTTTTTTGGGTGCCCGGATCATAGGCATAAATCTTGTCCGCTTTCGTCCAGGAAGTCATGTCCAGAAGCACGCCGGGCACGCGCGGGTCCGATGCGGCCACGGAGACCGCGCCCTCGAACGGCAGGGGCGCCGCCTCAGGCTTGCCGCCGCTGTATGGAATGCGTATGAGGCGTCCAATCCCGCCATCCAGCTCTTGCACGTAGAGCGCATCCTGTGCGGCCGAAACGTTCCGGACTACGGCGTCGCCTGATGGCAAGACCACTTCGGCCTGCCCGACATCGGGATGCGAAAGATGCGTGTGAGTCACTTTGAATCGCGAGGCGCCCTTGTGCGTTAGCAGATACAAATCGTCACCCCGCACATCGAACGACGTGACGTCGTCTTCCACGTCGCAGATTTTCTGCCACGGTATACCGGGCTTGTCCACGGTATCCAGCCCAGCCAGATAGATGGTGGCCTCGTTCTGTACGCCATGAGCGGCTATCCCAAACACGTAGTGCGATCCTGGAACCGTCGTGACAAAGGGGATATCCACTTCCGCCAATTGAACCCTTGACGAGAGGTCGAACCCAAAAACTGCACGGTCGGTCTCCGGATCTGTCCCCAACACGTGCCGATAACCCTTGCTTTTCAGATATCGGTCCGTGGGCGCGGAGTTTGGCCCTGTCTTCTGCAGGCGGTTATAAAGGAAAGACCGCCCGTCGGGCATCCAACTCGGCGAGCCGAATTGCGCCCGATCGATAGTGTCAGTCAACTCCCGCCCCGTGGCCGTCTCCACGACGTGAAGAACGGCGTCTTCCGAGCCGCTCAAAGAAACCCCATACGCCACGTATCGGCCGTCGAACGAAGCCGCATAGTAGCTGATGGCGTAGTGGGCGCCCTTGGGAGCGCTGATCTTCGTGGGATCTACGAGCAGCTTCTCCTGCCCGTCCAGACCTGCGCGTGTATACAGCTTCGCCACGTCTTCCGACGCCAGCCGCTTCTGATAAAAGTAGCGGCCGCCTGGCAAGGACCGCACATCGGACACCTTTGCCGGGGCCGATTCGCCCAGAACTTTGATCCGCGCCAGCAGCTCCTGGCGTCCAGGGATGCGCGCCAGCACACCCCGCGTGTAGTCGTTCTGACCCTTGAACCAGGCTTCCACCGCGGGATCCTTGAGATTCTCCAAGTAACGGTAAGGATCTACCACTTGCCTTCCGAAGTAGTCGTCGGTGACCGGTCGCACGGGCGCCGCGGGTGGAGTGCCGGAAATGGTCGTCTGCGCTGGCAGACTTGTGACTCCGGAGATCGCCAGTGCAAACAGGAAGAGTCGCGGTGCCCTCGTCATAGAGTCCTTTCCAATAATGATTGTGGCGACATCATATCACGGTCTTCGAAGTACGCGTACGCGTCCAGCGTGCCGAAGCACAGCGCGGTCAGTGATATGATTTACCCTATCATGCACACGCACACAACAGTCTTCATCGCCGCTCTGCCTCTGCTCGCCGCCCTCCCCGCCAGCGCGGCCGACTGCGAGAGTCTCTCCAGCGTCTCCCTGCCGGACACCACCGTCACAGTGGCTCAATCCGTCCCGGCCGGTACCTTCACTCCCCCCTATGGCAGCGCCATCGACAAGCTCCCCACGTTTTGCCGCGTAGCCGGTGTGATCAAGCCCACCAGCGACTCGTACATTCGTTTCGAGGTCTGGATGCCTGCTGCCGGCTGGAATGGAAAGTTCCTGGGCGTCGGCAATGGCGGCTTCGCCGGAGCGATCGGCTTCACCTCTATGGGCGGCAATCTCAAGCGGGGCTACGCCACGGCCGGCACGGACACGGGTCACGAAGCCGATGGCCAGGATGCAAGCTGGGCGTTCCAGCATCCGGAAAAGGTGAACGACTTCGGTTATCGCGCTCTGCACTTGACGGCCGCGAACGCGAAGACTCTCATTCAGGGCTTCTACCGCCAGCCCGCGCGACACTCCTATTTCGATAGCTGTTCCGATGGCGGCCGCGAAGCATTGATGGAAGCCCAGCGATTCCCGTCGGATTTCGACGGCATCCTGGCCGGAGCGCCCGCCAACAACTGGACGCACGGGCTGGCCGCGGGCCTGGAAGTTAGCCAGGCAATCTACGCCAACCCAGCAAGCTATATTTCCAGCATCAAATTTCCGGCCATCGCAGCGGCCGTACTCGCCGCTTGCGACGCTCAGGACGGCGTGAAAGACGGAATACTCAATGATCCCACCCAGTGTCACTTCGACCCCTCCACGCTGCTCTGCAAGGATGTGGATTCCCGCAGTTGCCTGACCGCGCCCCAGGTTTCCTCTTTGAAGAAATTCTACGCTGGCGGCCGGGATTCGCATGGCAAGCAGATCTTCCCCGGCTACCTGCCCGGCGCGGAGGACGGCCGCGGAGGCTGGGTCCCCTGGATCATCGGCAATGCGCCGGGCGGCAGCTCCGGATCCCTCTACGTGGAGAATTACTTCCGTTATATGGTTTTCGAAGACCCCGCCTGGAATCCGCTTACCGCCCGCGTCGATACGGCCTTACAGACCGCCGACGAGAAAACTGCTCGGGCGCTCAACGCCACCGATCCCGATCTGCACCCCTTCAAGTCCCGCGGCGGAAAGCTCATCATGTACCATGGCTGGAACGATCCGGCCATCTCGGCGTTGAACAGCATCGACTACTACAACAGCGTGCGCAATGCCATGGGCGCCGGAAACGCGCAAGGCTTCGTCCGGCTCTACATGGTTCCTGGAATGCAACATTGTATTGGCGGTCCCGGCCCGAGTTCCTTCGGCCAGCTCGGCACCACCACCGCCAAGGGCCCCGAGCACGGCATCTACGAAGCTCTCGAACAATGGGTGGAAAAAGACGCCGCGCCTAGGGAGATCGTCGCCACCAAGTACGTCGAAGACAACTCCGCAAAGGGAGTCCAGATGACGCGCCCGCTGTGTCCTTATCCGGAGATCGCAAAATATAAAGGTACGGGCGATACGAACGATTCGGCGAATTTTGAGTGCGCGGCGAGTCGGTAGTCTGCCCGGAGTCATTCCTTGTGTAGAGAGCAGGTAGAATAGTCCTCATGTACTTCCAGCAGTTCTACCTCGGCTGCCTCTCGCATGCTTCCTACATGATCGGTTCCGAGGGCGTCGCGGCCGTGATCGACCCGCAGCGCGACGTCGGCATCTATCTCGATGCCGCCCGCGAGCAAGGCCTCTCCATCGAATACATCGTCGAAACGCACTTGCATCGCGATTTCGTCTCGGGCCACATCGAGCTGGCCGCCCTCACTGGCGCCCGCATACATCTCAGCGCCGAGGCCGCGGCGAAGTTTCCGCACGTGCCGGCCTCCGATGGCCATGAGATCCAGTTCGGCCGCTGCTGCCTGAAGTTCCTCGAGACCCCCGGCCACTCGCTCGACAGCATCTCGATCCTGGTCACCGATCTGGACCGCGCGCCGGAGCCCTTCGCCGTCGTCACCGGCGATACGCTGTTTATCGGCGATGTGGGCCGGCCCGATCTTTCGGCGGATTACACGCCCCAGCAGCTTGCCGCGCTGCTGTATCGCAGCCTCCACGAAAAGCTCCTCAAGCTGCCGGACTCCGTGGAAGTCTATCCCGCGCACGGCGCCGGATCCCTATGCGGCCGCCAGTTAAGCACCGAGCGCCTGTCCACCATCGGCAAGGAACGCGCCACCAACTACGCGCTGCAGGCCCGCACCGAGCAGGAGTTCGTACGCCTCATCACCGCCGATCAGCCGGAGCGCCCAGCGTACTTCGCGCAGGATGCCGAGATCAACCGCGCCGGCGCGCTTCCTTTGAAGGATCTGCCGGCGCTGCCCGCCCTGCGTCCCGGCGATGTGCTCGCGCTTCAGGAGAAAGGCGTGGTCATCCTGGATACCCGCCCTGCCCACCAGTTTGCCGCCGCGCATATTCCGGGTGCTGTCGAAATCGCCCTGGCGGGACAGTTCGCCTCGTGGGCCGGCACGTTGCTGGGCCTCGACGCCGAGGTGGTTCTGATCACCGAGGACCAGCCGCGCGCCAACGAGGCCCGCGTGCGCCTGGCGCGCGTCGGCATGGAGCGCGCGGCCGGATACCTCGACGACGGTATGGCCGCCTGGATCCGCGAAGGCTTGCCGGTCGAGCAGACACCTAACATCTCCGTCCTCGAGCTCAGCCGCATGCTGGAGCAGCCCGCATCGGTGCAGGTGGTGGATGTGCGCCGCCGCATCGAATGGGAGGAGGGCCATATCGAAGGCGCGCTCCTCAAACCGCTCGACAAGCTCCGTGCGATGGCCGCCGATCTCGACCGCGCGCGCCCCGTCGCCGTCCACTGCAAGAGCGGATACCGCAGCGCCATTGCCGCCAGCCTTTTGCAGTGCGCCGGCCTTCCGCACGTCTACAACATCACCGGCGGATTCGACGCCTGGAAATCCAGCGGTCTGCCGGTCATTGAGCCGGCGCCTGCCGCTACTGAGGAGTTGCACGCATGAAGCCCGAAGAGTACAGCGAACGCCAAGTCGAGGTGGACGGCTGGCAGGTCAACCTCACCTCCTACAAACTGGGAGACCTCTATCATTGCAAGGCCGACAACGTCTCGCCCGGCGCCTGGCTGGCGCGCACCAGCGGAGCCACCCGCGAAGAGGCCGAGCAGAAAGCCTTGGATCGCGCGCGTCAGCTTTTGTCCCGCACGCGCCGCCACGAGGTCTGAGGCGCCATGTACGATCTCGCCGCGTTGGCCCGCCAGGAGATGATCCAGGAGGGCTTCCAGCCCGATTTTACTCCCGCCGTGCAGAGCCAGGTAAAGGCCATACGCGCGCATCCCGCGCCGGCGGTACCCAGCGGCGCACTGCGCGATATGCGCGGCTTGCCCTGGTCCTCCATCGATAACGACACCTCCCGCGACCTCGACCAGATCGAAATGGCGGAGCGCCTTCCCAACGGCGATATACGCATTCGCATCGGCATCGCCGACGTGGATAGCAATGTTCCCAAAGGCTCCCCGGTCGATAGTCATGCCGCCGCCAATTGCACCACCGTCTACACCACCGTCAAGAATTTTTCCATGTTGCCGGACGATCTGTCCACGGATCTCACGTCGCTAAATGAACGTCAGGACCGGCTCTCGATGGTCGTGGAGCTGACCGTGGCAGCGGATGGATCCGTGCGGGATGGCGCGGCCTACGCCGCCGTCACCCGCAATACCGCGCAGTTGGCCTACAACTCCGTGGCGCCATGGCTGGAGGGCCACGCCCAGCCGCCGCCTAAAGTCGCCGCGTCGCAGGAACTCCAGGGACAGCTCCATCTTCAGGATGAGGCTGCGCAGAACCTTCGCGAGCTGCGGCATCGCATGGGCGCGCTCGATCTGGACCGCACCGAGACCGAGGCGGTCATGTCCGACGGGCATGTGACCGGGATCGCGGCGCGGCACCGCAATCGCGCCTCGCAGTTGATCGAAGATTTTATGATCGCCGCCAATGGCGTGATCGCGCGCATGCTGCGCGACCATCGCGTCTCCTCAATCCGCCGCGTCGTGAAAATTCCCGAGCGTTGGGACCGCATCGTCGAGCTGGCCGCGCGCTCGGGCGATCAACTCCCCGCCGATCCGGACTCCGGCGCACTGAACCGGTTCCTGATCAAGCGCAAAACCGAAGACCCGGTGCATTACGCGGATCTCTCGCTCGCCGTGGTGAAGCTGATGGGTCCCGGCGAGTACGTGCTCGAGCGTCCCGGAGATCCGGAAATCGGCCACTTCGCGCTGGCGGCCCACGACTACACGCACTCCACTGCGCCCAATCGCCGCTTTGCGGACCTGGTCACGCAACGCCTGGTGAAAGCCGCGATCACCCAAGGCCCGTCGCCTTACGCGGACGCGGAACTGGACCACATCGCCCGCAACTGCACCCAGCGTGAAGACGCCGCCCGCAAGGTCGAGCGCGGCATGGGCAAGCGCATCGCCGCCGTCGCCATGCACGACCGCATCGGCGAAGTCTTCCCCGCCGTGGTCACCGGAGTCACACCCAAGGGGACTTTCGTGCGGCTCGTTTCGCCGCCGGTGGAAGGCCGCCTCATGCGCGGCGAGCACGGCCTGGATGTGGGCGACCAGATCCGCGTGCAGTTGCTCAGCACCGACCCGCAGCGCGGTTTTATCGACTTCGGAAGATAAGTCGTGGCGCGCGCTTTAGCGTGCTGCGGCGAGCTTCAGCTCGCCGAATTTCGACCGTGGGCTGAAGCCCACGGCGCTCGAGTTTCTACATTTTCCCAAAGAGTGCCTTGGTGGCACTGTTGTGCAAGAAGGTGGGGCAGGCGCTTTCGCCTGCCAACAGCGAAAGCGTGCGCGACCACTTCGGGCGACCATCAAAAACTAAGTGGTATTGGGCATTCGTGCCTGTCTCCATGGGCCTACGGCACGGCCCACCGAACTCCATGAAAGCCCTGGCGGACGACGAACGTGTTTTCAATGGGTTACGATGGGCTTTCGACGCTGCCAGCCGGCACTCTTGCCGACTTCTGGACAGCAGTCAGGGAATGATCGCTACCACAGTCCCACAGCCGGCGAGGCCTGTTTGCGAGCACAACCCGCTGCCGCCGGCATAGGTCGTGCCGTAGAGCGCCCCACCGAGGCCGAAGATAAGGCCCGAATAGGGAACCGCCCCGTCCGCGCCGCCAGTGAAACTGTGTAGCGTTGTCTCGGCCCAGGCGCCGCCCGCTGTCGCCGGCGGCGTCAGCTTGAAAACCATCCCGCAACCGAGCCAGCCGTTCACTTGGCACGTGCCGCTGCCACCACTGTTTGTCATGCCGAAAAGCGCTCCCGACGGGGAAGCCAGCAGGGCTCCGTAGGGCCCCTCGCTGGATCCGTTCTTGCTGTGGAACACGTATGGCAAGGTCTCGCTCCAACCCGCGCCAGCCACCGTCGGCGGCGTGAGTTGGAAGACCGTGCCCCCATCCCCCACCTCGCCGCCATATCCCGTCGTCGCGCCGTACAAGACCCCGCCTTTGCCGAAGGTCAGGCCGGCATACACATAACCGCCGTCGCTATTGTTGCCGAAGTTGTGGAGAATGGTTCTGCTCCAGGCGCCACTCGTTGCCTGCGTCAGTTTATAGGCCGTGCCCTCGCCGAAAAACCCGTCGTTGACGGCCGTGCCATACAGATTTCCATGGCCGTCGATGAGCAGTCCGGACGCCGGGCCTCCATAGAAGCTAGGGTCGAACCGGTAAATCACCGTCTCGGCCCAGGCGTTCCCGGCCGTCGCCGGCGGACTCAGTTGGAAGACCGTGCCGCAGCCCCAAGGACCCGAGTCCGAGCACGCTACGCCTCCCGCATAAGTCGTGCCATAGAGGTTCCCGCTTTTGTCGAAAACCACGCCGCCGTAAGGGCCATTGCCGTCCCTCTCTCGGACGCCCTCAAAGCTGTAGAGAATGGTCTCTGTCCAGGCACCTCCGGCCGCGGAAGGCGGACTCAGCTCGAAGACGGTGCCGCACCCATCGCTGCACTTCCCGCCACCGCCGAAGAGCGTTGTACCGTACAGATTACCCGCCCCGTCGAAAATCAAGCCGCCTATCGGCAAAGCGCCGTCGCTGCCGCCCATGAAACGGTAGAGCACGGTCTCCGTCCACTCACCGCCCGGCGCGGCTGGCGGCGTCAATTGAAAGACCGTGCCGCAACCTCCCTGGCACGTTCCGCCGCCGCCGATGTAAGTAGTGCCATAGAGATTGCCTGCTCTGCCGGCCAACAAGGTTGCCTGTGGATATGACCCGTCGCTGCCGCCCTGGAAGCTGTAAATCACAGCCTCCTTCGGGCTAGCGGCGAAAGCCGTGCTCCCGATCATTTGAATACTGATGAAGACCGCCAGTGGCCACCGCGGCGTAAGAGTACTGTTTTGCACTTGCAGACCTCCGCATGATCGGCGCCTCATCCTGCGACGCCTGCAATAACGGTAACGCCGGGTGAAAAACAAAACAAGCTCCAGACCCATGACCTCCCGTCCAACTTACGGACGTTTTTGAACGGGGCAAACGTGGCTTGACCCAAACTATAGCACCGTGCGGAGAGGAACTTACTGTCCCCCGCCGCGGGACAAGGCGGAGTACTGCGTCTGTCCACCGCAGAGCGGGGCACCAACTCGCTGCCGACCGCGCTCGCCGTCGCGCTTCTTGTGTCGCGCGCCCGCGATGGAGTTGCCATCTGGCCAAACTCGGAGATTTGTAACCCAAAATACCGCACCCGGACTCCTGCCCGGTAGTGCGCTAAATGTCACATTTAGCGCATTATCCGTCTGCAACGGAAGTGAGCGCTACGCTAAACTTGTAATAATCGAAATGCGTCATACGTCGCCACCTGTCATCTTGAAAATGGTCTTCGGCCTCCTGCTCGCGCTGCCGCTGGTGGCAGGGTGGCAGGCGCTCGGTCCATTTGGCGGAGCGGCTGCCATCGTGCAGGCCGATCCTTTCCATCCGGATACCGTGGTCGCCGCCGCAAGCAACGGCTTGCTGTTCCGATCTACCGACGCGGGCGCCAGTTGGCACGCGCTGCCCTTTCCCTTGGCGCTGCGTGGGGCGTTGCGAGCCTTTCTGATCGACCCCCGGCAACCCGATACCTACCTGGCGGGTTTTTCCGGCGGAGTACCGGAAGCCTCGGGCCTGCTGCGCAGTAGCGACGCGGGGCAAACCTGGAAAGCCTTACCTGGCTTGTTGGGAAAGGAGGTCTGGTCCGCAGCGGTGTGGCGGCGCGATCCGGCGGTGCTCGCGGTGGGAACGGCTAGTGGCGTGTACTTGACCCGCGATGCAGGGGAAACGTGGCGCCTGATTTCGGACCCGGCCAACCGCGAAATGGCGATTATTGTCTCGCTGGCCTTCGACCCCCAGGACAGCAATATCCTTTTTGCCGGGACTCCCCACCTGGCGTGGAAGACCTCAAACGGCGGAACTACGTGGCGGCCGGTCTACACGGGGATGCATGACGATTCCGACGTGTTTTCGATCTCGGTGGATCCGTTGCATCCGCAGCGCGTGTTCGCCAGCGCCTGTAGCGGCATCTATCGAAGCCGCAACGCCGGGGCCCTGTGGAGCAAGCTAGCCGGCGCTCAAGGCGCATCCTACCGGACCTATTTCGTGGCTCTCGACCCGCGCGAAGAGGATACCGTATTTGCAGGCACCCGGCGCGGTGTCGTGAAGTCCACCGACGGCGGCGCAACCTGGCGGCAACTCTCCACGCACCCGACACGCTTCGTGGCCTTCGATCCGCATCGGCGGGGGCGGATTTACCTGGCTACGGACGACGACGGCATCGAGCGCAGCGACGATGAAGGAGAAACCCTTCGCAGCATCAACGAAGGTTTCTGTAACCGCCAGTTGCCGGCCACGGTGGCGGACGGAGACGCGCTGTACACGCACACTATCTATGAGCCGGATGGCGGCGGAATCTTCCGTTTACACGCCGATGGAGAGCAATGGGACAAACTAGCGCCCGCGCCGCGCCTGAATGGAGAGGAGTTGTTTGTCGTCGTCCGGGACGGCGCCGGCCCGTCCCGGTGGTTCGGTGCGGCTTTCAACTCGCTCATGACATCCGCGGACGCCGGAGGACACTGGAGCGCCCTGCCAGCCTTCCCCAAGTCCAGGGTGACGGACCTGTTTTGTGCGCCGCAAGGCGGTTACCTTCTGGCCGCTACGGACGCCGGAATCTATCGGAGCGCCGACGCTGGTAAAACATGGAAGAGCGTTCCCGTTTCGGCAACCGGCGGGCGGCTGCGCGCATTCTTTCCGTTGGAAGCCGGCCAGGTGGCCGCGATTAGCACGAATGGAATCTATTTTTCAAGAGATGGTATGCTATGGCAAGCGGCTGGTCCGTTGCCGGACAACGCCGAGCCGCATGGGGTTGTGGAGTCCGGGTCCCTTTTTGCGGCCACGTCGTCCGGATTGATGGATTCCCAGGACCACGGGGGTTCCTGGCAGCCGGTGCGTGGCGGTCTCCCGGGCAGCACGGTGCAGGCAATTTGTAAACACCCCACACGGCTGGGCGTTTTGATGGCGGCTCAATATGACGGAGTATATGAGAGTCGGGATAATGGCAAGTCGTGGACTCGGATCTCACCCGATGAGCCACGTCTTTCAATTCGGGAGATGACAATCTTGCCCGAAAAGGCAAACCGGCTTTTTGTTCTGACCGAACGTCAGGGCATTTTTGCATTACCCCTGGAAGCAATCGCGTCTGGTGCTTCCAATTAAAGGAGTGCCACGGACGCAAAAGGAGGAATTCATGAAAAACATGTTCGGGAGTTTCGGCTATCTCGCGCTGGCCGGCGGCTTGGCGATCGCCCTCAGCTCCCCTGTGGCAGCACAAACAAACGCTGGATCGCAACCGGCAGCCTCTGATAGCGACAGTTGGAATAAGTATTCGATCGGCGTTTTTGGAGGCGTGCAGTTTTGGAAGTTGACGCAGAATGGTAACCCCCCGAACGGCCAGTTGGCGCCCGGCTTAGCGGTCGGCGTCCGGGCCGACCAGGATTTCACCCGCTACATCGGACTGGAAGAGTCGTGGACCTTCTGGGCGGAGAATAACCTCCGGGTAACTCCCGGGCAGCCCTATCCCTATACCGTAGTCGGGCTTGGAGCGCGCAATGGCCAGGTCTATGTCGGACCATTGTTCTATCTGGCCCCCCCATCGTCGAAGGTGCGGCCGTTCCTCACGGTGGGACCTGCTTTCGAGTACTTCAGGCCCACTTTCGAGGCGCAACGGCAAGTCCACGATGTGGCTGCGTACGACGCGCTGACCTTATCCACGAAATTGGCGCCGGCTGCGAGCTTCGGCGGCGGCGTGAAGTTCGGCGTGACCGAGCACGTGAATTTCCGGCTGGATGTGCGCGGCACGTATACCGAGAACCCCCATTGGGGTTTGAGCAGCTTCGCGGTCGCTCCGGGGGCGCTCTACGATCCCCACGGCGGTAGCCAGTTCGGTCTGCTCGCCAGTTTGGGCATCGATTTGGCGTGGGGTAAGCAACCGCTGCCCCCGCCGGTGCATGTGGAGCCGACTAAGCCCTGCCGCGACAAGCAGATTCCGATAGGCGATCACTGCCCGATCACAGTATCGGTCAGCGCCGATCGCACCACCGTCTGCGCCGGCGAGGCGGTGCACGTGACTGCCACGACCGACGCTCCGGCTGACGCCACCTACCGCTGGACGGTCGATGGTCAATCTGGCTCCGACAAGACCTTTACCTTCGACACTACCAATAGTCCCGCCGGACCCCACACGGTCACCCTAACCGTTTCCGCACCAGGCTACGACAGCGGAACGGGCAGCGTTACCGTCAACGTGCAAGCGGCCGGGATTCCCAGTGGAACGCTAACCGCCAACCCGCCGGAGATCTGGTTGGGTGACAAGAGCGCACTCAGCTTCAACGGAAACGCCGGTCTGTGCGCCACATCGGTGCAGGTAACCGGATACTCCGCGTCGGAAGGCAGTGTATCCGACTCCACTTACGACTCCACCGCCGTCCAACTTGCTTCCGCCGCCTGCAGCGAGCAGCGCAAGGAAGTCAAGGTCACGGCGAGCCTGAAAAACGACCGGGGCGCCACAGGTACCGCGGCAACGACCATCGTGGTGAAGCGGAAGCAGGTCCCCCTGCCCGCGGTCCACGTGGCGGATATTATCTTCGCCCGGAACAGCGCCCGCGTCAATAATTGCGGCAAGCGCATTCTGCTCGAGGAGTTGAAGACTTACCGCGACGCCGATGCTACGGGCAAGGTGCTCCTGATCGGCCACATAGACAAGGGCGAGATGAAGAGGCTGCATCTGGATGAAAAGCGCGCCATGAACGCCGCTGCCGTCCTGACCGCCGCCACGGGCATCTGCTCGAACTTTAACGTGTCGCAGGTACTGGTCCAATCGATCGGCGAGGATCAGAGCGGTGAATTGAAGCCGCACTTCTGCGAGTCTTCCGTCACCGAACGCGCCAGCGATCGTATCAATGCGCGCGACAAACGGGCCGAGTACCGGCGCGTCGAAGTCTGGTGGATTCCCACCTGTACCGAGGTGCCTGCCAGCGCCGCCGGCGCGAAGGATGCCGGCTCCGCGGGAGTCGCCGCCATCGGCTGCCCGAAGTAAGGGTGAAAACGGGTTCTGGGTGTTGGGTTCTGGCAAACTCCGCGGCTGTTTGCGGTGAGTAAGCCAGAACCCAGCACCCAGAACCCAGCACCCTCATCAACCCAACGCCCGCGCGGCCTTCAGATCCGATGCTCGAAGGCCGGCGCCATGCGATCGATCTCCGCCGCAGTGAGGCCAATCTTTGCCGCCACAGCCCGCCATCGGGCCACCGCCTTCCCCACTTGCTTCGCGATCTGACGCGCCGCCTCCGGACGCAGTTCGAAATACGCAGCCACTTCCAACGCCAGATCGAGTGAAGCCGTGCTATCGTCCAGATCGATCGCCGTGGTCAGAACCCGCGGTTTGATGCGGCGCGCGTTTGACCGGTCGCCAGTTGCCGGATGATAGATTGGCGGGGCGGGAGGCTGATCCCGAACATAGGTTGGGAGTGCGCTTTCGATTCGACACTATCGCGGTGCGGCTGGCGCGGCTACAGCGCGATTGAATGAACGGCTGCAGCCACCTCAAGAAACTATCTACCAACCTCATTGACATATGAGTCGTGCGGCACAATCATCGAAAATGGTAACGAGGGAATCGCCTACATCGACTCCAGCGGAATGACACACCTGTCGACTACCGGATCGCCTTTCTCCGCCGCCGACTATCTGGCCAGCTTCAGCTACGCAACAGTCGTTGACGATCTCTACGCAATCCCCTCCCAGTTACAGACCGCATGGCAAGACGCCATCGCCGCCTACTTCAGCTATCTGATCAACCTGGGCGAAACAACCCGGACGCGTTGTGGGGCACTCAGGTAACAGGCTGCACGTCCGGTTGAGCCCGCGGTAGAGGCTGCGCATATGAAGCTTATCTCGACCTTTCTAGCCGTCTTGCTGGCGTGCCAAGCCGCCAGCCCGCCGATCCCAACCTTCGAGGCCCGGCGGGACTACTACGTTGTGCTCGAGAATTGGCTCGACGTGGCGGACGCTAACGGCGATGGCGTCCCCGACATCATCACCACTGGTTGCGGTGCAGTCAGAGTACTGTTTGGAAGCGGTAACGGCACATTCCGCCAAGGTCCCAAGACGCTGACGGGAATGCAAGGCGGCTGCATCGGCGTAGCGGCGGACACGAACGGCGATGGCAGAGCCGACCTGGTATTCGCCGGATCCTTCGCAAACGCGCAGGTCCCAGCGGGAATTGGTGTCTCTCTTGGCAACGGCGACGGGACCTTTCAAACCGCCGCCGTCTACCCGGCTGGGACCGACGCCTACATCGATTGGCCCGTCGTTGGGGATTTCAATGGCGATGGCATTCCGGACGCGGCTACCATCGGCGAAAGCGGCGTCTGGGTGTTCCTCGGCAAAGGCGGTGGCGTCCTCGACCCCGGAGTTCTGGTTCCATTCCCCGGACCCGGCAACGGCGAAATTCTGGCCGCCGACTTCAACCATGACGGCAAGCTCGACTTGGTCGTCACTCAACATAACCCAGGGGTGGGATCGAAAGGTGGCTTCGCCATTTTCCTGGGCAACGGCGATGGTACCTTTCAATCGCCAGAAGTGGTCATCACACCTACCGAACCCGGGTTCATGGCGGTGGGCGACGTCAATAACGACGGTTACCCCGATATCGTGCTGACGCAGGACAGCGGGGTACAGGATTCGTATGTGTATCTCTACCTAGGAAACGGCACGGGAGGTTTCTCCGGCCCCAGTTACGTCTATCTCCCGGGAGGGTCACAACTCGCTATCGCTGACGTCAACGGCGATGGCAACCCGGACCTCATCAATGGCGCCGTCAATATCGCCTTCGGAAACGGCAAGGGCCAGTTCAAAGAGCCTGTGTATTATCCGGTGCAGGCCGGAACCGGCCAACCCGTTCCCGCAAGCCTTCGGGCTAAGGGGGTCACGGACTTGGCTGTCGGCGGCCCCAACAGCGTCTCCGTGTTGCTGAGCGAAGGCAAGGGCAAGTTTCAAAATGCCGAGTGGACCTCAGTAACCGGCGGCGCGGGCTGCGGCGCGGCAGCAGACTTCAACGGCGATGGCAAGCCCGACCTAGCAGTCAACACCTCTCAGGGGGTTTCCGTCCTGCTGGGTACGGGCAAGGCGGCCACTCCTTACTCACTCAAGTCTACAATCGCGTTGCCCGGCGCCGGGTGCCTGCTTACCGGGGACCTGAACGGCGACGGCATCCCGGATCTCCTGGTGCCCGGCACTGGCGGTACCTCCGCCATTGCCTACCTCGGCAACGGCGATGGCACATTCACACAGAAAAGCACCACATCGATTCCTACCGGGAGCTACTTGGCGTTGGGAGACTTTAACCACAATGGCAAGCTGGATTTCGCCACTTCCGGAAACCTGCTGGCCCTTGGGAACGGTGACGGCACTTTTCAGACGCCGGTGCCGTTCGTCACCAGTCCACCGCCCACGGGGTTCTACAATATCGGTGCCGCGGACCTTAATAACGACCGCTGGACCGACGTGGTGCTCACGAACCTGTTCGACGGCTACATGTACGTGCTGACCAACAACCAGCAAGGTGGATTTACGCAAACAGTGATCACCGGTGGCTCATTTAACCAGGTCATCTTCGACGATTTAAACGGAGATGGAGACCTGGACGCGGTGGTCGGACTTGGCGGCGACGGGGGCGTCAGCGTCTACCTCGGGAACGGCCAGGGCGGCCTGACCTTTAAGGAGACCCTGCGGAATTTGCTAAACATCCAAGGTCCGATCATAGTCGCGGACGTCAACGGCGATGGCATCCCGGACATCGGCCTGATGGAAGGCGCCACGCTGGCCCTGTTCCTGGGGAAGGGCGATGGGACGTTCAGCGCATCCCCAGCCTATTTTGGCGGAGGCCCGGCGCCCGGTTTCCTCCTCGCGCAAAATTTGCACGGCCAGTCACCCACCGCCGGCCTTCCCGACATTGTGGAGCCCGACGGCGAGTTGGGTGTCGTCGTGCTCCTCAACACGACCAAATAGCCATGCCCTGTTTTGTAAATGGCCAGCCAGTTCCGGACGAGTTCGTCCGCGAAGCGGAGCACTTCATCGGCCGCGATCCCCGGTGGCAGACCATCGCGGATGAGACCGAGCGGGCGAAACGCCTGCGGGCCGCCGCGCAGCAAGCCGCCGCAGACCGGGTGCTGATCGAACAGGCCGCGGCCCGCGATCCGCGCCCCATCGACGCTGACGCAGCTCGCACAGGAGGCTGCCCGGCAGAAGGCGCAATGGGGATCGCGGAGCGCCTTCGACGACACCCGCCTTCGGCAATTGGTCGAGCTCTAATTTCGCGTGCATCGCCTCCGCGAGGAGATGGCTGACGGCGCCACCGAGCCAACCGCCGAGGAGATCGAAGCTTTCTACAACGCCAACCGCGAGAACTTCCGCAAGCCCGAAACGTTCCACGCCGCCCACATCGTGAAGCATGTGAATGAGCTGCAGACCGAGGCGCAGGCGGCGGGCGCGATTAAGGCCGCGCTGGCGGATCTCGAACGCGGCGATCCATTCCCCGAGGTCGCGAACCGCTACTCGGATTGTCCAGGCAACGGCGGCGACCTCGGCCGGTTTCCCGCCGGCCACACGGTGCAGGAATTCGAGGATGCCGTCCGCGCCCTCGATCCGGGCCAGCGTACCGGCGTCTTCACCACGAGCTTCGGGGTTCACATCGCAATACTCTACGCGAAAATCCCCGGCAGCGTCGCAACCCTTGACGAGGTCCGCGAGGACGTCTAGCGCACCTTCACCTTCAGGAACCGGGAACAGGTCTTTATGGGCGCCCTTGCGAAAATGCGGGCTGCCGCCGAGGTCCGCTGGGTTCCGGACGCCGCTGCGCCCCCGCAGGACTGCGAGAGTCAGGTTGCGGCCACCGCCCCCTGAAGCTGCCCCGGCGCCCAAACCGCCTCATCCCTGTTGCGTCCCCAGCAAGCCCCGCCTCGCGCAACTGGAAACCTCGATCCAAATGTCCCACAACCGGACCCTGGTCGTGAGCGGCTCGTTGGAGAACATGGTGCGCCTGGAGGGCGGCTGCTTCCGCATGGGCAGTGAATCCCCCGAGGCATTGCCCGAGGATGGCGAGGGACCGGTTCGCCAGGTCACCCTCGCTCCCATTTACATCTCGAAGTTTGCGGTCACCAACGAGCAGTTCGCGGAATTCGTGCGGAAGGCCGGATATCGCACAGAGGCGGAGCGCCTCCGGGAATCCTTCGTGTTTCGCAACCACGTCCCGGAGGAACAACGCGGACCTGGGGTACCTGGTACGCCCTGGTGGGTGCGCGTGGGCGGCGCCGACTGGGCGCATCCGGAAGGCCCGGACACGTCTGTTGCGGAGCGCCCGCGCCATCCAGTCGTGCACGTTTCCTGGAACGATGCGCGCGCCTACTGTGAGTGGGCCGGCTACCGTCTGCCCACCGAAGCCGAGTGGGAATACGCGGCGCGCGGGGGCCTGGACCAGCGCACTTACCCCTTGGGGCAACGAGCTTACCCAGGAGGGCCGTCACATGTGCAATATCTGGCAAGGACGCTTTCCGGAGATGGATCTGGGCGAAGATGGCTTTACCAACGTTGCCCCAGTGGACAGCTTCTCCCCGAACGGCTTCGGGCTATTCAACGCAGTGGGCAATACCTGGGAATGGTGCGCAGACTACTTCGATCCGGCATGGCATATAGAGGCCACGCGCGCTGTGCCGGTCGGGCCACCTTCGGGCCGGGACCGCGTAATGAAGGGCGGCTCCTACCTTTGCCATGCCTCCTATTGCTGGCGCTACCGCAACGCCGCCCGCACTGGCACAGAGCCACGCACGTCGACGGGCCATATTGGCTTCCGAGTCGTGCGCGATCTGTAGTGCGGGAGAACGCCGCCAAGGGCCAGCATCCAGCACCCGTCACCCCAGCAGCCTCATCAACTCAGCGCCCGCGCGGCCTTCAGATCCGCATGCTCGAAGGCCGAGGCCATGCGCTCGATCTCCGCCGCGGTCAGCCCAACCTTCGCCGCCACCGCCCGCCATCGGGCCACCGCTTTCCCCACCTGCTTTGCGATCTGACGCGCCGCGTCCGGACGCAGTTCGAAATACGCAGCCACTTCCAACGCCAAATCGAGTGAAGCGGTGCTATCGTCCAGATCGATCGCCGTGATCAGGACCCGTGGTTTGATGTCGGTAGGCACGGGATTGAGATCGTACGCCGGGGAAAGCCGCCAGCCTGCCTGACCGGCATACAGAAAGCCGTGATTGCGCAAATGGTCGTCCGTGTTTGAGATCAGGATGCTGAACACGATTCGCCGCCACAACGCGTGCATGTCCTCCTGCGGCGCCGCGCCGTGCTGGCGGAGCGCGTCCACGAATTCCAGGTAGCTGCGGGTCTCGTTATCCTGCGCGTCGAGCATGCTCATGGCCGATAGGAACGGCACGCGCATTCCACCGTCGCGATCGAAACGGCGCAGCAGAAGAACGGCCTTGCGGCCGACGGTTTCCAGACGCCAGGCAGGCGCCGCAATGCCAGCCTTCGCCGCGAGCGTCAGGGCCACCGCCTCCCACAGCACCGCGTTCACCTCGTCCCCCTTGTTCGGAAACTTGGCAATTGTTAGATGGCCGTCGCGGTCCCGAACCGAAGCCTTCGGCCGGGCGCCGCCGAGCGACGATCCGGGCGCCAGAAGCAGGCGCAGATCCTCGTCGCTGTCCGTGTCGCTCAGGACGTGCTCGGCGGCCGAGAGCAGTCGCGGCAGTTCAATCAAAGGTGGGATTTTCGCCGGGCCATGCTCGGCCAGAAAGGGCCCTCCTTCCCGCTCGGCGAAACGCAGCGCGCCCATGCGCGCTTCGTCGTCCACCATCAGCAGGTAATCTATTTCGCGGACGGTGCGCGGCGTACGCCCCTCGTGTTCGGCGCGCCGGCGCTCTGCGCGTCTCATCAGGACCCGCCCCCATCGATCCGGCGCGGAATCGCCGATGGCGCCGAAAAGAGGCTTGCCGGATGTCGTGTGGAAAGGGCCTGGGCCAAGCTTCAGCGCCGGCTCGAGGGAGAAACGGTTGGGATGCGCCAGCCAGTTCTTGTCGTATTCAAAGGTAGCGCTCTCCCTGTCCTTGCGCGTGCGCGCCCACAACCTTCCCACCAGGTGCGGCGCGCCTTCGAGGTCCACATATACCAGGACTTCCTTTTCCATTACGCCGCGCCCGCGCTGCCCCGCTTGATCGGCTTCCGCCGGCGCGAGAGCCGTATGCGTTCCGGAAGCTGCTCTTCTTCCAACTCCAGCCCGACCGTGTCGTGCCTGAGGTCCGCCAGATCCGCCAGCCGGTCCGCCATCCCCAGGGCGAAGAGCACGGTGGCATAAGCGCCCAGAGAGACGCCGGGTGCGCCCTTCTCCACTTTATTTAGAGTCGTGCGGCTGATGGACGCCCGCGCGGCCAGGATCGCGACGGGTATGCGCCGCCGGCGCCGCGCGTCGCGAATATCGTGCCCCAGCTTGCGAAGCGCGCGGGTCACCGGTATAGGGATCCTCTGGGATGATCGACCCTTCTTCATAACGTTCACAAAAATACACCTTACACCATATAACGTACACTATTATATCCCTTAAGTAAAGAACCGCTCCTCCCGCGCCCGCTTCATCCCCGCCAGCGGCGCGTTCAAAAACTCCAGAAATGGCGCCATCGCACGGAATCGCTTTTCCATCTCCACGAACAGCTTCGGCGTCGTGACGATCGCCGCATCCAGCGTGGTGAACAACAGGAATTGCTTGAACCGCAGCAGGTCCGCCGCGGGATCCTCCGCGCAGAACCCCTTGGGCACCCGCGAAAGCCGCTCGCCTTGTACCGCGCCAAACAGCCGCGTGACTGCAGCACTGCCCGCGATGCGCCGGAAGTCCGCATGCCGGGCGGCGATGTGCGTACGCACCGCCAGCAGCGTCTCCGGCGGAGGCATGTAGATGCCGCCGCCCACGTCCACCCCTTTATGCGAGATCGCGAAATAATACCCCGCTGCACCGTGCTTAGCCATACCGCGCCGCGAGAACGATGCCGCGATCTGCGTCTTGTACGGCGTCTTGTCCGGACTGAAGCGCACGTCGCGATAGATGCGAAAGATCGCTTTGTCCGCGTCCGTCACGTAATCCGGGGCGAATTCCATCATGGCCCGGTTCAGCTCCGTCACCAGCGCAATCATGGGGGCCTTCACCTTCTCCTCGTAGATCTGCTTCCGCGGCTGAAACCATTCGCGCGTGTTGTGGCGCGCAAGGCCGCGGTAAAACGCCATCGCTTCGGGCGGAAAACCAGGGAAACCGGAACGCATAAACTGCCTCCTCTATAATTGAATCAAATGGACTCCACGCTCGCGCGCCTCGCCGCAATCCCGCAGTTGACTGTTCTGCGCGATGCGCCGCTGGCTTCCTATACCCGCTTCGCCATCGGCGGCCCGGCCGATATTTATGCCGAAACCGCAAGCGTGGAAGCCTTCATCCAGGCGCTGGCGGTCGCGCGCGCCAGTGGCCTCGATTACATGGTCATGGGCGGCGGCACCAACCTGATCGTATCCGATCTCGGTTACCGCGGCATCATGCTGCGTTTCGTGGCCAGTAGCATCCTCGCCGCCGGCGACCGCGTCCAGTGCGATGCCGGCGCCGTGCTCCAGGATCTCGTCGACTTTTCCATCGAGCGCGGCCTGCAGGGCCTGGAAACTCTGGCCGGCATCCCCGGGTCGGTGGGCGCCGCGGTCTACGGCAACGCCGGCGCCTACGGTCACTCCATCTCAGAGCGCGTGCGCCAGGTGCGCTTCTTCGATGGCGATCGCGTGCGTGTCTTCGACAACGCCGCATGCGAATTTCATTATCGTGAGAGCGTCTTCAAGCGACACAAAGACTGGATTATTTTCTCAACCGAGCTGCGCCTGGAGCCGGCCGACGCCGAAGCGCTGCGCCAAACCTCCGCCGGCATCCTGAAAGTGCGCAATGAGAAGTTCCCGGTCACCATGAAGTGCGCAGGCAGCATTTTCAAGAATTTTCTTTTGTCCGAATTGCCGCCCGCCGCAGCCGCCGCCGTGCCGGAAACAGTGATTCGCGAAGGCAAGGTGCCGGCCGCATACTTTCTGGAACAGGCCGGCGCCAAGGGCATGTCCCGCGGCGATATTCACGTGGCCGCCTATCACGCCAACCTGATTTACAACGCGGGCGGGGGCACCGCCGCGGACCTCTGCGCGCTCATCCAGGAGCTCAAGGAGCGCGTGCGCCGCCAGTTCGGAATCGAGCTGGAAGAGGAAGTGCAATACGTGGGGTTCCATGCCTGTCCGGTGGGCTAGGCTTCTTCTGCTCTGCTGTGCGTCTCTTCCCGCGGCCGATCTGCACGACGCCGTCACCGCCGGCGATCTGGAGCACGTGCGCGCGCTGATCGCCGCCGGCGCGGATGTGAACGCCCGCGACACGCTCGGGGCCACGCCGCTGCATGACGCGGCCTGGAGCGGCAATCGGGAAATCGCCGCGCTACTCATCGCCCACGGCGCCGATGTGAACGCCCGCCATCTCGAGGCGGGCTCCACGCCTTTGCACTATGCGGTGGTCAAAGACAACCGGGATGTGGCGGAACTGCTGCTGGCGCATGGCGCCGCCGTCGGGGCCACCGATCGCTCCGGCGCGACGGCGCTGCACCTGGCGGCCACCCGCGGCTACCGGGATATGGTGGCGCTGCTGCTGGCGCACGGCGCCGACGTCAACGCGCACGATCGATCCGGCGCCGCCCCCCTCGACGAAGCCGCCTTTAAGGGCGACCACGAAGTCGCCGCGCTGCTGCTCGATAAAGGCGCACGGATTGACGCCCGAAACCAGGAGACCGGCGCCACCCCGCTCAATGAAGCGGCTACCAAAGGCCACGCCGAGGTCGTCGCGCTGCTGCTCGCACGCGGCGCCGATGTCAACGCCCGCGACAACTCCGGCGCCACGCCGCTCGAAAACGCCTCGCGCTTCCGGCACGCCCGCGTCGTCGAGTTGCTGATCGCTGCAGGCGCGACCTTGGCCAAAAAGGACCAGCCCGGCGCCTCGCTGCTCGACGAAGCCGTACTCAAAGGCCAGGCCGAGATGGTGGAGTTGCTCGTCGAAAAAGGCGCCGATGTCGGCGCGCCCAACCCGGAAGGGTCGTCACCGCTAGCGGATGCGGCGCTCAAGGGCTACGCCGAGATCGCCCGCATCCTGCTCGATCATGGCGCCCGGGTCAACGCCAGGGACGCTACAGGCGCCACGCCCCTGCATGACGCCGCGCTTGCCGGTCACCGCGATCTGGTAGCCCTGCTGCTCGATCGCGGCGCCGATATCAATGCGCCCGACGACGCCGGCGCCACCCCGCTCTACAACGCGGCTTCCTGGGGACGGCGCACCGTAGTCGAACTGCTGCTGGCGCGCGGCGCCGACGCCAGCTTACGCAATAATGCCGGCGCCACGCCGCTCCAGGGCGCTGTCACTAACGGCTTCGAAGACGTTGCCGCCCTGTTGCGCGCCCGCACCGGCCATTAGTAATACCGTATTATTGAATCGTCTTGGCTCTCAATGTGGGGCGGGCAATCTTGCCCGCAGCCACCTTTCAGCCGGCGGCAGCCAGGATTGTCTGCCCCACTCCGCTTCACTTCGCACCGGCCAGATAGAGGCTGGCGCAGTTACCGCATAACAGTCCTATGATTTGCGCTTGCGCTTCCGGCTGGCCTCGTCGACCTGTTCGCGGATCGACTTCTTTCGCCCCGGGGGCTGCGGCTGCGGGCTTCCAGATGTCAGGTTTGCGATCTCTTCCCGCAACCGGCGGGCACGTTCCACACGCGCCTGCGAATCGTCCTTTTCGTCCGCCACGGCTATTTGCCCTTCATCAACTCGCCTATGTAAGCACGTAGTGAAGTGGCGCGGCCTACCGCGGCTTCTCCAACCCCCGAGCCATGGCCGGCCGCCGCGGCGAGGACCTTGGCGCCCGCCGCTTTGCCGGTGCGGTAGCCCTTGGTCAACTTGCGTACCTCATGATCGATGGTCTCACGAAGACTCTTGCCCGAAGTGTTCAGGACGCCGAGACTGCGCGTGCTCGTCTTCCCATTCTCCACAACCACTTGATACCACTCATTGGTCGCCGGGTCCCCAAAACTCACATAACCGCCGTTGAGAACCTGGTGCGGGCCCTTGATATGTCCGCCAAAACTGTACTGAATACTGGCGGCGGTCGATGGATCGTAGTAGTGCGGCGTGATGAAATCCGAAACGCCGACCCCGTTGGATTGATATCCGAACGATCCGTCTTCACATGGGTCGCATACTTCGACCAGATACAGCACGCGTGCGAGCTTCTTAGCCTTGCCCGACGCCTGTTTAGGCAGTGATCCAGCGAGGGTGCGGTTTCCGAACGGGTCGGCCAGCATCTCGAGAGTTTCGTGGCTGGCGGTGAGAGCCCAGGTCCCGTCTGCCTGCACCAGTGAGAACGGCTGACCGTTCTTGTCGGTGTGATAGCCGGCTGCTCCGGGCTGATTGATGTCATCCTTCACGATGACCGGCCAATAATCCACCGGAACCGATTCCAGATTTTGGAAACTGTCGACGGTGGCGTTCACGTCCCAGAGAGGACCGAAGTCCCGCGTTACCTGCTTCTGCAGGGCGGCGCTGACATTCGCGACGTCCGAAAAGCTCACCGCCGGCGTGTCGGAGACGAGCGCAACATGATAAGTGTCCATGATTTTCTCCTGGCGGGTTCGTCAAATTATGACCCGCACAGAAGGTAGTGTATCTCGAAGCTGTTTCGTTTCGTCCCACGCCGAAGGTGCGAAGACATTGTTATTGGCGCCCGCCGTGTGACGGGGGCTGAAGTAGAACCCAGGACCGGAGACCTGCTAACTAAGCGCCGGAAACCTGCTAAGAGAAGGCTAAACGAATGAAGCTCCGGCCTGCTTGGGCTGCCACCGGCTCCCCTGGGGCGGGCTGAAGACGGTTCGCCGCGGCGCCCGCGGCGCCCCCTCGCCCGCTCGTAACATCGACGCTTCTGGTCGATGTTGGCGAGCTTGCTCGCCCTGAGAACTTTCCCCTCCTCCTCCCACCCTGTACCGATGGCCCAACCTCATCTTGTGGAATCCGCGCCCGCACCGGCGGACGCTCCCGAAATGTTCCACGAGCCTCAGGGGAAGCAGTTGGAGTCCTTCGCCCGGCTTGTCCAACCGCATCTGCCGCTGCTGGAGGCTGCCTTCCTCCGCTGTCTCAAGACTGCGCCAGGGGCCCGGCCCTACGACGCGCAGCAGCTCAAGGCGCTCTCTCAGATCACCTCCGGAGCCGCAGTGCGCCTGCTTTCCGCAGGCCGGCGAATGCCGGACTTCATCGAGCAGGTGGCCTACAACGGCCGGCGCCTCGCCAAGCTCAACGTTTCACCCGCCGAGGTGGTGGCAGCCCTGCGCACCTACGACCGCCAGCTTGACCCCCTGCTGGCCCACGGCCCGCACTCGGCCGCCACGCTGGCATCCGTCCGTGAACGACTTTATTCTTGTTCCGTACTGACTGTCAATAACGCCTTCTACCAGGTGCGTGAGGCTGAAACCCAGGCCTTCTTCGGCCTGCTCCGAGCCGAAGCGGATGCCACTGGCCTGGACGACCTCCTGCGCCGTTTCATCGTCATCTTGACGCGCACCTTCCACGCGCAAGCCGGGCGCCTGATACCCATCGCCGAACGGCCCCACATCGCCGCGCGGACGCTCCAGCGCCTGGCGCGGCCGCGCTACATCCGTGGCGGCAGCGCCGCCGAAGGGCTGATCCTGGATCCAGGCATGCGCGCCGCCCATGAATCCTACTGGTCCATTCCCTTCTTCTCCGAGCGCCGCCTCGCCGGCCTCCTCCAATTCGGCTTCTCTGCGCCCTACCGCTGGCTCCCCCGCGAATTGGACCTGTTGAACGCCTTCGCCGAGCGTTGCCTGCGCGCCGCGGAACGCACGCGCCTGCTCCGGGACCTGGCCGCACGGGAGGAGCAGGTGCGCGCCCTCGCCGGCCACCTTCTGCGGGCTGAAGAAGAGGAACGCCGGCGCATCAGCCGCGAAATCCACGACGAGGCCGGACAGTCCATGCTGTTCCTGCGCCTGCACCTGGAGATGCTCGAAAAGCT
>Ga0187855_10000507_pt1 | contig 33826 bp, 32 predicted proteins | sample June2016WEW_8_10_2_FD_132969 | JGI IMG/M metagenome (GOLD analysis project Ga0187855, IMG submission 132969) | Peatland microbial communities from SPRUCE experiment site at the Marcell Experimental Forest, Minnesota, USA - June2016WEW_8_10 | ecosystem: Environmental > Terrestrial > Soil >... | reverse complement strand
CGTTGGCGGGAGGAATATAACGGCGAGCGACCCCACAGCAGTCTGGGCTATCGCACGCCCAACGAGTTCGCCGAAACGTTGAGACCCTCAGTTCTACATGGTTGAGAAAAGCGAGGCAGGTCATAGGGATCGTTGCTGCACGGGAGACTCGACTATGGACCCGCTCCTCTATTCCCAATCATCGCCTGATCCTGCTACCTTCAAATGACTGTGTGATCCGCGCGAGACGCAGCCAGCCGCGTCTCTACGGGAAAATTTGGGATGACGAACGACGCTAACTCCTGGGGCCTGACCCCTGCCGAACTTCGCAAGCTGCGTGGATTGAAGACTCCGTACGGCATTCAACGCTTGCTTGACGACATGCCTTACCACCTTGAGGACAGCGCCTGGTCTCCGCGACGGGTGCTGCGGGAGAATACTGCGCATTGCTATGAGGGCGCGCTGTTTGCGGCGGCTGCGCTGCGGGTCATCGGACATCCTCCGCTGCTTCTTGATCTGGAAGCCGAGCACGATACCGACCACGTGCTTGCCATATACAAGGTGAATGGCCATTGGGGAGCGGTGGCGAAATCGAATTTCACAGGATGCCGGTTTCGCGAGCCGGTGTACCGGTCGCTGCGCGAATTGGCTTTGAGTTACTTCAACCTGTATTTCAATCTGCGCGGGGAGCGCACGTTGCGCACCTTCTCGCGGCCCGTCCAGATGAAGCGCTTCGATCCTCTGAACTGGATGACTTCGGAGAAGCCGGTATGGTTTGTGGCGGAGTATCTGCTGACCATTTTTCACTATCGGCTGATCACTGCCACGCAGGCAAAGCGGCTGCATCGAGTGGATGGGCGGTTGTTCCGGGCGGAGTGTTTGGAGCGGGCGGAGAAAAAGCCTTAACCACCGGGTCCAGGCATGCCCAGGGGAAACTGCCATTGCTCGGAACTGCAGGTGGGGATGTTTCGTATGTCTGTCATGCGTTTTTGTGCCGTGCGCATCTTCGCGATGGTTCTGCTGGCGGGCTGTGTCTTCGGTCAGGCTTCGACTCCAACCCGCGCTGCCACGCCCGCCGCGCCTGTTTCACGCCCCGCTGAAGTAAAACCCAATGACGTAAATGTCATTGATCTGAAGCCCGATGCCACCGGCGTCGTGCCGCCCGAGCAGATTCGGAACCTTTTGCGGCGCGCCGAAGAGAAAGACCTGGAAAACGATAAGCGCCTGCGCGATTACACCTACATCGAACGCGAGGAGCGGCACAAACTCAATGCGCGCGGTGGGGAATCTGGCGGGGTTAAGCCTGGCGAGGCAAAGAAGACCGACTCCCGGACTTGGGAGATTCTCGAGATTTACGGAGAGCCGGTCGCACGGTTGACCGCCAAGGATGACAAGCCGCTGTCGGCCGACGAGGTAAGAAAAGAAGACGGCAAGATTCAGAAGGTCATCGACAAACGCAAGAACGAATCGGAAGACGACCGCCGCAAACGGCTGGAGAAGGAAGAAAGAGGCCGCGAAGAAGATCGCAAGTTCGTGCTTGAAATTGCCGATGCCTTCAACTTCCGGCTGCTCGGCTCCGAAACGCTCGACGGGCGCGATGCCTGGGTGCTCGAGGGCGAGCCTCGTCCCGGCTACGAACCCAAGAGCCGCGATGCCCGGATGCTCAGCAAATTCAAGGGACGCGTCTGGATCGACAAAGCCGACGCCCAATGCGCGAAGCTGGACATCACCGCCATCGATACGGTTTCGTATGGCTTTGTGCTCGCAAGGATCCATAAAGGCACGCACATTCTCTTTGAGCAGATCAGGGTGAACGATGAGGTTTGGCTCCCCAAACAGGTTGAGATTCACCTCGACGCGCGAGTCGCACTATTCAAGGCCTACGACGAAGATATCGAACTGATTTTCCACGATTACAGGAAGTTCCGCACGGATACGAAGATCACGGTATTAGGGGAAGAGAATCGCGAGTAGTGACGAGCGAGCGCAGCCTCGAAGCTACGCGGATTTCCCCGACAGGCAAAACTCGATCACTTTCCCGGGCTTTGACGGCGCAACCGTCGTCGCTTTTCTGCGGAAGTTCTTCGGGATATAGAAATTAATTACGCGGGCCATAGAGCAGTTCCCCTTCAGCTTGTGAAATCTCTGCGTCTTGCCTACCACTCCCACTCCCACCCGCATCGGCACCGAACAGTATCGTGCAAGTGGAGCTTTATCATGATTGCCTTACATACCGCGCATGACCTCATCCACATGGCTTCTTCTCCCTGATGCTGAGATGCCCCAATCATCTACCCCACAAGCAAGTGAGTGGCCAAAGCGTGCCAACCCAGGCCGGTGATCCTGGGGCTCAATAATGTTCGCTGAAGACGCGATTACAGACTGCAAGGCAGGGCGCCGTTCTTTGTTGCATTTACTAGAGAATAAAGGGCTCTCGAACCGGTAGCTATTTTCCGCAGGCTGTTCCCGCCCAAGAAAATGGCGGGTTCCCGCCAAAAGCACGACTGGGTGATCTCCCCACACAAAGGTGGGTGAATTCCCTTGCCATCAACGCGGAATAGCTCCAACTCTCGCTACTCGACTCGGTACTCGATCTTGATTCCCCGGCGGACGATTTCTTCGAGGAAAGAGCCGGCGGGGATGTCGCGTTCCTGCAAGACTGCGCCGCGCTTGCTCACCGCGCCCGTGCACATCATCTGGAGGACGATGGAGGCGGGGAAAGCGGTGGTGCGCATCATGGCGCTCATGTCGCTCTTCGGATCGTAGCGGTCGACCATGGTGAAGGTGGCCACTCGGCCTTTGAGTTTCCCGCCGAGCAGGCCGCGGACTCCGGGAGCTTTGACGGATTCATGCGCCTCGAGGCGCATGATGCAGACGTCCGGGCCATCGCCGGCGAATTTGTCCACGAACACTTTTTCCAGGAGCGCGCGCGGCGCGACTTCCACGTTGCCGATACGCATTTTCTCGCTCGAAAACAGGCCGAGGTCCTTCAATCCGCGGATCAGGTTGTAGTGGTCGGGATAGCGCAAGGTTTTCTCGAAGCACTCGCCGACTTTGCCCGCGAAGGTCTCGGGCAAAGTAGACGTTCCGCCGGAGGTCTGAAAGGCCACGAGCGGCGCGAAGCCGTCCATATGAAATGGTTCGGGTTCGGTCAGCCCCTCGATGGTTGTGATCTTGCCATGGCGCAGAATGCGCGCAGGTTCTACGAATTCGTTGATCAGTCCTTCGACGGAAAACACGAGTTGGTAATGAAACGGAGGCATGGGTTTTTCGGGCAGACCTCCAACGTAGAGTTTGAGCGCGTCGGCGCGACCGCCGAGGCGGCGAACCAGTTCGCCGCCGAGAATCGATGCCATGCCGGGCGAGAGACCGCAATCCGGAGCGAGGCCAATGCCGCGTTTCTCGGCCTGCTTGGCGAGCGCCAGCTCCTGGCGCACGACGGTGTTGTTGCCGCCAAGATCGGCGAAATGGCAACCTGCGCGGATGGCGGCTTTTGCCAGTCCGAGGTTCAGACGGTAGGGAACGGCGGAGAGCGCGCCATCATGGCCTTTCATCAGGCGAGCCGTTTCTTTTTCGCTGGCGGCGTCAAGCGCGACGGCGCGGACCTTCTTGTTGCCCGCGATGCGGTTGACGCGGGCAGCCGCGCCTTTGGCGCGCTTGAGGTCGTTGTCGGCGAGAGTGACGGAGTCGACGTGGCCCTGGAGGGCCATATCGTAGGCCGCCGCCGAGCCCATCATGCCGGAACCGATTACGAGTAATTTCATTGAGATCCCTTCTGATTTTCGAAAACAGATAAGCCTACAGCAACCGGGGCGAACGATAAGTGACGGGGCTCACGTCGTACGGGGAGATCGTGCGGGGAGATCGTGCGAGTGAATCGTGCGAGTGAATCGTGCGAGCGATCGGAACAAGCCGGAATGCTAGAAAAAGCAAGCTTAGAAGCGAACAAAACCACAGAGATATTCGCGTAGCGAGGGGCATAGAGTGGCCGCATTTTCAGCGGCTTGCGCGCCCGTCCAAGTACTTCCGTACCGTCTCTAGTACCTTAGTTACTTCGACTTGCATGACCGGTCACTAATTTGCGCAGAAACCACTATATATAGATCCATCCGTACGCATAAACGCTACAGGTAGAGGCAAAGTGCAAATCCAGTTTTTGAGAATTCCAGAAAACCCCCATAAAACCCAAGAAAACCGGGAGATTCAGGTGGAGAGGCCCGCGCTTCCGGTTGAGATATGCTCAGCACACCAAAATACTCTCGAACGCGCAGGGAAACATTAATGGCCGACTCGCGAGAAGTGATGAACATTCGCCAAGCTTCGCAGTATCTGGGAGTGAGTCCGGACACGCTTTACAAGTACGTGAACGAACAAAGGCTTCCGGCGTTCAAGTTGGGCAATCGCTGGCGCTTCAAGAAATCGAAGCTGGATGAGTGGATGGAAGAGAAGTCGATGGAAATGGAACCGCGGGGCAAAAAAAAAATCAAGGTAGCCGTGAAAGCTGCCGGAACTCCGTAATCGAACTCGGATCATAAAGGCGGGCACATGTTGGGAAGAGGATCGAAGACGATAGTGGGTCTGGATGTGGGCTCTTCGAGCATCAAGGCCGTCGAGCTCAGGAAGACACGCACGGGAATCGAAGTGGCACACCTCGGCCTGGAGCCGATCGCGCCCGACCTCGTGGTCGATTCCATGATCGTGGACTCGGGTCAGGTTTCGAGCTCGATCTCCAAGTTGTTCGCGGACACGCTGATCAAGTCGAAGGCGGTGGCCACGGCGGTGAGCGGACACTCGGTGATCGTCAAGAAAATCTCGTTGCCCTCGATGAGCGATCAGGAACTGGCCGAGACCATTCAGAAGGAAGCGGCGCAGCACATCCCGTTCGATCTGGCGGATGTGAACCTCGACTACCAGATTCTTTCCGACGACGCGACCAGCCCGCAAATGGACGTGCTGCTGGTGGCTGTCAAGAAAGACAAGATTTTGAACTACACCAACGTACTCTCGATGGCGGGCAAAACTCCGTCTATTGTGGATATCGATGCCCTGGCCCTGCAGAACTGCTACGAGTACAACTATGAGCCGGCGCCGACGCAGGTCGTTGCCCTGCTCAACCTGGGTGCCAGCGTGATGAACATCAACATCGTCAAGGGCACGACGCCTCTGTTCCCGCGCGACGTTTCGGTGGGTGGCCATCAGTACACCGATTCGCTGCAGAAGGAACTGGATTTGAGCTTTGACGACGCGGAATCGCTCAAGCTCGGGCGCAAGGTGGGCACGGTGCAGGACGACGCGAAAACGCCGATCCTGCAGCAGGTGACCGAAATTATCGTGCTGGAAATTCAGAAGACCTTCGACTTCTTCCGCGCCAGCGCGGCGGGCGAGCACATCGAGAAGATTTATCTGGCCGGCGGTTCGGCCAAGGTTCCGGGCCTGGTGGAAGCGTTGCGCCAGGAGTTTTCGATGCCGGTCGAGTTGTTCAACCCGTTTCAAAAAGTGGTGGCTCCGGCGGATGGCGCCGGGGCGGAGCTGGTCGAACAGAACGCCGGCCAGTTGGCAGTGGCCGTGGGTTTGGCCCTGAGGAGCTTTGAAAAGCTATGATCCGAATCAATCTGCTGGGTGGTGCGAAACCGAAAGGCAAGAAGAACGTTGCCGTCAGCATGCCGAGCTTCGAAGTGGGCAACCTGGGCGGGCCGCTGGTCCAGGTGGCCGCCGTGTTGCTGATTGCCGGCGCCCTCAATGCCGGTTACTGGTACACGCTCGATCGGGAAAAGAAATCGATCGAGGTGCAGAGCCGGCTGGCGGAACAGAAGAATCGGGAACTGGCCGACATCAAGGTGCGGTACATGGAGCGGCAGAGGCAAGCCGAGGTTTATAAGCGGCGGGTTGATGTGATCGACCAGCTGCGTAACAACCAAACCGGCCCGGTCGCCCTGTTGTCCATGATCGCCGATACGGTCAACGGCACCGAAGCCGTGTGGCTGAATACCTTGCAGGACCAGGGTGCGAACGTCGCCATTGACGGCACGGCCCTGTCGAGCGATGCCGTGGCCAACCTGATTTCCAACCTGCAGAAGACCGGGTTCTTCCGCAACATCGAGATCAAGGAAAGTTTTCAGGACGAGCAGATCAAGGACATGCAGGCGTTTCAGTTCACGCTGACCTGCGAAAAGGCGAAGTCGTAAAGGCGGAACCGACTATGAATCTTGGTGAATTAACAGGGGTGAAGCTGCTGGGAGTTCTGCTGCTGACGGCGGTGGTGGGCACGGGCGCCCTCTATTACACCGTCTATAAATCGCAGCGCAACCAAAATGATGTGGCGCGGGTCAAGCTGCAGGCCAAACTGCGCGAGAACGCGGAACTCGAAGCCTACCGGCCGAAACTAGCCGACATCGAGCGCCAGCTGGCCAGCTTGAAGCAGCAGCTCGAAATCGAGCGGCGCATTGTGCCCGATGAAAAAGAAGTGGACAATTTCATGCGCATGGTGAGCGGAGAAGCGCGCAAGGCGGGTGTGGAAATCCGCCGCTACACCGCCCGCCCATACGGCACGAAAGAGTTCTACACCGAAGTGCCGTTCGAAGTGGAACTCGACGGCCCGTACTACTCGATGCTGGGGTTCTTCGACCGGTTGGGCAAAGTGGAACGCATCGTAAACGTCTCCAACCTGCTGGTGGCCTCGACCCGCAAGCCGGGCGATGCCAAGGCGAAGCATACCTACCAGTACGCCCCCAGTGAGAGTGTGGTCGCCACTTGCCTGACCACCACGTATTTCAGTCATGACCTGGATCCGGCGGCGGCGCCGGCCAGCAAGCCCGGACCACCGGCGAAGAAGTAGGAGGGACAGGATGAAGATGAAGCCAGCCATCACGATGACGACGGCATTTCTGGTTTCGGTACTGGCCGCGGGCTTGGCCTCGGCCCAGAGTCCCCGCATTATCCAGAACACGCGCAAGACGATGAACACGGTGAACAACAATGCCACGGCTGCCTCGAATGAGGCTCTGGGCATTCACCAGCCAACTCCAGCGAAATCCACAAATGCTCCCGCCAAGTCGAGCGGGGTGAAGGTGGCTACGCCGGCGAAGTCGTCCTCAGCAACGACGGATGCGCGTTCGGCGTACGCGAAAAGAAGGGAAAGAGACCGCATGAGACGCGGTGGGGCAGTTCTAGTTGAGCAAAGCGTGCAGCCTGCGCCCACTGCGGCTCCCGAAGAAAACGCGTCAGCAGCCGGCCATGGCGATTCGGGAAGCGGAGGCGGCGAGAATGCGGAGAGCGAGCAGTCGGTCGTTCCCGACAGCAAGTACAACTCCAACGGCCGGCGGGATCCTTTCGTCAGTCCGGTGGTGAGCCGCGCCGGCGGTTCGGGTTGCAGCACCGGCAAGAAGTGTCTGGAAATCGGCACCATCAACCTGCGTGGTGTGGTGCGTTCCGAAAACGGTTTCATCGCCGTGGTCAGCAACAGTATGAATAAAGCTTATTTTCTGCGGGAGAACGATCCGGTGTTCAACGGTTACGTGATGAAAATCACGGGCGACTCCATCGTTTTCCAGGAAACACTGCAGGACCGGTTGGGCAAGACGTTTACGCGGGAAGTAGTGAAGAAGATTACGACTCCGGCGGTTTAGGACCGGAGAGAACAAAGACTTCGAAGAAAAGCGTTCTAGAAACACATGGGGGCGAAACGGCCTCGCATGGGGAGATAGGGAAATGCGAAAGCAACTGCTGGGTCTCTTAGTTCCGCTGCTGGCGTTCGTAGTAACGATCGCAGCCGCGGCTGACACGACGGGCAAGGAGGTGGCCGCGGGCGCTCGATTGCAGAGGCTCGAGGTCGCGCACAGCCAGGACGGATTGCGTATCGAGTTCAAGGCCAAGGGCGCGCTGGCGCCTAAAGTGTCGACGCTTGAATCTCCGGCACGCATCGTCGTCGACTTTCCCAACACCGTGATGGCCACGGCGCAGAGCCGCATCAGCGTCGACCAGGACGGCGTGAAAGACGTCCGCATCGGGATGGACGGGCAAGTTCCGCCCAGCACGCATGTGGTCATTGATCTCGCCGACGGTGATCGTGCGGCTAGCCGCCAGCATGAACTAGTGGCGGGTCCGGACGGCGGCTTCGTGCTCAAGATCCACGACGCCGCGCTGGCGCATCGCCAACCAGCACCGGCCGCGAAATCGGTGGCCGCGAGTCGAGCGCCGCAAGTGGCGCAGGCTTCGGCTCCCCTGAATCCGGCAATGACTCCGGCAACGACCCCGGCCGCGACGACAACTACGGTTGCGCCCGCTCCGGCCTCGGCAGAGAACACCGCGAAACCGGCGACGGACTTTGCCTTCGTCGAGCCCAAGTTTTCGCCCAAGGACGACAAAGCCACCGAGCCGGTCGTGAAGGCCCAGGAAGCGGCCAGCCGCTTTGCCGACAAGACGGCGGCGGAACTGGTTGCCACCACTGCCAATGCCGCACTCGCGCAAGCGGATGCCAGCAAGCCGGCCATCACGCCGGCCGTGAACCTGGCGGCCGAGCAGAAGGCGCAGCTGGCACAGAAGCCGGCGGTGAACGGGGCCAAGTACACAGGCGAGCCCATCTCGGTCAATCTTAAGGATGTGGATCTGAAAGATTTCTTCCGCCTGATTCACGAGATCAGCGGTCTCAACGTCGTGCTCGATCCCATGGTCCACGGCACTCTGACCATCGTGCTCGATGACGTGCCCTGGGATCAGGCGCTGGACATCGTGCTCAAGAACAACGACCTTTCTCGCCAACTGGACGGCAACGTATTGCGCATTGCAACGGTTGAGACCTTGCGGCATGAAGCCGAAGGCCGGCGCGCGCAAATCGATGCCGAGGCGCTGGCGGTAGACAAGGTCAGCATCACCCGCTTCCTCAGCTACGCGCACGCCAAGGACCTGTTGCTGCCGCTCAAGAAGTTCCTGAGTCAGCGCGGCGACATCGTCGCCGACGAACGTACCAACTCGATCGTCGTTGCCGACATTCCGGCGGTTCTGCCGCAGATTGACCGCCTCATCCAGCAGATGGACCGCAAGACGCAGGAAGTCGAAATTGAAGCCCGCGTAGTGGCCGCCACTCGCAGCTTCGCTCGTGACATCGGCGTGCAGCTGGGCTTGGGATGGGGCAATGGGACAACCTCCGTTGGCGGAGCGCCAAACGTGGGTAGCTCGTCGGTCATCCCAAGCGTTACGACTCCGAATTACTACACCACCACCAGCGGCACGAGCGGGAGTTCGATACCGTTGTTTTCGAACCTGGGCGCAGTCGCACCGACCAGCGGTCTGCAACTGATCAACGCCACCAACAACATGCGGATCGACATGATCCTCACGGCGGCCGAGTCGCGCGGGTTGCTGAAAGTTCTTTCCCGTCCGCGTATCGTCACCCAGAACAACATTCAGGCGGTGGTAAAACAGGGCGTAAAAATACCCATCATGACCGCGGCCTCGTTAAGCTCTCCGCCGACCGCGACCTACGTGGATGCATTCCTGCGGCTGACCGTAACTCCGCAGATTACGTCGGAAGGCACCATCTTTTTAAACGTGGACGTCGAAAACACCTTGCCTAACTTTGGCCAGACGGACACACTGGGCAACCCGGAACTGATCACCCAGCAGGCCACCACGCAAGTGCTGGTGACCGACGGCGGCACGGTGGTGATTGGCGGCGTGATCCAGACCAATAACTCACTCAATATCGCGCAGGTGCCTGTGCTCGGGAGTATCCCGTTCCTTGGCAACCTGTTCAAGCATCGTACGGTGCAGACTACAAACCAGGAGCTGATTTTCTTCATCACGCCGCGCATCATTCAAACCTAAGCGCGACACTAGAACTGCCAAAGCTGCCGGCCTTCTCGGAGAACCCGCCGAGAGCCCGGCGGCTTCGCTTTTGAGTTCTCAGTTCTCAGTTCTCAGTTCTCAGTTCTCAGTTCTCAGTTCTCAGTTCTCAACTTCCTTTGATCCTCGCCATTCTTCCTGGTTGCCTGGGTGTGCTTGTTTTTTCGCAAAAGGACTCGCGGAGGCCAGGGGTCGAGAACTGAGAACCGAGAACTGAGAAGCGAGAACCGGTTCTTGCTACACTCCTCCTATGGACCACGCTGGACGCCTGCGCCGGCTCCAAGCCTTGCTCTCCGGCCACAAGCTTGACTCCCTGCTGATCGTTCACCTTCCCAATGTTCGTTATCTCTGTGGTTTTACTGGCAGTGCGGCTGCGCTGCTGGTGGCCGAGCGGGGCTCCATCCTCTTTACTGACGGACGCTACCGCACCCAGGCAAAAGAGGAAATAAAGAATGCGCATGTTAATAAGGTAAGCATTGTCATCGCGCGCAAGTCCCCCGCCGTGGCGGCTGCGGAGTGGCTGTTCGCGCAGCGCAGGCGCGCGCCACCGGCATGGGTGGGCATCGAACCGGAGTCGATCACCGCCGGCATGCGCGACCGGCTGGCGTCTGTGCTGAAAGGGAAAGCGCGCCTGCGGTCCGCACCACCGCTGGTCGAGCGTGCCCGCATGGTGAAGGACGCGTCCGAGATCCTCCGCATCCGGCAGGCAGTCGAACTAGGAGCCAGTCTGTTTCAGGTTGCTCGCAACAAGATTCGGCCCGGTGTGTGTGAGGTCGAAGTCGCCGCCGCCATGGAGTACAAGGCCCGTTGTGCCGGGGCCGAAGGCATGTCGTTTCCGACCATACTCGCTTCCGGAGCGCGCTCGGCGATTGTGCATGGCCGTGCCTCCGGTGCGCGCATTCCCCGCGGGTTCGTGGTCTGTGATTTTGGTGTTATACTCGCCGGTTATTGCTCGGATCGCACCCGAACTGTGCACGTCGGACGTCCGTCGGCTGAAGCTCGAGGGCTGTATGAGGCGGTGCTCGAAGCGCAGCAGGCAGCCATCTCGGCGGTTCGTCCGGGCGCGACGGCCGGCGAAGTAGACGGCGCCGCGCGGCGCGTGCTGCGCCGGCGAAAACTGGCCCGGTACTTCACCCATTCGACCGGGCATGGTTTAGGATTAGAGATACACGAAGCACCCAGGTTGGCGGAGGGGCAAAGCCAGATACTGGAAGCGGGAACAGTCATTACCATTGAGCCGGGCGCGTATGTGCCTGGGAAGTGGGGTGTGCGGATCGAAGATGTGGTGGTGGTTACGCCTTCGGGCTGCGAAGTGCTGATGCCCACAGATAAAGAACTGGTTGTGATTTAGGAATTGCTGGTGTGGTGACGGGGCTCTGCCCCGCCACACATGATACGAAATCAACACGGAACCCGCCCTTATACATGAATCAAAAAGAGCTGAAAGAACTGATCGAGTTCTTGATCGAAAAGGACATTGCCGAGTTTGAATTGGAGCGCGGCGATGTCAAGGTGAAGATCAAGCGCGCCTCCGAACCATCGCCCGTGGCGTTGCCGGACTCGCGTTACATCGCGGTTCAGCACATGCCGTCCCCGGTTCCGGCTCCAACTTCCGCGGCCGGCCGGTTTGATTCGCCAGCGGACGCCGCCGCGCCCGAACCTGCGGAAGGCTTGCACATTGTGCGCTCGCCGATCGTGGGCACTTTCTACGAATCGCCTTCGCCCGGCTCGCCGCCCTTCGTCAAAGTCGGCGATGCGCTGGTAGTCGGCCAGGTTCTGTGCATAGTGGAAGCGATGAAACTGATGAACGAAATCGAATGCGACGTGGCCGGAGAGTTGGTCAAGAAACTCGTCGCCAACGGCCAGCCCATCGAGTACGGCCAGGAACTGTTCGCCGTACGGCCAACGAAATAAGCTCTCAGTTCTCAGCTCACAGCTCTCAGGAAAATCCAGAGCTGTGCAGTCGCTTTCCTGAGAGCTGAGACCTGACAGCCGAGAGCTTTCACATCATGTTCAATAAAATCCTGGTTGCGAATCGCGGCGAGATTGCGCTGCGCGTCATTTGCGCATGCAAGGAACTCGGCATCCGCTCGGTCGCAATCTACAGTGAGGCGGACCGCAATTCGCTGCATGTGCGCTTTGCCGATGAGGCGATCTGCATAGGCCCGCCGCAACTGGCGCAGAGTTATCTCAACATTCCCACGGTGATCAGCGCCGCCGAAATCGCGAACGTGGACGCCATCCATCCCGGTTACGGCTTGCTTTCGGAAAACGCCAACTTCGCGGAGGTCTGCGAAAGCTGTCACATCAAGTTCATTGGACCCACCCCCGATGTCATCCGGCTCATGGGCGAGAAAGAAAAAGCGCGCGCCGCCATGAAGAAGCACGGCGTGCCTATCCTTGCGGGCTCGGACGGCGTGGTCGCCTCCGATGGAGAAGCCCGCGAGTGGGCGCGGCAAGTCGGCTTTCCGGTCATCCTCAAAGCCACGGCGGGAGGCGGCGGGCGCGGCATGCGCATAGTGCGCAACGAAGATGAGTTGCCCGGCCTGTACCGTCAGGCGCAGTCGGAGGCCGCGGCCGCCTTCGGCAATGGCGACCTTTACCTGGAACGCTATGTCGAGAACCCGCGCCACATCGAATTCCAGGTGCTGGGCGACGAGCACGGCAGCGTCGTCAGCCTGGGCGAACGCGAGTGCTCGATTCAGCGGCGCCACCAGAAGCTGATCGAAGAGTCGCCGTCGGTAAAGATGACTCCCGAGCTGCGCCAGGAAATCGGAGACATCATCGGCAAAACGCTAAGCCAGGTCGGCTACCGCAATGCTGGCACGATAGAGTTTCTTATGGACAAAGACCGGCGGCTGTACTTCATCGAGATGAACACGCGCATCCAGGTGGAGCATCCCGTCACCGAGATGGTCACGGACGTGGACCTGGTGAAGAGCCAGATCATGATCGCCGCGGGCGAAAAGCTGGCCGACGTGTTGCAAGGCCCCATCGTGCATCGCGGACACGCGATTGAGTGCCGCATCAATGCCGAGCATCCGGAGAAGTTCACGCCCTCTGCCGGCAGGATCACGACGTTCAATCCTCCCGGAGGCACGGGTGTGCGCATCGACACAGCCGCCTACGCCGAAGGCACGATTCCTCCATACTACGACTCGCTCATCGCCAAGCTGGTCGTGCGCGGCAAGGATCGCAGCGAAGCTATCTCGCGCATGAGCCGTGCCCTGGAAATGTTCATCGTGGAAGGAATCTACACGACGATTCCGCTGCACCGGCGGATTCTCGCGGATGCGGATTTTCGCGCGGGCAATTTTGATACGGGGTTTATCGAGAGATTTCTGGCGAAGAAAAAAACGGCAGGCTGATGATACGTATGATGGAGGGACGGGCGTCTCGCCCGTCCAGCCGGGCAAGGACGCCCGGCTCTCCACCGGCAATCTGAGACCATGTTGCAGCTACCGCGACTCTACCCGATTCTCGACGCCGCGTGCTTCTCCGATGCTGACGACGATGGTGGCCGACTGGTCGCCGCCGCCGAAGAACTCGCCGCTGCCGGCTGCACGCTGCTGCAATACCGCAACAAGTCGGGCAATGCCCGGAAAACGCTAGCCGAGGCGCGTGAACTCAGGGCGCGGCTCGGAGCGATCTTTCGGCCCAACGTCAAGCTCATCATGAACGACCGCGCCGACCTTTGCCTGGCCGCTGGCTTCGACGGACTCCATATTGGCCAGGACGATCTGCTGCCCGAATCGGCGAGGCGCATCATTGGCTCCGCTCGCTGGCTGGGCGTATCAACTCACAATCCGGAGCAGTTAGCCGAAGCCGATAAAACGTCCGCCGACTACCTGGCCATCGGCCCCGTCTTTGCGACCGCCAGCAAGGCCAATCCCGATCCCGTCGTAGGCCTCGAAGGCGTACGGCGGGCAAGGGAACTGACGCCGAAGCCTCTGGTTGCGATCGGCGGCATTACCCGCGCCAACGCCCGTTCCGTCATTGAAGCCGGCGCCGATGCCGTGGCGGTGATATCCGACTTGATACGGGATCCTCGCAAATCAGCAGAGGAATTTCTAAGGGTTCTGGGGTAAAGTTTGAAAAGGTCTTGCAGCGCCGCAATATCCAGCCCCTAAAGGGGCGTTCGATTTCGAATGTCTTACGGCATCGCTGAAGCGATGCCCTGATATGAAGCCTTTGTTTTTCAGCAGCCTTCTAGGAGGTTCGTGAGCGCGAAGGTTCCACCCCCGGTTCCCGCTTCGAGCGTCGCTTCGAAAGTCACCGCGAGCGTCGCTTTGGAAGTCAGTGCGAACACCAGCGATTGGCAGCAGCATACCCATCAGGACAAAGAGCTGGTCAAAGGTCTCGGCCTCACCAGCGCGACCATGCTGGTGATGGGCTCCATGATCGGATCGGGCATCTACATTGTCTCCGCCGAGATTTCTCGCGAGGTCAGCTCACCGGCGTTGCTGATTGGCGCGTGGCTCATCACCGGCTTTCTGACGATTGCCGCCGCGCTCACCTATGGCGAGCTTGCTGCCATGATGCCGCGGGCGGGTGGGCAGTACGTCTATCTGCGCGAGTCGCTCGGGCCGCTCTGGGGTTTTCTCTACGGCTGGACTCTGTTTCTCGTGATTCAGACGGGCACGATTGCCGCGGTCGGTGTTGCTTTCGGCAAATTCCTCGGGATCTTCTGGCCGGCAATCTCGTCGAGTCGTTGGATTGTCCACCTCTGGAAGGTGCCGAAGTTTGCGCTCGGACCCATGATGCTCGGCGGCATGGATGTTGGACTGAACACGCAGAACCTCGTCGCCATCCTGGTCGTGGTCGCGCTCTCGATCATCAATATTTTCGGGGTGAAGACCGGCGCTTTCATCCAGAACATCTTCACCACCGCGAAAATTTCGGCGCTCCTCGGCTTCGTCTTCCTGGGAGTCTTTCTCGGCCGGAACGCCCAGGCCATAGCCAGGAATTTCGGCGCAAACTTTTGGAACAATGCTGGCCTGGGCTCGCTGCACGACGTGGGCGGCGGCGTTTTGGTTTCAACCCTGACTGTGCTGGCGATCGCGCAGGTGGGTTCGCTGTTCTCGGCTGACGCCTGGAACAATGTTACGTTTACGGCCGGCGAGGTGAAGAATCCCAGCCGGAATCTTCCGTTGTCGCTGGCGCTCGGCACCGGCGTGGTGATCGCGCTCTACGTCGCGTGCAACTTTATTTATCTGAGCGCGCTGCCCCTGGTGGGCAGTCCGAGCGGAGCGACCCTGCTCGGGCGCGGCATCCAGTATGCAACCGAGGACCGCGTCGCCACCGCGGTCATGACGCAGATGTTTGGTTCTATCGGCGGAGCGCTGATGGCCGTCGCTATCATGATTTCCACCTTCGGCTGCAACAACGGCTTGATTCTCTCCGGAGCCCGCGTTTACTACGCCATGGCCAAGGATGGTCTGTTCTTTCGCAGCGTTGCCCGCCTCCATCCCGGCTACAAGACGCCCGCGGTTTCGCTGATGGTGCAGATGGTGTGGACTTGCGTGCTCTGCATCTCCGGCAGTTACGGCCAGCTTCTGGACTACATTATTTTTGCGGTGCTCGTGTTTTATGTGCTCACCATCTTCGGACTGTTTGTCTTGCGCCGCACCCATCCCGAGGCCGAGCGTCCGTACAAGGCCGTTGGATACCCGGTTTTGCCGGCGATCTATATTGTGATGGCTTTGTTTATTGACATTGTGCTATTACGCTACAAGCCGCAATACACTTGGCCGGGATTGTTCATCGTATTGCTGGGCATTCCGGTGTATTACATCTGGCGGCCGCGAGCCGAGACGACTTAAATTTGACTTTCTTAAGTTTGACTGCGGGTTCAACTGACAGGGGAGACCGAACGCATGACTGACCTCTTTGCGAAAAAGCCGCTTGAGCTTCTGCTTCGCGAAGCGCAAGCGACTGGCACGCATAGTTTGAAACGCACGCTGGGCGTATTCCAATTAACCGCTCTGGGTGTCGGCGCTGTGATCGGAGCCGGAATCTTCGTGATGTCCGGACTCGGTGCGCACTATGCCGGACCGGGGCTGATGCTCTCGTTCGTGCTTTCGGGCTTGGGTTGTACCTTTGCGGCGCTCTGCTACGCGGAGTTTGCGGCGATGATCCCGTTGGCGGGCAGCGCCTACACCTACGCCTACGCTACGCTGGGCGAAATTATTGCCTGGATCATCGGCTGGGACCTCACGCTCGAATACGCCATGGGCGCCAGCACCGTGTCCTCCGGCTGGTCCAACCACTTCATCGAACTGCTCGATATTTTCCACATCAAGATGCCGCTATGGCTGGCGTACGATCACTGGACCGGGCTCAACGAAGCGGAGAAGACCATCGCTCGGCAGATGGCGCTGGCCTCCGATTCCACGCTGGTTCCCGGCACGCAGGCTTTCCTTAATAAGGTAACGGCGATCATGGGAGCGCAATCGCCGGAGTTATTGCACAAGGCTCACGATCTGTTAAATGCGCCTCATCTTTTCGAATATGAGATCGGCGTCAACGTGCCGGCCTTCATGATCGCGCTGGTGATCACGGCGATCCTGGTGGTTGGCATCAAGGAGAGCGCCCGCTTCAACGCCACCATCGTTACCATCAAAGTTGGAGTTGTCCTTTTTGTTATCGGGCTGGGCATCCGCTACATAAGCGCCAGCAACTGGGGATCGGACTGGGCAACTTTCGCGCCCATGGGATTCTCCGGAATCGGGGCCGGAGCAGCCTACATCTTCTTCGCCTACATCGGATTCGACGCCGTTTCAACCACCGCCCAGGAGGCGAAGAATCCGCAGCGCGATCTTCCTATCGGCATCATCGCTTCGTTGCTGGTCTGCACTGTGTTGTATATCGCGGTGGCGGCGGTTCTGACTGGGATGGTTCCGTGGAAAGAGATCAATATAGAGGCGCCCATTGCGCGCGCTTTCCTCGACCGTGGTCTTAGCGGCGCGTCCCACATTATTACGCTTGGAGCCCTGGCCGGGCTAACCAGCGTGATGCTCGTCATGCTGATAGGCCAGACTCGCGTCTTGTATTCGATGGCCTACGACGGCCTTTTACCCAAGAAATTCTTCGCCGATATTCACCCGCGCTTCCGGACGCCATGGAAGAACACCATGCTCGTGGGCATGCTCGCGGCGATCGTGGGCAGCCTGACGCCGATCGAAGATATCGGAAAAATGGTTAACATCGGAACGCTGCTGGCATTCGTGATTGTTTGTATCGCGGTCATGGCCTTGCGCCACACCAACCCCGGCCAACCGCGACCCTTCCGCACACCGTGGGTACCGTTCGTGCCAGTCATGGGCATACTGTTCAACGGCTACATGATGTACAAACTCGGCTGGATCAACTGGGCGCGATTGATTATCTGGCTGATTATCGGCTTGGTCGTCTATTTCACCTACAGCCGTAAACACAGCCGGGTGCAGGCGGCGCTGGAAGGCCGCAAGATACCTTAAGTAATTCCCGGCGGTCGAAGGCTCTATGTTGATTCTTCTGGGAATGCTGTTAATGGGGCTGTTTGCTGCAGTGTGGGGTTTCATGATGTGCTTCTTGCCGCACGATGGGACAGACTCACAGAAGCCCTCGGCGGTCCGACTCCTCGCTGGATGTATCCCGGCCCGAAGCGTCTGGCGCCGATCATAAAACTGGGTAGCCGTGCGGCTGGCATGGTCATTTGCATCGTAGGCTGTTGGTTTGCGTATGTCGCAGCGTCATGGATTTATCGGTTCCTAACTAGATGACCGGCTACTGCTCCTGAATTTTCCTGGCAACTGCCGTCACCAGTCGGCGTGGGGAGAAGCGCACCGACTGTGCCAGCAGCCAATTTCTGAATCCTGAAATCACCATAGGTTTGCCAGCCATAAGTGCGCGATAGCCGTCCTCTGCGACGGTGCGGGCATCCATGCATCCATATCTTGTTAGCCGAATGCCCGTGATGTTCGCGCGTTTTTGGAACTCCGTTGCCGTCGGGCCCGGGCACAGGCAGGTGACGGTGACACCTGACCCGCCGAGTTCATTGGCCAGCGCCTCTGATAAAGACAGTACGTAAGCCTTGGTCGCGAAATACACCGCCATCAGCGGCCCTGGCTGAAACGCCGCGGTGGACGCCACATTCAGGATGCGTCCGCATTTTCGCTCAATCATTGCCGGAAGGTACAAACGCGTCAGGTGAGTGAGCGTCGTCACGTTGAGCTGGATCTGGCGCAGACATTCCTCCAGATCATTCTCGGCAAACATACCGTACTGTCCGAACCCCGCGTTGTTGACCAGCACATCCATCTGAATATCCGCGCGGGTGGTCTGATCCAGCACATATGCGGGAGCTCCGGGTTCGGTCAGGTCGGCTGCCAGAATCAGGGACCGCGTGCCGTGGGCTTTCTCGAATTCGGATGCAAGTTGCCGAAGTTTATCCGCGCTGCGAGCGACAAGAACCAGGTTGTAGCCTTCGCCCGCAAAGACGCGGGCACTTTCCATTCCGATGCCGAACGAGGCGCCGGTGATCAGAGCGGTTTTGCGGTCAGGAACTGGCATTCAGCACTCAGCAACAAACAAAGGCGGGTCCGAAGACCCGCCTCTGCGCTCGCGAAACGTTTCACCTAAACGTGGGCCAACGCCGGTTCCACGCCGTAGATCGAGTGCCATGAGGTCGCGGCCTTCAGGCGGTCGTTAACGTTGTTGATATTCCGCACGCCCTCATTTTCCAGCCACTTCCGGAAAGCATCAGCGCCGTGTTTGGCGTAGACGGGAATGCCATCCTTCCAAGTGGCGCGTCCGCAGAGCACGCCGTTGAATTTCACACCCGACTCGCCCGCCAGTTCCAGCGACTCGGTGAACTCGGAATTGCTCACGCCCGCCGACAGATAGATGAAGGGCTTGGTCGCAACCGCGGCCGCGTCCCGGAACAGCTTCATCGCTTCCTGTTTCGTGTAGGCCTTTTCGCCCTTGAAAGACTTGGTCCCTTCCACATACTTCATGTTGATCGGGACTTCCACCTTCATTACGTCAACGCCATAGCGGTCTTTGGTGAACTCGCGCATGCTTTCGATGACCGCCTTCGGCTTTTTCTTCGAGAAGTCGAAGCCTTTCTCGTCCTGGCCTTCCTCGTAAGTGACGAACTCCAGGAAGAACGGAATGTCGTTGGCGCGGCACTCGTCGCCCAGTCGTTCTACCCAGGCGTGCTTCTGGTCGTTAATGTGTTGCGGATCAAACGGCGTGTAGTAAAGCAGAATCTTGACGCAATTCGCGCCCGCTTCCTTCAGGCGCCGCACCGACCAATGATCCAGCAGATCGCCCAGCCGTCCGGGTCCGGTCTTGTCGTAGCCGGTCTTTTCATACGCCAGCAGCAGCCCGGCATTCTTGGCACGCCGCTTCGAAGCCGGCAGTCCCCACTCGGGATCAAGCAGGATGGCGCTGGCGTGAGGCGTCAGCACTTCGCTCACCAGTATCTTGAATTCCTCCATCATTTCATCGGAGACAGCCGAGCCCTTTTCCTTGGCGAGAGACTTCTGCAGCGAGCCGCGCTGGTCCATGGCGGCGGCGGCGATGACGCCACGTTCATTCGATACAGCCTTCATTCCGGCAAGTTTGCCCGGGGTAAGCTTCATAAATCCTCCTGGCAGTGCAATACGACAGGCAATTCTAACCCACGGCGCTCGGTTCATGTAGGGACTGGCGTCCTCGCCCGTCCAAGCCGAGCGAAGCTCGGCAGTTACCCGCGGCCATCGCAACGATGAACGGCTATAGCTACCTTACTGTCTCAGAGTCAGCGTCCCGAGCAGCGTCTGCTGCTTGGCAATCAACGACCGAATGCCCTGCCGCGCCAGCGCGATCATCTTTGCCAGTTGAGCGTCGTCGAATACCTGGTGCTCCGCGGTGGCCTGCAGTTCGACAATTTTATTGCCTGCCGTCATGACGAAGTTCATGTCCACGTCGGCGCGCGAGTCTTCTTCGTAGTTAAGGTCGAGAAGAACTTCGCCATCGACGATGCCGACGCTGATCGCCGCCACGAAATCCTTGATCGGAGCCGCGGTCAATGTGCCCGCATCGATCAGGCGCTGCAGAGCCAGCCCTAGCGCGACGAATGCCCCGGTGATCGAAGCGGTTCGCGTGCCTCCGTCCGCCTGGATCACGTCGCAATCGATCCAGATGGTCCGCTCACCCAGCCGCTTCAAATCGGCCACGGCGCGCAGCGAGCGTCCGATAAGCCGCTGAATCTCCTGCGTGCGCCCACTCGGGCGTCCCTTGGCCGATTCGCGCGCGGTGCGAGTCAGCGTTGAGCGCGGCAGCATCCCGTACTCGCCGGAAATCCATCCCTTGCCCGAATTGCGCAAGAATGCGGGGACGGTTTCTTCTACCGACGCGGTGCAGATGACGCGCGTGTTGCCCATCTCAATCAGCGCCGAGCCTTCCGCGGTCGAGATGAAGTCGGGAGTGATGTTGACGGGACGAATCTGCTCGGGAGTGCGGTTATCGCTGCGAAAGATCATGCGAAGGAATTCTAACAGGGCGGCGCAGCCGAACTATTTTCCCAATCGCCAGACCAGACCCGTAGAGACGCGCACATGGTTCTGACCAGCACCTTGGGCTGTCAAGTAGTCCGACTCAAGCCGCCAAGCCAGATTGTGCTTGATGGAGTAGTCCACTCCACCCCCAATAGCCACGGCAAATTCGTTGTCCCCCGCGGACTCGGCAAGAGCCGGAATCGATGTGATGACGCCGACACCCGTACTGCTTACGTTCTCGGATCGCGTCAAATTCAGATGTTCCATGCCCAAAAGGAAGTGGGCGAAAGGCCTGATTTTGCCGCGAGGGCAGGAAAACTGCGGTCCGAAAAGGAAGTTATGAACCTTGGGACGCGAAGCCACGTCCACGATCGTAACGGTCTCGGTGCAACTCGGGCCGCAGATGAGAGTTTCTTTCGTGGTGTTCGAGGCCGACGAACCGCTATAGAGGCCGCTGAAGTCGGTTGCGAAGCTGAACCAGCGGTTCACGTTGACCGCGACCGACCCATTCCATCCGTAGAGGCCCAGTCGTGCGCTGGAACTGCCCGAGATAGTTTCATCCGGATTCGAGAAGCTCGAGCTGCCTGGGATGAGCTCATAGTTCCCATAAGAAAACCCGGCAAAAACTCCGCTTTCGGCGCATCCTCCGCAACGGCTGAGATTGAAAAAACTAAAACTGCAAGGTTGCACACTAAGAACAAGACGGAAGCACACAGGAAGTGACGCATCCTCAGATTCTCCTAAAGGTAAGACTTTGAACCAGGAGGCAAACGGACTGGCGGCAAGCCAGGACGCCGCAGCTCTTGCAACTGGTAGAAATAACGATCCGGGGGAAATGTTCCAGCAATGAAACTCAGTTCGTTAAGACAACGCAGACTACCAGAGCCGTCACCTATCGGCAAGTTGGAGGAGTTCTCCCATGGCCCGTGTGGCGCGGGCGCCCTCACCCGCGAATTTTTCGAAGTGGCGCTGTTAACTAGTAAGGTATTAAACAATTAGTACATATACCCCCGTCCCCCCACGAGCTAGTGGAATCATGGGGTTAGGTGGTTTTGACGGTCCAAATCTTTGGTTCTTAAGGTAGTTATATGTAAAATCTTGCCGGATAAGGACTTAGTTCATCAATTGTCAAAGAACGGTGAAGATGGCAATGAGGCAGCGGGGAACGTCCGCTACGGTCGAGCGGCGCTTTCCGTCACTGCCCCAATTCAAGTGCATATTGTCGCATCAGGCGGGATGGGTGTATGTGATGGCGCTCACTGGGTGATTGTGATGAAAAAGTCTTCGTGGTGGGATCGGCTCAGTGAGTGTAATGGCGATTTATCGCCAACAATGATTTGGCGTGAGCTTTACGACACTCCTCCTGTCAGGCAAAATCCTCCTATCCATTGATGGAGTAAGGCTCAAGCGTTATGAAACAACTGGATCAGTGGTCTATTTGGCAGTGGGCGTTGTTCACGAACGTGATTGCCGCGTTAGGCATTTATCTCGGGTTCCTCTCATCTTCGGTTAAGTTGTCCAGCGGTACACAAGTCTATGTTGCTGTGCCAGCGATTGTTTTCTTGAATTTGATTTTTTTGGTTGCCAGACCGCGTATGCGCGAGGTGAGGGCTGCAGGTCAATCAGCGCCAAGTGCAATCTGGGTTCTATATAGGGTTCTGACCGAACGACCATTGGTCACGGCGCTTTGCATCTTGCAACTGGTGGGGGCAACTAGGAGTGCCGCCACAACTATGCAGATTCTCCAAGCCTCAACTGGCGAATACGTGCGAAGCTTGCCCAACTCGAAATCAATGGCGTTGCGCCTGATAATGTTTTCGATGGTGATGGGCTCAGTTGCCCTCTTGTGGTTTCTAGGTGTCATCGGCTTGTGGATTGAGCGCTCGTGGGCGTGGTGGTTGGCCCTAGTCCTGAATTCTTTGGCAGCGGCTGTGAGCGGGATTATTCAGCTCCTGAAGCCCAGAGAATTTTTCTTTGACCCATGGGCGACTCTCGCCCTTGTATTGCTTCTGCTCCGACCGGTTAGATTGGTTTTTCATCCTAGGGAGACCCTGACCCGTCCCTCCGAAAATGGACATGACGTGAGCAGGCGTTAGCGCTCATTGAGAATTGGCGACGAACCCACTCATTCGCACAAAACGCGAATGGGTGGGGCAGCCGCCGGTCTCAGGCTTACTGACTGCCCGCCTGCTCAATCGTGGTCACATCGAACGTGTCGCTCAGGTCTGCGTGTCCGGCGAGCGTGTCGCGGGTTTTGCCCTCAACCAGGATGTTGACCCGCTCGATGCCCGGAACGTTGAAGGCCAGCGTCTCCACCAGCGAATTCACGGTGAGCTGCTCGCTGAGAATGCCGGAGCGATGCTGGTCGGCGAAGGCGGCATTCAGATCAATGACGGCCGCGCCCGGATCGACCAGGTAGATGGCGCGGACGTCCGCCGCCGGAGAGAGAGGATGAGGAGCGCCTGGTAGCTGATAGATGCGCAGCAGCGCGCGCAACAACTCCTCGGCTCGCTGCTGGCGTCCTCCGGGAAGAGGAATCTGCGCCGAGCGCGGGCGCAGCATGCCGGCGGCGTCATCCGCCACGTAGAGAGTCACCGTCTCGGTGGGACCGGAGGCTGGAGGAGCGACAGGCAAGGCGCTGGCAGCCGGAGACTCCAATTCCTTCACCTCTCGCCGCATGTGACGAAGGTAGATTCCCATCGCCACCACCAGCACCAGCAGCGCGGCGACACCGAACAGAAGATGGCGGGGGATCATTAGAGTTCTCAGTTCTTAGTTCTCAGTTCTCGGTTGCCGCAGCGAAGGAACAGCATTTTCGGGCGAACAACAGGTCCTTCGCTTCGCTCAGGATGACAATTCAATAAGTGTGCGGCCATCATGGCTGTGCTCCAAGTCGGTCGCGGACAGAAAGAACCGCATCGGCAATCGCCGACGCCGCCCGCTGTTGATAATTGGCAGAGGTCAAGTCGGCGACGCCATCGGCTCCGGGCGCCAGTTCCACCGCCACTGCAGGCATGAGCACATTGTTCAGCGGCCGCAGCGAAGCGGAAGAAGCTCGCACCGAGAATTCTTTTTTCTGCAGCTCGGCAACGATGGCCGCCGAGACGATGCGGCTGAGCGGCAACGCCGGAGCCTGCGCCGCATTCCACGCACGAAACACTCCGTTGCTCGGTCCTTCGACCGGAAACAGCGCGGTGTAAACCTGAGCGCCGCTGCCTTGCGAAACCGCATGCAGGCTGATGTAGATTCCGGCGCGGGAAACGTTGGCGGCCGCGGCGCGCTGATCGAGAGTCGAAGTGGTATCGGAGTCGCGCAGCATGGCGACCGCGAAACCGCGAATCTCCAGTTCGTGGCGCAGCAGGCGGGCAAATCCGAGCGTGACGTCTTTCTCGGCCAGGGTATCGGTCAAGGCCGCGCCGCGTTCCTCGCCACCGTGCGCGGGATCGACTGCGACCAGAACGCGATGCACATCATTATTATTATTCTTATTATTGCTATTGTTATTGCCCGCGGCGCTGTTCGCAGCGGGCCGGGCCTGTGCGGGATTCTGTGATCCGGTTCCAACCACACTCGGTGCCGCGGGCGTTTGCTGGATCGCCGGAACCGTGGCCGCCGGAACCATCACCGCCGAAATTACGATCGTCCTTCTGTCGTTACTGAAGCTGGCCATCAGCGGCTGGTTTGCAGCCACGTCTAATTCGGCGTCCCCGTTGTTCTCGGAGTAACTGGCATGGGTGATGACCTTGTTGTCGAACGAAATCGACTGGCTTCCCGGGGAGACGACCGGGTCCCGCTTAAAGACCATCCGCAACTGGCCCGGTTCGGTCGAAATCGTGGGATTCACCGGAGCGCTAAAGTTCAGCAGCAGCCGCGGCGGGTTGCCTGCGTCCAGCCGGAAACTGGGTTGTATGCCGGCAATGCCGATGAACAGGCGGCGCGCGCTTTCGCGAAAATTGACTGGCGTTCCGAGAAATCGCGGCAGCAACGCGCTCAGCGAACTTAGCGGAACCAATCCGCGCGAGTTTTCAATGAGGAAGGGAGCGCCGAAGTCAAAATCGCGCCCATGAATTTTGGCGCGCGCCTTGCCCGCGACAAAGTCTGCATCGACAGCGTTATATCGCAGTCTCAAATGCCGCCCCTCGGACTGCGTGCTGACTCGGCCAAGCGGTTCCAGAAGTTCGAGCAGGCCGACATACTCACGGCCGGCGCGATCCAGAACCGGGAGCGTGTAACTGGCGACCGGGGAATAGACGGAGACGTGCTTGTCGTCCGCAGAAGGCGCAAAGGACAGCGCAGAGGGCACGACGGACAGAAGCGGCAAGGTGGCCAACAGAATGGCGAGAGCCTTTTTTGTCAAAGTCGTCGGCGACGTGATGGAGGGCACTTCGGCTAAACCCTGGTTCTCAGTTCCCAGTTCTCAGTTCTCAGTTCCCAGTTCTCAGTTCCCAGTTCTCAGTTCGCAGTTCTCAGTTCTCAGTTCTCAGTTCTCAGTTCTCAGTTCTCAGTTCTCAGTTCTCAACTTCCTTTGATCCTCGACATTCTTCTTGGTTGCCTGGATCTGCTTGTTTTTTCACAAAAGGACTCGCGGAGGCCAGGGGCGAAGACTGAGAACTGGGAACTGAGAACTGAGAACTGAGAACTGCACTTGGCTACTCCAGCGCATAAATCGTGAGCCCGCTCAGCAACTTGGGATAGAAATCGGTGGACTTCTGCGGCAACACCTCGCCGGCAAAGGCGATATCGCGAACCTGCCCCATTCGCACCGGATTCATCAGGAACGCCACTTGGGCCTTTTCACTGCGTACCTGCATCAGTGCATCCGCGGCCTCGCGGCAATAGGAAACGTTCTCCTGGTTGCGAATGGCTTCCTCCGAGATGTTCAGCACACCTTCCAGCAGGCACTTGTGCAACTGCACGACGTCCAGCGCCTGCTGGCGGAGAGAAAGTTTGCCGAAAAAGTGGGCGCCCATGGGGTTCGGTGTGTGCAGCAGAAATGCGCTCCCGGCGGTGACCGCGAGCAGCGCCGTTCCCGCGTGCCCTGCCTGCTGCAGAATGGCGATGGCGCGCGCCGCATCGATTCCGGCATCGACCTCTTCGAGGTCGAAGAATTTCCGCGCCTCCGCCTGAAATTGTGCAGCCGAAAAAGATGGCAGGCCAAACACGAGCCGGTGTGTCGGCAGAATGACCAGGCCGGGGCGAGACATGTCGACAAAGGTCATCATCGCCGAGTCGTAAGGAAAGGGAAGGCCCGTCCCCGTGTCGGCGTCGGCTCGCCGCTCATTGCGATAAGCCAAGGCAGTCTCATAGCGGTGATGGCCGTCGGCGATGATCAGCTTCCGATCCTGCATCTGTCCCTGCACGGAGGCAATGACCGAAGGATTGGAGATCTTCCAGAGGCGGTGCACGACGCCGTACTCGTCGGTGACCTCGATATCGACGTCTCTGGCGGTCGCCGAATCGAGCAGGGCATCTACCTTGCCCGCCCCGCTGTATAGCATGAAGATCTGGCCGAAGTGGGCTCGAGTCGCGCGCAGCAGGTCCAGCCGGTCGGCCTTCGGTTTGGCCAGGGTCTGCTCGTGGCGGAATACGACGCCCGCGGAATAGTCCTCGATCCGGCCGAGTGCGATGAAGCCCCGCCGCTCGGCCGGCGCCGGGTTTGCCGGCGCGTCTCCCGGAAGCTGGAAGATCTGGGAATAGAGGTACAGCGAAGGTTCGGGATCGCGTCGCAAAACCCCTGTCTGGCGCCAGTTCTGGAAGGACGCCGCCGCGCGGATGTAGACGTTTTCGGTGTCGCCGTCCGCCGGCAGGCTTTTCCCGAGAATAATCCGCACCAGGTTATAAGGGCTGGCCTGGTAGTAGCGTTCCTGCATGGCAGGGGTAATTTTGTCGTAGGGCTGGGTCACAGCTTGCTGGACCGGTACGCGCTCAGGGTCGTAGCGCCAAGCCCGGAATGGGAAAATAACAGCCATAACAGGGACCGCAGAATTGTAGCAGGGACGGTCTGGACCGAGTGTCAAAGAAGCAATAAGGAGAAAAAATGCACAGGGTCAGAAGGCAACCTCTTGGTTCAGTGCAGAATCTGACGGTCGCGTCCGAAAAAGTGACAACACTTGTTCGGGATTGTGCTAATATACCCGCCCAGCAGAGCTTTTTGTGGCCCGCCTTTTGGGATGCGTGGCGGGTCGCTTCCCCTTCACGGCGCGGCTTAGTGGGCCCTATGTTGTACCGCAAACAGTTCGCGGCTGGCGTCTCCTGTGCTGTTCTCCTGGTGGTTGCTGTGTGCGGCGCCCAGCCGCTTCTCGCCCAGAATTCGACTGAGGACGTCCACATCCAGCCGCGCGTCCAGCCCCCGGCTCCGAAGGATCCCGATATTGATCCGGCGCTCAAGACCCATACCAAGCCCTTCAAAAAAAACGTGGACATGGTCCTGGTACCGGTCACTATCACTGATCCCTTGAACCGGTTCGTGACCGGCCTTGACCGCCAGAACTTCAGTCTTTTCGAAGGCAAAGACCCGCAGGAGATCAAGACCTTCTCCAGCGAAGACGCTCCGGTTTCCATCGGCGTGATCTTTGACATGAGTGGAAGCATGAGCAGCAAGATCGAACGCGCCCGCGAGGCGGTGATGGAGTTCTTCAAAACCGCCAACCCGCAGGACGAGTTCTTCATGATCGCCTTCGCCGACAGGCCGGAGGAGCTCTCCGATTTCACCAGTTCGGTGGATGACATTCAGGGCCGGCTCCTCTATACGATGCCCAAGGGCCGCACCGCCCTGCTGGACGCCATTTACCTGGGCGTCAGCAAAATGCGGCAGGCCAAGTATCCGAAGAAGGCTTTGCTGATCATCTCCGACGGCGGCGACAATCATAGCCGCTATACGGAAGGCGAGATCCGGTCTCTGGTCAAAGAGGCCGACATTCTGATCTACGCCATCGGCATCTACGACCATTACTTCCCGACCCAAGAAGAGCGGCTCGGACCTGGCCTTTTGAGCGATGTCACGGAGCTCACCGGTGGCCGGGCTTTCACCATTGATAACCCGAACGATCTGGCGGACGTTTCCACAAAGATTGGCATCGAGTTGCGCAACCAATATGTCCTCGGATACCGTCCAAAGAACCCAGTGCGCGATGGCAAATGGCGTAAAATAAAAGTGAAGATTTTACCGCCAAAAGGACTGCCTCCGCTCAAGGTCTACGCCAAGACGGGTTACTATGCGCCGACGGAATAACGGCCGACGAAACAAAGTTCTGCTACCGATCTTCTTTTTTCTGACAGCGCTGTTTCTGGCTAGAGCTGGTTTCATAAATGCCTTTCCGCTCGGAAGGCACGTCCCTCAGGGGCTGAAGCCCGCATTTTTCCAAGCCCTGAACGGCACGGCTGAAGCCGTGCCCTACCCAAAACCGGGTCATGAAGACGGCACGGCTGAAGCCGTGCCCTACCCAAAACCGGGTCATGAAGACGGCACAGCTGAAGCCGTGCCCTACCCAAAACCGAGTCATGAAGACGGCACGGCTGAAGCCGTGCCCTACCCAAAACCGATTTATGAAACCAGCTCTAACTCTCAAACGCAAGGCGGAGCTCCGAACCAGTCGCCTCCGGCTCCGGTTGCTGGTTCCCAATCGCCTGCGAATTCCCCATCGGCACCGGCCAGCGCGCCTCCGCCAGTCTCAACGGAGCAGGGCGCCGCTCCGAATGCCGCTCCGAATGAGGGACAGAATCCGGATTCCACCGACAGCGGCGTCTTCGTTTTCCGCAAGGATGTTGAAGAAGTCGTGCTGCACGCCACGGTCGTCGACGACAAGCAGCGCATCGTCACCAGCCTCGATAAGGGCGATTTCAACGTCTACGAGGACGGGCATCCTCAAACCATCACCTCGTTCCGCCAGGAAGACATCCCCGTCGCCATGGGTATTGTGGTCGATAACTCTGGTTCCATGCGCGAGAAGCGTCAAAAGGTGAATGCAGCGGCCCTGAATCTGGTGCGCTCGTCGAATCCCAATGATGAGGTGTTCGTCGTCAACTTCAACGACGAGTTCTACCTTGACCAGGATTTCACTTCCAACATCAACAAGCTGAAAGAGGGGTTGGAAAAAATCGAGGCTCGGGGCGGCACGGCGCTCTACGATGCGGTCGTCGCCTCCGCGGACCACCTGAAAAAAGAAGCGAAGCGCGAAAAGAAAGTCATTTTTGTAGTTACGGACGGAGACGACAACGAGAGTGCAGAAACTCTGGAGCAGGCGGTACGGCGTCTGCAGGGCGACGGCGGACCAACGGTTTACGCCATCGGCATCCTGGAGAAGGAAGAGCACCCGAAGCACGCTAAACGTGCTTTGCAAATCATGTCCGAGAGAACTGGCGGCATCGCTTTCTTCCCCAGAACGCTGGACGAAGTTGACGGCATCAGCCGCACGGTGGCCCACGACATTCGCACCCAGTACACCATTGGATACAAACCGACGACGCCGAAAAACCAGGGCGGGTATCGTCAAGTGAAAGTGGACGCCCATTCGCACAGCGGCGGAAAACTCACCGTCCGCACGAAGAGCGGCTATTACGCTGGACCCGAGCCCCCTTCAGGGGCGCAGTAGAGCGAGACTCGCGTTGCATTTATGAAATATCCGGTGTCGGCGATTGGTGACGAACACATCCCACGTTGCCGGGTTGCGCTGCTCCAGCATGTGCTCGATACCTACGCCAGCGAGACGAACAAAGTCATTTCCGTTTGGACGACCTTTGTCGATTCCGATCTTGCCTACCGACCTCATCCGAGTTCGAGTTCAGTTGCCGACATTATGAAGCACCAACTGCTTTCGGAGCGGCGATTCTTTGCCGAATTTCTCGGCGTGCCGGAAGTCGCAGCGGAACAAGTCCTGCCGCAGAGGCTTTCGGTCGAGGATTTCAACAAGCGGATGCTGGAGCTCGCCTTGCCGCGACTTGGATTCATGGCGGAACGCGATGAGGACTGGTGGCGGACGGTTGTTCCTTTCTTCGATACGCGCCGGGAACGGATCTGGATCTTCTGGCGACGGGTCTTGCATACAGCTCATCACCGGACGCAGTTGACGGTCTACCTGCGTTTGCTGGGAAAGCCGGTGCCCGCGACGTACGGACCGACGGCCGACGTGAGTTGGCAAGGCGCCGACCCTACCACGACAGTGCAGGCTGCGGGGCGCGCGGGCAAGACGAGGTAGTGGTGCAGTTTGAGAATTGCGGTCCCTCAGCGGCTAAAGCCGCAATGAAAATACGACGCTTACGGCACGGCTGAAGCCGTGCCCTTTCAAAACCGACTCAAACGGCACCAACGACCCAAGACGAATGGCGATTGACGCTGGCGGCTGGCGTTCCTTACTCTGTAGAGTGGACACATCGACGACCCGCTCCCGCCTGCGCCTTAGCGACGATATATCGAAGCTCGTCGGCGAAACGCCGATGCTGCACATGAAGAAGCTGGCTCCTCCGGGAGCGGCCGACATCTTCGCCAAGCTCGAATACCTGAACCCGGGCGGAAGCGTGAAAGACCGCGCCGCGATTGGCTTGATCGCGCGCGCCGAGCGCGAAGGCAAGCTGAAGCCGGGGGGCACGGTCATCGAAGCCACCGCCGGAAACACCGGCATCGGCCTGGCTTTGATCGGCGTGAATCGCGGCTACAAAGTGCGGCTGTTCGTCCCGGAGAAATTTTCAGAGGAAAAGGTCATCATTATGCGGGCCCTCGGCGCCGAGGTGACCCGCACCCCGGAAGCCGAGGGCATGCAAGGCGCCATCCAGCGCGCCAAGGATCTGCAGACAACCGATCCCGGCGCATTTTTGGCCGCGCAGTTTGACAACCCCGCCAACACCGACTACCACTACGAAACGACCGCCCGCGAAATCTTTGAGCAGATGGATGGGCGCGTCGATGCCATCACGGTGGGCTGTGGCACGGCCGGAACTTTTACCGGAGTTGCCCGTTTTCTGAAAGAGCGGCTGGCGAAGGTGCACGCCGTGGCGGTGGAGACGCAAGGCTCGATCCTGGGAGGAGGCAAGCCCGGTCCGCACAAGGTGGAAGGCATCGGCAACAGCTTTGTGCCTGGAAATTTTGATCGTTCGGTTTGCGACGAAGTGATGATGGTGACCGATGACCAGGCCTTCGGGATGGTGAAAGAACTGGCTGTGCGCGAAGGTGTTCTCGGAGGCTCGAGCGCCGGGGCCAACGTCTATGCTGCGGTCGAAATCGCCAAGCGCCTTGGGGCAGGGAAGCGCGTGGTCACGCTGATTCCCGATTCGGCCGAACGATATCTGTCGAAGAAAATTTTTGAGGGCGGAATATAGGGACGCTCTTAGCGGTTGGCTCTTGGCCTTTGGCTTGGGGTCCTCGGCTACGAGCTTCGGGCCGCGAGCTAAGAGCCAAAAGCCAAATGCCAAATGCCGCACCTGACCCAGGAGAAATCTTTGACCACTAAACCATCGGGCTTTGCAACCCGCGCTATCCATGCCGGACAGGAGCCTGATCCTCTTACCGGCGCTGTCAGCGTGCCCATCTATCCGACTTCTACTTATGTTCAAGAAGAGATCGGCAAGCACAAAGGTTACGAATACGCGCGTGTATCGAATCCGACCCGCGACCGACTGGAGACGAACTTGGCGGCGCTTGAGGGGGGATCGGCATCGCGCGTGTTCGGCAGTGGGATGGCGGCGATCAACGCCGTTGCTACGATGCTCAAGGCAGGCGACCACGTCGTTGCCGGCGACAATCTCTACGGCGGGACACCGCGCCTGTTCAATCAGGTCCTCGTCAACTTTGGATTGACATTTACGTACGTCGATACTTCCGACGTCAACAACGTGGAACGGGCATTCCAGAAAAATACACGGCTGGTGTTTCTGGAGACGCCAACCAACCCGCTGATGCAGCTCTGCGATCTCCGGGCCATCACCGAACTCAGCCACCGGCGCGGCGTCGAGGTCGTGGTCGACAACACTTTCATGTCGCCATATTTTCAGCGTCCGATCGAACTCGGCGCCGACATGGTGGTCCACTCGACCACGAAATTCCTCAACGGACACAGCGACGGACTGGGAGGCGTCGTAGTCTGCACCAAGCCGGAGCAGGCGGAAAAACTCGCTTTTCTTCAGAAAGCCGCCGGCGCCATCCTGTCGCCGTTCGAGTGCTGGCTGATCCTGCGCGGGGTGAAGACGCTTGCGGTGCGCATGATGCAGCACGATTGCAACGGTCGCAAGGTCGCCGATTATCTCTCGAAACACAAGAAGGTGCAGAAGGTTTTCTATCCCGGACTGCCGGATCATCCGCAGCACGAACTGGCCAAACGCCAGATGTCCGGCTTTGGATCCATGATCGCTTTTGAAACGGGATCGCTTGCGAACGCCAACCGGATGCTGCGCAAGCTGCGCGTCTGTTCCCTGGCCGAGTCGCTGGGCGGAGTCGAAACCCTGATTTCGCATCCGGCCACGATGACGCACGCCGCCGTCGGTGAAGAAGGCCGCCGCAAAATCGGCATCACCGACGGCATGGTCCGCATTTCCGTCGGCATAGAGGACGTGGACGATATCCTCGCCGATCTCGACCAGGCGCTGGCGGCGATCTAGCTTTCAGGCATCAGCCGTCAGCCGTCAGCCATCAGCCATCAGTAGAAACTGATTTGCCTGAAGACTGATGGCTGATAACTGACAGCTGTTTTACCGCACTGACTCTCCAATCCACTCCAGGTACGCCGCGCTCCCATCTTCGATGGAAATCTCGATACACTCCGGAAGCTCGTAGGAATGCAGCTCACTCAAAGCCTCGCGCACGCGATCGAAAGCGTCTATCGTCGTTTTGATTAAGAGCAGGCACTCCGTTGCCGTCTCGACCTCGCCTTGCCAGCGATATACCGATTCAATCTGGGGAGCGATGTTGACGCAGGCCGCCAGTTGCCGGTCAACCAGCGCATGCGCGATGCTCCGGGCTTCTTCGAGCGAACCGCAAGTCGAAAGAACGAGCCTTTTGTCGGTCATATAAAGTCGGGCGTATCAAATTGAGTATCCACGTTGCACTCGAAGCATACGAGGCAGCCGATGGCAACGCAAATCAAGTTTGGCACGTCTGGATGGCGGGCGGTGATGGCGGAAGAGTTCACTGGGCGACCTATTTGCCGAAGTTGGTTCCTTCTATCCGCTGCGGGAGAACTTCCGCTTGACGCCGGAAGTAAAACAGAAGTTAACTGAGAAGTTACGTGGTAATCCAAGCGAGTTTCATGGCATCAAAGTTGCTCACGTGGTGAGGACCGACGGACTTAAACTCGTCCTCGCCGACGGAGCGTGGGTTTGTTACCGGCTCTCGGGCACGGAGCCAGTGGTGCGCGTGTATTGCGAAGCGCGCAGCCGGGAAGAGCTCGCAAAGCTGAGTGCGGCAGCGAAAGCATGGATCTTCGATTAGGAGCACCGTCGAGAGCGCGCATCCTTCCACGTGGGGAGGAAAGCTTGCGCGCGGTCGTTGGTCATGCTGTGGATCAGGCGATGGATCAGGCCAAGGATCAGGCTCCCAGGGCAGAGGCGGTGGCGGCGCGCTGGGTCGAAAGGACGCGCCCGGTCTGGTCGTGGCTGGCGCGGGAGTGGCGTCGCCTGGGAACGGTGGCCGCCATCCTTCTTATCGGAGGGCTGCTTCTGCACGCCACATTCGGAGCCAATGGCATGGTCATTTATCGGCAGAAGCGCGCGGAGATGCAATCGCTCAAGGATGAGGTTGATCGCCTGCAGAAGGAGAACAGTCAGTACGTCGACCAGATCAAGTCGCTCAAATCCGATCCTGCCGCTATCGAAAAGGAAGCCCGCGAGCAGCTGCACTACACCAAGCGTGGCGAAGTGGTTTACGTCGCTCCCGATCCTCCGCAGAAAGCGCCCTTGGGGCGCGCCAAGAATGAATGAAAGAGCGAAGGTAAGAACTACAGGTAGCTACTGGTTTGCGGCTGCGGGGCTTCCAAGTTCATGACAGCGCAGATTCTCCGCGTCCTGTGGTAGAGTTCAAGCATCGCATCACTTGTGGGGAACCAATTTAAGGAGGGTGACATGCGGAAACTTCTCTTGTTGTTGCTTGCCGTCGCGCTAGTTTTGTTGGTCGCCTCGGTGTCATTTGCCAGCGATGCCCAGACCGTAAACGGCTGGGTCAGCGACTCGAAGTGTGGGGTTAAGGGAGCCAACGCGGGCGCGGAGGCATGCACGAAGAAGTGCATCGCAGCCGGCGCCAGCCCGGTCGTCGTTACCGACAAGGACCAGAAGGTCCTGACGGTGGACAACCCCGATGCCCTCAAGGATCACTATGGACATCACGTTGCCGTGACCGGGCACATCGACGGGGATAAGATCCACGTCGATAGCGTCAAGATGCTCTAGCAGGTTGCGGAAAAACTCGATGTGAAGCGGACGCAGTACCACGAAACTCTCTTGTTTCCACAGCACAACCTGATAAGAAGAAGGCATGCGCGGAAAAGACGAGCAACAGTTGGACG
>Ga0187855_10000506_pt1 | contig 33828 bp, 30 predicted proteins | sample June2016WEW_8_10_2_FD_132969 | JGI IMG/M metagenome (GOLD analysis project Ga0187855, IMG submission 132969) | Peatland microbial communities from SPRUCE experiment site at the Marcell Experimental Forest, Minnesota, USA - June2016WEW_8_10 | ecosystem: Environmental > Terrestrial > Soil >... | reverse complement strand
TACGGCTTTATGTTACTCGACACAAAACGTCTATTTGAGCAGCTTTTGAGTGTCAAGAATGTTGGACCAAAAGTTGCCCTAGCAGTTATAGATATCGGCAGTAGTACTAGTGTTCGTCAGGCCATTGCCGGCGGTGATGTCAAGTTACTGCAAAGCGCCAAAGGGGTGGGCAAACGTGCAGCCGAACAAATTGTCGTTGAGCTCCGCGATAAAGTTGGACAGCTGGCTAGCGAATCAGCTGAGGATATTGTCAATCGTCCTGGCGTCAACGGTCGAGATGAAGCTGTTGAAGCCCTGACTAGTCTAGGCTACTCTCCGCAAGATGCCATTACAGCTCTGTATAAGGTCGATCCGACATTGCCAGTTGAAGAACGGGTCAGACAGGCCCTGAAGCAGTAGAGAGTCTTTTCTATCAAATAATAATGTCTACAAACAGCTGTCAAGGTATAATAGGACCATATGATTGAGCATATTGCGCCGACTAAGCCAACCACAGAAGGTCCAGCCGAAGAAGAATTTGAAGCTCGTTTAAGACCACATGATTTTGCCAGCTATATTGGCCAAGACCGTCTAAAGCAAAATTTGCAGCTAGCCGTCAAAGCCGCTAAGAAGCGCAACGAACCACTCGATCATGTGCTTTTATATGGGCCTCCTGGTCTTGGCAAAACTACCATGGCTAGCGTTATTGCCCATGAACTGGGCACCCAGATTCGAATTACTTCCGGCCCAGCTATCGAAAGGGCCGGCGACTTGGCAAGCTTACTAACTAATCTGCAGGACAGCGACGTTCTGTTTATTGATGAGATTCACCGTCTTCATCGCACGGTCGAAGAGGTGTTATATAGCGCCATGGAAGATTTCAAACTCGATATTATGCTCGGCAAAGGTCCCAGTGCTCGAAGTTTGCGGCTTGACCTACCACACTTTACTTTGATCGGGGCGACAACCAGAACAGGAGCCATGGCCGCACCGCTAAGAGACCGCTTTGGGCATATTCACCGTCTGGAATTTTATACACCGGAACAAATCGGCCAGATAATTAAGCGCTCGGCTAAGATCTTAGGCATTAAGATTGATCAGGGTGGCACCGAACTGTTAGCTGGCCGGTCACGTTTAACCCCAAGAATTGCCAACCGTTTACTGAAAAGAGTGCGCGACTATGCTGATGTCAACGGCGATGGCATGATTGACACGTCAATCAGTGTTAAAGCTTTGGCGATGTTAGAGATTGACGAGCTTGGTCTTGATCCGGTTGATCGGTTGCTACTTAATGCCATTATTGATAATTACCGGGGCGGTCCGGTTGGTGTTGAAACACTAGCAGCTTTAACGGCTGAAGAACGGGGAACTATTGAAGATTTTATTGAACCATACCTTATGCAGATCGGTTTGCTGGAAAGAACCCCGCGGGGTCGAAAAGCCACCCCTAAAGCCTACAAACATCTAGGTAAAAAGCAATCTCAGGCCAACCAGAATCAGCCAACGCTGGTGTGATATTTAGTGCTACTGGAATGGGTTAGTTCTGGCCTGATTGAAAAGTGCCTGAACGTTAACGCTGTTACTCTGGAGATTCTGGATTTGTTGTACGGTATTTGGGTTGATGTGCGGTATCGCCACTGTTTGGGCTTGGGCGCTAATGGCCGACGCACTAGGTTCAGCGTTAATTAGAGAACTGATTCTCATTAAAACGAAGCCATAAACAGCTAAGAGCAATAATGAAAACAATATGACGGTGTAACGTTTGACACGGTGCGATATAGAATCTAAAAGGTCCGGCAGAGCTTTCAAATCAAGTTTGAGGTTGATGTTACTGTTCTTCATGGCTTAACATACTCGTCTAGAGTTAATGAAAAGGTTAACGTGTTACGGTCTTGAGCGTTGGGTTGAATCGAGACGTCACTGATTAGAGCTGTCCGGCGGTTGTTCTCTAGGGCGCTCAAGAAGCCGATAAAATTACTGTATGGTACTGGGTTGGCGGTATCAGATTGAATGACCAGTTGTAGGTCATAAACTCCCGGGATGCCCGTGACTGGAGTCAACTGTGACAAACTAATACTGGAACTACTCGCGGGTTGGCCGGTTTGCAGTCCTAAGGATGAAGACGGAAAGGTAATTGAAGCTAGTGCGACGCCGTTTTCGCTGGCGATATTAACGATCTGTAAGACTGTTTCAGCTTGATCCTTGTCTTGAGGTACAATGCTTTGAGCAATTGTGGCCAGATTTTGGTATTTCTTAACGTCTTGTTTTGCCTGGATAAGTTCCGTTTGTTCTTGGGCCAGAACGGAGGTCTGTAAACGATTACTGACAAGTTGGGCTGACTGAGCTTGCAACAGTTGATCAGCACCATAAGCGCCGACAACTAAACCGCCAATCAGCAAAACGATTATAGCGATCATCCCGAAGTATAGGTGTTTACTGGTCATAATTTACTGCCCGCTATTATTAATAAATAGAAAAGGATTATTGGTAACAAACAAAGCACGGATGATTGCGGTGCAGGGATATTGTTGTGTAGTTTGTTCACCAGAGGACTCTGACGGTGACAGACAATTAATGCTAACGATATCGGCGTTACTAAAAATTTTGTTGGCTGGGGAGGCCAAGTTGATTTGAAGCTGGGTTGCAACACTATAGCTAGAAGTTAAGGCAGTAATAGTAACCCCAGTTTCAGACTGACTGAGATCAAGGTTGGTTAAAATGGCGTTGCTGGGTGTAACAATAGCCAGCTGCTCTAGCAGTTTTGAAAACAGAACTTCTTGTGACAATACCTGAACGGCTAACTTCAAGTTGTTACTGATATTTTGGACTTGGGTTTGAGTTGATGACAACTTTTGCTGGTTCAATAAATTTTGTTCGTCTGTGACTTGCGTGGCATAAGTTTGAGTAGTTTGCTGCATGAAGATAAGTCCTGCCGTACTGATGATAACCAAACCAATAAAACTCAGTCCAAAGGCTACAGCCCAACGCACCAGAGAAACGTTACGATAGGCATAACGATAAGACTGTTTGAGTTCTGGCGGTAGTAAGTTAATCATGCGAATATCTCTTTCGGATTGACTAGTGACAAACCAGCCACTGTAGCATACATCAACTGATCAGCCTTGTTGGGCGTTTGAAAACCTTTGTAGTCTAGATATTGCCACGGGTTACGCACGCTCACCGGCAAGCGCAAGGAGTCGGTTAAATATTCACTTAAACCCGGCATGTTTGAGCCACCACCGAGCATGATGACTTGCTCAATCGGTTTTTCTGACCCGTAATGCTCCTCATGATAACGGATCATACGTTGTATTTCCTTAGTCAGTTTTTGTAAGGTTGGTTTGAGCGAACTCGTAATCTCACGTTGTTTTTTGCTTAAGCTTAAGCCGTACTTTGTCTTAATAACACCAGCCTCGGCCATTGTTACTTTCAAACTTTCCTTAATACTGTCAGTAAAGACCAGCCCACCAGCTGGTACAGTACCGGTGACGAGGGTGTTCTTATTAAAAATACTAATGTCTGCCGACAGTGATCCAAAATCAATAATAACGCTGGTATAGTCATGGGATTTATCATGAGCGAACAATCGAGAATCAGCTGCCATTGTAGTTTCTAATAATATGATCTCCAAGTCTACCAGTCGGGCTAGGGTTAGGTATGAATCGACGATTTCTTTGGGTACAGCGACAGCTAGCAAATCATCCATTTCTTTGCCGACCTGGGTGATGGTGTAATCGAGATACAAGTCGTCAAGTGGTAAGGGAATATATTGCTCGGCCTCTAACTTGACTGCCTCACGCAAGTCTTTGGAAGATAATTTAGGTAACTGCATGGAACGAGAGAAAGAACGATATGAGGGGATGGTCATAGCAACTCGGCGCGTCGTAATGTCGCCAATTAGTTGATGTTTAAACAAATGCGACAAAGCTTCGGCAATAATTTCAGGCTTAACAATAACACCGTCATTTAGCGCCGCGGTGTCAAAAGTAATTGTTCCGTAACCGATCAAACGAGGTGTTGGCGAATTGGTAGTAGATTGCTCCACCTGCATAACTTTTAGCGAACTATGCCCAACATCAAGACCAAAAACTGGTTTATTTCTTAATAAAGTCGGTATGTTTGTGCTGCCCATCAAGCGTCAACCTTTAGCTGTAAGTATATCATTTTCTATCAGATGAGCCGACTTTACTGGTTAAGGGGCAGATGGCAATTGTTGGTAGCTAGTGATGGTCCATGTACTGGTTCCAGATGAAAGAGTCGTTCCGAAGACGATGGTACCTGCGCCGCTCATGTTGATAGTTTGACCGGCGACTGCTCCGATGTGACCGCTGCCACCCAACACCAATTCACCCCAGTAAGCCTGAAAAATCATCCCTGGTAAACTAACCGCTCCGCCAATATTTACAGTTGTTAATTGCGAGGAGTTGTATAGGTCATTGCCGGACAAACTTGTGCAAGTTGCACCGCACGCAGCGGCGCTATCAAAACTAATAAATTCTATACCAGTTCCGCTACTGTTGGCGATCATGGCAGCTGAGCCACCGACTGTTATCGTGCCGTCAACGATTACTACCGGGGTAGTGGTACCGACACTGTTGGCAACCGTTATATTTGAAGCACCACCGATATTGAGACTACCGGAAATATAAGCGTTGCCATCAATGGTCACATCACAACTGCCACCAATCGTCACGTTACCTGTTAGTTCTAGATTGGCCGGCCAAGTACGATTATATGGATATTGCTGACAAGTATAAGTATTGCTAGTTCCGGAAGCGGTTGTAGTAACAGCACTTATTTGGCTGGCGCGATTGTAAGTTGGTGGCGAGACGACTGGAGCCGTACAGCCAGCCTCAAGACCAAGATCGCCACTGCCGCCCTGGATATTGTTCCCGGCGGGTCCGTCGGAGGTTTGGCCAGTGGCACAAACCGTTCCGTAAATATCAGTACTATAGGCTAGTGAAATCGGTTGAGTAGTGATACAAATTTGGGGATAAGTTGATCCCGGGCTTGAGCCGGTAGGACAAGCGTCGTTAGCTACATTAACCACTAATGGTTGGGAGCTGGTGCCAATTTGAGCCGCCCCACTCATGGATATCGTGCCATTAACATAAACTGGACCGTTGGTGATATTGGCACTGCCACTGAGAATCAAACCACCTGGGCCACTGATCACTGAATTGCTACTTGAACTGGTGCCAACCACGGTTACTTTAACTGTTCGCGAGGCAACCGGTATGGGGTTACCTAGTCGGTAGGTGACACCTGTTGAGGTTATAGTCTTAGCATTGCTGCCAGCTACATTGGCGATAGTTGTAGTGAATGTACCAAGACCTTGGCTACTGTTGTTGAAAAATGTCTGGTTGGTTGAGTAACCCGTAAAGCTGCCGCTTTGATTAAGTTGACTGATTGATTGTTCGATACCGGCTTCGGCAGTGTAAAGTGCATCGGTGGTATAGAAATTATCACTAGCAAGTGCGTATTGGTCAGAGCCGCCGCTGAGTAAAGCGATAGCAATGAGTGTCAAAACAATCGAGATCCAAAGCACGGCCACTAGTATGTAACCACTCTGACGATCCAGATGACTGAATAATGATCGGCTGATTTTTTTAAAAGTTTTAATCATCGCGGAATACCATTTGTGTAGTATACGACGCATTAATTATCTGACCGAATGATTTTTCTGACAGTGAAATTTGTAAAACTATCGAACGAGCACTGGATGGGGTTATGCTATTGCCGTTACCGTCTAGGTAGGTGACAGTAAAGGACGAAACATTGCTTAAAACAATCTCATCGGCTGGACAAGAACTAGAGGCGTATTGAGCCGGACAAGAAGTCTTAACCACATTGCCACTTTCCGGTGCGGCTAGCGTTCGCTTATACAGTGTACCGTTTTTAACAAAGTAAATAAGATTATTTTTATAAGGGATATATTCATTGGCGTCTTGCCACAGAATACTATAGTTTGGACCTTCGGCTGCAGTCGCCAGTATGAGGGTGGAGCTGTTGGACGCCCAGCTGTAGGCGTTGCCAGTGACAGGGGCGTACGAATCAGGCCAGCGGTTCTGATCATCAGCGTTAGATGATAAGCGAACGTCAGTATTCACCCGGCCTAGTCCGACTTCAGCCTGGTTTAATAGTGCGGCTTTGGCTGTGGCGACAGTACTCTGGTCAATCTCGCCAGCCATGAAGCCTAAAATAACACCCGACAATATAACGCTGACTGTGATGGCAATCAATAACTCAACAATAGTGAAACCACGTTCGGCTGACGTTCTGTTCATTGCGATATACCGATGATACCTATTAGCGAACTGAGCTCGACTGTCTCAGTGTGGCCATCCTGGGTATAAGTAATCGTCACATCCACCCGTTTAACGCCTGCGATAGGTTGACTTATCGCCACAGTACCGCTGCGTGGCGCCGGTAGATTACTAGGTAGTTGACTGGTGAAGTTGATATTTTGGCCATTTGGCAACTGATCGTAGTTGTTGTTTCTGAGTGACTCAACTTCGGTTTGAGCGGCGGTGGTGGCATTCTGCAGGTAGCCAGCATTACGTTGAACATTAGTAACGCTTAAAAATACTTCTGTCAAACCAGCTGCCACGAAGCCGAAAACTAAAATGGTAACTATTAATTCAATGATCGTAAAACCGGCATTATCTTTTTCTAATTTCATGATGGCTATGCTTATTATACAAAAACCGGGGCAAAAACCCCGGTTTTTTGTTTGGCGATGACTTAGCCTAGAGTTTAGGTCAAGCTATTCTTGACGAACGGCGTTGAACTAGCTTCCAGATCGGCAGTCAGTGTGAACGCTGTACAGCCGTTGTTTTGGGGCACGCCACCGGTAATAGTTGTGGCAGTGGTATTAGTACAACCAGTACCCGTAGCCACGTAACCGTAGGAGTAACCACCAGTACTTGTCGCAGTTGCGGCAATTGCGCCACCCGATGGGCTAACTAGTCCACTTGGGTCAAGACCTTGCATGAAAGTCTCAACAAAGCTAGTAGCTAGAGTAGCTCCAGCACTAGTATTACAGTTGGCTGTGAAGCCATAGCTTATAGTTTGCAAATCACACAGAGTCGGATAGAAACCGTACTGTGCATAAAACGTCTCGAGATGGCTTTGAAGCGCATCAATATCCGTTTGTCGTTTGGTATCACGAGCTTTCGCTTGGACACCCGCATATGTCACTAAGACCAGCGTTGCCAAAATGCCGATGACAATAATGACGATTAGCAGTTCCACGATTGTGAAACCCTTTTGTTTTTTCAGTGAGATCATAAGAGCCCACCCTCCTTATATTTAATTGTTCTTGATCGTTTTGGTAACGATGATACTTATTGTCTCTGTTGCCAGAGAAGTATCAGTATCTGCCTTGATTATAACCATAAGCTAAATCTAGTCAAGCATCTGTCCGGGTGTGTACAAATTTTAGTTTTCGCATTAAGGGCTTGATTTCGACTAATCTGTTGGACTAATCTTCTGGCTCAGTGTCGCAATCGGCCCCATAACACTGAGCGCGATTAGACCAACAATCGACCCCAATATGATAATCATAATCGGTTCAATGATGGCGCTTAATGAATCAATAACTGTATCAACATCCTCTTCATAAAAGTCAGCAATTTTAACCAGAATAGTGTCAATTTGTCCAGTTTCTTCGCCTACAGCGAGCATTTGAGCGACAATTGGCGGGAAAATTTTACTTTTACTAAGTGGTTCACTAAGCGGTTTACCATTCCGAACCTCTTTAGCGGCCGCTATTAGCTCAGCTTCGATGACTTTGTTACCTAGAGCGCCACCAGTTACTTCGAGAGCGTCAAGCACAGTCACGCCGGATGAAGTTAACGATGAAAATGTTCTAGCAAAGCGAGCAACAGATATTTTAATAATGATGGTATTTAAAATTGGTATTTTCAAGAGCAGACTGTGATAACGAAACTTGCCCTTCGGTGTTCTAATATAGCGCAACAGGTAAGCAACAATGATGACTACCAGGACGATCAAGAACAATAAATTGGGCGTTCTATTGATGACTGGCAGCAGATTCAACCCCGGTATGGCCCGAATAACGTTACTGCCAATACAAAAGTTGCTAATGCCTAGCATAGCTAGAGTATAGATTGGCAGTTTGGCACCAGGCCCCGCCAACTGGGTAAAAATGTTACCTAGTTTGGGAATAATAAACGTCATAATAAAGAAAAAAGCGATAACAGTGATAGTCATAATAACGGTCGGATAAGCCATGGCGCCTTTAATTTTTTTACGAATGGTGGCATCTTTCTCGGCTTGATAGGCGAGGCGTTTTAATATTTCTTCCAGAATACCGCCAGCCTCACCAGCCTTGACCATGTTAACGTAAACATCAGAGAAAACGTCTGGAAACTTAGCAAAGGCTTCGCCAAGTGGTAGTCCAGCTTCGATATCTTTGGCTAGACTGGCAATCACCGACTTGAAGTATTTATTCTCAGTCTGGGAGCCGAGTGTTGCCAAAGAACGTGGTAGCGGTACCCCGGCTGATATTAACGTCGACAATTGACGGTTAAATATCACTAAATCTTTTAATTTAACTTTCGGACGGAAAATGTTACTAACCCCTTTTTTGCCAACCGTGGCAGTATCCAACTTGATCAATATCGGTCGAAGATCCTGTTTGTTCAAGGCAGCAATTAACACGTCACGGTCCGATGCTTCATAGAAACCGCTAATAGTTTTACCTTCATGATCGATTGCTTTATAACTAAAACGCATGGTTATTCTTCCGAAGTGGCACGTAATATTTCTTCAATAGTTGTCTCGCCGCGTAAAGCTTTAATAAATCCATCAAGCTGCATAGTTAGCATACCTTCATCGATAGCTGCCTTTTGAATATTGTCACTGGTGCTGTTAGATACAATTAATTTTTGAATCTCCTCGGAATTATGTAAAACCTCATAAATACCGATTCGACCGCGGTAGCCAGAATGATTGCAGACCACACAACCATCATCGTGAGCTTTCCAAAGCCGTTTGATGCCACTCTCGCTTGTACTTAGTTCTGTTGTCTGGTCATTTTTGGTGTTTTTGGCGGTGTGGGGTCGCCCAATGCCACCGTCCAGTGCTTGTTTCTCCAGCTCGTTGATATGTTTCATGTTGGCAGCAGTTTCCAGATGAAATACTTTTTCGATATGTTGTAGCTCGGTTTCATCAGGGACCAATAATTCGCGGCATTCCACACAGAGACGACGGACTAGTCGTTGGCCGATGACAGCCCGTACTGTGCTGGCAATCAGAAAAGGCTCGACATGCATATCCAGTAAACGTGGCAAACAAGTGGCAGCGTTGTTAGTATGCAGTGTTGAAAAAACCAAATGCCCAGTCAAGGCTGCCTGAACAGCTAACTCAGCAGTTTCACCGTCACGGATTTCGCCGACCATAATAATATTAGGATCTTGACGCAGCATAGCTCGCAAACCATTACTGAATGTCATGCCGGCAATTGGGTTGACCTGAGTTTGATTGACACCAGGTATACGGTATTCGACCGGGTCTTCAACTGTGGAAATATTAACGGTCGGGGTATTAAGCATACTTAAGACACTAAATAGGGTAGTAGATTTTCCAGACCCGGTTGGTCCGGTTACCAAAACCATGCCGTGAGGCTGGATAATGGCCCGTTGCAGGGTATCCTTGGCGGCACCCCAAAAACCTAGGTCAGCTAACCCGGTCGCTTTGTTTGATTCATTGAGGATACGCATGACCACTTTCTCGCCATCGACAATTGGTAGAACCGAAACCCGGATAGCGTATAAATTACCCGCCACCTGAACTTTAAACCTTCCGTCCTGAGGTGCTCGGTGTTCATCAATTTTTAAGTTCGACAAGATCTTGATTCTCGACACCAAAGCGTTGAGCATCTTACGTGGCAGTTTATTGACTTCCCGTAATATGCCATCAATCCGGTAACGAACAACGACTATATTCTCGCGCGGCTCTATATGAATATCACTGGCTGTTGACTTGACACCGTACTCAATAATTAGGTTAACCGTTTGAGCAATTGGTGAGTCCTCGGCCAGATCGTCTTCGCCGGGTTCTTCGGCATCGTCTGCTTCGTCCTCCCCCGAAATAACTTTTGTCAGTTCGCTACCGATACTGCCATTTTCCCGATACTGGTCAAGAGCCGCTTGCAGTTGGCTGTCGGTCGTAATGTAAACTCGGATGTTATTGCTAAGTTGCTTTTGTAAAAAGTTAAGGGCCTGGATGTCATCCGGGTCCTCCATGGCCACTAGTTTTGTGTTATCTTGGTCAATATCAAAAACTACAGCGTGATATTGTCGAGCGATTCTTTCAGGTAATAATTTCAGAACTTCGCGTTTAATATCTTTAGCGTTCAGCTCGATAAGTGGGACTTCAATTTCGTCGGCGTATAACTTGGTCAGTTCTTTTTCGCTGATCAAATTATCTTTGATAGCTAAATCCTGGAGCGGCTTTTTTTCGCTGACTTCTTGTTTTCGTAAGTCAGCCAATTGTTCGTCGGTAATTTTTTTGTCAGCTTTTTTGAGGAGCTGTTCGGTCAGCGAATCGGCTATGCGCATATCAAACTCGTTCCACCATCAATAGCTATTTTGTCTGCTGTTAACATTTTAGTCTGCCCATCATGACGTTTAAGGCTATTCTAGCAGCAAACCAGAAAAACCAGAAGCGTTTTACTGGGGTAATTGGTCTATCATGGGCTGACTTGTCTGGTATACTAATGGAAAAGAAATAGTCCGATCGGGTGGCAAATAGCTACAGTAACTATGGAGGTATAAGGTTATGGCAACAGACAAACAACCATCAACGGCTGCCGCCACCGAGGGTAAAGCCAAAGCACTAGATTTAGCGCTTGATAGCATCGAAAAGCAGTTCGGCAAGGGCTCCATTATGAAACTCGGCGAGTCAACACATACCAAGGTGGAAACTGTACCATCGGGTAGTATCTCGCTCGACTTAGCCTTGGGCGGCGGGTTGCCTAAGGGGCGGGTGGTAGAAATCTATGGTCCAGAATCTTCGGGTAAGACGACACTAGCGCTGCATGCGATTGCTGAAGTCCAGCGAGCTGGCGGCAACGCCGCTTTTATAGACGCTGAGCATGCTCTTGATCCATCTTATGCTAAAAAAATTGGTGTCGATGTCGATAACTTGCTTTTGAGTCAACCTGATAATGGTGAACAGGCCCTGGAGATTACTGAAACGTTGGTCCGTTCCAATGCCGTTGATTTGATCGTCATAGACTCCGTTGCGGCGCTAGTGCCAAGAGCTGAAATTGAGGGTGAGATGGGTGAAAGCTTACCCGGTCTTCAAGCTCGGCTGATGAGTCAAGCGCTGCGTAAATTGACAAGTGTTATTAGCCGTTCCAAAACGACAGTCATCTTTATTAATCAGATTCGTATGAAGATCGGCGTTATGTTCGGTAATCCGGAGACTACCTCTGGCGGTAACGCCTTGAAGTTTTATGCTTCAGTCCGGATGGACATTAGGCGCATTGGCCAAATTAAGCAAGGAGAGGTTATTGTCGGCAACCGAACGCGAGTTAAGGTTGTCAAAAACAAGATTGCTCCACCGTTTCGCGAAGCCGAGTTTGATATCATGTACGATCAAGGTATTTCCCGTACTGGAGACATCCTCGATCAGGCTGTGATTAGGGGTATAGTCGACAAAGCCGGGGCTTGGTTTACCTACAATGGTCAAAATATCGCTCAGGGCCGGGAAGCCGCCAAACAATATCTTCAAGATAACCCGAAGGTAACGCTAGAAATTGCCAAGAAAGTTCTTGACTCAGTCGTTAAAGAATAATCGGCAGTAGCCTTATCTGGTGATTATGAAAATTACGCAAATCAGCCAGCAGATCAAACAGCAGGATCGTTATTCGATATATGTTGATGGTAAGTACGCTTTTTCGCTCAGTGCTTCGGCGTTGTTGGAGAGCCAACTAGTAAGAGGCCAACAACTTAGCGAGGGAGAACTGCAAAACTGGAAGCGCCAATCATCAGAGGACAAGATATCCAATCAGGCTTTACGTTATGCCGCTCTAAGGCCGCATAGTCGGTGGGAAATGCAAAATTATCTGAAACGAAAAACCATCTCCCCTGCTCTGACACAAAAGATACTTAACAAGTTAACTGACATTAGTCTTCTTGACGATCTAGCGTTTGCCCGTAGCTGGGTAGCAAACCGTCGCCTACTCCGCCCTACCTCGAAGCGAAAATTACAACAAGAACTAAGAGCTAAGCGGGTCGATGACGAGGTAATTGATCAAGTCCTGGCAGAGGACGAGACTACCGAACAGGATGTCTTACGTGAGTTGATAGCCAAGAAACGCCAGTTATCTAAATATAAAGTCGATGACCTTAAATTAATGCAGTATTTAGCCACACAGGGTTTCAATTACGGCGATATCAAAAATATCTTAGGCGAAAATAAAACTGAAGCTAATTAGGCGATACTAGCCGTGACTGGTGACGGTGTACCCTGTAGCAGGTCATTGATAATGATCCGGCTATTGGTGATCTCGACGATTTGGCTACGGTCGATGCTCAAGCCACCGCCGGTCAGATTCCTGATAATTGACCTGGAGACGTACAGCTTTTGGACGTACATCGTGGTTGTCTCAACAGCATAATCACTCACCTTGCCGATTTTCTCCTTCGAGACTGTTTCGACTGGCTTCTTGAGCAATACAAAATTTAGATTAATCAAACGCTTTAAGCGGACCAACTCGTGTGGCTGGGCTAGTATGTCATGGTCGTCAATAATAAAACCCTGTTGGGAAAATTCTCGGATGTCTTGATAAAGCAACACCAGCTGCTTTTTATCAATCGTGTCGTTGCAGTAAAAACCCTCAATTTTCAAGTTGTTGGGGTTAAAGATTGGCGACGTAATCCAAGCAACAGGCCCGCCGCTTCGTAGCGACAGGACCGGCTTGCTTAAAAGCGACCCACTCAGCTGCAACATATTTTCATTGTACACCGACAGGCCTGAACCTGAGTTACTTGCGGGTGTTACTCATGGCGAGTTACTATACAGAGGTGAAGAATAAAGTGCTAAGTTGGCAGACCGCTTCTAATAGTTCTGAATCCACTGAAACGATTGGTCAGAAACTCGGGAGCAGGCTGCGCGGCGGTGAAGTTATCGAATTGGTCAGTGACCTAGGTGGCGGTAAGACAACTTTTGTCCGAGGCATAGCGCGCGGTCTTGGCAGCCAAGATGTTGTAGCCAGCCCGACCTTTACAATCAGCCGCCAATACCGTGCTGGTGAACTGACACTTTACCACTTCGATTTTTATCGGCTAGGCGAACCGGGCATTGTGGCTGCCGAACTTCTAGAAGTGATTGATGATCCAAAAGCGATTGTCGTGATAGAGTGGGGCGAAATTGTCGAGAATGTTCTGCCCGCTGGCCGTCTGACTATCACGTTCCAAAGTACGGGCGAAGCTATGCGTCAGCTGATTTTTCAGTATCCTAACAAGTTAAGTTACTTAGTTTCTAAAGAGGTCTAAGATGTTGATCTTATCAATCAAAACAGATAATCCAGAAGCCGAAGTCGGTCTGTTTAACGATGATCGCCAGCTTGGTTATCAGACCTGGACGGCTCACCGCGAACTATCGGTCACGATTCATACTAAAATTCGTGATTTGCTTAAGCGCTCCAACAAAAACCTTAGCGATCTAGGTGGTATCGTAATCTTTAGGGGTCCCGGTAGTTTTACGGGACTTCGAATCGGTCTTAGCGTGGCTAATGCCCTAGCCGAAAGTCTAGGCATACCGATTGTGGGAACCAGTGGCACCGACTGGTTAGAACATGGTCGGGCCGAACTGAAGAGTGGTCACAATAACAAAATTGCTCTGCCAGAATACGGTGCGCCAGTCCATATTACCGAACCGAAACATTGACCGCACTCATCGAGTGGAGGTATAGTTTTAGGTAGGATTAGCTACTGCGAATGATGTACGTGCGATCCTATTTGATCTAACTCTTTAATTGAATTTCAGATAAGGTGGATTTGGGCTAGTGAAGTGAGAGCGATTGCCCGCACATCTTGTCTGCCGATAGAAAGGAACTATAATGATCCCACTAATAGTAGTGTTCGCCGTGGTGGGCGTTGTTGCTGGTTCTGGAGCAACCACTGTCTATACCAAAAAACGAATCGGCTCGGCTGAAGACCAGGCCAAAAAAGAACTAGCCAAAGCCCAAAGAGAAGCCGAAAAAGTTGTCGCTCAAGCTCGTGACGAAGCCGCTCAAGAGGTCCAGGAAGCCCGTAAAGATGAGCAAGCTCACCGCCGCGAACTAAAAGATCTAGAGCAGCGGCTAGTCACTCGTGAAGAAACGCTTGATAAGAAACTGGATGATCTAGATAAACGATCAGCCAATCTTCGCAATAGCGAAGATGAAGTCGATAAATTAAAAGACGAAATCCGTGAGATCCGTGGTCGTCAGCAAGATAAGCTAGAAAAAATTGCCAAACTCAGCAAAGCCGAAGCCGCTGATAAGTTAATGCAGATGACCGAACGAGATATTAAAAATGACCTGATTGGTTTAGTTGCCAAACTACAAAATAATGCTCAGGAAGACGCTGAAGAGCAGGCCGCTTTAATCCTAACTACCGCCATGGAACGAATGGCTAGCGAAGTAACGGCCGAGCGGACCGTTTCTAGTATCAAGTTAGAAGACGAGGAGATGAAGGGTCGCATCATTGGTAAAGAAGGTCGCAATATTCAGGCTCTCCAGCGAGCTACCGGCGTCGACATCCTAGTTGATGACACACCAGGTTATGTTGTGCTGTCTAGTTTTGATCCAGTGCGCCGAGAAATAGCTCGTCAGTCATTGGAAATGCTGATCAAAGATGGGCGTATTCACCCCGCACGGATTGAGGAAGTTGTTGAGAAGGCTCAAGGAAATGTCGAGAAAGAAGTTGTCCGGGCCGGCGAAGATGCTGCCCGTGAAGTTGGCGTCATCGGCATCCCTAGAGAAATCCTGCATTTGCTCGGGGAACTGAAATACCGAACTAGCTATGGCCAGAACGTGCTCAAACATTCGACCGAAATGACTCACTTAGCGGCTATGATTGCCGAAGAAGTTGGGGCTGATGTGGCTATCGTTAAATATGCGACGTTGACCCATGATATTGGCAAAGCCCTAACCCACAAGATGGAAGGCAAGCATCATCATATTAGTGGCGAAATGTTACGCAAGTATGGAGCACCCGAAGCTGTCGCGCTGGCCGCTGAACAGCACCACGACGACATGGAGGCAACAAGCGTAGAAGCTCTAATCGTTAGGACATGTGATGCTCTCAGCGCGGCTCGTCCTGGGGCTCGTAACATCTCGGCTGAGAATTTTGTAGAGCGCATGAAGGATCTGGAAAATGTGGCCCTTGGTTTCAAGGGTATTGAAAAAGCATATGCCATTAGTGCCGGTCGTGAGGTTCGAGTCATTGTGCAGCCAGAAGAGATTGATGATCTGTCGGCTATTAAACTGGCTCGAGATATCGCCAACAAAATTGAATCGTCAATGCAATATCCGGGTACTATTAAGGTCAATGTCATTCGTGAGACACGGGCTACTGAATACGCTAAATAATCTTTTACAGGGTTTAATATGAATATTCTCTACGTCGGAGATGTAATGGGCGAGGTCGGTCTATCGGCCGTTAGTGAGATAGTGCCCAAGTTGCGCCAGAATCGCCAGATTGATTTGGTCATTGCCCAGGGTGAAAACGTAACTGAGGGTAAGGGCATTACGCCCGAAGATTTTCAGAAGATCAAATCCTACGGTGTAGATTTCTTGACTGGCGGTAACTGGTCGTTGTTTCGGCCAGAGGCTATACCGTTACTAAACAACGCCGAAGAACCGATCATCCGGCCAGCCAACTACCCGGAAGGAACCTCGGGATTAGGCTACAAATACGCCACAACTTCTCAGGGTAAAGTATTGGTTATTAGCTTGTTGGGTCATGTTGTCGGCCGTGATGCGGACAAACCGCTCGACAACCCCTTGCGGGTAGTTGATCAAATTCTGGCTTCACAAGTGGGAGCAGTAAAAATAGCCTGTGTAGTTAACTTTCATGGCGACTATAGCAGCGAAAAGGTGGTTATCGGGCACTATCTAGATGGTCGCATTAGTCTAGTTGTGGGTGATCATTGGCATGTGCCAACAGCTGATGCCCGTATTTTACCTAAGGGAACGGCTCATGTTACTGACGTGGGCATGTGTGGTGCGTTAGAGTCCTCGCTAGGCATAACTTATGACGGTGTTGTCGCACGTTGGCGCGATGGATTGGTCACCAAGAACGAGCTGGAAACCAAAGGACCGCGTCAGTTCAATGCTCTTTTGGTGACAACCAATAGTAATGGTTTAGCCGAAAAAGTTGAGCAGATTCAACAATATCTCTAATCGTAGAGTGGCAGTATTATTCTGTTTGAGATATAATCACCGCTGTTACATAATGCTTTAACGAAAGAATTTAACGGGGATTGGCGCAGTTGGCTAGCGCGCGCGCTTTGGGAGCGCGAGGTCGGAGGTTCGAGTCCTCTATCCCCGACCATATTTTGGAGTTGAGCAATCTAACAAGCACATAATATTTGGGACGCTGGGTCTAGACCCAAATATGATACAATACAAAAATGCTTAAGGCTTGCAGGTATTGTCATAAGCAATATCCAGAAACAGACTTCGGCATAGTTTTAACGCTTCCGGACAAAATATATCGTCGCCAGAAATGTAGGTATTGTTATAGGAAAACAAAAAAACTTTTAATAGCTCGTTATCGTAGATGGATCGAAGAATACAAGCGCCAAAGACTATGTGAAAGATGTGGTAACGCTGATTTTCGAGTGTTAGACTTTCATCATGATGATTTTGGAGAGAAAGATTTTAACGTGGCTGATTTTCGCTACAAAGTAGGTTTTAAAAAACTAAAAAAAGAAGTGGAAAAGTGTTCTCTACTTTGCGCAAACTGTCACAGAATTGTACATTACAAGGAGGTGGATCAATAATTATGAACATCGGGGATTGGCGCAGCCTGGTAGCGCGCATCGTTCGGGACGATGAGGTCGGCAGTTCAAGTCTGCCATCCCCGACCATTTTAGATTATTGATTTTCTGAGTTTTATGCGACGTGCTTCTATTTTTGTTGGTCAACTGTACAATAGGTGGCATGAACTTAATAATATCCGTCGTCATTGTATTCTTACTGTTATGTATTTCAGAAACACTCTGGCGACATCGTGATATTAATACCGAATTTACTCGAAAATTTGTACATATTACAGCTGGATCGTTTGTGGCCTTTTGGTCACTTTATTTAAGCCGCGGTGAGATTGTATTTCTAAGTATCGCTTTTGTGGCGGTAGTCGTTATATCGAAATATGCTAACCTTTTCAAAGCTATTCACAGTGTCCAACGACCCACCTGGGGTGAAATAATGTTTGCCGCCACCGTGGGTATTTTGGCCTTTGTCGCCCACAGCCACTGGATATACTGCGCAGCTCTTCTAAACATGAGTTTAGCCGATGGTCTGGCGGCAGTGTTTGGCATGAAGTTCGGCAAAACGACTCGATATAAAGTATTCGGCTATGCCAAGAGTGTTGTCGGGACACTGACCTTTTTTATCGTCTCGATGGCTATTTTGACTGGCATGGCAATCTTTGAACCGAGTGTTTTTAGCCTGTGGTTTATAGCCATTGCTGTGGTTGCCACAATCCTAGAGAATGTAGCTGTTCGAGGCCTCGATAATCTACTAGTGCCGCTGTTTGTAGCCGTGGCCCTAAACGTTGTTCGTTAAATATGCAAATAAACCGTTCTAAAAGTGAATGCCTAAATTCGATTATTTGACTCAATAAATCATCACAAAAATACATACTCCGATGTATGTAATAGTTGATGTGTCTAACAGATGTAATAATCGTAAATAATTCTCCCTCTACTATATATATTATGTGTAGTGGACTCGTTTCAGATTTTCAAAACGAAGCTACCTAACAGCCTAAACCAAATCCATTAACAACGCTTAGTTAACTGGTACACTTGCTGCCGATATAAAGATTAAAAACTCCGCTGAATGGTCTAGAGCTTTTAGATCCTAGTCTTATATCTATAGGTTCTTAGTACGCCTAAAGTAATAACGATCTCAATCGCACTGCGAACAATTGCACTGGTGAGTGACGAGAATCGACCGCTGGCAAAAACCAGCATCGCTGCCAAACATATTGCAGCACCAAGGACAACGCTTAGCTTGACAAGGCGCAGCGTCCGTTTGGCATTAGCGACTACCCGAACGATATAACTCAAATCATTTTGCATAATAATAACGTCAGCTGCCTCACCGGCAACGACATTGCCACGAGCGCCAAGGGCTATGCCAATATCAGCAGCCGTCAGAATTGTGGCATCGCTCAGTGCATTACCAATATAGGCTAGTGGTCGCGCATCAAAAGATTCAATTGCCAAAAGCTCGTCGCCAGGCAATATACCGGCTCTAGTGTCGGAAATACCCAATCGTTTAGCAACTTTACTGGCGGTTGTTTGACTGTCGTCAGTTATCATTAGTGACCGAGTAATGCCGAACAGCGACAGTGCATCAAACATTGGTTTGGCGTCAGCTCGAATATTTTCCTTGAAGGTTATATAGCCGACAAAATTTCCATCGATGGCCACAAAGACAGCTGCTTGATTGATACGTGATGCTTTGATTTGTTTGGGCATATTGACACCACGTTGTTGGATCAAGTCGAGGCGGCCCACTAGAACGTCTTTATTGCTAATGTGTGCTTCAGCTCCAAGACCAGCCACCTCAGCAATGTGCTTCACCCTTAGGAGCCTTAGGTTCTTAGCCGCCACAGCAGAATTAACTGCTTTGGCTAAGAGGTAGTTGGAGCGCTGCATAAGACTACCGGCATAAGTCAGGACATCACGTTGATTATATGGGCTAGAGGGGACAATAGTATCGACAGCCGGCAGGTCACTAATAAGCGTATCGGTTTTATCAAAAGCTATTCCCTTAACTTTAGCCAGTTGCTCCAAGGTCGTATTGGTTTTAACGATTATGCCATCACGAAAAGCTCGCGATAAACCAATAATGTAGATGGCTGTTGGAGTTAGTAAGAAAGACAATGGTGTAGCCACTATGAATACTTCCAAAAATCTTAGAGGTTGGCCACTAATTAGCCAGGCAGCCGTGGCAATGATGTAACTACCCACCATGAAGAACGCGCTATACCAATCAATTGAATGGGCCAGAGGCAGTGGACTGTCGATGGCTGATCTGGTTATTCGAACGATTTGCTGATACTGGCTATCGATTGCGAGTCGAGTGACTTTAGCGGTTATTTCGCCGTCAATATTTATGGAGCCACTTAAAACTATGTCACCAACACCTCTAATTTGTGGTTGGCTAGAGCCACCTAGAGCCGCCTCATCGAAAGTTCCGGAGCCCTCAATTATTCGGGCATCAACTGGTACGATTTCGCCAGGATGAATTAATAACTTGTCGCTGACGAGGATATCGTCAATGAGTATGTCAACTAGCTTATTTTTTCGAAGAACTTGAGCCCGATGCGGTAAGCGCTCTAAGAGTTTATCGGGATACTTTCTGGCAGATCGAGTCACGACACTCTCCAGCCACGGCCGGCTAGTTAAGCCAATAGCCACGACAATGCTTGCCCAATATTGATGCAAGACAATCGAAGCTACGATGGTTATTAAAGCTGCCGCATCAATGCCGTATCGGCCAGCCCGTATTGTTTGCCACATGCCCACCATCGAGGCGACGACTGCGATAAGCGCAAAAGCACTAATCTCCCAATTAGCGAGTGTTCGTAGATGGCATAACCAGAGCACTATGCCAACGGCTAATCCGAAAGCCGTACAGCTAAACAATCGGTAACTTTGTAAAAAATTAGTTAATCGGTGAAGCATTTAGATTGACTATCGTATATAATTAATTTGCGTTTATATCAAAATGGGGCGAAAGATGGGGATTGAACCCACGACCTCCTGTGCCACAGACAGGCGCTCTGAACCAACTGAGCTACTTCCGCCACGAAAATGGTTTTAAACAGAGGTGATTATAACAAATAGAGCCACAAAATCCAAACACCCTATCGTAATCTACCGTACCGTTGGTACAATACAGGCAATGTCGAAACCACCATTTTCAAAAGATTTTTTATGGGGTGCCAGCGTAGCTTCACACCAGGTTGAGGGCGGTACGCACAACCAGTGGAGTGAGTGGGAGGTGGCCAATGCTCGCCGTCTAGCTGAATCGGCCCAAAAACGACTTGGTTGGTTGCCAAATTGGCAAGCCGTGAAGTCTGAAGCCCAAAGCCCCGAAAACTATATATCTGGTAAAGGCACAGAACATTATTCACGCTATGCTGAAGATTTTGGATTAGTCAAAGAATTAAATATGAATGCTTTTCGTTTTGGCGTGGAATGGTCACGGCTTGAGCCAACCGAAGGGCAGTGGGACGAAAAGGAAGTCGAACATTATCGACAATATATTGTCGCCATGAAAGAACTCGGTATTGAACCGGTCCTAACTCTATGGCATTGGACAATGCCGGTTTGGTTTACGAAAAAAGGTGGTTTTGAAAAAAGACTTAATTTAAAGTATTTTGAACGATTTGTGGCTAAGGTCATAACAGAATACGGTGATCAGCTAAAGTATGTTTTGATTCTGAACGAACCCAATGTCTACGTAATCTTTAGTTATCTTCAGGGTGCTTGGCCGCCCCAGCGCAAAAATCCGTTACGAACCTTGCAAGTTTATTACAATCTGGCTTTGGCTCACAGAAATGCCTATCAATCAATAAAATTAATTCAACCAAATCTAGTTGTTGGAATTGCTGCGCAGCTAAGCGACATCGAACCGGTTAATGGTAGCACCTTCAATAAGTTAAGCGTCAAAATTGCTGACTATATTTTTAACTGGTGGTTCTTGAACCGCATCAAGAAGCATTTGGATTTTATTGGTCTTAATTACTACTTCACGCAATATATTAATGGGCTGGGGATGATGAAGAACCCGACGCAGCCAGTTAATGATCTAGGTTGGTACATGGAGCCCAAGGGCATTGAACCTTTATTAGAAAAAATATGGGATAAGTACAAAAAACCGCTGATGATTACTGAAAACGGAGTAGCCGATGAACGTGATGAGTACCGCCAATGGTGGCTTGAGCAAACAATATTGGCCATGCAAAATGCACAGCGTCATGGTGTCCGACTCATGGGCTATTTACACTGGAGTTTACTTGATAATTTTGAATGGGCCTATGGGTGGTGGCCAAAGTTCGGTCTAGTAGCTGTCGATCGTCGCACAATGCGTCGGACCATTCGACCCAGCGCCCGTTGGTTTGCTAAACAAATAAAATAATTCCAGTAGTTTTTCCATAAGCAGATAACTTTTAGTATAATAGGGGCCTATGGATTATAAGCCGATTAGCCCCCGCCAGCCCGTGAGCTTGGACGGTATCTTGCCTAGTCGTGTTCAGCACAATAATCCTCAGAAATTACCTAGCCCAGTTATTCAGGAAGACTATAATCCCAATGCTCCAATTAATGAGCCTAAGCTGCCGGCATTATCCGAAAGTTCTGCAAAACCGTCGAGCTCAAATCAGCCGTCACTATTAAACACCACTATTCCTAACTCGCGATACCAATCTTCGAAGACTTTTGGATCCAAACCATCAAGGCGGAAAAAATGGTCACGAAAGCGTAAAGTTTTGACAACTTTTCTAGTCCTTTTTCTGATCCTTATAGGCGTCGGTTCCTGGTATGGTGGTCAGATTATTAATAGCCTGGATAAAGTTTTTCACGGCAATCCGATTAGTGACTTTCAGGCTTTGTTTAGTAGCACCAGACTGAACGGCGAAAGCCAGGGCCGAGTTAATATACTGCTAGCCGGGGACTCAGCTGACGACCCAGGTCACAACGGAGCTGATCTGACTGACTCAATTATGGTTCTCAGTATCAATACCAATAATCACACAGCTTTTATGATGAGTATTCCTCGAGACCTGTGGGTTTATGTTCCGGGCTTGGGGTCTTATCAAAAAATTAACGCAGCTAACGACGTGACAAACTTTAATCAATCCGGCTATCCGCAAGGTGGTATGGGACAACTCCAGCAAATTGTCCAAAATGATCTAGGGATACCGATTGATTATTATGCGTTAATTAACTACGCCGCTTTTCAGGACGCAGTCAACGCAGTCGATGGCATAACTATAGATATTCAAAGCCCTGATCCTAGGGGTATCTATGATTCGTATACACACCTTAAGTTGCCAAATGGTGAAGTGACTCTAAATGGTCAAGAGGCACTTAACTTAGCCAGAGCTCGTGGTGATGTCCCGGCTGGGGACATAACTTATGGTATACCAAATAGTGACTACACTCGGACAATGTACCAGCGGGAAATGTTAGTTGCCTTGGCCGCTAAAGGCAAAACGCTAGGTGTGATTACTAACCCGGTAAAAATTTCCAGTCTTTTTAGCGCGATTGGCAACAACGTTCAGACAAATCTTAACCTTCAAGATGTACTCAGGCTGGTGCAGCTTACTAAAGGTATCACACCCTCAACCTTGGGGTCTTATGAATACAGCGCTAGCTTAACGGGCGCAACGAACCCGCTATTGGTTGGCTACCTCGACCCAGCTTCAGGCCAGGATGCTTTGATACCCTCTGCCGGTATTGGGAATTATGGCGGCCTGCAGCAATACTATCTTCAGTTGACGTCCAACAATCCTGTTGTTAAGGAAGGCGCCAGCGTGGTTATTTTAAATGGCAGTGGTGTTAATGGCCTAGCCGGTAAGGAACAGGGCGTTCTCAAAACTAAGGGGGTTGACGAGGTATCGGTTGCTGATGCCAGTAGTCTCTACACGGGCACCATGATTGTTGACCAATCCAGCGGCAAAGATCCATCAACTAAGCAGTTACTTAGTCAGCTTTTCCCGGGCACTGTCGTAACTAGTACCGCTGGGTCAACAGAAGCTTATGAGGCTGCTAATTATCCAAATGCCGATTTCGTCATTATATTAGGCCAAAACTGGAATACTTAATTTTCACTTCGAAAGCCCGATTGAACAACAAGAAGTTGCTTAAGCAGTTCTGGTATGATGTGAATTAGGTTATGGATAAAGAGAAAGCTAAAAGCATTGACTTCCATTTGTTGATGACTGAGCTGGATACGTCACCAGCTGGCTTACCGGCAGCTGAAGCGCAAAGCCGCTTGCTACGCTACGGCCAAAATATACTCAAAAACGAAAGTAAGAAAAGTATCTCTGAGCTAATTCTAAAACAATTCAGAAGCTCTTTGGTGTATCTACTGCTTGTGGCGGCTCTTTTGTCTTTTGTCCTTAAGGACTTTAATGATGGATTGGTAATCATTGCCATACTACTGATCAATACCGGTCTTGGTTTCTTTCAGGAGTTTCGATCCGAAAAGGCCGTTGAAAAGTTACAGAAGTTAGTCGACAGGGATATCTTAGTCGTACGTGGTGGCCAACAGACTTTGGCGCCTGAAAAGCTAATAGTCCCAGGTGACGTTGTTGTCCTCCGTGAAGGCGACATAGTGCCGGCCGATATTCGCCTTTTTGAAGTCGATGACGCGATGGTCAACGAATCACAGTTAACCGGTGAATCAGCACCGGTAGCAAAGAGTACATCCGGCAATCAAGCCATTGCTTATGCCGGTAGCGTGATTGAACAGGGCGAGGCTAAAGGTGTTGTCTATGCTACGGCCGGACTTACTGAACTTGGTAAAATCGCTCATTTATCCAGTTCGACAAAGCGTGAAACACAGTTCGAGAAGTCGTTATCATCTTTTAGCAGCTTTCTAGTAAAAGTGACCTTCCTGACTCTGGTAGTTGTATTTATATTGAAGTTGTTTCTTATTCACGATACATCGAACGTGGGCACTTTATTGTTGTTCATTATTGCATTGTCGATTGCCGTGGTCCCCGAGGCAATGCCGGTTATTGTAACGGTAACATTGTCCCGCGGGGCACTTAACTTGGCAAAAAGACACGTTATTGCCAAAACTCTGACCGCCGTGGAAGATCTCGGCAATATTACGGTACTTTGTAGTGATAAGACTGGTACTTTGACAGAAAATAAGCTAACGATTAAAAACTTAACTGCCGCCGATCCAAAACTCTTCCAGCAGATGGCCGTCGCAAGCCTGGAAACCTTAGACGAAAAACGTAAAAAATTCCAGAGCTCTTTTGATAAAGCTTTCCTTGAATATGTACCAGCAGATATTCAAGAGGAAGTTAAAGTCTATGAACGCCTTGAAGAGTTGCCGTTTGACCCAACGGCTCGCCGCCGCCGAGTGGTCTACCGCGATGGTGAAAGAACCTACCTAGTGGAAGTCGGCTCAGTTGAAACGTTGCTTGATCTGGCAAAGGAATCTAAGGCCGAACAATACAAAAGCGTTTTAAAAACAGATGGGGCCATGGGTCTGCGACATCTAGGTATAGCCTACAAAGAAATCCATTACGACTCGCACGGGGAATTCGATATCCTAAAGCACGAAAAAGATTTACAGTTTGCTGGCTTTGTTTCTCTCGAAGATCCACTACGGCCGTCGGCCAAGCACACTATTGCATTAGCTGAGAAGCTCGGGGTGGCCATTAAGATATTATCGGGCGATAGTCGCGAAGTTACCCAATACGTAGCCACGGAAGTTGGCTTGGTAGGTAAGAACCAGATTGTCTACACCGGAGAAGATTTGGATAAAATGTCAGACGATCAAGTAGCTGATGTGGCCCAAAAGAACAATGCTTTTTCTAGGCTCAACCCAGAACAAAAATACCGGATCATAAAACTACTTAAACTTCACGGTGATGTAGTTGGCTATCAAGGCGACGGTATTAACGACGCACCAGCTCTCAAGTTGGCTGACGTGGCTATAGCCGTCAATAATGCCACCGATGTGGCTCAGGAAAGCGCCGATATATTACTTCTACGTAGTGATATTGGCGTGATCGTCAACGGCGTTCATTATGGACGCCAAATATTTACCAATATTAATAAATACATTCGTTTTTCGTTTGTCAGCAACTGGGGTAATTTTTTTGCTTTGTCCGCACTGTATCTGTTATCGGTTGGATCATTGCCGATTTTACCGGTTCAAATTCTATTAACTAGTCTACTAACTGACTTGCCGTGTATCACGATCGCAACCGACAATGTTGACACAAAAGAATTGTTACAACCGAGTAAATTTAATGTCCATTCACTGATGTTCATTTCGATGTTTTTAGGCTCAGTAACAGCTGTATTCGAGATTATGTACTACGCGATCATCAAGAGTCATTCGGCAACTGTGGCTGAAACGGGCCTTTATCTATTCTTAACATTCTCGGCTCTGATAGTGATCTTCTCAATTCGTAATAAAGATCATTTCTGGCTAGCACCAAAGCTATCGCAGCCAATGAAAATATCTTTCGCCTTAATAGCTGTCCTGACTCTGCTGTTCGTTTACTTGCCAGCTACCCAGAAACTATTGTCCTTCACACCACTTTCCGTCGGACTAATATCCGTCACGGTTTTCATGATAATTGCTTACCTAGGGGTTATAGACACAATTAAAATATGGTTTTATAAGACCAACATCGGCAATAATCACTAGCGATAAAATGGCGCCCCGGAAGGGATTCGAACCCCTGGCCTTGAGCTTAGAAGTCTCTTGCTCTATCCAACTGAGCTACCGGGGCTTGGTGCGGGATGGGGTAGTCGAAACCCCACCGTAAATTTGGAAAATTTACATACTAGCCGTTATACGAATCCCGCAACAGAGGTGATTATATCACAAGGCAATCTTATTATGGTTCATGTATCAAAGAAATGTGTGCCCCTAGCGAATTAAGTCTTTCTGCTAGGTCTTCGTAACCGCGCTGAATAGTATAAATATTACGCAATATGCTTACGCCATTTGCGGCCAGCATACCTATTAACAATAAACTCGCCGGCCGGAGAGCCGGGGGACAGTCAACATTAGCTGGTCTGAATTTGGTCGGTCCGTCAACGTATACACGATGCGGGTCAGCCAATTCTATCTGGGCCCCGATTTTGTTTAGTTCAGTATAATAAATCGCTCGATTCTCATACATCCAATCATGTATGAGGGTTCGACCCCTTGCGACGGCTGCAATAGGCACAAAATACGGTAAACTGTCAGGGTTAAGCCCCGGCCACAGGCTCGGGTGTAACTTATCGGCCAAGGCACGTAATTTGCCGTTGTGTTTTTCAATAGTTAAATCGGCTAAGTCGATTATGCCGTTATCGGCTTTATAGGGTTCGCTAAGACTATATTCAAGGCCCATCTTTTGGAGCTTTAAAAGTTCCAACCCAATCCACTTAAACGGTGTCCGCTCAATTGTGATTTTGGAGTTAGTTGTCACTGCTGCTGATATGAAAAACATTGCCTCAATTGGATCCTCAACCGGTGCATAGGTGACATTTTTCTTTATAAATGGCACGCCCCTGACCGTGAGGTTCTGGGTGCTGATGCCGTCTATGCGCACACCAAGCTTCTGTAAGAAATGGCAAACATCCTGCACCATATAGTCGCCACTCGCGGAAGCAATAGTGGTTGTTTCGGCAAACCTGGCTGATGCTAAGAGCGCGTTTGTTGTCACGGTATTGCCAAACTCGTAAAGAACAATATCGCCGGCTGGTTTCTTCTGAACTGTTATATTGTAGTGTCCCTGAGTGGCAACGATATCCACGCCGAAAGCTTCCATGGCGTATAAATGTGGCGCAACGGTACGAGTACCCAACTGACAACCACCGGCGTAGGGTATTTTGAATGATTTAAAGTCATGGATTAGTGGACCAATCATCATCAAGATTGAGCGAGTGGAACGGGCCGCTTCAGCGTTTAAGTTATCGAGATTCAGAGTTGCTGGCCGGCGGATCTCTAAGTCATTACCGGGTAGCCATTTAACCTGCACGCCGATACTTTCAAAGACTTCAATAATACGATAAACCTCTTCGATTCGCGGGAACGATTTGAAACGTGTGACACCGTAATTAAGTAAACTAGCGCAAAGAAGGTGTAGCGCAGCATTTTTACTTGTTTTAAGCCCGATCGTTCCGTGTAGTTCATGGCCACCTTCAATATGAAGATTGACAGCATTACTACTGAGGGTAATCAGCTGCTTATTTAATACCTCACTGATCCGACCTAAAGTTTGAAGGCTCAAATTTTGCTTGCCGTGTTCGATGCGGTTAATGGCTGACTGGCTAGTACCGAGTAATTTTGCAAACTCCGCCTGGGTTAAACCACGATCTTGTCTAACTTGAGCTACAAGCTGTCCGATTTTTTCGTATGTCTTAGGCATAACTGATTAAAAATATCACATGTGATATTTTAGTGCAATAATCAATTCACATTGATTCCTAGGGTTTTCTCGAATTCTGATCGGTGAGTTACAATGTCAGCATGATCTAGTTAAACCGTCGTTATTGCGATCGATTGAACTGCATAACTTGAGGGGAGTATAGATGATGGAAGATACAGAGATCAAACGTTTGATTGCCGCTGAAGAGAAACGACAACACGAAGGCTTAGAACTGATTCCAAGCGAAAATTACGTATCGCGTGATGTCTTAACGGCTATGGGCAGTGTGTTTACCAATAAGTATTCGGAAGGTTATCCTGGCCGACGCTACTATGGTGGTCAAGAGAACACTGATCAGGTTGAAACGATTGCTATTGAACGAGCCAAAAAACTTTTTAGAGCCGATCACGCTAATGTTCAGCCTCACTCAGGCGCTCAAGCCAACGAGGCTGTCTACCATTCATGGCTGGAGCCAGGCGACACTGTCCTAGCTATGGATCTAAGCCATGGGGGCCATTTAACTCACGGATCACCAGTGACCGTTTTAGCCCGAACCTATAATTTTATCCGCTATGGTATGAAAAATGTCGATACCGGCGAAATTGATTATGAGCATCTCAGAGAATTGGCTCTTGAACATAAACCAAAAATTATCTTGGCTGGCTTTTCGGCTTATCCGCGTGAACTGGATTACGCCAAGTTTGCTGCTATCGGTCAAGAAGTTGGTGCGCTGCTGGTGGCCGATATGGCTCACATTGCCGGTTTGATTGCCGCTGGGGTGGCCAAAAATCCGCTAGACTACGGCTTTCATGTTATTACGTCGACAACCCACAAAACTCTACGTGGTCCACGGGGAGGCTTAATTTTGAGTAAAGGCGTCGTTAGTAACCCGTTGAAAGCGCCAGAAAAGACGATTGAAAACATCCCGACACTGATTGACCGAACGGTTTTTCCTGGCGTGCAGGGTGGACCGCTGATGCACATAATTGCGGCTAAAGCAGTCTGTTTTGGTGAAGCCTTGCGACCAGAATTTCGGACATATGCCGAGCAGATCCTGAAGAATGCTAAAAAGCTGTCGGCTGAGATGTTAGATCGCAATTTCAAACTTGTGACTGGTGGTACGGACAACCATCTTATTCTTGCCAATGTTTACGCAAGTTTTGGCATAGACGGCAAGATAGTTGAAGAGACGCTCGATAAAATCGGCCTAACCCTTAACAAGAATGCCATTGCTAATGACACATTGCCCCCTTTTAGGCCGAGTGGTGTTCGTCTCGGGACACCGGCGATAACTACTCGAGGTCTAGTCGAAAAAGACATGGTAACTTTGGCTGAATGGATGAAAACTGCTATTAATGCTCGGGATGACCAAGCTAAACTAGACGAGCTCCATCGAGCCGTTAAAGAATTTTCATTACATTTCCCACTCCCGAGCGACAAACCAGCATGAAGTTGCACTTACGGTAGCATCTCTGGTTCTTGAACTAAGGTGACACCAAATTTTGTTTGAACGGCGCCCACTAACTTCTGTTTGAATTTCAGAAGATCGGCAGTTGACTTAGCGTGCTCATTAACCAGCACCAGGGCATGAGTTTGCCAAGTCGCCATGCCCGTCTCTGGATCATGGTAGCCCTTAAAGCCGGCTTGTTCTAGCAACCAACCAGCTGCCAGTTTGACGTGGTTATCGTCTATTCGCCAATGCTGGATATTGCTATACGTGTCTTCCAATTGCATAAAGGTGTTGTTGTCGACAACCGGATTAGCCAGAAATGAGCCGCTATTAGCTACATGAGCAGGGTCGGGTAGTTTACGAGAGCGAATATCAATAACAGCTAGCCTGGTCGCTTGAGGGGTAAACTCAGTAATCTTATGTTCACTAAAATAAGCTTCCAGATCAGCATAAAATGGTGGCTGCAGATTAGTACGACTTAAATGAAGCGTAATAGCAGTAATGAAAAAACGTCCCTTATCCGTAGTCTTAAAACGGCTGGTGCGATAACCGAAAGCACAGTCCGCATTAGGTATAGTCACAAAGCTTTTCGTAGTGGTGTCATAGGCCTCAACGGTAACTAATGTGTTGGCAATCTCCTGTCCGTAAGCACCAACGTTTTGAATTGGCGTAGCCCCGGCGGTTCCAGGAATTAGGCTTAGGGCCTCCGTGCCGCTTAAACCAGCTTCAACCATTCGAGCAACGGTGTTATCCCAGTTTTCACCGGCGCCGATAGTGACGTAGTAATTTGTCTCATCTTCATCAAAAACCTCGTAACGCATGACCTTATTAACTAGCAGCAAACCATCAAAGCCTTCATCGCGCCAAACAATGTTGCTACCGCCACCAATCATAATCACCGGTAATTTTCGTTCTTCCGCCCAAGCCAAGGCCTCGGTCAATTCACGGCGATCATGAATTTCTGTTACAAAGGCGGCTTTACCGCCAAGACGCATTGTTGAATAATTTGCCAAGCTAACGTCGGATAGGAATTTCATACAAGTAGTATAGCTTACCTCAATTGTGTTGTTCAGTTTTCTCGGGAGGCGATATAATATACTCATGCAAGAACCTAAACGCCAAACACCTTTTAGAACGCTCGGCAGCCATCTGAAAGATCTACGCGAAAGTCGCCGAAAAAGTCTCGCCGAAGTGTCTGGGGCAATCGAAATTGATACTGATACCCTTGAGAAAATCGAAATAGGCGAAGAACGCCCAAGCGAGGATCTGTTGATGTTATTGATTAACTATTTTGATTTACAAGATCACGAGGCCGTAAAACTTTGGGACACGGCTGGCTATACCAGAGGTAACGAGGAACATTTTCATATTTTTGAGGACCCACAGACTAAGATTGCCACTATACTGCTTGCACTTGATGTCCGAGTTATGTATAGCGATGGGATTGCCATATCAGGTAACGATAAAGGTGTTATTATGAATTTTCTACAAAAAGGCGATCAAGATCAGTCTATGGTAGTTTCCCGAGTCGGCATGAGTTACGCTGAGGCTGCCGAGGTTTTACGAGAACTAGAGCTGGCTGTTTTACGACACAAATATCTACCCAAAATGCATCTATTATCACCAGGCGACAAAGCTTAGAGTTTTCAGTAAAATCCTTGTGCAAATTTGTTTAGGCTATTGGTTACTCTGTACTTTCTTTTAATATGTGTAAGTTGAGGAACCGCCGGTACTACCGCCACTCTTGCGAATGACGAAATAGTAAATTACGCCGTAAACAATAGCTGCGATTATGACGTAGAGCAAGACCCACCACCAGATAGGATGCTTACCATAACTTCTGGTCGGTTTATTTGTTTGCTGAGAATCTTGATCCATCAGTACCCCCTAAGATTTATGACTGGTCATTATAGCATTTAGTCATAGGTTGGTCTGTAAAATACTGAAACCTAGTGTCCTTGATCAATTACGCGCTGATTGGAAAATGTTATGATCCCGCAAGCCGCTTATGTTGCATATGGCGGTATTAAAGCCTAGAATCAAAGCATAAGTTCGAAGCCAAACTTAGATGGCAAGAGCATTTTGCCTTTTGTCGTTGTGTGCTTCCAAGCCTCGGCCAGCTCGGATTTTAGGAGGAGTTTATGGACCAGGTTAGAACAAAAAATAAATATAGCCAACCTGACAGACAAAAGTTCATGAGAGTTATCAAAGCGAGAGTGTTCAGGGGTCGGCAGCTAAAGTTTGAAGCGGTCGTTTTAGTGACTGCATTATTAATTGGTGGTATTACCACCGTTACAGTTAAAGCTGAGACCTATCCTGGTGGAACCGATAACGGCCTAACCTCAAGAATTGTAAGCTTGTCCAACACCCTGACAACCCTAGGCTATGGATCAACTAGCAATACTCCTGATTGGGGTGCTCTGTGGAACAGGATCGCAACGGCTGCTGAGTGGGTGCCATCAGGTACCGTGCAAGCAAGTGATGTCAAAAGTGGCGATGTCTTTTATAACGGAAGTCGAACCCAGCAGACGGGTACTTATCAATCACCAGGAGTTTGTCCGACTCAGCAATATACAGATTATTATGGTTCCCCAGTCACGCCGACTACTAACTGCAGCCAAACCTGGACAACTGCCAGTCCGACCGTAACCGGCGACGATAAACAAGATCCGATTTCCGGTCTAGTCTGGAGTCTGAACATTACCAATAACGATGGAACGCCGGCTTTTTCAACTACTGCTTTTTGGGATTGGAGCTGGGATGGTACGAGTACCAGCGATTCTATAGCAGTAGGCGGTAAGACAGCTGTGCAATTGTGTTCGGGCATGGACGGCGGTGGTATTTGGAGATTGCCAAGTCAAAAGGAACTAATGCAAGCCTACATTGACGGATCCTACTTCAATCTTACCAATCCTAGCTCAGACTATTGGTCTAGTACGATTATGTATTCAGGCAGTGCCTTCTACGTAAACTTGGGTGTAGGCTATGCGGTCACACAGCCCTATTCGTCTGGTTTGTCGGTGCGCTGTGTAAGATAACTAAATAAATTGGACTACTCGTGAGCCTATGAATAAACTAACAACCAAGATAGGGTATGGCATACGTACGCCTAAATTTGTTGTAAGTGATATCTTTAGGCGTCTATCGGTATCGTCAATTAGACGAAAATCGAAAACGGTACTTAGCCGGACTCACCATAAAACCACTAAACGATTGCATAATTACCTAATGAATCGCTTTCAACTCTATTCCCGCTGGTGGGGCTGGAAGTATCATAATCACGTCCACGCTTGTCTAGCGATTTGCTTTATTGTTATCTTGGGTGTCGTCGTTGTTTCGTATGTAAGACCAGCCCTGGCTTCAAGCACCGTACCGATTTCGGGTTACGCTACAGTTATTGATACGGGTCAAGATATTTATTTTGACTCTTCTCACGGCAGTAATGTGATGATCGACAACTGGTCGAGACAGATGTCTGGATATGCTTGGAGTACTGATTTGGGGTGGATTGATTTTAATGCTGATTCCAACAACCCGAATGGTCCAGTAGTCGCAGATAAAAGCGGGACACTTTCCGGTGAGGCTAAGGCCCTTAACGGTGGATATATAGACTTCGACACTTCAGGCGCCGATGTTGTAGTCAATAACGGAACGTTTTCTGGATATGCTTGGAGTGAGGACTTAGGCTGGATAGACTTTAGTAATGTCACGGCACCCGACTACAATCCAGATATAACACCACCGTCCACCAACGCCAGTAACATTGATATGTATCGCAGTAACGGCGGGACAAGTGTGACTAATGCCGGCTGGGTTAATACGGATCCCTACTTTAGCTGGACAGCCGGGTCGGATAACGCTGGTGGATCTGGCATCTTAGGCTACTGTTTATACTTGGGACAAGATCCTACTGGCAATCCCATAACTACTGAGGGAGATCTAGGTACCAGCCCAGTCAATACCAACGGTACTTGCCAATTTATTGTCAGTAGCACCAATCTTGACACTTCTATCAGCGGCTACTTGGTCACTGCGCTGACGACGTCCAATAGCCCGTATTATCTTAATGTTAAGGCGATAGATAATGCTTACAATGTCTATAATGGCGACTCGTCTCAATTTGAGTTCTATTATGACAATACTCCTCCTACGAATCCAGTTTTCATCAGCGCTCCATCGGAATTTGTATCCGATAAGCAAGTCAACCTGACGTGGCCCACAACCGGCAGTAATGCCGCCAGTGACGCCAACTCTGGCGTGGCTGGTTTGCAGTATCGCATCGGTAGCGGTGGAGTCTGGTATGGAGCCAACCACAACGGTAATCAGGACATGACTGATTTATTGCCGAACAACGGTTCTTACACGACTGTTCCGGCCGATTACAGTAGCTTGGTCAATGGTGACAACCTAATCTATTTTAGAACCTGGGATAATGCTGGCAACGTTTCAACCGCCTATGTCACGGCAGTCATCAAAATTAATACCGTTGCTCCCTCATCCCCCCAGAATTTGACGGCTGCCCCCACAACCAATACGGTTAACTCGTTTGCTTTTTCTTGGTTACCACCAGCTACCTATACCGGTTCTGCTAGCAACATTGTCTATTGCTACACGGTTAATATATTACCTTCCAGTACAGACTGTACCTATACCGCCGCTAGCCAGACTAGCCTAGCCGCCGGGGCCTATGCCAGTGAGCCAGGCGACAACACTTTCTATGTGGTAGCTCAAGATGAAGCGGGGAATATCAATTATGCCACAGCGGCCAGTGTGACCTTTTCTGCTAATACTCCTGCGCCAGGCATACCACTTAATTTGGATATTGCCGATATCAGTATTAAAGCCACCAGTACCTGGAAGTTAGCACTGTCTTGGAATGTGCCGAGCACTGTTGGTGCCGGTATCGCCAATTACAAAATCTTTCGTTCCACTGACGACACCAGCTTCACTAACATTGCCAGCACGGCAGGTACTAGTTATGTTGATGCTGGCTTAAGTCAGCAGACTTATTACTACAGGGTT
>Ga0187855_10000505_pt1 | contig 33836 bp, 31 predicted proteins | sample June2016WEW_8_10_2_FD_132969 | JGI IMG/M metagenome (GOLD analysis project Ga0187855, IMG submission 132969) | Peatland microbial communities from SPRUCE experiment site at the Marcell Experimental Forest, Minnesota, USA - June2016WEW_8_10 | ecosystem: Environmental > Terrestrial > Soil >... | reverse complement strand
GCGCTCTTGCCGTAGAAGCCTTTGCGGCCGTGCTCTTCTTCGAAGGTGCCTTCGGGCAGGCCGACGTGGGCTTGTTCGGCGATTTTGCCTTTTTTTAGCGGATACATTGTTCCTCCTGTTTGGTTGTGGCGGCGCCAACTCGGGCGAGCAAAGCTCGCCTGCGCCGGCAAGAGTGCCGGCGCGGCAGGCAGGAGTGCCTGCGCCACGTCATAGGTTGCCGCGGCGGGCCTGCTCGCGCTCCAGCGCTTCGAACAGCGCTTTGAAGTTTCCCTTGCCGAAGCTGCGGCTGCCTTTGCGCTGGATCACTTCGTAGAAGAGCGTGGGCCGGTCCGCGACGGGCTTGGTGAAGATTTGCAGCATGTAGCCTTCGTCGTCGCGATCCACGAGAATGCCCAGCTCCTGCAAGCGCTCGATGGGTTCGTCGATGGGCCCGATCCGCTGAGTCAGATCGTCGTAGTATGCCGTGGGGACGCGCAGGAATTCGATGCCCTGATCGTGCAGCTTGGAAACCGTGTCGATGATGTTGTCGGTGGCCATGGCGATATGCTGCACGCCCGGACCTTTATAGAAATCCAGATACTCTTCGATTTGCGATTTGCGTTTTCCGGCGGCAGGTTCGTTGATTGGGAACTTGACGCGCTCGTTGCCGTTGGACATCACCTTGGACATCAGGGCCGAATATTCGGTGCTGATGTCTTTGTCGTCGAAGTGCTGATAGAGGCGGAAGCCCATCACGTCGCGATAGAAATCCACCCAGGTGTTCATCTGTCCCCAGCCGACGTTGCCCACCATGTGATCGATATATTTAAGGCCGACTGGGCGCGCGACGGGGTCCGCATGCTCGAGCGGCACGAAGCCTGGCAGGAAGACGCCGCGATAATTGCAGCGCTCGACGAAAGAGTGAATCGTATCGCCGTAGGTGGCGATGGCGGAGATGCGCACCTCGCCCTGATCGTCGCGCAGGGATTCGGGTTCGCGTACGCCGCGCGCGCCGCGCTGGGTGGTCTCGCGGTACGCCGACTCGGCGTCATCCACCCACAGTGCGATATCCCGCACGCCATCACCGTGGAGCCGGACGTGGCTGGCGACGGGATGATCGGGTTCTAGCGCGGTAGTTAGAATAAGGCGGATCTTGCCCTGCTCGACGACCCAGGACGTACGGTCGCGCGTGCCTGTTTCGGGGCCACAGTAAGCAGTCAGGCGCATTCCGAAGGCGGACCGGTAGAAATAGGCGGCCTGCTTGGCGTTGCCTACGTAGAATTCGACGTAATCCGTGCCGTTCAGCGGGAGGAAGTCCTTCTGAGTTTCGGATTGCGTCTCGGCTAGCGTTTGCATAACCCCTCCTCGTAAAAAGTCAGACCGGCGAACTGAAGTTCGCCGCAGCAAGCTTAAGCTTGCGCCACGCAGCTTCGATACACTTGGCGTTCTCGTCGTCTGTGCCGGTCGATACTCTGATACACTGCGGCAGGCCGAATGACCCGAGTGGCCGCACGATTACACCCTCCCGCAGCAGGGCTTCGGTCAACGCGCACGCTTCATCCGCCGAGGGAAGCGCCAGCATCACGAAGTTGGCGTCCGATGGGACCGCTTCCAGTCCCATGTCGCGGAATGAATCCGTCAGCAGGCGCAGGCCGCGGGCGTTCAGCTCCAGCGAGCGATGCAGGAATTCCTTATCCGCGAGCGCGCCGATGCCGGCCGCCTGCGCCAGCGTGCTGGGTTCGAATGGCAGTTTCACCTTCAGCAGGTTGGCGATCAGCTCCTCGTGGGCGAAACCGTATCCGATGCGAATGCCGGCCAAACCGTAGATTTTGGAAAAAGTGCGCAAGGTGATCACGTTGTCGTAGCGGTAATGCATCGAATCGGGATAGCGCGGATTGTCCTTGGCGTATTCGAAATAAGCTTCGTCCAGAATGATCAGCACGCGCTCCGGGACGTGCTGGTAGAAGCTGTCGAACTCGTGTCTGGTGAAGATGGTTCCCGTGGGATTATTCGGATTGGCCAGATAGACGATCTTGGTGCGGTCCGTGATGTGCGCGGCCAAGGCGGCCAGATCGTAGTGCCAGTCGCGGTATGGTACGGTTCGATACTCGACGCCGCGGGAACGGGCCAGCACCTGGAAGCCGATGAATGCGGCATCGGTGGTCAGGACTTCGTCGTCATCGCAGAGGAAGGTTCGGATGATGCCGGACATGATGCCCTCGGACCCACTGCCGGCAATCACGTTTTCCGGTTTGAGGTCGAACTTTTCGGCGAGGGTGCGGCGCAGGTCGAGGCCGCCGTTCGGGTATAGATTGAGGTCGGCGAGGTGGCGGCGAATGGCCTCCAATGCCAGCGGCGAGGGTCCGAGCGGGTTCTCGTTGGAAGCCAGCTTGGAGACGCTGGCGAGGCCGTAGGCGCGGCGCACTTCGTCGATGGAGCGGCCCGGCTCGTAGGGCCGCAGCGATTCGATATATGGCGGAACGAGAGGCATTGTGGGAAGCTCGACCGTCCCTTACCATATTAGCGATGATTCTTCCCCGCGGCTTTTACGGGCGGGCGGCTACGGAAGTCGCGCGCGAACTGCTTGGCAAGATCCTGGTGCATGGCGAGACGGCCGGCAAGATCGTCGAGACTGAGGCTTATCTTGGCGGCGACGACCTGGCCTCACACTCGGCACGCGGGATCACCGATCGGACGCGCGTGATTTTCGGACCGCCGGGGCACGCTTACGTCTATTTCATTTACGGGATGTACGAGTGTTTGAACCTGGTGGCTGAACCGGCGGGAAAGCCGGGATGCGTGCTGATACGCGCGTTGGAGCCTGTGGCGGGGATCGAGACGATGGCGCGGCGGCGACCGACTGCGCATACGTTGCGCGATCTGACTTCAGGGCCGGGTCGGCTGACGCTGGCTTTAGGTATTACGCGGGCGCAGAATGGGGTGGATGTCACGCGTGGGCCGCTTACTGTACGGACGGCGCGCCAAGAGCAGCCGTTTGAGATTGACGTTACGCCGCGCATTGGGATACGGCACTGTGCGGACTGGCCGCTGCGGTATGTTATCAAGGGGAATACGTTTGTCAGCAAGTGACGCGGGACGGCGAACTTCGGTTCGCCGTTGGCAGGCGAAAGCGCCTGCCCCACAAAAGCGTCTGCCCCACAAAAGCGTCTGCCTCACCGCACTGTTCAAACTGTGCCAGCAGGGCCTCTGGTAGGCGAGCGCAGCTCGCCTGCGCCGGCAGGAGTGCCGGCGCGGCAGGCTGAGAGCCTGCGCCACGTCACGGTGCAAGTTCGGAACGATAGCGATGCCGTGTACACCGGGCGTAACCTCGACTTTGCCAGGCTCGTAAAAGGAGGATTAACGCGCGGGCCGCTTACCTTCGGACGATCACTTCGCGCAGGCGCTCGCGAGTCAGGAAGAACTTCACGGACTCGAATTTCTGAAAGAGCTTCTCGAGGCTCCGGTTATTGAACTGTTGGGAGGCGGCGCGGATGCCGTACTGGCCAACCTGCAACGTGCGGAGATCGTGGATGCGAAACGTGTGATAAGTAACTGCCTCCTGGCGGTCGATCGACTGAAAAAAGGCCAGCAGGTAGCCCTTGGGTTTGAGAATACGCGTCAGGCGGTCGACGGTGGCCAGGAGCAGCGGTGGGTCCATATACTCGAGCACATCCCAAGCCAGCACGCCATCGAATTGTTCATCCGGGTAGTCCAAGCATTGGCCCAAAAAGCGATCGATCTGCCGCGGATTGGATTGGGCCGCAGGATCGTCGGCGAAGGTCTCCTGGAGAATACGGAGGAAATCCTCGGAATAGAACTTGTGGCCGAGGCTGGTGATGAAGTTGACGTTTTCCTGGCAAGCGCCGCCGAGATCCAGGATGGCCAGGCCGCCCTGGCCGCGGAACGAACCGAAGAACTGTTCCAGCCCGCGGCTTGGGCGGGTGTGGAACACTTCCCGCTCACCGGATTTCGAGCCAATGCGCGGCCGGCTCCCGTGGTTTGCCTGCGGCCGAGCCCCCGCGGACGAGCGAGGGCCGCGCAGGATGCTCTTCAGCCTTTCCCGCCACAACTCCAGATCCTCACCGCCGGGCTAATGTCTCGCGTCGGCCGTCGTGGCCGATGCCCCAACGGGCGCAACCGCGGGAGTGGCAGCAGGCTGCGGGCGCGGTTGACTGGGGGCTGCCTTCGGCTCCGTTTTGACGATATCGATGCTCCCCTTGAAGTACGCGCCGTCTTCGATAATGATGCGGGCGGTTTTGATATCGCCCACCAGTTTGGCGTCTTTGCGGATCTCGATGCGGTCGCTGGCTTCCACGTTGCCTTGAATGGTACCCAGCGCGATCACCTCGCGCGCCTTGACCCCCGCGTGAACCTTGCCGTTGGGGCCTATGGTGAGCTTGTGCTCCATCAGTTCGATGGTGCCCTCCACATCGCCATCCACGAACAAATCTTCGCGGCTGAAGATCTGACCGACGATCTTGACGGCTTTCCCGATAGTGGCAGACCCGCCGCGCGAGGTATCCGATTCCATCCGCCCCGCGGGCATGCTGGACATGCTGGACAAAGTTGTTGCCTCCTTTTTGGTTTCGACAGGCGGCGCCGGTGGCGCTGGCCTGGGACTAGCCGTATCTAAGGGCCTGGAAGGTTCTTCCTCCCGGCGCTGTTTACTCCAAACACTCACAACGGCGGCCCTCCTTTCTGGACTAAGAGTGCGATCGTGATACTGTGCTGCTGAGTACGTGCTTTTGAAAGTGAGGTTGGTCCAACGACAGCCAAACCCTCAACTGATTATAGACTGCTTTGCGCTGCAATGCCTAAAAATGCAAGCGGGGGGTGCGGTTCGGCGTATATCGGGTGGCGCGGCGCGCTGTCTGGTTGACAGACGAAAGCGTCTGTCCCACCTCGGCGCGGCGCGCAATGGGCCGGGTTGATTGGGCTTGCTTTTGGCGGCGCCACCCGAGCGCATGGCGTTGCACCGGTTTAACGTTAAGATATAGATCGAAGCGAATGCTAATCAAACGCCTCACGCTAAAGAAAATCCTGTCGTTCAATGACAGCATCGTGGAACTCGGGCCGATGAATGTATTGATTGGTCCAAACGCTGTTGGGGAGAGCAACCTGATCGAGGCCATCGGCCTGTTGCAAGCGGCGCCGACCGGGATTGGGGGCCAGATTCTGCGGGGCGGCGGAGTCAGACAATAACATTGGCTTGGCGACTGTGAACCTGCGCAGGTTGCTGAAATCGAATCTGAGCTAGTCCTGGAGGAATTCGGGCGGTTTGCATCGGCAAGTTCAGATAATTTTTCAGAGCGAATCGTCCCGGTCTGTTTCAAAAAACAAGGGAGAAATAAGATGGCAACAAGCGAAGAGAGAGACAAGCAACACGGGAAAGGGCATCTCGCGATGAGCACACCCGCGATCGTGTCGCAGCAGGAGTGGGAGGCTGCGCACCAGCAACTCCTCGTGAAGGAGAAGGCCTTGACCCGCTCCCGTGACGCGCTGGCCGCCGAACGCCGGCGGATGCCTTGGGTGGCTGTGGACAAGAAGTACGGTTTTGAGGGACCCAAGGGCAAGGTAAGCCTGCTCGATTTGTTCGAGGGCCGCCGACAGTTGATCGTCTATCGCGCCTTCTTCGAGCCCGGGGTGTTCGGCTGGCCCGAGCACGCCTGCCGCGGCTGCTCCCTGGGCGCCGATCAGGTCGCCCACCTGGCCCATCTGAACGCGCGCGACACGACCCTCGCCTACGCCTCACGCGCGCCGCAGGCGGAGATCGCGCACCTGAAGGCGCGGATGGGCTGGGAGATGCCCTGGTACACCATGACCGACAGCTTCGACGCGGACTTCGGCGTCGATGAATGGCACGGCCACAACGTGTTCTTCCGCGACGGCGAGCGGGTGTTTCGCACATACTTCATCAACAGCCGCGGCGACGAGGCGATGGGAACCATCTGGAGCTACCTCGATATCACGCCGCTCGGCCGTCAGGAGACTTGGGAGGACTCGCCGGAGGGTTACCCCCAGACCCCGCCGTACAAGTGGTGGAACTGGCACGACAACTACGACGCCGCGGCCTCGCCAGACCCGCAGTGGGTCGATGTAGTGACCGACCCTCAGGAAGCCGCTCGAAAGCGCGCCGAAGAGGCGAAAGGGAGCTAAAGAAGGGCGACCACTTCGCCGCCTTCGAGCAGCCGATGTTCTCCTCAACAAGCATGGGAGCCCAAACCGGGCCGCGCCTTCCTTCTGCAATCCAGAGATTCTTGCGTTCCGGGTGCCTGCCCAGAACGGCAGAGAATCTTGGGTGCACGGCAGGGGGTGGGAGGATTTACCGCCAGACTTGTCAACGGATGGTTTTTGGAGGAACATCTTGGAAATGCTGGATCGCCCATTTCGAGCACAAATCGGACCCTACTGGATACTGCTGCCCGGCGGCGCCAAAATGTCAGCCGAGGTGAAGGAGCCCACCTTCGGCGCTTATCAGACCGCGCTAACCAATTGGGTTGTGTTGCTGGGTCGATTTCGGTTATTCATTCACCTCGACCCGATCACAGATTTGGGCGGGCTGAAGTCTATCATTGATTTGACAACAAAAGGCGACGTGACCACTTTATCGATCACCGTCAACGGCGTGTCTGGCGTGACGCACGGCGACTACGGACCGCCGAGAACATGGATTGATTGGTGGTTCAAGAAGGGTGACACAATGATCTGCCTGTGCCTTCAATCGAAGTCTTTTCCATTCACGAAGCCAAGCGAAGCGGAGATTGCAGAACACAATGCGATCGTGGGTTCTCTGAAGTACTGCCGCGACTTCCCAGAGTTACCGCCGCGCCCGCGAGGGATCGCGATCGATGGCTGAGAATGCGCGTGAAAGATCAGACTGTACCGGTGGTACGCGACGCCGTGGGAGATTCTGCGACAGTTGCCGGACTTGGCAGGCCACTTCAAAGCGGATGTGACGATTCAGGATCTGGAGCGGGAGTCGCGAGTCCAGAGCGACAGCGCCGCGGCGGAGAGCATGCAACGGGCTAAAGAGTTCCTGTTTGCCGGTTTCTGCAAAAGGCGGAGCGTATGAGCCGACGGCCAGCCTCCCGTTGGCCGAAGGCCGAATCCGACGGCCGCGGGGATGGGATTAAGAATAGAAGGACCGAACCGCCAAAACAAAATCGAAGACAAAACCAAGACCTTCTATGAAAGGAAAATCAAAAGCACCGAAGGTTGGATCCCTGTAGGGCCTCCCGTTGGTCGGCACCGAGACAGCGCAAAATCAAACCAGAAAGGAGTCCTGGCAGCGGGTCGCTTCGCTCCGCCTCCAGGCTCATCGTTGTATGAGAAAATGCTACGCTTGGGCGCGGCGGGAAGTTCGGCGCACGTTGGGTGGCGGCGGGCGGGGCGGGGTGATTGGGCCGGGGTGAGGCGGCCTGACCCACATGGCGTTGCACCGGTTTAACGTTAAGATATAGATCGAAGCGAATGCTGATCAAGCGCCTCACGCTGAAGAAAATCCTGTCCTTCAATGACAGCACCGTCGAACTCGGGCCGTTGAATGTACTGATTGGTCCAAACGCTGTTGGGAAAAGCAACCTGATCGAGGCGATCAGCCTCTTGAAGGCGGCGCCGACCGGGATTGAAGGCCAGATCCTGCGGGGCGGCGGGATCAGGCAATGGCTTTGGCTTGGCGATCGAGCACCCGCTGACTGGGCGGAGGTCGAATGCGAGCTAACGCTTCCGCATCGGCAGCAGTTGGGTCCTTTGTTTTATCGGCTGGATTTCTTGGGAGGACTTGAGGGATTCGAAGTCTTGCACGAACGTCTCATGGACGGTCCTTCGGATAATCCAGAGACGCGGGCCTATTTCATGCGCGCCAGTAAAGGATTGGGGTTCGGCGAGCTAGCGTTGGAATTGGCGGAGGCCCAACCGGCGGGCATCGTTATTCCTTCTAAAGAGTCCGTGTTCGCGCGATTCAAGAATCCGGTCGATCCGACCCCTATCACAGAGGTCGGCGGCTGCTTTGAACAGATCAGGATCTTCCGGGAGTTCCGAACCGGTCCAACCTCGCAAGCCAGATTTGGAATTTCGACCAACGCACCGAAAGACTCCCTCTCCGAGGGGGGCGACAATCTCGCGCTTGTGTTGCACGAATTGGATTTTTTGGGGGTGCACGACCGCATCACGGCGTATCTCAAACGGTTTTGCGAGCGATTTGAAGACGTGAAGGTGAACGTGGGAGAAGGCCTTGCACGGTCGTTCCTGCGCGAGGCCGGCCTGTCCGAGATGCTGTCGGCTATCCGCATGTCCGATGGCACATTAAAGTTTCTCTGCCTTCTCGCAGTCCTGTTTGATCCAAAGCCTGCCCCGCTGGTGTGCATCGAGGAGCCCGAATTGGGGCTGCATCCCGATTCGTTGCGCTTGGTGGCGGACGCCCTTGTTGAGGCATCAGAGCGCACCCAACTAATCGTCACCACGCACTCAGAGGCACTTGTCGATGCGCTTTCGGACCGCCCAGAATCGGTGTTGGTGTGCGAGCGCGATTTCGACAATGGCACTCAATTCAAACGCCTGTCGCGTAACGATTTGGATTCTTGGCTGGAGCATTACACCCTAGGTGAACTGTGGCGGAAGGGTGAGATCGGCGGGGGACGGTGGTAGATGCCCAGTGAGATTCGCATCTACTTCGAGGGCGACAAGAGCCTCAAGGCCGGATTTGACACATTCCTCAGGGACATCAAGGACCGAGCCAAGGCGGCACCGTGCAAGGTCTCGATCGTCGCCACAGGTGGGACTCCAGAGCGGGATTTCGGCATCGCGATGAGAAAGCATCCGGCGGCCTGGAACATTTTGCTACGCGACAGCGAGGGCCCATTCAAGCCAAGCCTCTCGGTTTCCCTGTGCGAGAAGGCGGGCTGGCCGCCGCCTCGGGCCGATTCAATCTTCTGGATGGTGGAGATGATGGAATCCTGGTTTCACGCGGATAAGGATTGCCTCGAAGAGTATTATGGGAGCGGTTTCAGAAAGAAGGCGTTGACAGCCAACCCGCGTGTTGAAGAGATTCCCAAACAAGACCTGATCGACGGGCTGAAGGACGCAACGAGGGATACTAAGAAAGGCGCTTACCACAAAACCAAACACGCGCCGTTCCTGCTTGAAAAGATCCGGCCGGCTCTGGTACGAACGGCTGCTCCGAATTGTGAGAGGCTCTTTCAGGTGGTTCTCGGCGCGCTCGGATAACCCTTCAAAACCACTTATGCGTGAACATGAACCAGATCACGAGCACGCTGCCGGCTCCCAACAGCCAGGCGATGGCTGCCTTCACAGGCGGCCGCAACAGCCAGGCAGCCACGCCTTCCGCCTCGTCGCGGAACGGTTTCAGGAAGCGGCGTTGCAAGCTCGACGGCAGGTTCTGAATCGCGCGGGCGATCTCTTCCCTGCCCCGGCGGTCGGCGATCAGAATGGTGGCGGAGTTCAGCCCGTTGGTGGATTTCAGCAGCTTGCGCCGCAGCGGCGCCGGCACTTCCTTTACGGACCGGTAGACGGCCGCCGTTTCGCCCGCCGAGATCAGAATCGTGGAGCTCTTCAGCACCCCCGATTTCGCCACGTTCGTCTCACCACAATGCGGGCAAATCAGCCCCTCTCCCGCATCGAATTGTTTTCCGCACCGACGGCAATTCATGTCATCCCACCAGGGCCTTCGGGCGCCTCTCGCGCACCGTCTGTTGATCCGCGAGATTGTCCAAGACCACTTGAATAAAGCCCAGGGCGGCTTTGGAAAGGGCTTTGTCCTTACGGTAGATGAGCCCCAAACGCCGGATCATGGGCTCGGGCGCGAGCGAAATGGCGCGCAGCTTGCCCGCGGCGATCTCCTCGCGGCAATTGGAAACCGCCAGGAACGAGACTCCCAAGCCGGCCATGACGAAGCGCTTCATCATCTCGGTGGAGTCCAGCTCCATGGAGATGCGCAAGTCGTCCTCCACCAGCTCGAACCAGGCGTTCAAGCGCGTCCGCGTGGTTCCGGATTTAGGCAGCAACAACGGGTGCTCCAGCAATTCGTGCGCTTGGACAGTTTTCTGATCGGCCAGGGGGTGGCGGGCCGGCACGATCAACCGGATCTCGTCTTTGTGTATATCCACGACTTGCAGCCGTTTTTCGTCGACGGGCAACTGCGTCATTCCGAAATCGGCGATGTTTTCCGTGACCGCATCCACCACACGCGAGCCGTAGGAACGGTCCACCTGGAGCTGCACCGCCGGGTAGAGGCTCTTGTACTCCGAGAATACCTGCGGCAGAACGTAGATGCAAGTAGCCTCGTTGGCCGCAATCACGAGCTCGCCGCGAGGGTTGCGCTCCAGCTCGTTGATGGTGTCCTGCGCCTGCCGACGCAGGCCCAGCATCTGCGCGGCATAGTCGGCGAAGATCTTGCCGGCGGTGGTGAGGGAAATGCGGCTGCCGAACCGCTCGAATAGGGCGGTGTTCAGCTCCTGTTCGAGCTGCCGCACTTGCGCGCTGATGGCCGGCTGGGTCCGGTAGCAGGTCTGCGCGGCTTTCGAGAAGCTTTTCAGCCTCACGATTTCGAGGAACGTGTGTAGTTGATCGAAATCCATATCGCTACGCCAGCCCTCGCGCCCATCGGGCGAAACACCTCAGAGCCCAAACAAAACGTGAATGGGAGGGATAGAAATAATCAATTTCCCTCTCGTCACGCATGTTGGTATGTATTGTAACAGAAGGCTCCGGGTGGTGCGGTTAACATGAATTTGGGAATGCCTTAAGCCGCAGCCGCCTCGACGGGGAGGCGGACTACCGCACCTTCAACCCGGCGCTCAAATCCCACCACTTTTGCGACGATCGCGGCGCAAGTGATGTGTACACGCCTGCCGGCTTGCACCAAAACTGCCACGATACTACTATTGACGCTATGCATTCACGATTTGCCGGGGCCACTGGCGGCTGCATCGCGCTCTTTCACCGTATTCTTTTGGATGAGGCCGACGACGCCGAGGTTGCGGTTGGCTTCAAGACGTTGAAATAGGCCCTCTGTGCGGCTATTCCCCCGGTTGGCAGGCGAAAGCGCCTGCCCCACCGCCTGCCCCACCCTGCTTTGTTGCGCCCTGGCTTTTTGCTCTGCGTTGCTCGCGCAGGACGGGAGTAATGTCCTGCTGGTGGTGAACCACGCGGACAAGCTCTCGCGGCGCATCGCGGAATACTACATTTCCAAGCGCGGCATCCCGCTGAAGAATGTTTGCAAACTGGACATCCAGGAAGAGAGCGAAGAAATTTCCTGGAGCGTCTACCTGGAGCAGGTCGAGCGACCCATTGGCCGCTGCCTCGCGAAGGCCAATCTGCGCGACCAGATCCTCTACATCGTCACGACGATGGGAGTGCCCCTGAAGGTGGCGGGCGGCGGCAAAGAACTGAGCGCTGAGTATGGCGCGGTCGATTCGGAACTGACGCTGCTCTACGCCAAGATGAAGGGACAACAGTTCGCGCGCGTGGGTCCGATCAACAATCCGTTCTACCGCCAGAAGGACCAGCCGTTCACGCATACGCGTTTTCCGATTTATCTGGTGACGCGGCTGGCCGGCTACGATTTTGACGACGTGAAGGGCATCGTCGACCGATCGCTGGCTGCGCGCCTGGAGGGTAAATTCGTGTTCGACCTCAAGTCCGGCGACGACGCCATGGGCAACAACTGGCTGCGCACGGCGGCCCTTTCGCTGCCCGCGGACCGGGTGGTGATGGACGAATCCGGCAAAGTGCTCACGGGCCAAAAAAATGTGATCGGCTATGCCGGATGGGGCTCCAACGATCCCAACCGGCACCAGCGCAATCTTGGCTTTCAATGGCTGCCGGGCGCTATCGTTACCGAGTATGTTTCGACAGACGGGCGCACGTTCCAGCGGCCGCCCGAGAATTGGAACATCGGCACGTGGCAAGACCCGGCGCATTGGTTCGCGGGCGCGCCGCAAACTCTCACCGCGGATTACATCCACGAGGGCGCGACCGGCTGCTCCGGGCATGTCTACGAGCCTTTCCTGGAATTCACGCCGCACCCCGACGATGTGTTTCCGGCATATTTCCGCGGCCGCAACTTGGCGGAGAGCTATTATCTCGGAATTCGCGGCCTGAGCTGGCAGAACATCGTGGTGGGCGATCCGCTGTGCAAGCTGGCAAGGTAGGGACCGCGAGTTTGCTCGCCGGGGCTGGGGATTGGGGCTGGGGACTGGGGCTGGGGACTGGGGCTGGGAGTTGGGGCTGGCTGTCGCCGGGACAGTCTGCCGGCGACCAGAACGAGCGCGAGGAAAATCGCGGCGTCGGTGAACACGTGGAACATGAGCAGGTGCCGGAATGTTTCCACACCATCAGCCAGGGAAGAGACGCCAAACTCCAGTGCGCCTAGCACAGACAAAGCCGCGATCATCCACAAAAGGGAGCGCTGAAACCGCGATTTTTCATACCTTGCCAAAAGGGGCGGCGCCAACAGCGCTAGCCCGTACCATAAGAGGATGTGCGCGGGGCATTTCGCGAACAGCCAACTGCGCATGGAACTCCAGGAGCTGAGGCGATCGGTTTGTGCACCTGGCGGCCGTCCGTAGGATTTCGGAAAATTCGCGAAGACACGCCGCCTGGGGGCTTCGGCCTGCAGGTCCGACCACAATATCGCGAGCGTTCTATACGGATGGCGAGAGTAGAATCCTAAGACCTGGGAGTAACTACTCCTCGCGTTAAAGCCGTCCCGCCACTGGGTATCTTGCATCGGACTATCGGGCAGGTAGGCGTGCATCCCTACGTAGCGTAGGTCGCGATCTTCCAAGCCCAGCGCACGCAAGTCTTGCAAGGGTGTCCGCGAGTTTCTGGCGATCTTAGTGAAAATCAGGTTGAACTTCGCTTGGGCGGCAAACCAGGCAGGCGTTGCGGCGAACACCCAAAGCATACCTGCTGTCAGCGCGAGCGATATAACGCAACCTGCCAGCCTGGTATACCTGTCGCGGGATCGCCAACCGATCGCCAGGGCCGCACCCAATGGAACCAAACCCAAGATGGCGTGCTGCCCCTTCGATGTGACAAACATGAGCGACGCCAGCCCAAACAGGACAAGCAGTCCCATGCGGATTTTCTGGCTTGTCATCAGATGTACGGCCAGGACAGCCGCGGTGAGCCCTCCGAGGATGGCGGGCACATCCGAATAGAAGGAGTTGAAATAGGAAACCAGGCCCACGTCGGCAAAGATCCACAAGGCGGCGAGCGACAGAACGATCCTGGCAACGGCAGACAACGGTCTCAGAAGGACGAGCACCGCGACGTAGAAGCCCGCGAACAGCAGCGCGTGAATGGCTCCCAGCCAACGGATATCGAAGCGCGTGGGATCGCCGCCGGCTTGTTCCAACGAGGAAGCTAACCAGGCCAACGCGATTTCAGATAAGGGAATATGCGGATCGTAACAATGCGACGGTCCTCTCAAATAGTCGGGTTGAAAGAACAGGAAATCCTGAGATCCGTGGTCCGCACTGCCGAGGCACAGAGGGCCGGCCACTTTCGGGAAATCCCCGTTGTTCGCCAGCCCGATGAAGCCGGGCAGGAAGAGTTGCCATGCAAGTATGGCGGCACAAAGCAACAGGAACAGTCCTTCCTGGCATCGGCGGGAGGAGGCGAACCGGATAACGGTGCTGCCAAAGGGCATTTCTAGGTAAGAGTGACCTTCAACATCGCCATGATACAGCATCCGGCCTTGGCTCTGGCATGGGATACGGGATGCAGGTTAACAGGGGTCCGGAGAGCCGGGTTGTTTGCCACGGGCGCCTGGCGGCCGCCGCGTCTGTCGTTGGCACGTCTGAAAGTCGTGAAATCTTCCCGCGCGAACCTTTTGATGAGTTCCATATTTCCAGTATCTTGGAAATATAAAAGGGTCACGACTGAGAGATGCGCCCGATACGGACCGGACGGCCTGCTATGGAGATATGCTTGCCGCACTCGGCACGGAGGCGCGCCTGCAAATTTTGCGGGCGCTCCTGGCAGCTTATCCCGAAGGCATGGTAGTTGGCGAGATCCAGAGCGAACTGGGATTACTTGCCGCTTGCAGGGTTCCAGGTCGTACCCGTGTCGACCCAGCCGGTGTCATGGCCGTCACTGTCCTTCACCCAGAAGTAGACGTTCTTGTTGTTATAAGACGGATCCAGATACAACGCGAAATTTACCGTCAAATGAGAGCCTGAGCCTTTCGCCGACGTAGTCGCAGGGTCCAACGCACAGAGGCCGTTGTTCAGCGGGGGCCCCGAGCCCGCGACGCCTTCGACAAACCGCCGGGCAGGGCTGGTATCTCCATACAATCGTAAAACACCGGTTCCGACTTGATAAGACCCGTGGCAGGTGTACCTCGGAATTGTTCGCGTATCGTTGACGAGGAAGTAAACGTAGTCGATATCCGCATATCCAAGCCGATCCGACGCGACGACGGTGAACGTTTGCTTCCTCTGCGTCGAACTATGCGGGGAAACAGACGCGACCAACCCGCGCGGACGTATGGGAGAAAAATCCCAGATTGCGCTCTCGCCGGAGCGCGCAAACACGACTTCAGCGACTCGCACGAGAGGCACCGACGCATCGCCTGGTGTTTCGACGACCTGTTCGGGTTCGACAGTCTCGATCAGAATGTCGTTTCGCCCCGAAGCGATCATCACGTCGACCACAATCCTGGTCGCCTTATCGAACTCCACGGTTTTAGGTTCGCAATACCGACACGAGATCCGGATGCGCCTGTGCGGCGCTGGATTTCCCGGTCCGGGCGCCGCGGAGAAGCTCAACTGCCATTTCTCTAACCCCGTTTGAGGGGCGCGCCGGTAAATCACAACTCCTATCGCCTTGCCGAGCCACGGCTGCCAGTTGAAAAGACGGATGATGGTGGGGAATTTGGTATGAATGAGATCTTCATTGGGTTCATAAAGCGGTTCTGTGGAACGGTTAGGCCACAAAAAAGACGCATGGAGCGATGATTGTGCGATGACGATGAGGAGCAAGGCGATCTTCACAGACCGCGACGTCCATTTGAGGCCGTCTAGGAATACAAAACCAGCTAGGAAGAAGCCAAGCAGAGCCGGCACGATCAGGCGCGGCAGCCAATAGCCGCCTAGATAAGAATCTGCAACGGCCGGCAGCAGGGCAACAATATTAAGAAACCATGCCATCGAGAAAAGTAGCAATGTCAGAACCGGAATACTCGCCGTTCTCCGTCGGATGAGCGAGCCGATAGCCGAGCGGAAGAACAGGACAACTACGCCGATGAACGCTAGCAGCGAAAATGCAATGCCAAACCGTACCGCCGCTTGCATCCGGGCATGGTTGCGTGTGGTCCGGATGCCAAAATAGCTGTCGTACGGATCATATTGATAGATATTCAAGACATCGCTGAACATCGCCAAATGCAGCAGGGCGAGAAAACTGTGCTTGTTGTTCACCAGCAATTCCACGGAGCCGTTCACGGTCCAGTCATAGGAAGGAGCGGCGAGGACATCCACGTCAGCGCGTCGCAGAAAAAGAATGCTGCGCGGGTTCATCTCAGCGTTCATCACTCCCGAGAGAGAGAGTCGCGGACGTATCCCGAGGTTGTATGTTTGCTGCGACATATAGCGGTGCATCTCCGCATAGGCGAGCAAAGCCGGGAGTACGACCAGCGCGACGAACGCGACCGCCAGACGGCGAACGGGGAGCATGCGCGTCCACCACAGCAAGGCCAGCCACAAGGCGGCCCCGGCGATGACCGAATCGAATGTGAATTTCGTGTACACGCCAGCCAAAAGGCAGAAAGAACCGGCAGCGACCGAAATCCCGAAGGACCTTCGCGAGATCATGCCCGGAAGACTGACAGCCATCCAAACGAATATAAGAAACAGCGGCGTCGCAAGGGCGTCGGCAGCGATCACCTCGGCATGAATCATGGCGAATGGCAGAAATAGAAGGAATACGATCGCCGCGAGCCGCAGTACGGCGGACCGGATCAGCCGGCAAACGAGCGCGTACAAAGCAGCCATGGCAGCGATGCCAAACATGACGTTCATGAGCCCAATCGCAGGTATATAATTCGGCAGGCCTACGGCGCGGTGAACGAGCCCTGCGAGAACGTGATACAAGGGGGGATTGGTCCTTCCAGCACGGTAAGTACCGATAAAAGTCCAAGGGTCGTATGCAGCCTGCGAAATCCAGCTCTTGTGCCGATCGAAATCTTGTCCCCAATATCCATGGAATGCGACTGCATGGAGCTGGAAGATAAGATAAATAAGAAACGCCGCCGCGACAAGGGGCAACTCTGGCCGGGATGGAAATCGGTCAACCCAAAATCGGGGCCACGTTAATTGCTCAGTGAACGACGTGGTCTTGTCTGAGGTCGTTTTGTCCTGAAGGGAAGACGGGCCCGCTTCGGGCGTAGTGGGATGCGGCCGTGCCAAGCGCGGCTTGCCCCGCCGTCGCAATCTTCGATACTGCATGACTGCCACCATGCCTGTGCTAACAGTGCGATTCGAATGGCACGAAGGGCGCGCAACCCAGGCAAGAACAAGGGCGCACAAGAATCGCGTAGGTGCCTCGTTGTTATAAGCCTAACACCCGGCTAACGCAAGCGTTTCTGGTCAGTTTCAAAATACGGTAGCACGTTTGCGTTACTCGTCGCCAACGAAGGGCCAGCCCATGGCGGCATTATGGTTGCACAACGGTAGGTAGCTCGGCGCCGGCAACGCCACGCATTCGGGCACGTTCCCGCCCGGCATTAGGGCGGCTCCGGCGTAGGCCGTCCTCCAGCTCGATGGCGAAGCTGGCAACCCAATGTCCAGGCGAGTTCGTGATCCCGAATCGCGGTACGGATCGCGCAGCCGGATTTATCCGGCGGGGAACTTCTTGCTGTACCACGTATCGCGTCGGGCCGACATCCTTAACATGGACCACGCGAAAACGATGAACGGAGCAGCGACGACGACAATGTAGGCAAGTGCGATTTTCACCATGCCTCGCTTTCTGATGGTTTCCGTTATTAACCCGACACCGCTTGAATAGTCGCGCCAGGATCTCCCGGCGCCGCGGACGAGGGTGCCCCTCTTCTATCCGCGACTCCTATTACCCGGACGCCGCCCAAACTTTCTGTTCAAGACGTTCTTCGATCATCGAGGGGAGTTTGCGGACGTTGAATGGGATGGACTCGGAGAAATGGACGCCGATCCAGTCTTCGAGGCTTGGCAAGCGCTGCCCGAGGCAAGCCGAAACGATGTCGAGAGGTGGTTCAAACAGCACGGGGAGTTTCCCCGCGAATCTTGGCAGACAATCGGGGTCGGGCACAAGCGAGCACCATTATTTATAATTTTAGGTTTATCGGACATATCAGGAGTTCAGCCGTTTGCGCGACCGGGCCTGCCACCCGGACTTGGAGTCGTTCCGGACCAGCGGCGCTGTTGGCCCGCCGAGGGCCGCGAGGCGCAAAACACGTGAGCGTACCTCGGAAAGCGTCCGTTTAGCAGCGCGATCACTCCCGCGAATCCCGCCCGCCCGCCGGGCCTCAATTCGAGGCCACCCCAAAGCGCACCTTTTTCTTATATACTCATTTCTCGTTCCGGAGCGAACCATGGACTTGAATCCGACGCCGCAAGAGCGGCAATTTCGAGAAGAGCTGCGGGCCTGGCTCGAAGCATATGCGCCGCGCGATTGGGAAGCGCGGCAGTCCGCCACCGAGAGCATGGAAGAGCGCTTCGCTTTTCTGCGCGACTGGCAGCGGCAGGTGTACGAGGGCGGCTGGGCCGGCTTGTCGTGGCCCAAAGAATATGGCGGGCGCGGCGCGACGCTGATGGAGAAGGCCATCTTCACCGAGGAGATGGCGCGTATCGCGGCGCCTCCCCTGCCGGGCATTCTGGGCCTCGAGCTGGTGGGGCCGACCATTATCGCGTTCGGCAGCGAAGCACAGAAGCAGCGCTACCTCGCCAAGATTTTGAGCGGCGAGGAGATCTGGAGCCAGGGATTCTCGGAGCCCAACGCCGGCTCGGATCTGGCGGCTTTGCGCACCGAAGCGAAGCTCGAAGACGGCCACTTCGTCGTCAACGGCCAGAAGGTCTGGACGAGTTACGGCTGGGCATCCGACTGGTGCGAGCTGGTGGTGCGGACCGACGCGAACGCCGAGAAACACAAAGGCCTGACTGTGCTGCTGGTGGACATGCACAGCCCCGGCGTGGAGGTGCGGCCTCTGCGGCAGATGACCAGCGAATCGGAGTTCAACGAGCTTTTCTTCGACAACGTACGCGTGCCGGTGGAGAACGTAGTGGGCCGCGTCAACAACGGCTGGAACGTAGCGCTGGGCACGCTGATGCACGAGCGCGCGCTGCTGGGCGCGGGTTTGCAGATCACCTTCAAGCGCCAGTTTGCGCGGCTGGTGGAGTTGGCGCACAGCATAGAACGCAACGGGCGGCCGGCGGCGGAGGATCCGGTAATCCGCCAGAAGCTGGCGCAGAGCTACGCGGAGATCGAGATCATGCGGTTGAACCAGATGCGCGCCATCAGCAGGGTGATGCAGACGGGCATGCCCGGTCCGGAAGGCTCCATACAGAAGATCTTCTGGAGCGAGCTGAATCAGCGGTTCCAGCAGGTGGCGATGGAGGTGCTGGGCCCTTACGGCCAGTTGACACGCGGGAGCGAATTCGCTTTCGACGAGGGCCAGTGGGCCTATACGTATCTGCGGGCGAGGGGCAACACGATTGAAGCGGGCACGTCGGAGATTCAGCGCAACATCGTGGGGCACTTCGTGCTGGGATTCCCCAAGAGTTATTGAGGAGGCCGCCATGCAATTCGGATTGACGGAAACCCAACAGGTATTGAAGAATTCGGCGCGCGAGTTTTTTTCCGCGGAATGCCCGATTGGAGAAGTACGGCGGCTGATGGAAACCGGCACTGCCGCGGATGCCGCGCTGTGGCAGAAGATGGCGCACCAGGGCTGGACCGGCATCGTATTCGGTGAAGAGTACGGCGGGCTCGGACTGGGCCTGGTGGAGATGGCGGTGGCGCTCGAAGAGATGGGGCGCGCGCTGCTGCCGGGACCGTATCTCTCGACGGTGCTGCTGGCGGGCGTGGCCATTGACGCGGCGGGCAATCGCGCGCAGAAACAGAAATATCTTTCGCGCATCTCGCTGGGAGAGGCGCACGGCACGCTGGCATTGCTGGAGGCCGATGCGCGGTGGGAGCCCGAAGCCGTGCGGATGCAGGCGTTTCCTACGCGGTCGGGCTTCGCGCTGAATGGCCGGAAGATGTTCGTGCCGGATGCAGGCGTGGCGGATTTTCTGGTCTGTGCGGCGCGCCGTGGCGACGACCTCGGACTGTTCGTCGTGCCACGGGACGCTCCGGGTCTGGCGATCGCGCCGCTCGCGGCTATGGATAGCACGCGCAAGCTCTACCAAGTCGACTTTACGGAAGTGCCGGTTGCGGAAGAAGACTTCCTGGCGATCGGGGATTCGGCGCACACGGCGCTGGAACGCGCGCTGGCGGTCGCCAGCGTAGCGCTGACCGCGGAAATGGTGGGCGGCATGCAGCGCGTGATGGAGATCGCGGTGGAGTACGCCAAGGCGCGCAAACAGTTCGGCAAGCCCATCGGGCAGTTCCAGGCGGTACAGCATCTCTGCGCGGACATGCTGCTGCTCACGGAAAGCTCGCGGTCGGCGGCATACTACGCGGCGTGGGCGTTGCAGGAGCAGGCGCCGGAAGCGGCTGTGGCGGTCTCCATCGCCAAGGCGTACGCGAGCGATGCGTATCGCGAGGTGGGCAACCGCGGGATTCAGGTGCAGGGCGGCATGGGATTCACCTGGGAGAACAACGTTCACTTGTACTACAAGCGGGCCAAGGCGAGCGAGCTGATGTTCGGGGATGCCACGTATCATCGGGAGCGGATCGCCAGGATGGTGATCGACGAGGCGAGGCGAGGGCGCGATGTGCAGGCGGGAGCTCCTGCGAACGTGGCTTAGGGACGCCGTGAAATAACTGTGCAAGCGCATGCGGCGAGCTTCGCTCGCCTGCGCCGACAGGAGTGTCGGCGCGGCAGGCTGAGAGCCTGCGCCACGTGGCTGCCAAACATTATTACAGAGAATTAGAAAGAGGTTATGACGTCACTCAAAGAATTATTCGATCTTACCGGCCAGGTGGCTCTGGTGACCGGAGGCTCGCGTGGGCTCGGTGAGGAGATCGCCGAGGGCCTCGCGGAGGCGGGCGCTTCCCTGATGCTGCTGGCGCGGCGCGAGCAATGGCTCAATCCGGCCGTGGAGGCCCTGAAGAAGCGCGGCTTCCGTTGCGAAGGGGCGCTGTGCGATGTCTCCAAGCCAGCCGACGTGCACGCCGCGGTGAAGCAGACGATGGGCGCCTATGGCCAGATCGATATCCTTGTCAACAACGCCGGCGTGACCTGGGGCGCGGCGGCCGAAGATATGCCCTTCGATAAGTGGCAGTCGGTGCTGGAGGTGAATCTCACTGGCGCGTTTCTGTTCGCGCAGGCTTGCGGGCGCGAGATGATCAAGCGCAAATACGGCCGCATCATCAATGTGGCTTCGATTGCCGGTTTGAAGAGCTCCATGCCGCAGGGGATTCATTACGCCGGCTACGCGGCATCCAAAGCCGGGCTGCTGGGCCTAACGCGCGAGCTGGCCGCGCAGTGGGCGCCTCACAATATACGCGTGAACGCCATCGCGCCGGGCTTCTTCCCTTCGCGCATGACCGAGAAGGTTCTGGAAGCGGCGCAGCCTTACATCGAGTCGGGCATTCCGATGGCGCGCGTGGGAAATCCGGGCGAGTTGAAAGGCGTTGCGGTATTCCTGGCCGCGCCTGCATCCAACTACATTACCGGGCAGACCATCATCGTCGACGGCGGCGCTACCATCGTATGAGATGGAGTTGTTTCGGTTAGCCTTGCTGTTTTTTGCGGCGCGGACGGGCGATGTCACTTTCACACGGGATGTGGCGCCGATTCTGTACCAGCATTGCGTGAGCTGTCACCGGCCAGGCGAAGCCGCGCCGTTTCCGCTGCTCACTTACGCGGATGCGGCCAAGCGCGCGGCGCTCATCGCGACCGTGACCGCCAGCCGCTATATGCCGCCGTGGGAGCCGGAGCCGGGCTATGGCCACTTTCAAGGCGAACGGCGGTTGCGCGATGCGGACATCGCCACGCTGCGGCAATGGGCGCAGGCGGGGGCGCCCGAAGGCGATCCGGCGCAGCTTCCGACTGCGCCGCAGTTTCCCGAAGGATGGCAGCTCGGCACACCCGACCTCACGGTTGCGATGCCCAAGCCGTTCGCGGTGGCGGCCGATGGCGCCGACCTCTACCAATGCTTTGTGATTCCGCTGCGGCTTACTGAAGACAAGTACGTGCGCGCATTGGAATTCCGGCCGGGGGCGCGCAGCGTGGTGCATCACGCGCTGTTCCTGCTGGATGCGGCACACATCGCACGCCGAAACGGCGAGACGTATCCATGTTTTGGCACTCCGGGCTTCCTGCCGAGCGGCGCGTTGGGGGGATGGACCGCGGGCATGCAGCCGGATCGCATTCCAGACGGTCTCCAGAGGATCTTGCGCAAGGGGTCCGATCTGGTGATGCAGATCCACTATCATCCGACGGGCAAGCCGGAGACCGACCAATCCACGCTGGGGCTTTACTTCGCCAGCAAGCCGCCGACGAAGTGGGTCGCGGACATCGCGCTGGTCTCACACCAGATCGACATTCCGGCGGGCGAACGCGCCTATAAGGTTCGCGACCATTTCACGACGCCGGTGGATGTGGAGGCGATCGGGATCATCCCGCACGCGCATTACATCTGCAAGGACATGCAGGGCTGGGCAATTCTGCCGGACGGAAGTAAAAAGTGGCTGATTTGGATTCGCGATTGGAATTTCAACTGGCAGGAGCAGTATCGCTACGCTGCGCCGGTGAAGTTGCCTGCCGGAACACGCCTGGAAATGGAATTCACCTACGACAATTCCGAGGCGAATCCGCGCAACCCGAATCACCCGCCGCGGCGCGTGGTGTGGGGTCCGAGCACTACCGATGAGATGGCCGGGCTGCATGTACAGGTGGTTCCGGAAGACATGGCGGACTGGGAAGAGTTGGGGCAGGCGCTCTGGGGGAAGGTTATGCGGATGGTGGGGGGCGGGTTCTACCGCAAACCGGATTGACCTCGGCGGCGAGCGGATGTACCGTGGGGGCATGCCTGACGAGATTCGCAGGATCGATTATTACGACGTGGCGGTGGCGGACAAGCCCGGCGAGGCGGCTCGCATCCTCACGGCTCTGGAGACCGCGGGGGTAAACCTGATTGCTTTTTCAGGTTTCCCGCAGGGGGCGCGCAAGGCCCAACTCGATTTTATGGCGGAAGATGGCGCCGCGCTGAAGAAGGCGGCGCGCGCGGCCGGGTTGACGCTGGGTCCGAAGAAGACGGGATTTCTCGTGCAAGGGGAGGACCATCCGGGCGCCGCGGCGGCGATTGCGCGTACGCTCGCGCAAGCTGGAATCAATGTGACGTCGTTGCAGACTATTTGCGCGGGCGCGGGACGATATGGCGGACTGTTTTGGGTGAAGCCGGCGGACGTGCGGAAAGCGGCGAAGGTGCTTGGGGCGAAGTAAAGCGGAGTGTTGGCAGGCGAAAGCGCCTGCCCCACATGTCTAGTGCTTGCGCGCACGCTCGCGCAAGCTGGAATCAATGTGACGTCGTTGCAAACTATTTGCGCGGGCGCGGGACGATATGGCGGACTGTTTTGGGTGAAGCCGGGGACGTACTTGGGGCGTAGTAACCGGGCGAGCAGAGCTCGCCTGCGCCGGCAAGAGTGCCGGCGCGGCAGGCAGGAGTGCCTGCGCCACGACCTATTTCGCTTCCACGTGTAGGTCGTTCGTCACTGAAAAGACGTTTGGCACGCCATTCGCGCGAATATTGATCAGGTTTTTGTCGGCCTCATTCGCTACCACGCCTTCCAGGGTGACGTGGCCGTTCTCGACGATGATGTGGATCGAAGGCAGCGCACGATATCCATAGCGGATGGATATCGACGGGTCGCCGTAAATGGCGCGGTATTCCGCTCTGCGGATCCCGTCGTCCATCGGGGAAGGCGGCAACACTTTAATGTTGTTGATTACCTGAGTGACGCCTTCAACCTTTTTCACCACGTGCTCGGCATCCGACTTCAGGACGGGTCGAACTACCGCGCCCTCCAGTGTTACGACGGCGCCTTCGAGGCGAAAGGCGAGATCGTCGAAGATGCCGTAATAAGGGAGCATCAAAAGCTGGTGGCGAACTTCCCGCGCGATACGGCTTTCGCTGTCTTCACCAGCGACAAAAGCATCGTTGTGATCTTTATCTTTCTTTTCGGCGAATGCGGCGGAGACTATCAGAGCCCCCGCCAAAACCGCCAGACTCAAAGTCTTTGACATACGCCTCCTCCTTGTTCCGAGTCTAGTGCAAAGCACAGGCCACGGGCTGCGTCGCAATGTGCTAATTCTCACCGGCGAGCCACTCGCGGGCCACTTCCGATACGGGCCGGTGCTTTCCGTCCAATTCGTAATTCAATTTCTGCATGGCGGCGTCGCCGAGCTTGCCGGCCAGTTGGTCGAGCGCCGCCCGTAGGCCGGGATGCGCGGCGAGGGTCTGTTCGCGGACGATCAGGGCCGCCTGGTATGGCGGAAAATAATGCATGTCATCGCGCAGCACTTTGACGTCCAGCGCGGACAGCATTCCATCGGTAGCATTCGCGGCGGCCATGTCCACTTGTTTCTGTTCCAGAGCGCTGTAGAGCAGGCCCAGATCCATGCTCTTGGGGTTGCCGTCGAGTGGCAGGTGGTATGTCTGGAGCAAACCCGGAAGCCCGTCCGGACGCTGCAGGAATTCGTAACCCACGCCGAGCCGCCAGCCCTGTTTGCGGCGGGCGGCATCGCTCAAGGTCTCGATGGCCGCGGCGCGCGCCTCGGGGCCCCGCACCACCATGGCGAACGTGTTATTGAAGCCCAGCGGATCGAGCCAGACCAGGTTCCAACGCCGGCGGTATTCGGCGCGTACGCGCTCGAGAACGGCCGCCGGATCGGACAAAGGCGCGAGCTTCAGCACCGCGGTCAATGCAGTTCCGGTGTATTCGGGATACACGTCGATCTCGCCGTTCTGAAGCGCCTGCTGGGCCAGCAGTGTACCGCCGAGGTCGAGCTTGCGGTCCACCTTTTCGTGCAGGCGGCGTTCGATCTGTTGCGCGACGATTTCCCCCAGGACGATCTGCTCGGTGAAATTCTTGGAGCCGACCACCAGCGGCCGCGAGCTTGAGCAGCCAAGTGCCGATAGTAGAATGCAACAACAGGCGAGAGACTTCATGTCTACAGAGTACGTGATACAATCGCGCCAAATGTGGACCTGGCGGCTAGTTGCGATCATGGCGTGCCTTGCGCAAATGGCCTGGCCGCAAGACACGAGCTCGAAAATAGCGCAGCTCGTGCGCACCGGCAGGTTCCCGGTTTCGAACCCAAACATGGAGATTCTGTTGAGCGCGACGTTCGCGGCGGACGGGCGGTGGGCGGAGCTGGAACAGAGTGCTGAAACGGGGCGCGCGCACGTGCTCGAAAGCTTTCGACTGGCCGGTTTGCCAAAACAGGCCGTGGAGTACTCCCTCAGGAACATCTGCCGTCAATCCCAGATGTTCCTTATGGCGCAGCACAACGGCACTTTCGACGAGATCGAGAAGCTGCCGCCATTCAGCAGGTTTGCGCAAGCGAATCTGCGCCGGCTGGCCGCGGCTTATGCCATGTCCGGAGAGGACGGCGTGGCGAGTGAATGGTCGCAGATATTCAAGCCCGGATGGGAAGCAAATCGGCCTCCCGCAGCCGTTCCCAAAGTCGAAGGCGGGCCTGGAGACACCCGAGAGACGGCCATACGAATCACCAATGCGATGGACGACAACGAAGGCATCGCTACCGAGTACTGCTACATCGCCTACGTTCTGGGGCGCACGAATAAGGAGTGGACCCGGAGCAAGCAATCGCTAACGAATCCGGATGAAAAAGGACGGCGCTTCGATGTCCTGGAGATCAATGTGACCAGCGGCGGACAAAAGACGTTCTACTTCGACATCACGGACTTTATGGGACGCTAGTCTGTGGGCAATCTGCCCGGAGCCGGCTTGCAGCCAGGATTGGCTGCCCCGCATCAGATGGCGACCCGTTTCCAGCGCCCGCGCCGGAACACCAGGATGCTGACCACCGCGATGCCGGTCTCGGCGATAGGGATCGCTAGAAAAACTCCGGTCGCCGTGAGTCTGGTGTGCGCCGAGAGCGTCCACGCCAGCGGAAGCTGAAACAGCCAATAGCAGAACAGGTTGATGATCATGGGTGTGAACGTGTCACCCGCGCCGTTGAAGGCCTGCACCATCGCCATGCCGTAGGCGTAGCATACGTTGCCGCAACTCACGATGCGCAGGCAGGCTACGCCGATCGGCAACACCGCCGGATCGTTAGTGAATAACCGTATAACCGGCTCGGCGAAAATCAGGAAGATCACCGCAACGCCGCCCAGGAAAATCATGTTGTACAGGCCTGCGCGCCACACGGAAGCCTCCGCGCGATCGGGCTTCCCTGCGCCGAGATTCTGGCCGACCAGCGTGGCCGCGGCGTTACTCATCCCCCACGACGGCAGGATCACAAAGATCACGAGGCGAATGGCGATGGCGTATCCGGCCAGGGCGGCCGCGCCAAACAGCGCGATCATGCGCACCAGCGCCACCCAGCTTCCCATGGAGAGCAGAAATTGAAACATGCCGTTGAAGGACACGCGCAGCAGCCGCCACATCACCTCGGCATGAATGCGGATTTGTGGAAGGCGGATGACCACGCGGCCCTGGCCGCTGAACAGAATCGTCAACTGATAGAGCACGCCGCAGCCGCGTCCGATGGTGGTGGCGACAGCGGCGCCGGCCACGCCCAATTTCGGAAATGGTCCCAGGCCGAAAATAAAGCATGGATCCAGCGCGATATTGATCAAGTTGGCGAGCCACAATACGCGCATGGCGATGGCGGCATCGCCCGCTCCGCGGAATACGGCGTTGGTGAGGAACAGCAGCAGGATGGTCACGGTGCCACCCAACAGAACTCCGGTGTACCGCTGGCCTGTCTGAATGATGGCAGGCGTCGCGCCCATGAGGCGCAAGAGATCGCGGGCGAACCACGCGCCGACGGCGCCCCACACAATCGAAACCACGATGCCGATGGCGATGGCTTGTACGGCGGCCACGGCGGCGCCTTCCGGATCCTTCTCGCCGATGCGGCGCGCCACGAACGCAGTGGTCGCCATGCTCAACCCCATGGCCACCACGAAGACCAGAGTCAGCATCGATTCGGTGAGCGCCACGGTAGCCACCGCGTCCTTGCCGAGGTGCGAGACCCAGAACATGTCCGTGACGCCGAACAGGGACTCCATCACCATTTCGAGCACCATGGGAATCGCCAGCAGGGTGATGGCGCGGCTGATGCTGCCCTCGGTGTAGTCCCGATGCGTGCCGGCGAGCGCTTCGCGCACGGCGGCCCAAAAGCGCACGGGTGGCTCAGGCGCAACGACCGGAGACCCCATGAAGTTCAGGATACGATACCGGCGAGCAAGGCTCGGCAACATCGGCAAACGGCGCCGATGTTACGAGGGGGCGAGCGGGCGAACCGGCGATCCTTCTTCGGGCTGCGCCACGGGCGTGCGGCAAATGGCGGAAAGTCCAGACCGCGGCCTGAAGCCCACGGCATGACGCTGAAGCCCAATGCCGCATAGTTTTCCCACGGTCGAACACCTACATTAATCGTGGGGCGGTCCCCCTGGACCGCGGCCGACGCCTCCTCGGCCCGTCGCCTTCATCGAAAGTCCCGATTCTTGCAATCAAAGAGCGGGTCCAGGGGACCCGCGCAGACCGGGGGGGCTGCCCCACGAATTCTGCAGCATCACCGAGATCCGGGAAACTATGCGGCATTGCGCTGAAGCCTGCGCCACGAACGGCGTCGATGCTACGCGGGTAGTACCGTGCGCTGAAGCCCACGGCGGCACGGCTACAGCGAGCTGAAGTTCGCTAAGCGAACTGAAGTTCGCTGTTGGCAGGCGAAAGCGCCTGCCCCACCTTCTTGTACAACAGTGCCACCGAGGCAAATGGCGGACAGTCCAGAGCTGACTTCACTCCGCCTGCACCACCGACCGAATGGCTTTGCGCAAGGCTGATTCGCCGCGGTCGCCTAGGAATTGCTGGCGGATCACGCCGTCGCGGCCAATTACAAACAGCACCGGTATGGCGTGAATACCGTAGCTCCAATGCACTTTGTGGTCGCCATCCAACAAAACCGGCAGCTCCATGTGATGCTCGGCGACGAACTTTTTCACCTTCGCCGGCGCTTCGTCGTTTACTCCGTAGAACTGGACCGCGTCCGCAAACTCCACGCGGAGTTTCTCGATGGTTGGCAGCTCGGCGCGGCAAGGCCCGCACCAGGTCGCCCAGAAATCGAGCACGACCACCTTCCCGTGCAAACCTTCGAGCGACACCCGTTCGCCGTCCAGCGTCTTCAGCGTGAAGTTTGAGGCCCGTTCGCCGGTCAGAGTCACGCGCCGTTCGCCGGGCAGGAGCAGCGTCTCCGACTCGCTCCATCCCTGCTTTGGCTCGAAGGCGAACAGCGCATCGCCGACTTCCTGGTTCAACTCGATCAGCTTCATCTTCAGCGTGATCTCCACCTTGCCGTCCGCCGTCTCAGCTTTTTGCTTGTAGTGCAAGACCACGAATCTTTGCTTATCCACGAGCAAGTCGTGCTCAGTTCCGGCGGTGCGAGCGCGAATCAGATAGCCGCGCAATTTCTCTTTTCCGAGCTTGAAATCTTCTTCCTTCACGATTACGGGGTCCTGCGCGGTCTTGGCCAAAGCCAGAAAGTGGCCAAGCATGATACTCTCCATGAGGCCGTGCAGATCTCTCTCGGCAGTCTTCGCATTATCTTCCTCATCGCGGTCTTCGTCCAGCGCGGCGGCGTCGACCTTCGTGAACTGTTTCTTGGAACTCAGCGCCCTCCAGATGTTGCTGCCATCGCTGACTTCGATGGCTTCCTCGCTGGGATATTTCACCCGAGCCAAGAAACGGTTCCCACTCTTGGCGGCAAGCTCGCATTCCGAGGCCGACGTTGCCATGCGACCCCCATAGGTCGTCTCCTGCCTTTCCGCAACGAGGTGCACGGCCTTGAGGGCGGTGTACGAAGAGCGCAGTTTCTGCAGCACCTCTTCGGCAGTGAGTTGCTGGGCGCCGGCCGGGACTGCCAGCATGGCGAGACAAATCAGATAGCGTTTCATCTAATGCACTCCTATGGCTTCTTGTGCTCGAAGCGCACAGCTCCGTTTCGATAGTCGATGGTCATCTTCATCTGCCAAAGCACCGGCATCCCGAGGATACCGGCGAGGCCCACCCCCGAGGAATTTCCACTACTCTCCAAGTTGGTTGCCAGCAGATCCGAGTTATCCTGGCGGAAACCGGCGAACACCAGCGATGCGCGGTCGGCCCTGGCGACATCCTTAACCTTTCCCTGAATGCCACGCAGTTGAGTGCGATCGTCGCCGTGAACTTTGGTGGATTCCTCCGCGACGGCGGTGTCGATCAGGTTGATGGAGCCGCCCGAATCAATCAGGAAAAGCCGCGGGGCGCGTTCGTTCACCGAGACGGGTATGGTGAGGTAATGGCCGAATCGAAACACGCGGAAGAAACCACCAGGCAGAGGGTCGACGGAATCCTGGGGCTCGTTGGCGGGGGGTGGCGCTCCCGGGTAAGGATCCAGCGCCAACTGCATTCCCTTGAAATCGATAGTCACCAGAAATCGTTGGAATACGTCGGCCCCGATCAGGCCATCCACGTCGGATGTCTTTGCCGATTGAAAGACGGAGACAGGAAAATCGGCGAATGTAACGTCGCTGATACTCACCTCCGCCGCCAGATATCGGAAGGAATCCTGCGGCTTCCGGTCGCCGATGCCGCGGGCTTCCATGCTCTCGTTTCCAAGGACCTCCAGGCCTGCCTTCTCCGCAGCTTTCGGGGAAATGGAGATGCCGGAAGCGCCGGTGTCCAGGAGCAATCTCCCCACGTCCTTTTTGTTCAACAGCACGCGCAAGCCGACTCCATAAACCTTGTTCGGCCCGGCCAGGATCGGCGCCAGCTTGATTTCATAGCTCTCATAGGGACTTGTGAGGCGCCGCAGTTTCCGATCATGACCCGCATTATCAGCGGCTATATGGGCACGAAGTGCGCGAGCTTCCCGGCTGCCGGGATCGTAAATCGCCAGTGCTTGTTCCAGCGCGGCGACGTGTTCGGCGCCTTGCAAGGTGTTGGCCCATTCCGTGATGAGCCGCGGGTCATTGGGCAAAGCGCGATAGGCCGCGATCATGAGCTTGCGCGCGGTCTTGAATTTCGAAGCCGATGAATAGATGGATGCGAGGCCGCTCAAGGCGCCGGCGTAGTTCGGGGCAATCTTCAAGGCCTTTCGAAAACTGGTCTCGGCCTTGGCCAGGTCTCCGCCGCGAAATGCAGCCATGCCGGCCGCGGCCTGCACGTCGGCTGTTTCGGGCGCATGGAGCAGTCCTTCCGCGGCAGCGGCATAAGCCTCGTGTGGGCGGTAGGCGCCGATCAGGGCGCGCACGACGCCATAATAGCCCGGCGCCCAGGCGGGGTCGTCGTGAAGCAGCTTCGCGTACAACACGGCGGCATTGTCGTAACGCGCCGCGAAGAGTTCCTTCTCAGCCTCCTGGGCCGCATCGGGGCTGGCGGCGCGCAGTGTCAGGGACGCGGCCAGCAGAACGGAGAAGTAGAAGGCGCGCATTATCGAAGACAAAGTATCCCGCTATTGCGCGGTGCAGTCAATGCTAGAGGCCGGATAGGCGAGCAAGGCGCGCCAACATCCACGGCAAGCGTCGATGTTAGGACGCGGAGACAGGGCGACGGTGACGGTGCGAGACGGAGAGAGGGAGTTCGCAAGAAGCGATCTCCGCCCGGCGAGGTCCCGACAGAAGCCCGGATTACCCGGCTTGGAGTCGGACTACTCTTGGCTGTGTTGTGTGTTCGAGAGTGAGCGGCGGGTCGACCGCAATCGAAGCAGCCCACACGAACGCCGTGGGCGCCAGGGGAATGGGACAGAAGACGCCGGACTTTTCCCGGCTACCCTCCCTTGCTCCGCGCACCACTGTCAAGCGCGGAATTCTCGCTATCGACTTGGAGAGCAGGGCTGCGCAGGGACGTCAAATATATGCTATCATTTTGCGATCTATCCGGGAAATATCCGAGGAATTCCTCATGACAAGCGAGTCTCTTGATAGTCTCCTTGCGGTCCCGTTCCAAGGGCGAGTTGTGCCGCACGACGATGATCCGCTCAACAAGTACAGCGACTTCAATGATAAACCCATCGTCGTGTATCCGTGGTCTAATGCAGGCCTGTGCCACGCGATCAAGATCAAGGAGCACCTCGGCAAGAAGGGGTTCCTTCGTAGTGGCCTGAGTTCCTCGGGTGACGGCCCCCTTCACAGCGAAGGTGGGCTCGTTGTCGATTTCTCCTGCTTCACGCGCATCGAGGTGCAGAAGACCGGCCGTGGCGGAGAAGGACGGATCGCCATTGAGGTCGAGGCGGGCGCCAACACTCGGCAACTCGCCGACGAACTCATTCGAAACAACGCCTTTCTTCCCTTGGGCGACAATCCGGTTCAGAGCGTGGTCTCCAGCGTCCTCTCAGGCAACCCTGGCTACTTTGACCGGAGCATGGGCCGTCTTCGCGACTATGTCGAGAAGCTCGAGGCGATCACGCCGCAAGGTGAACCGGCGAGTTTCAAGAAGGGTGACGGCGAATTCGACTCCATTCTGGACGGCACTTTTGGAGGTGCAATCAAGGTCATCACTTTCTCCGCCGTGACCTCTTCCAGCCAGAGCGTCGAGCTGATGTGTGCCCGTTTCTTTTACGCCAATGCGGACTTTGAGGCTGCCATCCGCTTGATCAGTCACCCAAGCATTACTCCCACGATGGATCTCTCCGTGCATGCCTACACTGATGCTTACGGAGTGATAGTCGTTTCAGTCACGATCGCCGGCAAGCCCGGAGACCACGGCCGCATGGCAGAGGTGTTGGATCGATTGAAGTTATCCCGTGAAGGGCCAAACAAGGAGGAGACGGAAACGCGCGTCCATCGCGTGGACGTCTCGAATCCGGCGGAGATTGTCGAGTCGATTATTAAAGGCGGCCTGTCCGGCAGTCACTATGTCGATCGTAATCTTGTCGGCAAACATTACGAGAAGGTCGTAGAGCTCAAGGACTTCGACTCGTTCAGGACATCGTTCGTCAAGAAAATGACGATCGCCTTCGCGGAAACGCCCAGCGGGACAGCTCCCCGGGTGGCGGGCTCGTTGCGTTTGAGCCTCAACAACAAACAGAATATAGTCGTCAGTGCCGAGGTCTTCTTACCCAAGCGACGGGGAGACGCAGAAATTCGATTCGACAGGGCGGCTACGAGGCTTCTGGGAAAGCACGTGATGAGCAGGCCCCGCGTAGCGGCTCAAAACATGGATCGCCAGAAGAGTCTTCCGAGCGTCGACTTGGGCGCCTTGAGGCCTGTGCCTGCTGCGGCGGGAACGGCGAGGATACCCGGGTTCGGCGGCCCGATCTACGCTCCCGGCGATCCGGACTACGACAAGGCGTACGCAGTACGCATCGAGTTCCTACCCCAACGAACAGGGGCCGGGGGGATCGATGCATCCTAGCATGGTGGCTTACCCACGAAAGGGCACGGACGATATCGCCGTCGCGATCCGCTATGCGATAAGAAATTCGAAGAAAGTTCAAGCGCGTAGTGGTGGTCACCAATACTGTGGGTTATCTTCCGGCGGAGACGACACCATTCTGCTCAGTATGGACCTGTACCACGATATCGAGGTCAGTGAGGAGAATGGCAAGCGTTACGCCACAGTAGGCGCTGGCGCCCTTCTGACCGATATTGCCGCCAGGTTCAATAGCGAGGGCGTGACCATTCCGCATGGAGAGTGCCCTCGCGTCGCTATCGGCGGACACGTACAGACGGGGGGCTACGGTCACTTCCTTCGCAGCTACGGTCTGGCGCTTGACCATGTCCACAAGTTTCAGATCTACCAAGCGGACGGAAATTTGCTCACCGTTAATCGCCCGGGCGCCAGAGACAAGAGCAGCTTGTTCTGGGGGGTTCTGGGTGGGGGTCCAGGCAGCTTCGGAATCCTCACCGAGATCACTTTCGAATGTGTCCTCAATGACGATCATCCGCATTCCTGGGGCTACTCCCGCGCCTTCCCCTACGATAAGCCAATGTTCCGCAGGGCGATGTACGAGATAAAGCGGTGGACCGAACTGGTTACCTCGAATCCCGCCGGGCTGCCCCCCGATGTCGATATGTGCATGACGGTGGTCAGTAGCAGTGGGGTCCTGACCAGGCCCGCTGTGTATTTGCTCGAGATGGTGAATGGAAACAGGGACGGCAAGGACGATGGCGGCGCTAATGACCAATTCCTCAAGACCGCCGTCAACAATATCGTCGGCGATTCATGGTATTTTCCTTGCCATGGGTATGAAGATCGTCAAACGCTTTCCTACATGGCGAATTCATTCGTCCGGCGTTCGGGTACGACTCCGGACGGCCGAGAGTTTCCGGAGCCGTACAAGAAACGACTCAACTTCACAAAGCAGCCATTGATCACAAGATTCGTGGAATTGTTCGCCCAATTGGTCGACCGGGTCGTGAATTCCGACAACGTCCTGCTTTGCTTCCAGATGTTCATTGGAGGCGGAGCTTACGCCTCTCCTGTGCCAAATCCTCCGCTGAACTCCATTTGTCATCGCGATGTCGTGCTCGGCATCGTGTTTTACTGCTTCTATAAGCCGGGCGGGGAGGGGGAGGCTGAAGTTTTCCAAAATGATATGCAGGATCTGCTGGTAGCGTTTAGAGCATCCGGCACGGAAGAAATTCGTATGCTCTGGGGGACCTTCGGCGATACCCAGATTCGCGAAGACAACATCCGCAAGCGCTACTACGACGATGAAACCTGGAGGGGCCTGCAGCAGCTCAAGAAACAGGTCGATGCGCGAGACTTGTTTCACACCCGATTCACGGTTCAGATGCCGTAGTGCCGTAGTATGCACGTGGCCGGCGCATTATTGGCGCTCGCCGGATCAACTGAGCGAGGAGGAGGTGCGCGCCTACTTCGTCAGCCTTCGTGAGCGCGGAGCCGCGCGCGGAACCTTCGAGGCGAACTATTTGCCAGGTCGCCGCCGCGAAATGCGGCAATGCCGGCTGCCGTCTGCGCCTCGGCTGTTTCGGCTGCATAGAGCAGGCCTTCCGCAGCGGCAGCATAAGCTTCGTGGGGGCGGTAGGCGCCGATCAGGGCGCGCACGACGCCATAATAACCCGGCGCCCAAACGGGGTCGTCGTGAAGCAGCTTCGAGTACAGCTCGGCGGCATGATCGTAACGCGCGGCGAAGAGCTCCTTCTCAGCCTCCTGGGCCGCATCGGGACTGGCGGCGCGCAACATCAGGGAGGCGGCCAGCAGAACGGAGAAGTAGAAGGAGCGCATTATCGAAGACAAAGTATCCCGCTAATGCGCGGTGCAGTCAATGCTGATGCATCCGGGCGTGATTACCTACGGTTCAGATCCGGAAAGCGCCCGTTGAGTCTTTTGCCGAACGCGAAGTCCGCGAAGGAAGGCCGGCCCGATTGGCTATCCGCATTTCTCACGTGTGGCTCGATGATGTGGCGCACGCGTTCGTGCGTGCCGTGTCGAGACTCGTCCCGGCACCCTTGCAGGCATGCGGACAGTCTGTCGAGGGCGGGCGCCGGCACGAG
>Ga0187855_10000500_pt1 | contig 34113 bp, 36 predicted proteins | sample June2016WEW_8_10_2_FD_132969 | JGI IMG/M metagenome (GOLD analysis project Ga0187855, IMG submission 132969) | Peatland microbial communities from SPRUCE experiment site at the Marcell Experimental Forest, Minnesota, USA - June2016WEW_8_10 | ecosystem: Environmental > Terrestrial > Soil >... | reverse complement strand
TTTAACTATTTGATATTTAACAAGTAACAAATTATCCCGGAGGATTAGGATAATGGTAATCCGACGGTCTTGAAAACCGTTGTCCGTAAGGGCTTGGGGGTTCGAGTCCCTCATCCTCCGCCATTTATCAATTGAAGAGTCCTGTCCTATCCTGCTATTGCACAGGATAGGCTTAATGTTTTCATGTGCATAGCGGCTCCGGAGAATCCGCGAACAGCTATCAATTGCTCCCCCGGAATATGTTGACTGGATGAAGGATTACAGAGGATGTAGCTTTTACGGGGGCGTTAATGCCGCTTGCTCAAGGTCTTCTATCAAATCTTCCACATCTTCGAGGCCGATTGATAGCCGCAGTACCGTATCGGTAATGCCGAGCGCCTCACGTTCGGTTGTCGGTATTGAAGCGTGGGACATGAGCCGCGGATATGATAATATCGACTCCACCCCGCCGAGGCTTACCGCCACGTTCCAGAGTTTGACCCGCTTCATGATGGCTAGCGCCCGTTCGACCGTATCGGTTTTTACGGAAACCACCGCGCCGAAGCCGGTTGCCTGTCTTTTAAAAATTTCATGGCCGGGATGGGCAGAAAGTCCGGGATAGTACACCTGCGAAGTCCATGGCTGCTCGGCAAGCCACTCCGCGACGCGCAGTGCGTTTGCGCCCTGCGTGTCCATGCGGGCGGAGAGCGTTTTTATGCCGCGGATGAGGAGCCAGGAGTCCTGGGGCCCGAGCACTGCGCCGCAGGTATTCTGCGTAAACTTCACCGCCCCCGCCCGTTCGGGCGCCTTCACGATCACCGCTCCGGCAATGAGGTCGCTGTGTCCTCCCAGGAACTTTGTTGCGCTATGTACACTGACGTCGATGCCGAGGTCGAGCGGCCTTTGCAGATAGGGGGTCATGAACGTATTGTCTAGAATGGTCAGTATGCCGTGTTTCTTTGCGATTCCGGCTACGGCTTCGATATCGGTGAGGCGTAGCAACGGATTCGAGGGGGATTCGAGAAGAATCAGGGTGGTAGATTTGCCGATCGCGCGCTCTATGTTCTGCGCATCGGTCATATCGACGAACGTGTGCATTATGCCGAACTTCGGCAGAAAGCCGGTGAGCAGGCGATAAGTGCCCCCGTAAATATCCCGCGTGGCAACGATATGGTCGCCTGCTTTGACAAATGCCATGACCGCAGTGGTCATAGCCGCCATACCGGATGAGAAGGCGAATCCCGCAGCGCCGTTTTCGAGCTTAGCGAGGAGCTCTTCGAGCGCCCTGCGGGTAGGGTTGCCGCCCCGTCCATACTCCCACTCCTGCGGTTTTTCGACATCGGCCTGGTGAAAGGTCGAAGCATTGTAAATCGGGATGCTGAGCGCACCGGTTGCAGCATCGCGGCTGGCGGTATGCATGATTTCGGTTTTTCGTTTCATGATTTTATCCAATTGCCTGGTCGAGGTCCGCTATGAGATCATCGCAGGATTCGATACCGATTGACAGACGAAGCAAATCGTCGGTGACGCCGATTCGGTCGCGCATCGCCGCGCAGATATCGGCATGCGTCTGCGAGATCGGGTAGGTGATGAGCGACTCGACGCCGCCAAGGCTTTCCGCAAAGGTGATGGTTTTGACGCGATTGATGATTTTCTTCACGACCGCAGGCCCGGCGACACGGAACGAGATGATGGCACCAGGCCCGGACGACTGGGTTTTATGAATCCGCTGCCCCGGATGGCCGGACAGTCCGGGAAAATACACGGTGCGGACACCCTTTCGCTTTGTCAGCCATGCGGCGACTGTTGCGGCGTTTTCCTGGGAGCGGTCCATGCGGACGGCGAGGGTCTTGAGTCCGCGCAGCACCAGCCAGGAGTCGAACGGAGCAAGCACGGCGCCGGTGGCGTTCTGGATGAAACCGATTTTTGCGGCGAGCCCGGCCGTCTTCGCAACGACAACCCCCGCAAGCGTATCGTTATGACCTGAGAGGTATTTTGTTCCGCTGTGAACCACGATGTCCGCGCCGAGTGGAATCGGCCGCTGACAGTAGGGAGTCATGAAGGTGTTGTCGACAATGACGAGGGCATCATGCGTACAGGCAAGCTTTGCGGCCTTCTTCAGGTCGGTGATCTTCATGAGCGGGTTGGTCGGCGTTTCGATGAAAAAGGCCTTGACATTTCGGTCGAGGGACTGTTCGACCGCGGCGAGGTCTGAAAAGTCCACGAACTCGGCATTAAGGTTCCAGGGCTTGAAAGTTTTTTCGAAAAGCCGGTAGGTACCCCCATATAAATCGTCGGAGACAAGGACCTTGTCGCCGGGCTTGAAAAGCGTCATGAGGGAGGTAATGGCCGCCATGCCGGAAGAAAAGGCATAGGCGCGGTTCCCCTGTTCCAGGTCGGCAAGCATGCGTTCGAGAACCAGCCGTGTCGGGTTGCTGGTGCGCGAATAGTCGAACCCGGTACTCTCGCCGAGCCGGGGATGGCCGAAGGTGGCGGTCTGGTAGATCGGCGTGCTGATGGCTCCGGTGGCAGGGTCGCTGCACAGTCCGGCATGCGAAAGTATGGTCTCTATGGATTTCCGGCGCTTCATTGCTTTCCTTCTATTCCTTCGTGCCTGTCACCTGCAGGCCGGTCAATAAAAACGCACCGAAAGCGGAGGCCCCCGGTGCGTTGACTTAATCGTAGAATGATACGATCAGCAACTGCAGCACATCGGCGTGCCGTTCATCATCATCATGCAGCAACAGCCACAGGTCATCATCGACATCATGGCATTGCAACACTGCTGAATCATTTTACAGCACTCCGCATCTTTGCTGCTCCAGGTCATGCACAAGCCGTCTTTGGTCATCTCGCACTTGCACATGCCGCTTGCCATGTTGATGGTCATCATGGGCATGCCGTTCTGCATCATGCAGCAGCTCATCATGCTGCCTGACATCATGGTGCAGAGATTCTGCATCATGCCGGCGGCCATTTCATCCTTTGTCGAGCACATGATTTGCATTCCCATAGCGGTGGTTTCCATTTTCATGGTGCACCGGGGAACCATCATCATGTTCATCGGCATAGTTCCGGGCATCATCATACCCGGCATCTGGCCCATACCCATTACCATCCGGTCCATGGCCATTGCATTCATTGCCATCGGATTCATACTACACCTCCTCATGCATGGCAGGTCGCTTGCTTTTGAGCAATAGCACCCACGGATTCATAATTCTGCCTTGGAGAAGGGTTGTCGATTCATTCGACGGTGATAAAATAGTATAATCCACTAAATCGGTCAAATTTATATCCTAAACAGAAGCATTTTCATAGAGAGGCCTCTAAATTCCATCACCAAAGGTCAGGCCATTGGTTTCCAGCCATTGCCGGTCGATAGCCTTGCGGGTAACGGTCTCCCGTGCTTTTTCATAGGCGACGCGATAGATCTGGCTTCGGGAGCTGATCTGTTCCGGTGTCATCCCATGCAGGAAAATAGACGGAATCTCCAGGAATGAGGCTGCATTGAATTCAGGCATGGAGTCGCCATGGTAGGGTGTGTGATTTTCCGGCGATAAATCGGACATTAGGGTTCCTTTCGTGCGAAAGCGTATCGCTAAAAAAACTGGCCGAATTAAATGTCGCTGCCGTCGATTACCTGGACTGTTACTTCACACCGATTTTTTTCGGTCCGATCGATCTGGACGACTTTATGATTGTGGACCGTTATAAGAACATGACCAAATTTAATGCCTTTGAGCGATTCGGCAATCCTGCGGATGAGTTTGTCATTGATGACTTCGCCCTTCGAGACACCCGACTTCTGCGGCATGGGAAATCCTTTCTCCTTTATAATGCCTTCTCAATAATCTTGTTTTCAATGTGAAGTCAACTTGGTGATGATCGCAGGGGGAGGCGACAGAATCGCCCGGCGCCATCTGATGCGTGCTTTTCAATGATAACATGGTACTTCCCCTGCTCCTCACTGATTGCGACGACCCGGTCCCCTGCCTCCTCTGCGCTCCTCGGTATATTATCAAGCGGCTCTCCGGCGCAGAGCAAGACATCAAGCTGTTCGCCCTCGGCGAGCTCTTCGAGCGCGACCTTAACTTTTACAAAGGTCATCGGGCAATGGTCGCGGGTGACATCGATAGTTTTCATGGCCTTTCTCCATTAGATAAATAGTACCTGGGCATCTTCGGAATATTGCAAAAAGGTCGGCACACCGATGACCTCCTTTACATCATCGATAAGGTCTTCGCGGGTAAGCCCGAGAATGTGCATCGCCATTTCGCAGGCGATGAATTTAACATGCAGGAGCTGTGCGGCAGCGATGAGCTCATCGAGGGTCGCGACATTGCGACCGCGCATCATACCGGTCATGAGCTGCGGACTGATGCCGCCGAAATTCAACCGCGAAAGCGGAAGGTTCTTCCTGCCGCCGAGCAGGAAATTAAAGAAACGGGCAAGCAAACCCCTGCCGATAAACGAGTGCCCTCTTTTTTTCTTTATGATATCGAGTCCCCAGAAGGTAAAAAACAGGTTCACTTCCCAGTTGACCGCGGCAGCGCCGGTTGCCAGCGTGAATGCAGCAACCGCACGGTCGAAATCCCCGCTGAAAACGATAATCGACAGTTTTTTTGATGGCATGGCAACCCTTCCGTTGATCTCGATCATCTGAAAAATCCTTCGCGTTCTTTTAAATATAACTATTCATACCAGTGAAATCAAGATATATTTATAGTAAGTTGATCGGGATTGTGCTAATTATTTTTTTAATCTTGAAGTTATTTCTTGACTATATTGGCAGGATTAGTTATATTAGAACCATGAACGCATCCGATGATAGTCAGGACAAGGCCGCGCAGGGAGACCGGGTAAATGCGCGAATTAATGCGGTAATGAAAGGCATCCGCTATGGCAGTGTGGTGCTGACGATCCACGATTCAAAGATCGTGCAGATCGAGCGGATCGAGAAAAGCCGGTTCGACGACCTCTACCTTGAAAACGGCGGCGGAATTTAAGTTTCGAAAGGGTATCCATAACAGTAATTTCAGCTTGAAAGTACAACACTTTTGTAGAGGACAATCCTCGCAATAACCTGCAACCATTTGCTGTAGTGTCAACCAGACCACTGGAAGCATTGCGGCAGCGCGCCGTTAGCGGCTCTTTAATGCTGCATCCATAATTGTGCGCAATTCCAAAACATCATTTTAGAGTTCATTTTTAATTCCTGTTCGGAGATTGAGATGCGGGTTTTCCCATCGATCATTCTATTCATATTGATAGCAGACCTTTCATGGTTTGAGGGGGTTGCCCAGGCGGCAAATGATACCGCTGTTAACGGTAAATCTCGGCGGGGAATATTACGAATTCCCCCAGAAACGGTTGTACTCCCCGGAGGCACCTTCGAGATGGGCACTACCGGCGGCGATCCGGATGAGCGGCCTGTCCATTCCGTCACGTTGGATCCCTTCAAAATGGACGTGCACGAAGTGACCAATGCTGAGTATCAGCGGTGCGTTAAGGCCGGGATTTGCGCTCCGGCCCACTACGATGACAACACCTGCAATGTAATGACCGATCACGGCTGGTGGGAAGGCGAGGCACCGTCGGTGTTCAAGGATCCGAACAAACCGGTAGTCTGCATCAACTGGTATGAGGCAAAAAAATATTGCGAATGGAAGAACGGTTCGCTGCCGTCCGAGGCGCAATATGAGTATGCCGCCCGCGCCGGAACATCGACAAAATATTACTGGGGCGATGACCCGGACAAAGGCTGCGGCTGCGCCAACGGCGCCGACATCGACGGGGCTCGGGTATTCGAAACCGTTTGGGGCGCCCAATACCCTGAAAAAATGAACTGCCATGACGGGAACCCCTATACTGCACCGGTTAAATCGTATAAGCCGAATCGGTTCGGCCTGTACGATATGACGGGGAACGCCTGGGAGTGGTGTTCCGACTGGTACGCTCCCCACTATAAATCAGGTGCGGCAACGAATCCGGTCGGTGCCGATACCGGCGTCTACCGGGTCCTGCGGGGCGGATCTGCGGAAAGCACGCCCGACCATCTTACCACGACATTTCGCGACCGAAGCATGCCGCACTACCGCATGCTTTACGACGGCTTCAGATGTGTCTATAAACCGTAGTTGTCATGCGCCCGAAAGGGCGGAAAGAGAGTGAGGGTACTCCATGTACATTGAAAAACCGAGATTCAGTTGCCCGCTGGGCGGCGCAATGGCCACCGCCAATGCGTTACCCAATACCGTTGCCGTGCTGCATGCCTCGCAGGGCTGCGGAGGGAACTCCATTGGTGCCATCATGGCAGCCGCCGGGCATATGGGCAGCGGCTATTGCGGCGGAGCCTCGGTTCCGACTTCGGGCATCGGTGAGAAGCAGATTGTTTTCGGCGGTGTCGAGCGACTCCAGGAACAGCTTCGCACAACGCTGGAAGTGATCAAAGCGGAACTACTGATCCTTATTACCGGCTGCACCGCGGAAATCATCGGCGACGATGTGGAATCGGCGGTCCGGGAGTTTACGGCCGAAGACCCGAACCGCCCGCCGCTCATTCACGCAAGCGGCGCGGGGTTCAAGGGAAACAGCTACTTCGGCTATGATTCGGTACTTCAGTCGCTATTCCGTAACTACCTTGCGCCCGCCGACGTTAAAAAGAAAGGCACGGTCAACATCTGGGGGTTACCGCCGGCGCTCGATGTTTTCTGGGAAGGTAACCTGGTCGAACTTCGCCGCCTCCTCGAAGGTATCGGTCTCAAGGTCAATTCGTTCTTTACAAAGTTCGACACGCTCGAAAATATCCGGGCTGCGGCCGAAGCCGAGCTGAACATCATTGTTTCTCCGGTCAATGGCATCGAAGCCGCGAAAGTCTTTAAGGAGGTGCATGGCGTCGATTTTGCCGTCTACGATCTGCCCATCGGCGGAAAGGCGACCGAGGATTTTCTCCGGTCCGTATCAAAACGGCTGAATCTAAATCAAAAAAAGGTCAATGTCTTTATCGGGACGGAAAAAAATCTCTACTATCACTACTTCTCACGCATCAGCGACTCCTACTGCGATCTCGATCTGCAGCGGTACGCCGTCATCGTCGCGGACACGACCTATGCGATTGCGCTCGCCTCCTTCGCCCGTCACGAGCTTGGATGGGTGCCGAGACTTGTTGCGGTGACAGATCCGATTCGGGATGAGGAAAAACCGGCAATCATTGACCGGTTCAGAGACGTCCTGCCGTCTGCCGATACCATCGTTGCCTTCGAGACCGATACCAGCCGGATAGAAACGCGGCTTGCCGAACGATGGCCCCGGCCCGATGGAAGTAAATATTACCGGCCGTTCAGCCCGGCATTCGTCATCGGCAGCAGGCTTGATAAGGAGTTCGCCGAAAGCATCGGTGCACTGCACCTGAGCGTTTCCTACCCGATTTCGAATCGGGTGGTGCTCAGCCGAGGCTATGCGGGGTATCGCGGAGGTTTGCTTTTAATTGAAGATATCATGACGGTTGTTCTTGGCAACAGATAATACTGCGGACAACGGCAATCCGTTGCAGACCATTTTCCCTGAAAGGTATGTCCCATGAGTTACCTGCATCTTAAAGTTCCCCCCACGCGCGATGAACGGCTTAAACCCTGCAACGCGTACGGCGGCAGCATGTGCAATCTTGCAAAAGGCCAGAAAACGGGCTGCCTCAGCGCCAATGGGCGAACCTTTGCCCAGGCGACTGGATGCCAATTGACGCTCTCGATGGCCATGGCGGCATCCATTCCCAATACGGTCGTGATCTATCACGGTCCGGTGGGCTGCGGTGCAGGATCGCTCGGGCTGGCCGGACAATCGAAACTCAGCCAGCTGGCCCGCGGCAACAACGACGCGGTCGGGCGGGTGTGGATGTCTACCAACCTGAGTGAATCCGATGTTGTCAACGGCAGCGAAGCGAAGCTCGAAGCGGCGATTCTCGAAGCTGAACGCCGGTTCCGGCCGCATGCCATCTTCATCGGCAACACCTGCGTCCCAGCCATCATCGGCGACGACATCGATAATGTCGCGCAGAAGGTGCAGCCGCTGGTGAATGCGCGGATTATTCCTCTCCATTGCGAGGGTTTTAAAACCAGGTTTGTCGCTACCGCATATGATATCGTCTATCACGGGATCCTCCGTTATTTGCTGAGCGAGGACCCGGAGCGCGAACCGCTTCTCAAGGATGAAGCGGCCAGCATCGCGTACGAGCAGAAGCGCAAGCGAACGGTAAACCTGCTCAATGTCGGATCCATGGGGTACGTCGATGAGGTCGAATTGACGCGGCTGCTCAATGCAATAGGGCTGGAAGTTAATGTGTACCCCTGCTTCACGTCGCCAGAAAAATTCGTTAAGGTCAAGGATGCCGCCCTGTCGGTCAGCATTTGCGCGACGCACGACGATTATTTTGTCGAGCACCTGAAAGAACACTACGGTGTCCCGTACGTGCTCAATACCATCCCGATCGGCACCGATAATGTGCGGCTGTGGCTTCTGGACATAGCCGATTTCTTCGGAATCCGCGAGCAGGCGCTTCGGGTGATCGAATTGGAAGAAACGGAACTGCGCAAGGCCCTTGAACCGCTCCTGCCTCTTTTCAAGGGTAAAAAGGCATTTGTCAGTACCGGTGAAATTCGCGCCGGTGCGCAGGCGTGCATGCTCGAAAACGATCTGGGGATGACCGTGGTGGGGATCCGTGCACACCACTACGACCAGTTCGGCGAGATCGTATTCGACAACTTCAAGGATCGCGATGACGTCACCATCAACGTGGCGGCGAACCAGCCCTTCGAGCAGGTGAATCTTTTCCGGAAGCTGAAACCCGACCTGTTCCTCGGCCATGGCAACAGCAATGTCTGGGCTGCGCGGCAGGGCGTTCCGGTTTTGCCTATTTACGGCCCGAACAACAGCTATCTCGGTTACAAGGGAATATTCGAGGTGGCGAGCCGGCTCGAACGCATTCTCGAAAACCCGGAATATTACCGGACGCTGGGTGATACTGCGGAGTCGCCGTACCAGGAAACGTGGTACGATCAGGATGCCTATGCGTACATCAAGCAGACGCAGCAGGTTGCGTAGAGAGTTTGATACCGGTTATCCTGCAAAGAGTGGGGATAACCGGTAGGTATTTATGGGCGATTCAAGACACTATGACAGGGGGATAGTCAGTCGGCCCGCTGCCTGGAGTGAACCTGAATGATGGTCTGCGGGCCGATATGTTTTTTTACAATACACGATTCGCCCGCCTTAATGACGGCATCGCCGTATTTTTCGGGAAAACCCGGCGGAAGCAGAATCGTAAGGTCAATTTTTTCGGCCATTTTTGTGCTGTCATTGCGGACTATGTTCTGCTCCAGGCGTATCTTGTCGGTGGGAATGTTTCTTTCACGGCAGAAAGCCAGGATCTGATAGCCGACGCAAGTCCCGATCGAGGCCAGAAATAATTCAAAGGGTGATGGCGAAGAGTCATCTCCGCCATCCTTCGTCGGTTGGTCGGTAGTGATCACAAAATCACGAACCTGCGCATTCACCTGTTTCATATCACCGAAACTGATTTCGTAAAGAGCTTCCATTTTTTTCAACTTCCCCGCGTTGATGGTTGAAGCCGGACTATTTCAATCAAGTATATTGGTTTTATTAATTTATATGATGCCATACCATGGTGACAACCGTTGTCCCGTCATGCATTGACGAAGTTGCCATCGAGAGGTGCATTTCATGTTTCAGAAAAATGCTGAACAATGCCCGGGCAATGCGATCCCCTGATACATCGTCCATAAGGATACTCCTCCAATGCTTTCCGATTTTAATCTCATAAAACAACGTGCTCTCGAACGATTTATCCGGTATGTCAAAATCGACACCCAGGCCGACGAGTCGTCGGACACCTACCCGAGCACGCGCAAACAATTTGACCTGGCCAATCTCCTGGTTGAGGAGCTCTTAGAACTGGGAGTACGCAGTGCCCGCGTCGATGAGAATTGCGTGGTCATGGCAACACTCGATGAAACCGTTTGCACACCGCAGCCGGTCATAGGATTTCTCGCCCATCTCGATACCGCCACCGAAGTCTCCGGCGCTCAGGTAAAGCCCCACATCATCGAAAACTATCGCGGCGGCGATATCGTTGTTAACAAGGAAAAGGGTGTGGTGATCAGCGAAGCCGAAAACAAGGAGCTTGCGGAGTGCATCGGTCATACACTCGTGACCGCCGATGGAACCACGCTTCTCGGGTCGGACGATAAGGCAGGCATTGCCGCAATCATGACCGTGATCGAGTATCTTGCCGGGCATCCGGAAATCCCGCATGGAAAGGTTGCCATCGCTTTTACGCCGGATGAGGAGATCGGCAGAGGGGTAGAATTTTTCGACATTCAGGAGTTCGGCGCCGGTTTCGCTTATACCGTCGACGGCGGGTTTACCGGAGAGCTGAATAACGAAACTTTTTCGGCGGATGCGGCGGTTATTGAAATGAGAGGCCGCGACATGCACCCCGGCACGGCAAAGGATCGCATGGTTAATACCCTGCGTGCAATGGCCGAAGTCATCGTCCGCCTCCCGAAAAACATGGCACCCGAAACGACGCAGGGTCATGAGCCCTATATTCATCCGCAAACGCTTGAAGGCAAGGTCTGTTTATCACGGTTGAAACTGCTTCTGCGGGATTTTACCGACAAAGGGTTGGAGTTTCAGCGGAAAAAACTTGAGCGGATAGTCGATGAAGCGGGCAGGCTCTTCCCCGGAGTGCGCTCCACGCTGGCGGTCACCCCGACCTACCGGAACATGCTCCCCGAACTTCGCAAGCATCCGGAGGTAACCTCGCGCCTCGAAGTTGCGGTCAGGAAGGCCGGTATCGTGCCTGATTGGCAGCCCATCCGCGGCGGGACCGACGGCTCGGTCTTGACCGCGTGCGGTCTGCCGACCCCCAATATTTTTACCGGGGGTTGCAATTCGCACAGCCTGACCGAATGGCAATCGATCGATGCGCTGGCAAAAATCGTGGAAGTCATCGTGAATATTGTGCAAGCTGATGAGGCTCTTTCGCGGCAAGCTGTTTGAAGGCGGGACTCCGGCTTCAAAGCATGCTTGCCGTGTACGACGAAAATACCTGCTCTTCGATGTCGATGGACTGATCCATCAAAAGCGAAGGACGACCGGTTTTCGGGTGCCCGACAACGCGGCCGGGCACACCGACAACGGTGCTGTGCGGCGGCACATGGTCCAGAACAACGCTCCCGGCACCGATTTTTGAGCCATCGCCGATCCTGACATTACCAAGAATTTTGGTCCCCGCTCCAATCAGCACGCCATTTCCTACCTTCGGGTGCCGGTCGCCATGCTCCTTCCCGGTTCCGCCGAGAGTAACTCCATGGAGAAGCGACACGTCGTCGCCGATATGCGCCGTTTCGCCGATGACAACACCCGTTGCGTGATCGATGAATATCCCTTTGCCGATTTTTGCAGCGGGATGGATATCGACGGCAAATATCTCGGTGACGCGGTTGTGGATATAGTAGGCAAGTGCGAAGCGCCGCTCGTTCCATAAAGAGTGGGACACGCGGTAAGCTTCGAGTGAATGGAAGCCTTTATAGTGCAGAAAAGGTTCGACAACGCCTCCGGCAGCCGGATCGCGCTCCTCGATGGCATGCAAATCCTTTCGCACCGCCGCACGGATTTCAGCAGATGTTTCAAATACCCGCTCGATCTCACGCTGGAGCGACAAAGCAGTTAGGGGCGTCGATGCCAGCTTGTCCGCCAGAATCGCGGAAAGGGCCTCCTCAAGAGACGCATGTTTGAGGATAAATTCATGGAAATAAGGTGCCAGCAAGGCATCTTCTTCGGATAGCCTGATGGCCCCTTCACGCAGAATCTGCCATAGAGTATGATGCTTTGTACCCATAGTCCCTCTTCGATGCCTCGCAAACTTTAAAATGAAACAAACCATATTTAAAAGTAATCCTATCTAAATAGTAATATATATTAAGTACTACCTTCGCTCTAAATCAGGTCAACAGAAATTAAGTTGATATATTCGGTAGGAATAGTTATATTTAAATTAGGCACTTCGACGATGACCATGAAAAATAGACTTTTTACCGGCAACTTACTCCTGGCTGATCAATCGATCCACGCGATGAAATCATTTTCATTCTGGCTTCTTTCAGTGATTTCGATAATGTTTTTCCAGGCTTCTCTTTATGCCGAGAATATCTCCATCGAAGAGCTCATCAGCACGGCCTCCCATCACTTTGGCGGCTATGTCAGCATAGAGGGCTATGCCGATTGCCCGGAGTGCTTTCAGATAGAGAGCGGCGGATGCTCAGGTGCTCTCTGCTCCGGGAATCTCGTTCTCCAGGAATCGCCCACCGGTGGTCCTTCCGTAGTTCTTGCCGGTACCTATAATGGGAACCATATCGGCAGCGAAAGCGACGGCTGCACGGTCATGGCCACGCCGCTGCACATCGGCTGGAAGTATCGCATCTGGGGCCGTTTTCGTCCGTTCGCATCAACGAGCGAAGCGGTGATATATACGGTCGGCATCGATTCCTTCCGTGTTCTTGAGCGAAATATTGAAACATTCGATCCCGGACGCGGCAGCTTCATTGAAGGGACCGCCGCCGACCGGATCGTTTACACACTAGACGACAGCACCGGCGGCAGTTGGGCGCATTTGAAAAGCATTAAGCCGCGACAGACTCTCGACGATGCCTTCGATACGCTCGACCGGGGAAGATTCAAGGGCCGGATTGTTGACGGAGCCTGGAACGGACCCTGGGTCGCCTGGTACGGAAACGGCAAAATTAAGGCGCAGGGTGCGTATGTTGCCGATGCAAAGGACGGCAAGTGGCGTGAATTTGATTCATCGGGCAATTCTATCTCGGAAGGGCTGTTCGTGAGCGGGCAGGAACAGGGAGTGTGGAAGAGGGCGCTGTCGGCAAATGGACCGGCGGCGGAGTTCGATTACGCAAGGCAGCCGGACAAGGTCGTCATAACGGAATATTTATCCGATTCGTCAATAGATGCCCGCGTAACGGTCGACCGGCGATTTTCCACCGTCGAGCGCTTTGAAACCTTCTACCGGAGCGGAAAACCGAAGCGGCTGGTCACGCACGATCCGGTGAGCGGCAGTGCCCGCATCGAAGAACGGCTTGAAAACGGCCGTGAGATCTGCAAACAGATTTATAACGATGGAGCCTTTACCGACTCCCTGTGGTTTGCGTCGGGAAAACTGTGGAAGGCAAAGAAAAAGGATATCTCCGAGGCACCGACCGATTTTCGTGAGTGGCACGAAAATGGGGCGCTTGCATGGAGCGGCGGGTTCAGGGGTTTTGCTCCCCAGGGCGTATGGACCCATGCAGATGCGCAGGGAAGGCGCGATGAAGCGATAGCCTTCGTCGAAGGAGCTCCTGCGGACTCATTCCTGCCGGTTGCAGCCGATTCCGGGAAATGGACTGCATTTACCAATGCCAATGCGGTCAACGTCCTTGCCAGTGTGCCGGGAGGAGTCTGGGTCGGGACCGATGGGGGAGCGTGCCTGCTATCCCGGGGCGGAACACTTCTCAAAAAAATAACCACGGCGGATGGCTTGCCGGGTAATAAGGTGACGGCGCTTGCCCCGGACAGCAAGGGAAACGTCTGGTTCGGCACGGAACATGGCGCCCGGTTGACGGAAGTCGGCGGCAGCGCCTGCTGCATCACCTTTGTCGGCGCACCGCTGGCCAGGCTTGCCACCCAGAACGGCTATCTGGGCAATGTCGCTGGAACGAAATCCGGCGATACGGCAGGTAAAAATCATGGCAGCGCGGCGGAATACCTGCTCGGTGCGCGTTCGCCGGAGGGTACTTGGCGTTATGACGGGGTCATTGACAACGACCAATACGCACCGGCAGTTTCCGGCATCGCGATTTCGGCGGACGGCGCCGTGTGGCAATCGAGTTTAAACGGGGTTCGCTGCAATAATTCCCTGTTGGGAAAAGCGATGCAGGATCGATTAAGTACCCTCATCGGACGGATAGACCTGGGAAGCGATTCTTCCCTGTGGGTCCTTGGTTCGGATTCCGTCTATCGGATAAGAGGCGATTCGATCGCCGGGTACCGGCCGGGCGGCGGTGCTCCCGCAGGGGAACCCATAGCCATGGCGAGAGGTGCCGATGGAAACCTTTACCTGCTTGCCGATAAGGGGATTTTCATTTTTCGGGCGGATAAATTTCATAAGATAATTGCTTTGGATTCAAAGAGTGCGCCGGAGCATACGTCCTTTTATCGCGACCATGACGGTTCTTTCCTGGTAGCAACCGTCCGCGGCATCGAGCGGATCTCGAAAAACGGACAACATATCGTTGCCGGTCGCGGGCAACTTGGGGGAACGGACATCACCTCCTTTATAGAAGATTCTTCGACGCTCTGGATCGGCACGAAAAGCGGCCTGTATCGCGCAACACCTGCAGGCGTTCACCGCTCCGACTTGCCGGAGGGTCCCAGCGGCAACCATGCGGAGATGGTTCATACCGATCCGGGCCACGGTGTGTGGATTTTCGTAAAGGGAACCGGCATTTACCATTATGACAAAGGCGCCTGGAGCTTGTTCGACATGCAAAGCAAGTGCCCGAACCGTGAGGTGCAGGATATGGCGCCCGATCGTCGCGGCGGCCTCTGGGTCGGTACGGATAACGGCCTCGTGCATCTCTCTGCTTCCTTAACAATCGATTCAACCAACGATGCTCCGGAGCAGGGCGGATCGATCTCCGCGACGACCGTCGATCGGGGCGGAGTACTATGGTATGTTAATAACGGCAGCACTATCGTTTCTTTTGACGGAACGAAGAGCCGGACGCGCTTTGAACAGCAGCCTCTCATCGACGGCATAATCCGCGCCTTTGCGATAGATACCGCAGGCGCGCTCTGGGTCTCCAACAACCGCGGCATAGTGATCGTGAAAAACGGCACTGTTGTCGCGACATTTACATCGGCAAACGGCTTGCCGCTGCTGCCGATAACCCGTCTCTTTATCGGCAGCGAGGGAAAGGTCTATGCCGTTTCATTGCAGACGGTCTACCGATTCGACGGCGGACAGTGGCGGTCAATATATACCGAAGACAATATCAACGGCTCAATCGTGAGCGGAATTGCACAGGATAAGCAGGGCGGTTTGTGGGTCGGCACGAAAAACGGACTCTTCCGATTCGCTTCGGAAAACATCGCCCGCTTTACGCAGCAAAGCGGGCTTATTGGCAACGGTATAAATGATGTCGCCGTCGATTCCAACGGCGCAGTCTGGGTGGCGACCGGGCAGGGGATAAGCAGGTTTGCAGAACATGGCGCAGCGACAATAGGGACCTTTAAAAATTCTGTTCATGGTTCGACTGGCTCACCACGAACGGCCTTTTTCCAGAAATTTGACTGATATCCGTTCGTCCTGAGCTTGTCGATGGACGAAATTGGTGGTTTCTTAAGGGTCCCAATAGAAATATCCGGGAAATAATTGCGTGGCAGAGAGAGTAAGACAACCGGTTGCATTGGCCCTGGGCCTTATCGTAGTCTCGGTCGGCATCATTACGCCTACCCAGGCACAGGGCGGCGCTCACTATGTACGCAGCGAACACGTTTACGCAATTCCATCCGTGTCGCTTGAGGACCAGAACGGTGCCGCGGTGTCGATGCCCTCGCTACTCGGGGACGATAAATTCGTGCTGCTGGATTTCTTTTACACCCGCTGCAAAACCGTTTGCCCGATTGTCACGTCGGTTTTTGCAAATTTCCAGTACCGGCTGAAGCCCGATACGAACCGCGTGCGACTCGTGTCGATCACCATAGATCCGGAACATGATTCGGCAGAAGCGTTGCGTCTCTTTAAAAAGCGATATCGGGCGGAGCCCGGCTGGACTTTCCTCACCGGGAGCGAAGATAAAATACAGAAGGCCATGAATACGTTCAGTTCCCATACAAAGAACAAATTGGGTTTCTACCCGCTGGTATTTCTATACCTGCCGCAAAGACACCAATGGATCCAGTTCGAGGGGTATATAGCGGTCGGCGATTTGATTGAGGAGTACATCAAGGCGGATGATCGGGAACAGCGACGAATAGCAGGAATTGCACACCCTTAAACTTCAAGGAGGCAGTTGATGAAAACAGCCCTGTTGTTAATCTGCACCCTATTTATGACGATCGCACTGAGTGCCGTCGAAAATCCTCAGAACTGCGTCAACTGCGGGATGAATCGGGAGACCTACGCCTACAGCCGGGTCCTGATCGTTTTCGACGACACCCTGAAGGCTGGAACGTGCAGCATTGCCTGCGCACATAAAGTCGCGGCGGATAATGCCTCAAAGAAAATCACCAGCCTTAAAGTCGCCGATTTCACGAGTCTGAAGCTGATCGATGCCCAAACGGCCGTCTGGGTCGTCGGCGGCAAAAAACCGGGAGTGATGAGTTCCACTCCGACATGGGCCTTTTCCGACAAGGGCGGGGCGAAGAAATTCATAGCGGCATTTGGCGGGAAATTAGCGACGTTTCAGGACGTCTGGAAAGGAAAAATCGCCGAATGCCTGTGCGGAAAATGCACCTGCGGAAAGTGCCTGTGTGGAAAAGACAGCACGGGTAAATGTGTGTGCGGGAAAAAATGCACCTGCGGTGGCAAATGCGTGTGCGGCAGCGATACGGCTCATGCGCACGGCGCCAGGCCTGACGGATGCATGATGCAGATGTGTCCGATGATAAAGGCGGGTGGCCAGACCGTACCTAGCACGGCAAAGACTCCGGGTGAACAGGACAAGTGCCCGGTGTGCGGCATGTTCGTTGCCAAATATCCCGGATTTCTGGCGCAAATACAGTTCAAACATGGTACGACCGCCTTTTTCGACGGGCCAAAGGATTTTTTCAGGTATTACGGCTCCGTTGACCATTACAATCCCGGCAAAAAATCCGCGGATATCGGAAAGGTTTTTGTCACCGACTATTATACGCAGGAGGCTATCGACGGGCTTGCCGCCTGGTACGTTATCGGCAGCGACATCAACGGTCCCATGGGACGGGAACTTATTCCCTTTGCAACCGAAGCGGCAGCAGGCGAGTTTAAGAAAGATCATAACGGGTCGGCTGTGCTGCGATTCAAGGATGTAACGGCGGAAACTCTTAAAGGCCTGGAATAAGGGAATAGTATTCATGAGGCGGTCGACATTCATGATAGGAACAGGTGTGGTCCTTGCGGCAATCGCCCTTTTGCTCCTTGTCAATGCTGGGGTCGGCGCAGAAAGGGCAACGATTGCCGATGCGCGCACCGGGAGCCTCGTTGCCACGCTCGGGCTCACGGACCTCGCATTATTTACAGAGGCAAGCTATACCCGCCATCCCTCCCTGACCGACCTGAATACGCCGTTTCAGGATTCACCGCTCTCCTTCGAGCATTTCCCGACCGGCTCGCTTATGCAACCACCCGCATCCCTGGTACACCCCCATGTCGCGAAGTATTGAACGGCAGCTTCACCTGATCGATTTTACCGTGGGGTCGATTTTGCGGCGCAAAGGCAAAAACGGGGCGCTTCTGCTGGTCTATACGCTCGTGATTTTTGTTCTTGCGTCAGTGCTTTTTTTCACCCGGTCCCTGCGTACCGAGGTGGCCGCGGTCCTTAAAAATTCCCCGGATATCATCGTTCAGCGCACGTTGACCGGTCGCTATCAGTTTATTCCTGTGCGTTATGCCGACAGCCTGCGAAGCATCCGCGGCATTGCTTCGATAGCGCCGCGATTATGGGGTTATTACTACGATGGCGGATTCGGCGCGAACTATACGCTGATGGTACCGACCATCGATACGGTACAATCCGGCACCATCGATATCGGGAGCGGTATTGCCAAGCTCCGCAAAATCGGTATCGGCGATATCGTCCCGCTCATCGGGTATGACGGCAATCCGCAAACATTTACTGTTGCGCATATCCTTGCCGACGAATCCGCGCTGGTATCTGCCGACCTGATCCTCATGTCCGAAGCCGATTATCGCGTTTTCTCGCGCATTCCCGAAGGGTATGCCACCGATCTGATCCTGACCGCACGGAATCCTCGCGAATTCCCGACCATTGCCGAAAAAATCACCCGACTCCTGCCCGACACCCGGCCGATCGTTAAAAACGAAATATTGCGCACGTACGATGCGGTGTTCAGTTGGCGGGCTGGAATTATCATGCTGCTGTTTACGGTGGTTATCCTGGCTTTTTTCATTTTCTCATTCGATAAGGCAACCGGTCTTTCGGCAGAGGAGCGTAAGGAGATCGGTATTCTCAAGGCAATCGGCTGGGAGACCGGCGACGTACTGGCCATGAAATTCTGGGAAGGCATCGCCATTTCTCTCGTTGCGTTTTTCCTGGGCGCCATTATCGCTTATGCCCATGTCTTCTTTGGCGGCGGGTTTTTGTTCGCGCCGATATTAAAGGGGTGGTCTACCCTGTATCCCTCTTTCACGCTGGCAGCCCATGTCAACGCCGGGGACCTTTTTGCGCTTTTCTTCCTGTCGGTCGTTCCCTATACCATCGCGACCATAGCACCCGCATGGCGAGTCGCGGTCATCGATCCCGATGCAGTGATGCGGTGAGGAACACTATGATCGATATCAGAAACGTCAGCAAAGTTTTCAATACCGGGCGACCCAATGAATTCACCGCTATTGCCGGTATTTCGCTGCATCTTTCGTTGCAGGAAACGACTGTGCTGAAAGGTCCCAGCGGATCGGGCAAGACCACGCTTCTCAGCCTCATCGGCTGCATGACCCGCCCCACTTCCGGCCGGATCTTCATTGATAACCGGGAGATTACGAGCCTTCCCGAACGGTTCCTCACCGGAATCCGTCGTACGACATTCGGCTTCATTTTCCAGCGATTCAACCTGCTGCGGGGGTTTACCGCACTCGAAAACGTGATGGCTCCAGCTCTCCCGGAGGGTGAAAAATATGCGCCGTTGAAAAAACGGGCGATCGATATTCTGGGGATGCTGGATCTCGATCACCGCTACGACGCCAAAGCCGAGTGGCTTTCCGGAGGCGAGGCGCAGCGGGTAGCCATTGCGAGGGCGCTTATCAACAACCCCTCGATCATCATTGCCGACGAACCGACGGCGCATCTTGACGGAAAACTATCGGGGGAATTCCTTTCCATAATGGAAATTCTCAAGGGTGAGGGTAAAACGATCATCATCGCCAGCCATGATCCCCTGGTGTACGAATCGACGCTTGCCGACCGGATCGTAGAAATCCGCCATGGCGAAATCGGCGGGGATGGGGCGCTTCCATGATCCTGCATCCCGCTATTCTCGCGCTTCTCGTCTCGTCGCTCCTCATCGGCACCATGGTGCTGTATGCTGCATGGTACGGGGTTCGCATCGTTGCGCAATGGGATGGGACAAGCGGAAGCGAACGGCAAATTCTCCTGGAACGGCGTACCTACTTTGTTGCAACGATCGTAAATTACTTTCTGGCAATTCAGATAGCCTCGCTCTTCTGGCTGGTATACACTGCCGATACACTGCATACGCTCTTTGCCGGGACCATGTGCGCCGTGGGAACCTTTGAGGTGAACCGGTTCGGTTTCCCGACCGTGCTTATCAAGCTTGCCACCAGCATTCTGGCGGGAATATGGATCATCCTCAATCACGCCGACAACAAGGGATTCGATTATCCGCTCATCAGGGTTAAATACTGGTTCCTGATCATCCTTGCACCCTGCATTATTGTGGAAAATGTCGTCCAGTGGTTTTTTTTCATCGGGTTGCATCCGGATATCATCACCTCCTGCTGCGGGAGCCTTTTCAGTCCGGGCGGACGGAATGTGGCTGCGGAAATGGCCGGTGCGCCGATCATTCCCGTTTTGCAGGGCTTCTTTTCCGCACTGGCTATCACGCTCGGGTGCGGCACATTCTTTATTCTGCGCCGCAGAGGTGCGATTGTTTTCTCTCTTGCCAGCGTCATAACCGGAGCAGTCTCCATCGAAGCGGTTATTTCCTCGCTCTCGGTATATATTTACGAACTTCCATCGCATCACTGCCCGTTCTGCATCCTGCAACCGGAATACCATTATATTGGCTATCCTCTGTATGGTGCAATTCTAACTGGGGTTATCTGCGGGGCGGGCGTGGGAGTACTCTCGTTATTCGGGAAAATTCAGAGCCTGGCGAAGGATCTGCCGCCTTTCCAGCGGCGTCTTGCCATCGCTGCGGTGGTGGCGTATGCCGTTCTGACGTTGACGGCCATAGCGGCGATTACCAGGTCGCATTATCATGTATAGTATAGTGAGGTTTCAGCCGGATCAACCAGGGGATAACCGATGACCATAATCGCTCCGAAAGATTACCATGCCGTAATTCATTGTTGTTACGACTTGTCGGGGCTCCTTGCTGCCGTCCTTTTCGCTCGGCCTCGCGACAAAAACGAATTATTAGAGGTGCCCATTAGATATTGGATTAAATGAATCGATAAAAATGGAGATAAGAATGAAATATCACAATTTTCTTTTGTCGATTATTCTAGCAGTTATCGGGATCAATTGCACCTCTACGATTCCCGCTAACTGCTCCCTTGAAAAATTTGTTCCGGTTTTTCATGCCCACCCGAACAAAAGCATCTCCTTGAGAATCATTGACAGCTGGTCCGGCAAAGAGAACGTGCCTTCCGGTAACGATGATGCATCCTCAAGGCAGTCGGTATATGCAAAAATAATTAGAAGAGCTGCTGTAAATTGGCAGACGCAGCTATATAGCGAGGTAAGGAAAAAACTTTTAGAAATGGGTTATGTGGTTTCCGACAGCTCAAAAGAAATCCTTACTATCGAATTAAAAGACTTCCGCGCTGAAATTCAGCATCATTTTATTACGCAGGTTGGTGGAGGGATTGCAATACTCAGTGCTTCCTTCGGGCAAGTGGACGGCAACTCAACCTTTGAGCAAACCTACCGGGGGCATGGAAGCCGATCGTATAGATCGACAACGACCACCTGGCAGGTGGTCGTTCAGGCTTTCAATGATGCACTGGAAAATGGCATTATTACTATTCTTTCCGATAAAAAGCTTAATGTCATTATTTCTCAAAATGCCTCATGAGTCAAAGGTTGAAAACGATGGTAAGGAAGCAATCGGGCTGCTCGCAGGAAATGGAAAGAAGCGAAACGCAGGAGAAGCGGGTTGGCCTGAACAATGGAAAAATATCATGATGTTCCGGACATCACAAATTTCTGGAACATATTCACCTGCATAAAAAAAGGGAAGCTCCATGGAACTATTCGAAGCGATCAAAGAGCGCTACAGTTATCGCGGTGCGTTCAAAGATATCGCAATCCCGGTCGATCATCTCGAACAGATCGTGCAGGCGGGGCTCGATGCGCCGTCTGCCGGCAATCGCCAGACGACCCAATTCGTCATAATCACCGATCCGGGCATTATTTCCGATGTCAAATCAGCCTTCGGCGATCACCCGTATATCGCTACTGCACCCGCCTTTATTGCTGCAATCGTCGATTCGAAACCGAAACCATACCGGGAGGGGGGTTTCATTTTCATTCTTGAGGACTGTGCCGCAGCCATCGAAAATATCCTGCTTTCGATAACTGCCCTGGGCTATGCATCGGTATGGCTCGATGGTGTATTGCGGATGGATGGACGCACGGCAAAAATCGGCGAAGCAATCGGGCTGCCTCCATCGAAGAAGGTTCAGATTCTGCTTCCGGTCGGCGTTCCGCAGGAAACGCTTCCACGGCGGGAAAAACTTCCGTTCAAAGAGCGCGCATGGTTCAACCGGTACGGGCAATAGAATGGAATGAACCTCCGATCATATACCACAATATGATCGGACTGGAAAATGTCAAAGTCTTCCCGGCCGACTTAAATCGAATAGTCGAATCCGTCAATGGTATTCTTTCTCTTCGCAATGAGATCATGCAGGGTTCTTGTATCGAATACCAGGGAAATTGCGTTTCGCGCCTCTTCATAGAGCGATTTAAAAACGCCGGAATCGATTCTTTTATCCGGCTCATCGAAAACCGGAAGCGTAAAATTCAATACCGCCTCCGGTCCTTCCATAATTCTGAATATTTCGCCGACCGTTATTTGATCGGGAGGCTTTGCTATCACATAGCCGCCGGATTGGCCGCGGTGAGAATACACGTATCCCGCCTTGCGGAGCTTGGCAATAATGAGCTCAAGAAATCTTACCGGAATGTCCTGGGCATTGGCTATTTCAGAGAGAACTATAACCTGATCGGAGGGATAATGAAGCGCCAGTTCATACATGGCCCGCAAAGCATATTGGCATTTTTGAGAAATGGTGACCAGGGAAGCCATGCTATAAAATAATTCATCACCTATTTCAGAAATAGTGGCTCGCCATGAAGCCTTCCGGATCACTGTATATTCGCCGCATACCTTTGAGCATATTAAGGCATTGATTTAAAAGCGATTAAATTATTATGCCGGGGAGATACCCTGAGCATAAATGTAATTCCTATCGTTTGAATGTAATTTATCCTTGCATATCCTATCGGATTAGTGTATATTCATTGAGAGAGGGGGTTGATCCTTTTAGAGAGGGAAAGATATTCCCGATATATTTGGGGATTTGAAGCCGGATTCTCAGTTTAAATCCCTACCTGACAGGTATAGATTAGGGGATGGAGCACTTGTAATGGAAATGCATTGGGATGCCGACCGGACTACTGGAGGCATTCTCAATTTGCTGAATGACGTAAGGGATTGATTGGCACCAGAGTCTATTTTAGAAATTTGCATAGGTTTACCCTGAAATCGATCAAAGGCATCAATTCTAAATGCATGTATCAAAAATCCGGCAGAGAGCCGGAGAAGGCGGGAGAAAATGAAACATAGCGTTTTTTACCTGATAGCGTTGCCGTTTATTTGGACAGCCCTCGCTCCCGACATTGCTCATGCCTGCGCATGCGGCTGCGGTGTTTTTGATGTGGGAACAAGCGGTATGCTGCCGTCGGGAGCGGGCGGGATGGTGTTCCTTGACTATGGCTTTCAGGATCAGGACCATAACAGGAGCGGATCGTCGCCGGCCCCTGCCGACAGCAATAGCGACAAGGACATCAGGACCAATTTCGTCACGCTCGGCCTGCAATATATGTTCAGCCGCAGCTGGGGAATCCAGGCTACCGTGCCGTATTGGTACCGGCATTTTGAAACGCAGATGGGTATGAGCGACGCCGTTTCGGTTCACTATAGCGGTCTCGGAGACATCAGGATCCGGGGAGTGTACACCGGTTTTTCCAAGGACCTTTCCACCGGAGTAACCTTTGGCGTGAAATTGCCGACCGGCAGTTTCACCCAGGATTCGAACGTCGTTGACCGGGACACCCAGATCGGCAGCGGCAGCACGGATATTCTGCTCGGCGGATTTTACCGCCATGCCCTGACAGCCGACCATAGCTGGAGCTGGTTTGTGCAGGCACAGCTGGACCAGCCGATTTTATCCCAGGACGGCTACGATCCCGGCGATGAATTCGACGAAAGTGCGGGAATCCATTACAACCGGCTTTCCCTGGGGTCACTCCAGATTAAACCTTTGGCCCAGATTATAGCCTCGCAGCGCTCGGAGGACTCCGGCCCCAACGCCTCCGGCATGATGGGTTCGGGGTACAAGCGTGTTTTGCTCTCACCGGGGGTCGAGTTCCATTTCCACTCGGTTAAGCTCTACACGGATGTCGAATTGCCGGTATATCAATACATGAACGGCAACCAGCTTGCAGCCCCGGTATTGGTAAAGGTTCTGTTAAGCTCAAGCTTTTAGAAGCGGACCGATGCGAAACATTACCATATGAGAACGGTGTACCTCTGGAAATGCCGTTCATAGTTCGTCAGGCTCTCCACGACCGGCGCAGGGGACTCTACCGATAGCCCTCCCAGGCGACAATCTCCGCGAGGCTCTTACGCGGCTTTGCCTCCGGACTTTCAGCCGGGTAGCCGAGCGGAGTCATGGCGACCACGCGAACATGCTGCGGTATGCCGAGAATAGCTTTGACCTCTGCTTCATTGAAGGCGCCGAGCCAGCAGGTCCCGAGTCCCAGCTCGTGAGCCTGAAGAACCAGGAAGGCAAAGGCTATCGACGTATCCACGGTGCCGGCGAGCTGTCCGCACGACATGACATATTCCGCCTCGGTGGCACAGGCGATGACGATAACGGGGGCATCGGCGACCCATTGCCGGTCACCCGAGGCTGCGCCCAATTTACGCCTGGTTGCCGCATCTTTTGCCACAATGAATTTCCACTCCTGCCGGTTGCGCGCCGAGGGCGAGAGCCGTGCGGCTTCGAGAACCAACTCCAGCTTTTCATCTTCGATCGGGGCATTGGTATAGGCCCGGATGCTTCGGCGCGAGGTGATAACGGCGTGTACGCTCATATTTTTCCCTCCGGGTTATTGGAAGTGAACCGCGAAATAATTGACTATCATGTCAATAGCCAATAAAATCAATCAAATTAATGTATATTGTGCCGGACCATTAAATCAATCCTTCGAATTTGACCTATTTTTAAAAAATATATTAAAAATCTTGACTTACTTGGTTGGAATAGTTATTTTATTAATGTTGATTTGGATGGCTGGTTTAATTTGGGCGACAAATGTTCATATTATAATTAATATCAATATGTTATAAAATAATTGCCCGGAGCTGTAAAAAAATATTGATTTATTTGGTAGGAATAGTTATATTAAGAAGCAGGCTACAAAAGCAACATGGGTCCGGCAACTAAAACGGAAGGGGGCTAACAGACATTCTCGAAAAAGCAGTGCAGCAAATTTCACTGTAAGAGGACAACCCTCAGCAAAAAACCTCATAAAAATTTCCTGCGATGTTGACCAGACTACTGGAAGCACTCTCAGACCTACATCATGAAAGGTGGTGTAACAATGAGAATCAAAGCCTTACCTTTGATTCTGCTTTCCGGCGTTATTCTGGGGCAATATGTCCGGGCTGCAGAACCGCAGAAGTTGGCGGAAACACAGCCGGGAGCGGAAGTGATAACTCAGAAGAAAATCGATTCTACCATACCGCCGGTGGCGCCCGTAAGCGCGGCGACGGATACCGGCGTCAACAAAGCAGATGCGGTCGCTCACCAATCGGATATCGTCGGACTCCAGGCGCTCCTTGAGGATGAACTCAAGCGGACGGCTACCACCGCCTATACTGTGAATTTATCCGGGTACGGTGCAGTAGGAGCCGCTTATACGCAGCCGCATACCTGGTCCGCGGATAATATTACTAACAACGCTCCCCCCTCGTACGACGATCAATTCAGCTTCATCACGCCCTATGCAGGCTTGAATTTTACCGGTAACCTGCGTGAAGATCCCAAGGATGAGTACGATCTCAAGTATACCTTGATGACCTATTTCACCGGCACCACGGTCTACCTGCTGGATGCGAACCTCGAATGGGATCTTCTTACCACCAAGAACACCTTCGAGCGGTTTTTCACCCTCAACACCGTGGTCGGACAGCAGCAGTACCTCTTCGGGGCCGATAACCAGGCGACCGAAGATCAGCGTCCTACCATTTTGGTCGCTCAATACCTCTATCGGTACGGCATGGAAGGCCTTGCGCTGGGGCGCGATATCGGTCTCAAGCTCAACACGGGTTTTTTCAACTCCGTCGATAACTTCACCGGCGTCAACGTCGCGAAAGTCGCGCTTTCCCTGGCAGCATATAATGGCCAGGGCGCCAATACGCTTGATGCTGCAGGCAGCCAGAAAAAGGACCTGTCGGCCAAAATCATCTTCACCCCCTGGGGCGATCATTATTTCAGCGATCTCGGGCAGCTCTCGTTCGGAGCAAGTGCGTGGTGGCGTGGCTTCGATATCCGGAACAGCGATCCTGGGGATTCGGTAAATCTCTACGGCGCGCAGATTCAGTGGTTGAAAAAGCCGTTCCTGCTGACGGGTGAATGGGTTGATGAAAACAATGTCAGGCACACTACAACTACAGGACCACAGGTTAACTCGCAGAGCTGGGTCGGGACCTTTTTCTATACGCCGACCGCGCTCCCGGATTGGCAGCCGCTTGTCAGGTTCGACTACTTCAATCCGAATACCGCGAATAATACTCCGGCAATCGAATCAGATAAAACGACCACGGTGACTGCGGGATTTAACTGGTTTTTCTACCAGACCGAGCCGCTTTCTCGCCGCCCTTACCCTATTGCCGAAACCAATCGGGTGATCAAGTTTCAGTTGAACTACATCTGGCGGTTTGAATCCAATACATCGGGACAGGCATTTAATCAGCTGGGGAAAAACCAGTTACTGGCCGAGCTTTTCTTTAACTTTTAATCTCTTCAACAGAAGGAGAAAGCAGTATGAAAAAGCAGTGCGCGTACTTTTTGTTGCTGGCGGCCCTATGGTCCGGTTCCGCATTTGCCGATAAGGTCGTTTTCCTGCCGCTCGATAATACCATAGCGGTGGCAGCGCATAAGGGCTGGGCGGATGAAGCGTTTGCACCATTCGGGTACAAGGTCAAAACGGTCGACCTGTCTACCGTCAAGATCTCGGGCGCTACGGCGGCCATGCTCGACCGGGGAGACCTGAATTTCAGTTCGGCCATGGCCTATATGGCCACCGACTATAAGCTCAATGGCTTTGACACGAAGGTGATCTGGGCTGCGCAGCCCACCATCCGGAAGTCGGTGCTGGTATTCGGACTCAAGGACAGCCCGTATAAATCCATCGCCGACCTGAAGGGACAGACCATCGGTTCCATCCGCTATTGCTGCGGGTATGCGGCAGCGCTTGAAATTTTCAATCACGCCGGCTACAACATCGATACCGACCTGAAGAAAGGCGCCGTACGGGTCTGGGTTGCGCCGAGCAGTACCGCGATCCAGCAGGCGCTTCTGGCAGGCAAGATTCAGGGTGCCTCGGACCACTTACAAGTCACAGCGAATACCGAAGCCTATCTGCAGGGGTTGTACCGGGTCATTGATACCCTGCCGGAAAACTCCGTTTATCAGCGCTACGGCGGGCGTGCGTATTATTTCGGTACGGTCAAATGGATCGACGCGCATCCCGAACTTGCGCAGGCATTTGCCAGGCTTGTGGATAAAACGAGGAGCTGGGTAATGAATCCCGCCAATCGCGAGGAGGCTGCACAGATCCTGGCAAAAGACCTTCGTATCCCCATCGGTGTCGCGCGTTTCCAGAATGCCAATCAGGAGTGGTCATCGCTGGCGCTAAGCGAACGTTCATGGGATAAGACCGTCGAGTCCCTCAAGCAGTGCGAGAAAGAGTACCGGAATCTCGGCGAGCCGCTGTATCTCAAGAAATCGCTAAACGATAAGGATCTCGAAGCCTTCGTTGACAAAAGGTTCTTTGAGGGCGGTCAATACTCTGCATTCGGCAATTGAGTCGTGATGGTACCGGCAGGCTTCGAAGCGCGATGCCCCCGGTTGTCGCGCTTCGGCAAATCCGGTGAATATCAAGGTACCGCATGAAACTATTAACGATGAGGTCAGATACGTATGCCCGCAGCAAGTGAAATAATTCAAAGCGGTGCCGCGTCGGGTTCCCGCGCGTTCCAGGTTACGGAACATGTGGTATCCTATCCGGTTCGGAAGACGCGGAGAAAAATCCCCAAGATCGTGCTTCAGCTCGTGGTGCCGGTCATTCTTTTTGCGTTCTGGATTCTCGTCACCGAAAAAGAGTGGATCAAGCCGTATTTCATTCCACGACTTGAAAAAATCGCCGTTCGCTTTGTGGAAATGATCCGCTTTGAAAGCCTGCTCGATGATTTCTGGGTCTCTTTTCATGTGATGCTGATCGGGTATGTCCTGGGAGTGACGCTCGGCCTGATACAGGGGTTCATGCTGGGGATCTCGCGGCTTAACGATACCCTGTTTTCGCCGACGCTCAATGCGATACGGCAAGTGCCTCTTCTTGCATGGTTTCCTCTCTTTGTTCTTTTTTTCGGCATCAACACGCCTATGAAAGTCGTCTTCATAACGGTTGGCGTGTTTGTCCATGTTTACCTGAACGTCTACCAGGGGATCCGGGCGGTAAACAAGGAGTACATCGAGGTCGCCAGCGTTTTCGAATACACGCGCTGGCAGACGGTGAGAAGGGTGATTTTTCCGGCCGCCTTTCCGGCAATTTATACCGGACTCCGGCTTGCCGCCTCATTTTCATGGGGGTATGTCGTTTTTGCCGAAATGATGAACGGTCGCCATGGCATGGGATGGATCCTGAATGATGCGCAGGAACTTCTTGATGCGCCGCGCCTGTATGTGGCCATCGTGATTATCGGTTTTTTCGGGTTCTTCCTCGATTATCTCCTGGGACTCCTGGAAAAACGGGTAATGCACTGGAAGCGCCAGCCCATTTGACATAGGGAAAAGCAAGAACATTCAATCAGCGGTTTTGGAGCGTGAATGAAAGCGGATACGGAATCTTTTCTGGTACTGAAAAACCTCTCGATGGTTTTCAATAAAGGCACAACGCAGGAAGTCGTTGCGCTCCAGGATGTCAATATGGACATTGCCCGCGGCGAATTCATATCGATTATTGGTACCAGCGGATGCGGCAAAACGACCCTGCTGCGCATCATCGCGGGGCTCGAAACCGAATATGACGGGCATGCACTGCTTAACGGCAAGCCAATAATAAAGCCGGGGCTCGACCGGGGCGTCATTTTCCAGGACCACCGGCTACTGCCCTGGCTGACCATAGAAAAAAATGTCGGTTTCGGCCTGCGCAATGGGAGTAAGGCCTACCGCGCGGAAAGAATTAAAACGCACATAAACCTGGTGGGGCTTACGGGATTTGAAAAATCCTTTCCTCACCAGCTATCCGGAGGCATGGCGCAGCGGGCGGCAATTGCCCGCGGGCTGGTGAACGAACCGGATGTCCTTCTCCTTGACGAACCTCTCGGAGCTCTCGATGCGCTTACCCGCATGCACATGCAGAAGGAGCTCGAACGCATCTGGAAGCAGGAAGAGCAGGCGGACAAGACCGACAACGCCCTCACCATGATCATGATAACCCATGATGTCGAGGAGGCGGTGTACCTGAGCGACCGGATCGTCATCATGTCGGCGCGGCCCGGGAAGCTCAAACGGATCATACCGGTTCCGCTCGCCCGTCCGCGCGACCGCGATAGTTTCGATTTTATTAAAATCAAAGACGAGCTGCTTGAAGAATTTCATCTTCAGGCTGAAAAATACTTTTCCTATACCATTTAACAAACTTTAACTCTCAAGGAGTCGTCGTATGGCAAAAATCGCCGGAAACCTCACCGATCTCATCGGCAACACGCCGCTTCTGGAATTGCGCAACTACGGCGCGAAGGAAAACGCCGGCGCAAAGATCATCGCGAAGCTCGAATCTTTCAACCCGGCAAGTTCGGTGAAAGACCGGATCGGGTGGGCAATGATCCAGGATGCCGAAAACAAAGGATTGATCAAGAAGGGTTCGGTTATCATCGAGCCGACCTCCGGCAATACCGGCATTGCGCTGGCTTTTGTCGCTGCGGCGAGGGGCTACCGGCTTATCCTGACCATGCCCGACACCATGAGCGTCGAGCGCCGCAATCTCCTGAGCGCCCTCGGCGCCGAACTGGTCCTGACACCGGGCTCCGATCGCATGCAGGGAGCCATTCGCAAGGCGGAGGAGCTCTCCGCGCAGATACCGGGATCGTTTATCCCGCAGCAGTTTAACAATCCGGCAAATCCGGAAATTCATCGAAAAACGACTGCCGAAGAGATATGGCGCGACACCGACGGTGAAGTTGCCGCGTTTGTCGCCGGAGTCGGTACCGGGGGCACGATAAGCGGCGTCGGGGAGGTGTTGAAGGAGCGAAACCCTGATGTCAAGATTATCGGGGTCGAACCGTTCCAGTCTTCGGTTCTCTCGGGCGGAGCGCCCGGCCCTCATAAGATCCAGGGCATCGGCGCCGGATTCGTGCCGAACAACTTTAACCGGGCGGTAGTTGACGAAATTTATAAAGTGCATGACGAGGAAGCGATTCAGACGGCCCGCGACCTGGCTTTGCTCGAAGGTCTTCTCATCGGGATCTCCTCGGGAGCGGCGGCATTTGCGGCGACGCAGATTGCCAAGCGCGAAAAGCATGCGGGAAAAAATATCGTTGTGCTGCTTCCCGATACCGGGGAGCGTTACCTGTCGACGGTTCTGTATGCGAAGGCGTAGTCCGGGAAATCAGGTTTTGATGGCGGTGATATCGTGAGCGCCCCGACTCCGGCCCGTCAGGCGACAACGGTTCGGGTCGCGGTGGCAACCTCCACCGGCGAACGGGTGGACGGGCATTTCGCAACAGCGGCATTCTTTGATGTTTACGATATCGACGGTAATGAAATCGTGCGGGTCGGCAGAAGGGAGAATCTGTCGGGGAGGTGCGGCTGTCATGATGAACACGGCGGGTCGGCATTCGAACAGATTATCGGGATCATCTACGATTGCCGGTTTATCGTGGCGTTGCGCATCGGTAATGGCGCCGTCTCCTACCTGGTCGACCGCGGCATCCGGGCGGCGCAGATCGACGATACGGTAGAAGGTGCGCTGCAATCGCTTATCAAGTCTGGAAAACTACGAACACTTCTAAGAAGACAGGAACGAAAGTAGAAATATGGGAACCAGGAAATTGAAGCAGATCGCCATCTACGGGAAAGGCGGCATCGGGAAATCCACAACCACGTCCAATATCAGCGCGGCACTTGCGGCATCGGGGTACAAGGTCATGCAGTTCGGCTGCGACCCCAAGAGTGACTCGACCAATACGCTGCGGGGCGGTAAGTACATCCCCACGGTGCTTGATACGCTCCGGGAGAAAAATGTTGTCAAGCCTCACGAGGTCATTTATGAAGGGTTCGGCGGCGTCTATTGTGTTGAAGCGGGCGGACCGGCGCCGGGAGTCGGCTGCGCGGGCCGGGGAATCATCACCGCGGTGGAGCTTTTCAAAAAGGGAAAGGTGTTCGAAGAGCTCAATCTCGATTTCGTGATTTTCGACGTCCTTGGAGACGTGGTGTGCGGCGGCTTTGCCGTTCCTATTCGTGAGGGTATCGCCGAACATGTTTTTACCGTTTCATCGGCCGATTTTATGGCTATTTATGCTGCGAACAATCTTTTCAAGGGTATCAAGAAGTATTCGAACAGCAAGGGTGCGCTTCTGGGAGGATTGATCGCCAATTCGATCAATGCTCCCTATGCAAAGGAAATCGTCGACGATTTTGTCAAGCAGACGGCTACACGGGTCGTGGAGTATGTGCCGCGCTCGGTTACCGTTACCCAGGCGGAACTCCAGGGAAAAACGACCATCGAGGCATCGCCGGATTCGGAGCAGGCGAAGATCTACAAGCGTCTCGCACAATCCATAGCGGACCATGAAAAATCGATAGTTCCGCAGCCGCTGGAACAGAACGAACTCAGGGCATGGGCGGAAAAATGGGCAACGCATTTACTTGCGCTTGCAAACAGTGAGGTGCAGGGCCAGGCAATGAGCATCTAAAGGATATCATGGCGGATCTTTCGAAACATCCCTGCTTTAATGCCGAAGCCCGGCTGCGGTTCGGACGCATTCACCTTCCGGTTGCTCCTGCCTGCAATGTCCAGTGCAATTTCTGCGACCGGAAATATTGCTGCGTCAACGAGAGCCGGCCGGGGGTAACGGCGTCGGTCATGACCCCCCGCGAGGCGCTGCGCCACCTGGATCAAATTGTATCGGAACGGGGCGACATCGCGGTGGTCGGGATTGCCGGTCCGGGCGATCCCTTCGCCAATACCGAGGCTACCCTGGCGACATTGCGGCTGGTGCATGCAAAATATCCGGAGATGCTCTTGTGCGTGGCGACGAACGGGCTGAACCTGCCTGAAAACATCGATGCCCTTTGCGAGCTTGAGGTGAGCCACGTCACTGTCACCATGAACGGCATCGACCCGCGCATCGTTGCCCAAATTTATGCCTGGGTCCACTATGACAACCGGAACCTTACCGGGCTTGAGGCAGCGGAAATCCTCATCGCCCGCCAGACAGCGGGCATTCAGGCCCTTGTCGCGCATGGAATAATAGCTAAGGTCAACACCATAATCATTCCCGGAATCAACGATACCCATGTCGCCGAAGTATCGGAAAAGGTTGCTTCCTGGGGGGCAGATGTTCAAAACTGCATTCCGCTCCTGCCCGTAGCCGGGACGGCGTTCGGTACCAAGGAGCAGCCTTCACCGGCGCTCATTCACGCAATCCGGGCGCAGGCGGGAGAGCATCTGTTGCAGATGGCGCACTGCTCGCGCTGCCGTGCCGATGCCTGCGGTCTGCTCGGTGAGGGATTTAATGCAGGGAAACCCGGTGCTCCCTGCCCGACAGGAGGTAAAAGATGAAAATCGTTGCCGATGCAAATATCCCCCTTATCAGGGAAGCAATCGGTACCCTTGGTGATGTAGCGCTTATTCCAGGTCGGGAGATTACGAGGCAGGCTCTGCAAAACGCCGATGCGCTTTTTGTTCGTTCCATAACGAAGGTCGATGAAAACCTGCTTGAAGGAACCCACGTCCGTCTTGTTGCAACCGCGACGATCGGCGTCGATCATGTCGATACTGCCTGGTTACAGAAAAAAGGTATTGGTTTTGCCAGTGCGCCGGGCAGCAATGCCCGGTCGGTGGCGGAATATATCGCAACAGCAATTGTAAAAAATTCGGCTCGATTCGATCGCCCGCTTGAATCATTGACTATAGGAATTGTCGGAGTGGGCAATGTCGGAATCCGGGTGCATTCCGCAGCTCAGGCGCTTGGCATGCGTTGCATGCTTAACGATCCGCCGAGGCAACGGGCGGGCGATCCCGGAGATTTCTGCAATCTCGGTGATCTGCTGAAAAATTCCGACATTGTCACGCTCCATGTGCCGCTAGCGCTGGATGGACCGGACATGACGGCACACCTGGCCGATGCAAAGTTCTTTGAACGAATGAAATCGGGCGCCATGTTTATCAATGCGAGCCGTGGTGCGGTGGTCGATGAATCCGCCCTCCGCACATTTCGGGCGAAAATCGGTCCCGTCGTACTGGACGTATGGGATAACGAACCCACGATAGACCTTGAGACTCTTGCAATTGTCGATTCGGCGACGCCGCATATAGCCGGCTACTCCTTTGACGGCAAGCTCAATGGCACCCAGATGGTCTATACATCATTCTGCGAATTCGTTGGAATCAAACCGGAAAACGATGTCAGAAAATCGATTGATAACGAAATTCGTCACCTTGAGATCGATGACGCGGGAGATGAACTCGGTAAAATTATTACACAGGCGTATGCGATTGACGAGGATGACCGCGCTTTGCGGAGGCTTTCTGAAATTGATCCCGGCGGACGCGGAAATTATTTCGATGCGCTGCGGAAAAATTATCCGCGGAGGCTTGAGTTCAAACATTTCAAAGTTACGGGATCCTTGCGTAATCACGACAGGCTGCAAAGACTCGGTTTCCACATGTAACCGATTTACGGAAAGCGGCATAGATCAGGCAAGGATCGACCATGGACTCTATTTATACGACAACCATAACGAAGGCGGCGGCGAAGCGCGGTATCCGCATCGAGGTGCTTGATCCGGTGTTGCCGATATTTGCGCTTTACCATGGCAATAAAGCGGTCCGCTGTTACAACGGGCTTACCGATTTTACCGGTGGTGCATCGTTTCATCTGGCTCAGGATAAAGGTGCAGCAAATCGTTTCCTGCGAAAGAATGGGTTCCATGTTCCGGCTCAGGAGTGCTACACCACCTTCAAAAGAGCCGTTTCATTCCTCGAACACCATGAACGGATTGTGGTCAAACCTGTTTCGCAGTGGGGCGGTAGAGGAGTCTCGACCCATGTGTCGAGCGGACCGGAGCTTGCGGCGGCCATTGCCTTTTCAAAACGATACTCCGACGAACTGCTTCTCGAAGAGTGCGTTCACGGCGATGACTGGCGGCTGATTTATGTGGACTGCAAATTCGTGACTGCAATTCTCCGGACGCCTGCAGCGGTCCGCGGAAACGGATTCGATACCATCAGGTCGCTTATTCGGCAAAAGAATGCACGGGCACGGAAAATCGATCCGAGCAACCGAATACCGATTGACAAAGAA
>Ga0187855_10000495_pt1 | contig 34388 bp, 27 predicted proteins | sample June2016WEW_8_10_2_FD_132969 | JGI IMG/M metagenome (GOLD analysis project Ga0187855, IMG submission 132969) | Peatland microbial communities from SPRUCE experiment site at the Marcell Experimental Forest, Minnesota, USA - June2016WEW_8_10 | ecosystem: Environmental > Terrestrial > Soil >... | reverse complement strand
GTGCATTTGACCGTCCCCGGCATCACCGCTGATCACGACGTTTTGCAGCACGCCACCAAGCCAATTCCCGCTCCCGGAAAAAATCACCGTCCCGTTGTGGGCTGAATCCTGGCCAATCTGATAAGTGATGGGGGCCGAGGCCGTGCCCCCGGCGGGAGTCCAAGTGCCGGACATGCTATAAGTCTGGGTTGAGCCAGAAGGCCCGCCGGAGATGTATACCGTGTCCCCGGCGCTCACCCCGGAAATTTGGCTGATGCTCGTCCAGGCATTCGCCCATGAGGCGCCATTGTGCGATCCCGCAGCCGTGTTGTCCACGTACCAGGTCGCCGCCGGGGCTTTCATGGCCAAAGTCATCAGGAAGAAAAGGCCCGGTAAATATTTCATGTTAAATCTAAATTTCACAATGAGTCAAAAATCTGGTTCTCGTGCCGTCCGTCTCTCCTTCGCCAGCGCCTTTTGAGCGGTCCTTCCAGGCCACTCAAGAGAGGCGCTGGCGAGCCCACACCACCTCCTTGGTATTATGGGAATTGTTTGAAACCGATATGGAATGCCGATATTGCCAGTGATTCCGTTACGCGCCGGGATTTCGTTTGCATGGGCCGGCGTAATGACCTGGAAGATTTCACAACATCCAACTCCATAAGCCTAATTTTGATTCGTGCCCGCCGGGGTATTTGTGTCCATTATGCCCGAGTTGGTCGTGGTGCCGCCGGGCGCCGTTTCATTGGCGGGGGCGCTGTTGGACGCCCCGCTCATGGCAGGCGTGTTGGTATCGGCGGAACCCGGTGCCGATTCGCTCGCCGGCGGATTGGCGGAACCTGATTGATTTTCCGTGGAATGATTTCCGCAACCGGCGAGAAATATCACAGCAATCAGTGGAATGATTTTTTTCATGACTTTTTAATCCTTTCGTCTGGTTGAAAAGTGGGGTGCTGGTTTGCGTCTTACATTTCTATGATTGGGAACCCGCCGGGTTCGGCCGGGTTGGGTGCGCGTCAATCCACAACTGTGGCCACGCCTGTCAACGCCCTTTCCCTTGTTCCGTTTCGTTTCATAGCAAGTGTTCTGGTTTTTAATCACACCGGCCTGCCGGTTGCTGCGCGGTTAACCTCGCACGTTTGATTTATCACGCGGTCGGATTGCTCGGGCCACCCACCGGCCGGCTTGTAGTACCATTGGCAAGTTCCATGCCTCCCGCGAAAAAGACGTCAAATAAGGGTTTTCAAGGCAAAGTGGAATTTCAACGGACCTGTAATTGGAACGATTGAAACCAGCGATGGAATGAATTCTGCCAATCCCGGCGCAACCGGTTCACTTGTTTCGCTCCTCGCGCCGGGGATCCAATCCAAACTGAATGAGCCGTTCCCGGATTTTCATCCGGCTGACTCCCAGCCAGCGGGCGGCTTTGGATTGATTGCCTTGTGCCAGCTCGATGGCCTGCTTGAACAGTTCGGGTTCCAAATCCGCGATCATGCGGGCATAGGCGTCCTGGAGGTCTCCGCTTTGGGCGCGATTAAGCAATTCGGCGATGTAATCGGCGTGGGTTTGCCGGTTGGATTCCGTCGGCTTCCGGGTTTTGGCCAGCACGCGCTGGGCATGATCCAAGCTGATGCCGAACGGCCGCGCCAGGAGCAATGCCTGGCGGACGACGTTTTCCAGCTCACGCACATTGCCGGGCCATGGCTGGCTTTGCAGGAACGAAATGGCTTCCGGTTGGATGGAAGGCGCATCCAGGCCGAGTTCCTTGCCATAGCGATGGATAAAATATTTGACCAGTTCCGAGATGTCTTCGGTGCGCTGGCTCAGGGGAGGCAGGCTGATGGTCACAACACTCAGGCGGTAAAACAGATCTTCACGGAATTCTTTTTCCCGAATGGCGGTCTCCAGGTCCCGGTGGGTCGCGGCTAGCACCCGTACGTCCACGGGAATATCCGTTTCACTGCCGAGCCGCTGGATGCTGTGCTCCTGCAGCACGCGCAACAGCTTGCCTTGCGTGCTGGGATTCAGGTCGCCAATCTCGTCGAGGAAGATGGTTCCGCCGTGGGCCTGCTCGAACCGGCCGATGCGGCGGCCCTGGGCGCCGGTGAACGCACCGCGTTCATAACCAAACAGTTCGCTCTCCAGCAGTGTATCCGGGATGGCGGCGCAATTGACCGCAATGAACGGTTTGTCCACGCGATTGCTGTGTTGATAGATGGCGCGCGCGATCAGTTCCTTGCCGGTGCCGGTGGCGCCCCGGATCAGCACCGTGGCGGGCGTGGCGGCGACCCGGCCGATTTCCTTGTAGATTGCCTGCATGGCACGGCTTTGGCCAATGATGGCCGAGCGGTTCATGCGGGCTTCGCCCATGGCCACCGGCTCGGACATCAGCCGGCTGCTGGCGACGGCGGAGGCCACCAGGTCCAGCAATTCATCGGCTTCGAATGGCTTGAGCAAATAATCGCACGCACCCAGCTTGGTGGCTTCGATGGCGGTTTCGGTCGTGCCGTGCGCGGTCATCAGGATGATGGGCTGCTTCGGTTTGGCGGCGTGAAGCTGGGCCACCAGGTCCAACCCCCCCAGGCCGGGCAATCGCAAGTCGGTGATGACCACGCTGTATTGCTCCCGGCAGGCCTGTTCCAGACCGGCATCGCCCCGGCCGGAAATATCCACCTCATAGTCCTCCTCGCGCAGCACCTTTTGCAGGGAGGAGGCGGTGCTGACGTTGTCTTCGATCAACAAAATTTTAGGCTTCATGTTCACTGACCCGCGGCAGCACGATGGAGAACGTGGTGCCGTGGTTAAGCTGGGTTTGGTAACGGAGTTCGCCGCCGTGTTTCTCGACAATTCGCGCCGCGATGGGCAGGCCGAGCCCCGTTCCGCCTTCCTTGGTGGTGAAGAACGGGTCAAACAGCCGCTTCTGAACCTCGGAGGAGATTCCCCGGCCCGTATCCATGACTTCCATGACCGCGAGACAGCCCGTGCCGTTGCGCGCCCGCAGGGTGATTACCCCATCATGGCCGATGCTGTCGGCCGAATTCTGAATCAGGTTGATCAAGACCTGCTTGATTTGCTGTGTGTCCGCGCGTACCCAGACCGACCCGGATGTTTCCAGTTTCAACTCGATCGAAGCCTTTTTCAACTGCGGTTTCAACAGATCATGCACTTCCTGCAAGATGCGCTGGGTGGGAATGGCCACGAATTCCGGTTCGGAGGGGCGCGCGAATTGAAGGAAATCCTTGACGATCCGCTCCAAGCGGCTGATTTCGTCGCCGATCACGACGGCATCTTCATTATCGGCCATGCTGGCCGGCAGCGATTTTTTAAGACTGTAGAGACGGAACTTGATTGCCGTCAACGGATTGCGGATTTCGTGTGCAACGCCGGCCGCCAGCGCGCCCAGCGACGCGAGCTTTTCCTGCCGCACGATGGTGGCCTGGCTCTCGGTCAACCGAAGACGGAGCGGCGCGATGGCGCCACGGTAAACCAAAACGGCCAGCCAGGCGATCAACAGCAGCAACAGCGCCACCGAGAGTTTGAGCAAACGCTGGAAGGTGGCCAGGGTGCGGTTCGATTCCTGTAGAAAATTGTCGAAAGCCGAACTCTGGTCGCGGATGAACGCGTCGCACAAATCCAGCAAATGCTGGGATTGTTGCTGGACCTTTTCGTAGCTGGTCGGAAAGGCAACGGCTTTTGATTCCAGAAAGCCGAGTTTGGCCGCAAGCAAATTGGTGCTGTCCGCCAGATAGTCGTTGTAAGCACCACCCACCCGTTTGAAGAATTCGCGTTCCAGGGGCGTGACGGCATTGTTCTGGTTTGCCTGAAACCACTGGGTCAATGCCTGTGAGTCTTTCTGGAACTGATCATAATCGGCGGGTTCACCCCGAAGACGATAGCGGAGCAGGCTGTCGTTCAATCGTTGGATTTCACCCTTCATGTGAACGGCCAGATAGAAATCGTTGGCTTTCAGCCCGTCAAACTCGCGTTGCAAATGATCCACCCGTTCCCAGGTGGTGCGGCTTACCCAGATCACCAGAATGGAACCCAGCAGCGCGGTCAGAACCAGGCCCGCCAGCCGCAGCTTCGCCGCCGGCGTGGGATTGGCACGCGGCGTGCCACCTATGGCAGGAATTGTATCACCTGACTCTTTCATTTTAATGCGGATTGCCTTCAAATTCAGGAATTTCGGCTGAAAACCGCCGAATCCCCTGTTGGCATAGCATCCGCTAGTCCATCTGCAAAAGTAACGTTAAATTTACGGCAAACCAACAATAACCTGAAATCCCGAAATAATGAAAACGCAAATGGCAGTCGGGTCTTACTTTGCTTCGCCTTTTTCTGCATGCCCAACGGAAATGTGGGCCAATGAATGCAACAGCAATGAAAGTAACAGCCACGGCAGCCGGAGTTTCCTGCCAGCGCCCAATCCGGAACTACGACCAATATCTGCCCGTATGGGTTGGGTCCCCGCCCGCTATAAGAATTCCGGGTTGCCGTCTTCATTGAAGGACTGGCTGGCTTCCCAGGCCGCCGTGCTGATTGGCTAGGGAGCAGCGGGAGGCGAAGGCTCCGCTCAAGTTGTGTCGGTCAGCCGGTCGTCTCGTGGAAATGTTGGATTAACGGTGCTGTCCGTTCCTTCCGCGGGATGCATCTGCCGTTTCCATTTGTGGATGAAGTTTGGGCGGCCGCGGGATTCCATGAACAAGAACGTTTTGATAGTGGATGATGATGCCAGTGTGCGTAAATCCTTGTGTAAGGTTTTGAGTGGCGCAGGCTACTGTGTGTTGGAGGCAAAGGATGGTCCGGAGGCCATCAAACTGTTTGAGACCCGGCCCATTGACCTGGTGTTGCTGGACATCGGCCTTCCCGTCGAGAGCGGCTGGCACGTATTTGAACGCATTACCGGCCAGGCCCCCATACTTCCGATCATCATCATCACCGGGACAGCCAATCAACGCGATACGGCGATCGCGGCCGGGGTGGGTGCCTTGATGGAAAAACCTCTGGACGTGCCCCGGCTTCTGAAAGCGATGCAGGAATTGCTGGTTGAATCGAAGGAAGCCCGGCTGCGCCGCCTGTGTGGGTATAACCAGGATACCCGTTATCTCGCCTCCCTCTCAGCCAGTAACCCGCAACCCTTGCGGCGGAGTAGCGGGCGCTCCATGTAGTAGTCGAAGCGGTTGGGCGCCGCAAGGGCGCGACGCGGCCGGCTTTACGCCACGGCAAATTCGGACACTGCCGGAGAACCTGCCCGGTTGCTTTTGGCGATATTTCCGCCTATTTATTTCCCGATGGCGAATTCCAAAACCACCACGCCGCGCCAGGGCTCAAGGCGTTCCTTGAAAAAAATTCCCACCATTGCACTTCTGGTCGAGTCCTCCCGGGCCTCGGGCCGGGCCTTGTTGTGCGGGATTGCCAAATGTGCGCATCACCATGGTCCCTGGGCGTTTTACTGGGAACCCGGGGGGTTGGAAAAGGCATGGCCCAAGCTCAAGGCATTGGACGTGGACGGAATCATCTTGCGGGACGTGGACAAGTTGGCGGAGGTGCCGGCCCTGGGAATTCCCGCCGTGGTCATCGGACACAGCAAAACTGAAATTCCCAACATGGTCAACGTGGTGACGGATTCCTCCGCCATCGGTCGGATCGGGGCCGAACACCTGTTGCAATGCGGTTTCAAGCATTTTGCCTATTGCGGTTATGGCGCTGCGCCATCCTCGACGGCGGGCCGGGAAGCGTTCACCTGGTCCGATTTGCGCCGGGAATCCTTTCAGCGACACATTCGCCTGGCGGGATTTGACGTTCAAGCTTACACCACCGTGCCGCCAGCGTCCCGCGCCTGGCGTGCCGAGCACGACAAAATGGCCGCCTGGCTGAAATCCCTGCCCAAGCCGGTGGGATTGATGGCCTGCAACGATGACTGCGGCCAGCAGGTGATGGAAGTCTGCAAACTGGCAAATCTGGCGGTGCCGGATGCCATTGGCGTTCTGGGGGCGGACAACGACGAGGTGGTTTGCGGGCTCTCGGATCCGCCGATGTCCAGTGTGGCCATCAACTTTGAACGTGCCGGTTATGAAACGGGGTTGGTGTTGTTCCGGCTGTTGCGCAGAAATCGCCGGGTGCCGTCAAAAATCACCGTGCCGGCGACCCACGTGGTGGCGCGTCGTTCGACCGATATCACCGCCGCTTCCAATCCCCATCTGGTCAAGGCGTTGCAATTCATTCGTGACCATGCCCGGGAAAATGTGATGGTGGCGGAGGTATCCCGTGCCGCCGGCCTGTCGCGCCGGGCCTTGGAAATAAAATTTCGGCGGGAGATGGGGTGTTCGATTCGCAAACACATCTGCCGCATGCGTACGGATCAAATCGTGCAGTTGCTGGTGGAGACAAACCTGCCGATCAGTCAAATCGCGGAAAACCTGGGATTTTCCGATGCCCAGCACTTTGCCCGTTATTTTCGCGCCGCCAAACAGGCCGGTCCGCTGGCCTTCCGCAGAACGTACGGGAGACGCGCCGGTTGAAAATGATTTTTTGACCCGTTTCGGCGGTGTGTGCGCATTTTGGTGATTCTTTTGCGCAAAATGGCGTTTTGCACGGCCATGCCAATGCTATAGAACTTGGGGCAGCACTCAACCATTGCATCCGCAAACCGGCACAGAATTGTCGAGGCCCGGGTTCTAACAACATCGGCGGGGTTGTTTTGCCGGCGGCCGTGGGTGATTTATCGGGGTTGCTGCATAAAGAGCAAGGTATCCATATGATCGATTTGAAACGGCTTGAAGTTTGGTTTGTCACCGGTAGCCAGCATCTTTACGGCCCCGAAACGCTCAAGGCCGTCGCGAAACATTCTCAGGAAATCGCGAAGGCATTCAATGCCGCCCCCGCCATCCCGGTGAAGGTGATCTTCAAACCGGTGATGACCACGCCGGAGGACATCACCGCACTCTGTCAGGAGGCAAACAACGCGTCCAAGTGCCTCGGCTTCATCACCTGGTGCCACACGTTCTCGCCCTCCAAGATGTGGATCAACGGGCTCAAGCAGCTTCGCAAACCGGTGGCACACCTGCATACGCAATATCATCGTGACATTCCGTGGGCGACGATTGACATGGATTTCATGAACCTGAACCAGGCCGCCCACGGCGACCGGGAACATGGCTTCATCTGGAGCCGCCTTCGTCTCAATCGCAAGGTCGTCGTCGGTTTCTGGCAGGAAAAATCCGTCCAGCAAAAGCTCGGCGCCTGGTGCCGCGCCGCCGCCGCCTGGCACGATTGGCAGGGGGCAAAGTTCGCCCGCTTCGGCGACAACATGCGTGAGGTGGCCGTGACCGAGGGCGACAAGGTGGCCGCCCAGTTCAAATTTGGCTACGCGGTCAACGGTTATGGTGTCGGCGACCTGGTCAAATCGGTGAACAGCGTTTCCCCGAAGGCCATTGACAGGCTGGTCCAGGAATATGCCGACACCTACCAGATGGCTGCCGATTTGCGCCAGGGCCGCGCCCGGCACGATTCCATTCGTGAAGCCGCCCGTATCGAGCTCGGCCTGCGCATGTTCCTGAAGGCCGGCGATTTCAAGGGCTTCACCACCACGTTCGAGGATTTGCACGGGTTGGCCCAGCTTCCCGGCGTATCCGCCCAGCGGCTCATGGCCGATGGCTACGGCTTCGGTGCCGAAGGCGATTGGAAAACGGCGGCGCTGCTGCGGGCCATGAAGGTCATGGCCGCCGGCCTGCCCGGCGGCACCTCGTTCATGGAGGATTACACGTATCATCTCGATCCCAGGGGCAAAAAAGTCCTCGGCGCGCACATGTTGGAAATCTGCCCGTCCATCGCCGACGGCAAACCTTCATTGCAAGTCCATCCGCTCGGCATCGGCGGCAAGGCCGACCCGGCGCGGCTGGTCTTCAACACGCCTGCCGGCCCGGCGTTGAATGCGTCGCTCATCGACCTCGGCAACCGGTTCCGTTTGCTCGTCAACGAGGTGGATGTCGTCAAACCCGACCAGCCGATGCCCAGGCTGCCGGTCGCCCAGGCCGTCTGGAAATGCCGTCCCAATTTCGAGGACGCCTGCGCCTGCTGGATTTACGCCGGTGGCGCGCACCATACCGGCTTCAGCCAGGCCGTCACCACGGAAATGCTTGAAGATTTTGCGGCGATGGCCGGCATTGAAGTCGTTGTCATTGACGCCAACACGCAGCTCCGTCAGTTCAAGCAGGAGCTTGTTTGGAACGACGCCGCCTACGGCTTGAAGTCCGGCTGGATTGCCTGACCAGCCGGATCCATTTTCCAATAAAAGTCGTCCGCGTATGAAAAGTTTGAAATTAAAAATTCTTTTCGCCGCCGCTGTTTTGGCGGCGGCCCTTTCGCACGCCGACGTCACGCCGGTGGTCGCTTTACAAGCTGAGCCGTTTCCGTTGCCGCAAGTGCGGCTGCTCGACGGCCCGTTTCGCGACGCGATGTTGCACGACGGAAAATATTTGTTGAGCCTGGAGCCGGACCGGCTGTTAAGCTGGTTCCGCAAGGAAGCCGGATTGCAACCGAAAGGCGAAGTTTATGGCGGCTGGGAGTCCAAAGGCATCGCCGGCCACACGCTCGGCCATTACCTCTCCGCCTGCTCGCTCATGTATGCGTCCACCGGCGACCGGCGGTTCCTTGACCGGGTGAATTACATCGTCAGTGAACTGGCCATTTGTCAGCAGGCGAACGGCAATGGTTACGTCGCGGCGATCCCCAATGGCAGGGCGATTTTTGCCGAAATCCAGCGCGGCGAAATCGAATCACAGGATTTTGGACTCAACGGCGGCTGGGTTCCCTGGTACAACTTGCACAAGGAACTTGCGGGGATGATTGACGCCGGGCAATGGTGCGGCAATTCCCAGGCGTTGGAAGTGGCCACGAACCTCGCCAATTGGGCGGACGCCACCACGAAGAACCTGACGGAAGCGCAATGGCAAAAAATGCTGGTCTGCGAACAGGGCGGCATGAACGAGGCGCTCGCCAATCTTTATGCCATCACCGGCAACACAAATTATCTCGTCCTCGCCAGGAAATTTTATCACGAGGCCGTCATGGATCCTTTGGCGCGGGGCGAAGACAGGCTCAATCGCCTGCATTCCAACATGCAAATCCCGAAGGTCATCGGCGCCGCGCGCATTTATGAGCTGACCGGCGATGAGCATTTTGCCGACATCGCGAATTATTTCTGGAACAACGTTGCGTTGAACCGTTCTTTCGTCATTGGCGGCAACGGCGACTACGAACATTTTTTCCCGACGAATGATTTTGCCGGAAACCTCTCCGCCCAAACCGCTGAAACCTGCTGCACCTACAACATGCTCAAATTGACGCGGCACATCTTCGAATGGACGCCGGACGCCGCGACGATGGATTTTTACGAGCGCGCGCTTTACAACCACATTCTTGCGTCGCAGGACCCGGACACGGGAATGTTCGCCTATTTCATGTCGCTCAAACCCGGCCATTTCAAAACTTTCTCCACGCCGAATGATTCGTTCTGGTGCTGCGTCGGCACCGGCATGGAAAATCACGCGAAATACGGCGACACCATTTATTTTCACGGCGATAATTCCCTGTTCGTCAATCTGTTTATTCCGTCCGAACTGTCGTGGCCGGAAAAGCGCCTCGTGGTGCGGCAGGAAACCAAATTTCCCGAACGCGACGTCACCCGGCTGGATTTCAAAACGGAATCTCCGGTCCGGCTGGCCGTGAAAATCCGCTGGCCGGCGTGGGCGGACACGATCGCCGTCCGCGTGAATGGCGAAAAACAAAACATTCCCGGCGCACCCGGCTCCTATTTCACCCTTGACCGCGAATGGCAAAACGGCGACCGCGTAGAAATCCGGTTGCCGATGAAATTGCACGCCGAACCGCTGCCGGGAACAACAAACATCGTCGCACTCCTTTACGGCCCGATTGTCCTGGCGGCCGAACTTGGCACCGACGGAATGCCGAAGCCCTACGCGAAGGACCAGCTGGATTTTGTCAAGGTGCCGGACCCGCAAGTGCCGGTTTTTGTCGCCGATGAGAATTCATTGTTGAAACATATCAAGCCGGTTTTCGGCCAGCCGCTGACCTTCCGTACAAAAAATCTTGGCCGTCCGCAAGATGTCACCCTGATTCCCTATTATAAGTTGAGCAACCAACGTTACTCGGTTTATTGGAGCGAGGTCAGCCCGGCGGAATGGAAGACAAATCCTGCCACGGCCGCAGCCGCGGCCGGGGCGCGATTGGAAATGGCCTTGAATGCCGATTGAATTCGAACATGAGCGCCCCATACACCATCGGCCTTGACTACGGGACGAATTCAGTCCGTGCGCTGGTCGTGGACACGGCGAACGGGCGCGAAGTCGGCACCGCCGTCTGGAATTATGAGCACGGCATGGCGGGCGTGATTTTATCGCGCGACCCGAACCTCGCGCGACAGCATCCCGCCGACTACGTCAGGGGCGCGGAGATCACGATCAAAAAGGCGCTGGCCGATGCGAAGAAAAACGTGCGCGGTTTCAAGCCGGAGCAGGTCGTTGGCATCGGCGTGGACACGACCGGCAGTACGCCGCTTCCCGTTGACGCGAACGGCCAGCCGCTGGCGTTCAACCGGAAATTTGCCGGAAATCCAGCGGCCATGGCGTGGCTGTGGAAGGACCACACCGGCGTGGCGGAAGCCGCGGACATTACCGGTCTGGCCGGAAAAATCCGGCCGCACTATCTGGCCAAATGTGGCGGGGTCTATTCCAGCGAATGGTTCTGGAGCAAGATTCTCCATTGTCTGCGGACCGTACCGGAGGTTTTTGCCGCGGCGGATTCATGGGTGGAGCTGGCCGATTACGTCCCCGCCGCGCTCACGGGCACGGAATCGCCGCAGAAATTGACCGTGGGCATCTGTGCCGCCGGCCACAAGGCGATGTTTAATGAAACCTGGGGCGGCTATCCGGACGCTGAATTCCTTTCACAATTGGACCCCCGGCTCGGCGCGTTGCGTGAACGCCTTTGCCCCCGGGTGTGCGCGGTGAATTCCGCCGTGGGCGGGCTGACCCCCGCCTGGGCCAGGAAAACCGGTTTGCGTGCCGGAATTCCCGTCGCGGTCGGCGCGTTCGATGCGCATCTCGGCGCCATCGGCGCCGGGGTTGCTCCGGGCGCGTTGGTAAAGATCATCGGTACCAGCACCTGCGACATCGCGGTCTGGCCTGGAAAGGAAAAACTCGCGGACATTCCCGGTTTGTGCGGCATCGTCAACGGCAGTGTGCTGCCCGGCTTTTACGGGTTGGAAGCCGGCCAGTCCGCCGTCGGCGATATTTTCAACTGGTGGGTTCATTACATCCAGCCCGGCGGAAAAAAACCGCTCTCGCACGCTGATTTGGACAACGCGGCTGCCAGATTGAAACCCGGCGAAAGTGGCCTGCTCGCGCTCGACTGGAACAACGGCAACCGCACCATCCTGGTGGATCAACGGCTCACCGGTTTGCTGGTCGGCCAGACACTTTACACCACGCCGGTGGAAATCTATCGGACGCTGGTGGAGGCGACGGCGTTCGGCGCGCTGACGATCATCAACCGCTTTGAAGAGTACGGCGTGAAGATTAACCGGGTCATCAATTGCGGCGGTATCGCGGAGAAAAGCCCGCTAACCATGCAAATCTACGCCGATGTGACCGGCCGGCCGATGACGGTGTCGCGTTCGGCGCAGACGTGTGCGCTGGGTTCGGCCATCGCCGGTGCGGTCGTGGCCGGGGTGCACAAGGATTTCGTCCTGGCCCAGAAGGCCATGACGGGATTGAAGGCGAAAATTTACCGGCCGGATCCAAAGGCCTACGCGGTTTATCGCGAGCTGTACCCGTTATACCGCGAACTCCATGACGCCTTCGGCACGAAGGCGTGGAACGGCAACCTGTACAAGGTCATGAAACGACTCATTGACATCCGTAATCGTGTCCGGAGATAATTTTCTCAATCCCAGATGCTGGAAGCATTAAAACGACAGGTCTGCGCGGCGAATCTCGAACTGGTCGCCGATGGTTTGGTGATGCAAACCTGGGGCAACGCCAGCGGCATCGACCGTGCGCGCGGGCTGGTCGTCATCAAGCCCTCCGGCGTGGCGTATGACGGGATGAAGCCGGGACAGATGGTGGTGGTTTCACTCAAAACCGGCCGGGTGGTGGAGGGCAAACTCAAACCCAGTTCCGATACCCCGACCCATCTGGTGTTGTACCGCGCGTTTCCAACCATCGGCGGCATCGTCCACACCCACAGCCTTTACGCCACGGCCTGGGCGCAGGCGCGGCGGAAAATCCCGGCCTACGGCACGACCCAGGCAGATTACTGGTTTGGCGAGGTTCCTTGCACCCGCGCCCTGACGCCGCGCGAAATCAAAAGCGATTACGAGGCGAACACCGGCCATGTCATCGTCGAGACCTTCCGGAAGTCAAATCCACTGGAGCATCCGGCGGTGCTGGTCGCCAGTCATGGACCGTTTACCTGGGGCAAGGACGTGAACGATGCGGTTCACAATGCCGCGGTTTTGGAACTTGTCGCGCGGCTGGCTGGCGAAACATTGAGGATCAATCCGAAGACAAAGCCGATGGCCTCCGCGCTGTTGAACAAACACTATTTTCGCAAACACGGAAAAAACGCGTATTACGGACAAAAAATGATCGGGCAACTATTATGAAAAAAATCCTGCTATCAACCGCAATGATGCTTGCCGGACTGGGCGTGGTTTGCCTGACCGGTTGCGCGTCAGTCTCAAAATCGGGTTCGGCGTCACTGGCAACCATCACGGAAGCTCCCTTCGGCACGATGCCGGACGGCACACCGGTGCAAATCTATACACTCCATAATTCCCGGGGCGCCGGGGCCCGGATCATGACTTACGGTGGTATTCTGCAAAAACTCATCATGCCGGACAAAAGCGGCAACTTTGCCGACGTCGTCCTGGGGTATGACGACCTCGACGGCTACCTCACCAACAGCCCGTATTTCGGCGCGCTCGTCGGGCGCTATGGCAACCGCATTGGCGGCGGCCGGTTCACACTCGAAGGGCAGACCTGCACGTTGCCGCAGAACGATCATGGCAACACGTTGCACGGCGGCTTGAAAGGATTCGACAAGGTTGCCTGGACGGTGGTGAAGGCGGAGGTCGGCCCCGAAGGTCCGTGGTTGGTTTTGCATTATTTGAGCCAGGACGGCGAGCAGGGCTTCCCGGGCAACCTGGACGTTACCGCGACCTACACGCTGACCGACGACAACGCGTTGAAACTGGAATTCACCGCGACGACCGACAAGCCGACGGTGGTCAACCTGACTCATCACTCCTACTTTAATCTGGCCGGGCAGGGCAACGGCGACATTCTCAGCCATGTGGTTTACATCAATGCCAGCGAGACAACGCCCGTGGACAGCAAGTTGATCCCGACCGGCACGTTTGCCGACGTGACCGGCACGCCGTTCGATTTCCGCACGCCGACCGCCATTGGCGCACGCATCAACGATCCCGACACCGTGCTGCAGTACGGCCCCGGCTACGATCACAACTGGATCATCAACAAGCCGCCCGGCCAGTTTGGCCTGATGGCGCGCGTGGTGGAACCGACCACCGGCCGCGTAATGGAAGTATGGAGCGACCAGCCCGGCCTGCAATTTTACGCCGGCAATTTCCTCGACGGCACCATCCATGGCAAGGACGGCAAGGTCTATCAGCGCCGTTCCGCGTTCTGCATGGAGCCGCAGCATTATCCCGACTCGCCCAATCAATCCAACTTTCCCTCGACCGAGTTGAAGCCGGGCGAGACCTATCGTAACACCATCGAGTATAAATTCAGCGCTCAATAATAGCCCGAAAACGCTTAGATTTTATGAATGAAATCACCAACAGCGTGTTGGCGGCAACCAACAACATGGACGTGGCGACGAACGCCCTCGCCACGGCGTCCGCGGCGGGCGGAATGAACGGCACGGTGTTCAACGGCCTGGACCTGGCCGTCATCGTCGCCTTTGCCGTCGGCATGATCATCACCGTCTGGTATTCCATGCGGAAGAAGAACGAGTCGGGCAAGGACTACTTCCTGTCCGGGCGCGACGCCAACTGGCTGCAGATCGGTTCCTCGATCTTTTCCTCCAACATCGGCTCCGAACACCTCGTCGGCCTGGCCGGCGCCGGCTTCGTCACCGGCATGGCCATGGCCCACTGGGAAATGCATGCGTATTGGATTCTCATTCTCGGCTGGGCTTTTGTGCCGCTCTACGACCGCATGAAGGTCTTCACCATGCCGGAGTTTCTCGAGCTCCGCTTCAGCCGCGGTTCACGCAATGTCCTGAGCCTGCTCACCATGGCCAGCCTGGTGCTGACCAAGATTGCCGCCACCATCTATGCCGGCGACGTCGTTATCCGCACGCTGTTGAACGTCGACCATATCAACGTCTTCGGACACCAGATCGACGTCTTCTGGGCGATTGCCCTGGGCTTGGCCTTTACCACCGGCCTTTACACGGTTTTTGGCGGCATGCGCGTGATTATGTACACCGCCGTGCTTCAGGCGCCGGTGCTCATTTTCGGTTCCGTCTGCATCCTGTTCATGGGCCTCCGTGTTCTGGGCCATGGTAATCTCATTGACGGCTGGCATGCCACCCTCGCGACAGTCGCTGCTGCTACTTGGCACGGCGACGGCGTCCACCTCGTTCGCTCCATCCACGACCCGGACTGGCCCTGGCTGGCGATTCTGCCCGGCTCGGCCATCATCGGTTTTTGGTATTGGTGCACCGACCAGTACATCGTTCAGCGCGTGCTGGCCGGCAAAAATCAGCAGGAATCTCGGCGCGGCACCATCCTCGCCGGTTTCTTCAAGTTGACCCCGGTATTCATCTTCCTGGTGCCGGGCATGATTGCCTTTGCGCTGACCAAGACGCCCGGTGTTGGCTTCAGCACCAGCGGCGACGCCGCTTACACCTCGCTCGTGGCGCAAATCCTGCCCCACGGCCTCCGGGGCATGGTGGCTTGCGGCATGATCGTCGCCCTCATGGCCTCGCTCGGCTCAAAATTCAACGCTTCCGCCACGCTCTTCACCATGGATTTCTACCGGGAATGGCATCCGACTGCCTCCCCCAAAACCGAGGTGATCGTGGGCCGCATCGCCACGGCCGCAATTGTCTTCGTCGGCATCTGCTGGGTGCTGGTGATCAAGAACCTTCACATGCCGCTTTACCTGTATCTTCAAAACGTCCAGGGCTATCTCTCGCCCGCCATTGCTGTTTTGTTCGGCATGGGCGTGTTTTGGAAACGCGCCACCGCCCCCGCCGCCCTGTGGGCCTTCGTCATTGGCATGCTCGGCGGTTTTGGACGCCTCGCTGCCGACCTCGTCATGCGCAACGATGCCGATGCGGTCACCAAACTCAAAGAAGACCTCTATCACGGTGTCATCAACCTGGACCAATACAACGCTGGCATTGCCCCCATCAAGGCCGCACACAACGCCATCATGTTCGACTTTTGGAACATTCACTGGCTGTATTACTGCGAAGGATTGTTTGTGCTCACCGCCGTGTTGATGGTCATCATCAGTCTCATGACCAAGGCGCCCGACCCGAAGACCATCAAATATACCTGGTACGGCGCCACCCCGGAGGAAAAGGCCGCCACCCGCGCCAGTTGGAGTGCCAGGGACGTCGTCCTGAGCCTGATTGTCGTGGGCTGCGTCGTGCTGTTCTACATCAAGTTCTGGTGATTTAATGGTACGCTTGAGGGCTGCGGTACGTCCGTGCCGCAGCCTTTTAATTTATGACCGTGAAAAAGTCCATTGGACCGTGTCTGCACGAGTCAGTCCTCGCACGGGTAAGTCCCGCATGTTGATACAAAACCCGCTCACGCGAGTGCCCAGGCCGGTTTGATTTCCAGGTCAAGCGACGTCGGTTCGATGCCGGCCAAAAGTTTGCGTTCCGCCAGAATGCCAATCATCGCCGCGTTGTCGGTGCAAAGTTCCTTTTCCGCAAGGCGCAGCGTGAAGCCTTCCTTTTCGCAGACCCGCGCCAGCTCGCGGCGCAGGGCTCGATTACAGGTCACACCGCCGGAGGCCGTCACGCAACGCACGCCGTTGCGCTTCGCGGCGCGGAGCGTCTTGGCCACCAGCACTTCTACGATTGCTGCCTGAATGCAAGCGCACAAATCGCGTACCGGTTGCATTTCCTTCAACAAATCCGGATGGTCGCGGACAAAGTAGCGCACGGAAGTTTTCAAGCCGCTGAAACTGAAATCGTCACTGGCGTCATTGAGCAATGGGCGTGGAAAGTCGAAGGCCTTCGGATTGCCCTGTTCGGACAGCCGGTCGATTTCCGGTCCGGCGGGGTAGGGCAGTCCCATCAGCTTGCCGGTCTTGTCGAAACATTCGCCTGCCGCGTCGTCCGTGGTCGAACCGAGCACGCGATGTTTCAACTCCGATTCCACCAGCACGAGCAGCGTATGTCCGCCGCTGACGATGAGCGATACATTGGGTTGAAAGCTGGAGAAGTCGGCGGTGAATTGTTTTGTGATTTCACGGCCCCTCGCCCCGTCCCTCTCCCCATCGGATGGAAAGAGGGTGGCCGAAGGTCGGGTGAGGGGTTTAGGCGATTCTACAATCCACGGTGAATAAAGATGGGCTTCGTGATGGTGGATGCCGAGAAACGGTTTCTTCAAGGCAAAGGCGAAAGCTTGGGCGGCCTTGAATCCAACGAGCAGTGCCGTGGGCAGTCCCGGTCCCTGGGTGGCGGCGACGGCGTCAAGCTGGTCCGGCTGCAACTGCGCTGCCTGCAACGCCGCTTGGGTCACGGGAACCAGATTCCGTAAATGTTCCCGCGCGGCGAGTTCCGGCACGACGCCACCATACTCGGCGTGCAGTTTGATTTGCGACGAAACGGCGTTGGATAACACCTTTCCGTCGCGCACCACGGCGACGCTGGTTTCGTCACAAGAAGTTTCTATGGCCAGCAGGTTCACATCGTGTTGGAGTTCAAGCTTTAGCTTGTTCGTTCCGGGATACTGACTGGAGGCAAGCTGAAGCCTGAACTCCAGCCTTTCATTTCACCGCGACCTTCTCGGTTTTAAAAAACTGGCTGTAAAGGAGAATACCCTTGAGCAGGTCCTCGGCACGATCCATCTGCACGTCCCGGATATTTTCGATCCGGGCGCGTTCTTCCGGAGTCAGCGTGTACAGTCCGCCGGGCGAGCGCATGAAGATCAACGCGGCCTCTTCTTCATCGGTCATGGGTACGACCACGTCCGGGGTGATGCCATGTTCATGAATGACCCGGTGACTGGGGGTGTAATACTTGGCCGTCGTCAGTTTAAGCGCCGAACCGTCGTCCAGCGGGAAAATGCTCTGCACGGAGCCTTTGCCGAACGTATTTTCCCCGAGCACGATCCCGCGGTGCAAATCCTGTAAACAGCCGGTGACGATTTCCGACGCGCTCGCGCTGCCAAGATTGACCAGCACCACCATGGGCATGCCGTTCAATTCGTCGCCGTGGCCATCGGCGCGCCGGATGGAGTTTTGGTCCGGATCGCGGCCTTCGGTGGTGACCACCAGTTGTCCGCGCGGCAGAAATTTACTGCAAACCCCCACCGCTTCGTCCAGCAGGCCGCCGGGATTCCCGCGCAGGTCGAGAATCAACGCCTTCATGCCCTGTGCCTTCAATTTGTTCAACGCATCCTCCAGTTCATCACTGGTGTTGTCGCCAAACTGGGTGATGCGAATGTAGCCGATCTGGTCCGGGCCGAGGGGAAAATCCTTCTTGCCGTTGATGTCCTTTACCATGTCCACATTGATGATCGCGCGGGTCATGGTCAAATCCCGGGTCACACCCGAGGACGGACGCTGAACCGTCACGGTGACCTGGGTGCCCGGGTCACCGCGCAGTTCCTTGACTGCATCCTGCAGGGCCAATTTGTCCGTGCTCTTGCCGTTGATTTTTATGATGCGGTCGCCGGCCAGAACGCCCGCGCGGAACCCGGGCGTATCATCCATGGGAGTCACCACGGTGATATAATTGTCCTTCATGGCGACCACCAGGCCGAGTCCGCCAAAGGCCCCTTCCGTGTCGCTCTGTAATTCCTGGTACTCCTCCGGATCCATGAATTCGCTGTGCGGGTCCAGTGAGTCAATCATCCCCTTGAGCGCGTCGTAAACCAGGTCATGGTACGTCAGGTTCGTGCCGTCCACGTATTCCGTGCGGACCTTCTCCAGCACGTTGGCGAACAGCTCCAGGTTGGGATAAACCGAGTCCTTCTGCTCCGCCGCGCTGGCTGAACTCAAATAAATGTGGGCGCCAATGATCAGGTTCAGCAGCAGCGCCGCGATGACCAATCCATAAATCAGACGTCGTTTCATAAGCAGGAGGAAATTAACACAAACTGGAGCCTCCGCAAAACCCGTTTCCCGGGCTTTCGGAACTCCGGGCACCGCCCCGGCTCGTTGGGGAAAACCATCGCCGCGCCGGGACGGCGCCCGGTGCTCCGGTTTTGCAGTGGTTTCAAACTGGTCGAATTTTGAATCAAGTCTTGTTTCGCAACAACATTTCGATGAACGGCAGGTCGCCAGGGACCGTGACCTTGGGATTGGGGGCGATGCTGGACACCAGCCGGACCGGTTGGCCGATCAACTCGCACGCCGCCGTATCGTCCGTTAAAATCAGCCGGCGCCGGCGCGCCTCGGCCAGCGCGCGGCGGATCACTTCGACGCGAAACGTCTGCGGCGTTTGCACCGCCCACAATTTCGACCGGTCGAGCGTGCGCTGAATCAACCGGCCGTCGGCGGATTCCTTGACGGTATCGGTGACCGGCTGCGCCGCCACTGCCGCGCCGGTCTCGTCCGCGGCCCGAACCGTGGCCGCAATCAGCTCATCGCTGGTACAGGGCCGCGCGGCATCCTGAATCGCCACAATCTCCGCCGTTGCAGACAACGCCTCCAAACCGTTCCAGACCGAGTCCTGCCGTTCCGCTCCCCCGACAACAATGCGAAACGGCTTTTGAAGGTGAAACCGCGACGCCAGTTCCGTGAACGCGTTTTGCATTCCGTCGCGCACGACGACAACGACTTCGCCGATGCACGGCGCGTCGTTGAATCTTTGCCAGGAATGGGCAACGACGGGGCGGCCGGCCACTTCGAGGAACAATTTATCCACCCCGGCCGGCGGGGCCGGAGCGTCTCCGGCGAGGCGAAGGCCCGCGCCCATGCGGACGCCCTTGCCGGCGGCGACAAGAATGGCGGTGTTCATCCGTCCAGTCTAAAGTTCAGAGTTCAAAGTCCAAGGCCAAAACTCAAGGACGTGCCGCTTTTGTGTATCTGAGCATACGCACCCAATGGAGACAACTCCCTCGCCCCGCCCAAGCGGGGAGAGGGTTGGGGCGAGGGGATTTGAACTCGTAAACACTGGCCTCCTCTCCCCGGCCCTCATCCTCCCTTGGGGAGGAGAGGGAGAAAATAAGGTTGTTGCCGCTTTTGACCTTGGGTTTTGGGCTGTGGACTGTGGACTCCCGACTAACTCGCGGGTTGCCAATCCAGCACTTTCAGTTGCACCGTGTGCGTGCCGTTATACGGGTTGACCTGCGGCGCAAAGGCGAGATCAAATTTCCCGACCGGCAGGGATTCACCGCCGCCGTTCCACCAAACAGCCTCCAACGTGGTTGCGCCGCTTGCAGCGCCGTAGCCGCCTTGCGGCGAAGGCGTGTCCGTGACCCACATTTTGACGTGTCGTTTGTCCGCGCCGATGCGCTGGAGCGGCCGCGCGTGCGTGAGATTGCGGGCGCAGAATTGCACGCCCGGATTGCCCTGGCCCACCGGGCTCAACCGCGACAACTCGTGGAGCGCGTCCAGGGTCATTTCTTCCAACCCCACTTCCGCATCGAGGCGCAACGGTGGTTGCAAATCCTCCGGTTTCAGTGAGCGCGCGGCCACTTCATTCAGCCGTTGCCGCAACGCGTCAATGTTATCCGGTCGGATGCTCAAACCCGCGGCCATCGCATGTCCGCCGTGGCGCAACAGCAAATCATCACATTCACGCAACGCCGCGGCCAGATCGAAACCGGCAATGCTGCGGCCCGATCCGCGCCATTCATCGCCTTCGCCGCCGATGATGATGGTGGGCCGGTAAAAGGCCTGCAACACCCGCGAGGCCACGATGCCGACCACGCCGATGTGCCAGAGTAATTGTCCCTCGACGATGACGAAATCGGTTCGTGGGTTGAATCTGGCGCGCACTGCGCCGGTGACTTGCTCGGCGATGCCGCGTTCAATTTTCTGGCGTTCGCGGTTCCGGGCATCGAGATTTTCGGCGAGCGGCACGGCCTCGGCCAGATTGCGGGCCAGCAGCAGGCGCAGGGATTCCTCGGCGGATTCGAGCCGGCCGGCGGCGTTGAGGCGGGGTGCGAGTTGAAACGCCACGTCGTGCGTGCCAAGCACGGGAGGTGATTGCGCGGCCTTTTTCAGGGCGATGAGCCCGGGCCGCTGGGTCAGGTTCAACCGTTGCAGACCGGCGGAGACCAGGATGCGGTTTTCCCCGACGAGCGGAACCAGGTCGGCAATGGTGCCCAGGGCCACCAGATCCAGCAGCGGCCGCAAATCAAATTCCACCATGCCGGGGAGGTTCATTTCGCACCCACGTTTTACCAGCGCGTGGGCGAGCTTGAAGGCAAGGCCGGCGGAACATAATTCAGTGAATGTAGGACAGACATCTTGCCTGTCTCCATTTTCGGTTTGTCCGGAGACAGGCGCGACGCCTGTCCTACGAAGTTGCGGATTCACGAGCGCGACCGCCTCCGGCGCGGGGTTCGAGACCTGGTGGTGATCGAGCACAATCACGTCCATGCCGCGGGCGCGCAGCCAACGGATGGCCTCCACGGCGGTTGAACCACAATCCACGGCAAGGAGGAGCGTGACGGGAAATTTGTTGAGACAAATTTCAACCCCCTCCCGGCTCAGGCCGTAGCCCTCGTCCATGCGGTTCGGCAGGTAAAAATCCGCCTGCCAGCCGAGGGCCCGGAGCACCTCCAGGAGCAGGGCGGTGGAGGTCACGCCGTCCACGTCGTAATCGCCGAAAATCACCAGCGACTCGTTTTGTTCGCGGGCGCGGAACAATCGTTCCACGGCCACGGCCATGTCCGGCAGCAAAAACGGGTCGGCCAGGTTTTTAAGTCGCGGTTGCAGGAATTTTTCGATGGCGGGCGGTTCGCTGAGGCTGCGATTGAGCAGACATTGGGTCAGCAGCGGTGGGAGTTTGAGTTGCGCCGCCAGTTGGCCGGCCAGCAACGGCTGCGGCGGGGCGAGGGACCAGCGGAATTTCATCGGGCGGCCTTCCTTTCACGTCGTGCGGCGGCGATGGAGCATGCAATGGCGACGAACAGGACCAAGGCCACCACCAGCAGCGAAATGCCGGTGGGGATTTTCATTTGAAACCATTGGGGCGGCCGGCCGTGCGGCTCGATTACCATTTTAACACCGATGAACACCAGGACCAGGGAAAGGCCGATTTTCAAATAGCGAAAGTAACCAATTGCGCCGGCCAGCAGAAAGTAAAGCGAACGCAAACCGAGAATGGCGAAGACGTTTGACGTGAAAACGATGAAGGCCTTGCGCGTCACGGAAAACACCGCCGGCACGGAATCGAGGGCGAAAATCAGATCGGTGGTTTCCACCAGCAACAGGACCAGCGCCAGCGGGGTGAGGGCGAAGCGGCCGTCCCGCCGGGTGAAAAAGCTGCCGCCGACGAAATCCGGGGTGACGGGAAACCATTTGCGCGCGAGCCGCAACACCGGATTTTTTTCCGGCTGCACCATTCGCTCCCCCGCGAAGAGCATCCTGATGCCGGCAAAAACCAGGAACGCGCCGAAGACATAAAGCACCCACGCGAATTCATGGATGAGGGCCACGCCGACGGTGATCATGACGCCGCGCATGACCAGCGCGCCGAGGATGCCCAGGAAGAGCAGCCGATGCTGATAAGCCGTCGGCACGTGAAACCACGCGAAGATGAGGGCGATGACCAGGACGTTGTCGAGGGAGAGGGAAAGCTCGATGACATAGCCGGTGGCGAATTGGACGGCTTCCTCCGGTCCGCGCTCATGGGCGATGGCCCCGGCGAACAGCATGGCCAGCGCGAACCAAAACGTGGTCCAGGCGAGGGCTTCCTTGAATCTGACCACATGCGCCCCGCGATGAAACACGCCCAGATCCAGGGCCAGAAAGAACAGGACACACAGAATGAAACCCACCCAATGCCAGGGAGTGATTGCGACCGGGTTCATTTACGATTTACGATTTACGATTTACGTGCCGACTGCAAATGGATTCGTCAGTCGCAAATCGCAAACCGCAAATGGATTCAAACTTTTGCCGGCGCCGCGTCCCGCTGCATCGTCACCTGCGACGCGCCGATGCTCGGGCGCTCGCCCTTGTGCCACCACAGGACCAGCGCGCTGGCGACGTAGATGCTCGAATAGGTGCCGGTGATGATGCCGACAAGGAACGTGAACGCAAAGTCATTGATGACACCGCCGCCGAAGACGAACAACGACAGCGCGGCCAGGAACACTGTGCCGGAAGTGATGATGGTGCGGCTCAATGTCTGGTTCAGCGCCTGGTTGATGACCTCGCGGAACGAGCCGCGCACGCCCAGCTTCAAATTCTCGCGGATTCGGTCGAAAATGACGATTTTGTCGTTGAGTGAAAAGCCGATGATGGTCAGCACGGCGGCGACGACGGTGGCATTGAATTGGCGCCCGGAAACGGCGTTGGCGATGCAATAACAGCCAATCGCCAGTAACACGTCGTGCACCACGCCCACGATGGCGCTGACGGCGAAGGAAAATTCGTAACGGAACGCGACATAGACGAGGATGCCGAACATGGACAACAGGCAGGCGACGACGGCCGATTGCCGGATTTCCCTGCCGACCACCGCCCCGACCTGCTGGCGTTGAATGGCCTTGAACTGCGCCTGCGGGAACTGCTGGGTCAGCACCTGTTCCACCTTCGATTCCGAACCGCTGGAACTGGTCACGCGCAATGTTTCCAGGCCGCTGCTGACATCCTTTTGGGGTTGGATTTCCGCGTCCTTCTCGCCGATGGTGGTCAGGGCGGACCGGATTTGATCCACGCCAACGTTTTGGGCGAAAGTGAACGTCGTGCTGTCACCGCCCAGGAAGTCCACGCCGAACAGTTTTTGACCGCGCCCGAAGGTGCCATAGCCCAGCGAGAGAATGATGAACGCCCAGGTGATGACAAACAACGGGGTGGCCACCTTCATGAAGTCCAGTTTGGCGCTTTTGATGATGTGGAGCATCGGCAGCGATCTCAACCAGTTGCGGTCGAGCATGAAATTAAAGAGCAGGCGCGTGACCACCAGCGCGGTGAACAGGCTCGCTGCCACGCCGATGGTGAGCGTGACGCCGAACCCCTTGATTTCGCCCGTGCCCATGAAAATCAGAATGACAGACGAGATAAGGGTGGTGACGTGCGAATCGAAGATCGTGCCGAAGGCGCGCGCGTACCCGGCGTTGATGGCGCCGCGCAGCGATTTGCCCTTGGCCAGTTCCTCGCGGATGCGTTCATAGATCAGCACGTTGGCGTCCACCGCCATACCGACGGTGAGCACGCCGCCGGCGATGCCGGGCAGCGTGAACGTCGCGCCGATGGAACACATGACGCCCAGCAGGATGATGATGTTGGTGATGAGTGCGACATTGGCTGCCAGACCCGCGATGAGGTAATAGACCAGCATGAATGCGGACACAAAAATGACGCCGTAAATCGAGGCCTTGATGCCGCTGCGAATCGAATCGGTGCCGAGCGTCGGAGAGACGTCGCTGGAGGAGACGATTTTGAGCGGGGCACGCAACGGGTTTTGCAGGACATTCGCGAGTTGTTGCGCCTCTTCCGGAGTGAAATGTCCGGTGATCTGGCCGCTGCCGGTTTCGATTGCGCTCTGAATGACCGGCGCGGAATACAACTGGCCATCGAGCACAATGGCCAGTTGCCGGCCGATACTGTTGCGGGTGACTTCGGCGAACCGTTTTGCGCCATTGTCATTGAGTCTGAATTCAATCTCCGGCTCGCCCATGTTGCCGCGTCCCACCATGGCGCTTTTTACAATGTCACCGGCCAGGCCATTCTCCGCCCGTTTTTTCACCACGGCTTCTTCGACCGGTTGGGGCTTGCCATCCATCGGCGGCTCGACGTGCTTGAGCAATTCGTAGCCGGGCGGAATCGGCAGGTGGTTGTCAATGATTTGCTGGCTGTCCTCCTTCACCAGCCGGAATTCAAGGTACGCCGCCTTTTGAATCTGGGTTTTGGCGCTTTCCTTGACGGCCTCCGACAGACCGGGCAACTGGATTAAAATGCGGTTGCCGCCCGCCGGTTGAATGACCGGCTCGGCCACACCGAACTGGTCAATGCGTTTGCGCAGCACTTCCACTGCCTGCGACAGCGCCCCGCCGGCATCGTCCGGGTTGGCCAGATTGTTCGTGTCCATTTCAACCAGAAATGACGTGCCGCCCTGCAAATCGAGGCCGAGCTTGATTTTGCCCGCCGCGTCACGCTGAAGCTGGTTCAGGATGAACATGTTTGGGTCCGGCTGGTTCTTCGCGCTGACAAAGGGAAAGTACGGCTGGATGTCGTTCGTGCCGATGGCTTCCTGGAGATTGGCGAATTCGCGGTCGGGCCGCGCCGTTTGCAGCGGTTCCAACCGCGATAGAATGCCGGCGAAGGTAGCGTCCCGGTTCACCGCACGCGATTCAAACTCCTGCGCCAGATCCCGGCTGGTCGGGGGATAAATTTCGTAGAGCGACCAGCAGATGATGAAGGCGACCAGGATGAACTTCCAGAAATCGTTGTTTTTCATGGACGGCCTAGGAGTCGGTCGGGCTGCCGCTGCTGCTGGATTCAAGAATTTCCGTCACGGAGGCCTTGGTGACTTCCATTTTTGCGTCCGCCGACCGCAGGGAAACGGTCTTGTCCTTCACCGTGATGACGAGGCCGACGATGCCGCTGGACGTGACCACCTTGTCGCCGGATTTGAGGTTTTTGATCAACTCGGCCTGCTGCTTGGCGCGCTTTTGCTGCGGCCGGATCAGGATGAAGTAAAACACGACGATCAGCAGGACCATCGGGGCAAACGTCATCCAGACCGGCTGTGAGGATTGGGCCGGCGCGGCCTGCGCCAGAATTTCGTTCAGATAATTTAAGTTCATATCCTGAAAAGTGGTCGCTCACTGTAAGCAAGCGCTCGCCTTTGAGCAAGCGTTATTGGCTGGAATTCAAGAGGGCCGTGCCAGGCCGGTTCCGCCACGTCATGGACCGTAGGCCAGGTCGTTGTCGAATTGGGCGAGCATATTCTGGTCGCCGGGATCGGACGACCCCTTGGACACGTGGATGTCCACCCATTGACCCTGATAAGCGAAGAAATAATTCGCGTTGGGCTGGCCTTGCGCGGTGTAGGAGATCTTGGTGAACTTGTCCTTTTTCTCAACTTTTACTGACTGTGCGTCGATGGCCGAATCGTGTCCCATGTTCGACCAGTAGAAATTGTATACTGGATCGTTGCCGGGCAGGTTGTTCGCCGGCGGTTCGACCAGCAAAACGATATTGAAACCGCTCGGCCCCGGCAGGCCGCGCAGCTTGAATTGGTTGTTGTCCTGCTCTTTGTTCCAGTCACTGAATCCCAGATTGGCAATCGTGAGTTTCCAATTTTGATTGGGGATGGGAATGTCCAGCAAGGGCAGGGGGCCGGTCTGGTTTTGGGGTCTTGCCTTCGCCAATTCCTCTTCCTGTGCCTGCTGCACCGCCAGGTGCAACGCCTGTTCGGCCTGCAACCGCCGGGTGTAAGCCAGGTAGGCGGCGTTGGCCGCGTCCTGTTGCTCCTCCTTTTGCATCACCCCGGCGGCCAGGGGCTGATATTTCCGGCGGATGTCCGGGGGCAGGTCGTCATATTTGACTTTCATGGCCATGGTTCCGCTTTGCAGAACCAGCCCATCCCCGAGGATTTGGCTGACCGTCGGATTGGCCAAAACGTCACCGTATTTGTTGGTGACGGAAAGCGACAACTGATCTCCAATGCCGGGAACTGCCGGGGCGGCGGTGGCCGGCGTGGCCACCAGAAAAGAAATCATTACAGCTGTCAAAAATACCGAGGTTCGTGTCATAAGACTCCGGTTTCTACAGCCGGTTTCATGCCGCAAATGGACCTCAAATCCGTTGCGCCACGACGATGAGACTGACAATAGAGGCCTCCTGTACGGTAGTATTTCCTGTCAACCGGCGCTGGCAGATGGAAAACTCTGGATGTGGAAAAGGTCGCCCGCAAATTCCGCTTCTTTGCTGAAGCCGACAAGGCCGACTTGGAATTCTATCAATCACTCACGACGGAACAACGGTTGGATATTCTTGGAGAATTGATTGCCAGCGCGAATCCCGATGGAACCGAGCAAAGAGTCGAAAGAGTTGGCCGCATAATCAGGCTCCAAGAAGATTGAAGACCAGGTTGGGCGGGACAAGCTGGCAACCGGACGGCAGCAGGATTTGGCGGATGTGGAACGGATTGGCGGGAAGAAATAAGACTTCAGATGGATTCAACGCGAAGACGCAAAATACGAGGCTGCTGATAATAGCCCAGCCTTTCAAGGCTGGGATGTTGGCGCACGACCATTAAAAGTCCTGTCAGGGACGGCAGAAATTTCTTTCGTCCCTGACGGGACTTGGAAGATGTTAAAACCGGTTTACCCAGCGCTGAAGCGCTGGGCTATTTTCAGCCGGGCGCCAACGGCGCGCGTATTTTTGGAAAAGCACGGAATATGTCGCCCCTACGGGGTTGGGGATATTAATGGAATGGTCTGGCTGCAAAGATTCCGCTCCTGACGGAGCTGAAGACTTCGGAAAATCGAAATCAGTGCACTGCCACCGTTTTACCGAGCCTCCGGTTCAACCCACTTGTTGTGTTCCTTGATGAGGTCCACGAGGCGCTCCACGGCCTCGGCTTCGGGGATGTTGAATTTGATGGCCTGCTTGCCGACGTAGAGATTGATCTTGCCGGGCGCGCCGCCCACGTAACCGAAGTCCGCGTCAGCCATTTCGCCCGGGCCATTCACGATGCAACCCATGATGGCAATCTTCACACCCTTGAGATGCTCCGTCCGCGCCTTGATGCGCGCCGTCACGGTCTGGAGATTAAACAACGTCCGCCCGCAACTCGGGCACGCCACGTAATCGGTCTTGAACGAACGACAGCCGGCCGCCTGCAAAATGTTATAAGCCAGCCGCAGCGATTGACCGCCGCCGGACTCGCCACGAATGAGAATCGCATCGCCAATCCCGTCCGCGAGCAACGAGCCGATGACGACCGACGCGCGGAGCAGGGCGATTTTTGGTTCCAGTTGGAGTTCAAGCTTTAGCTTGTCCGGACGGCCTGAAGGCTGAACTCCAACAAGGCAATCCTTGAGGAGGATCGGATTGTTCCGGCCCAACCGCTTCAATTTCGCCGCCAGCAGGCGAAACGCGGTGATGGCCGGCAACTGGACGCCGTCCTTTACCGTGACCAGCTGGGTTTCGCAATTGATTTCAAAATCCTGCGTCGGGTCGATCTCGGCCACGTTCAAATCTTCGTAAATCGCTTCCGGCTTCACGTCGTCCTTGGGCCGGATCTTGTGCGCGACCTTGTCCCAGGTGGCGCGGGTGACGACGACGCGTACAGTTTGTTCGCCGCCGCACCTGGCATTTTCGTTCAATTCAATCTCCGGCGTCTCGCGGCGCTCGAAATGGAATGGATCAAATGGCCACTGTTCGCTGAGGCCTGCAGCCGGGAGCGCCGGCATCTTGTCGGCGTGTTGAGGTTCGGTGGTTGAAGAACCCGCCGGCTGGAAGCCGGCGCTCCCAGCGGTTACGGTCAATGAAGCAATCTGCGCCAGCAAATCGCGGCAGACCTCGATTTCCCGCGGGGAATCTTCCGTGAGCGAGACGCGAATGGTGTCGCCGAGGCCGTCGCACAGGAGCGAGCCGATGCCGATGGCGGATTTGATGCGGCCATCCTCGCCTTCGCCCGCCTCGGTGACTCCGAGATGAATCGGATATTTCCAATCCGGCCCCTCCTGTTCCAGCCGCGCCACCAACAGCCGGTAACACTCGATCATCACCTTGGGATTGGACGACTTCATTGAGAATTTAAAGTTATGGAAGTCGTGTTTGCGGCAGATGCGGGCGAATTCGAGCGCACTCTCCACCATGCCAAGCGGCGTGTCGCCGTAGCGGTTCATGATGCGGTCGCTGAGCGAGCCGTGGTTCGTGCCGATGCGCAACGCGCGTTTCAACCGGATGCTTTCCCGCACGAGCGGCGTGAATTTCTCCTCGATGCGCTTCAATTCGGCGGCGTATTGCTCGTCCGTGTATTCCTTGGTCGCAAATTTCTTCGAGTCGGCGTAATTGCCGGGATTGACGCGCACGACCTCGACCCATTTCACCGCCTCCATCGCGGCTTCGGGCTTGAAATGAATGTCGGCGACAATCGGGACGAAGCAGCTCTGCCGGCGCAATTCGGCGACAATGTTCTGCAGGTTGGCCGCGTCCTTGACCGTGGGGGCGGTGATGCGCACGAGCTGGCAGCCGACGGCAACAAGTTCGAGGGTCTGCTTCACGCACTCGGCGGTGTCCATGGTGTCGCAGGTGAGCATGGACTGCATGACGACGGGATGATGGCCGCCGATGATGACGCCGCCATGATTCGGGTCGCCGATGACGACCTCGCGCGTTTTACGCCGCTGAAAGAAGTACGGTGATTCGCAGTAACGCATGGTTTATTTGGCAGGCACCGGCGGCGACGCAGCGGGGGTGGTCGTTTGTTCGATGTGCGCAGTGTTGTCAAACATGGCACGGAAGAATGACAGCCGTTTGATATCCCCAAAAACCGTGACGTAAAGCATGAAGGAAATGAGCATGACCGCGAAGCCGGTGGTGACGTATTCCACGAATTTCACGTTCATTGGCCGGCGCCGGATTTTTTCAACCAGGGCCATTAAAATATGGCCTCCGTCCAGGACGGGAATGGGCAGGAGATTAATGATGGCGAGATTGATATTCAGCAGAATCAGAAAATTGAGCGCGAGGCGATAGTCCGTTTTTACCTCGATGGCGAGCATGGTGAGAATACCAACGGGACCAGCCAAATCCTTGGCACCCACGCCCGTTTCATGAGAGTGAACGAGCGCACTGATGACTGTAAAAGTTTGGTACAAAACGCCGCTGACATTCTCCCAAGGCGTTGGCCCGGGCTTTTGAACGATATAATCCTGGGTCGAATCCGTGCCAAGCATGATGCCGACCTGGCCAAACTTCGTTTCGGGATCAAGCGTCGGCGTGACCTGCAGGGTGATTTTTTCCGCGTCGCGTTGAATGCGCATCTCGGTAGCCTGCCCGCCGCGCTTGCGAATCAGGTCAATCAATTGTTCGCGGCTGGCCACCGGCACGCGGGCAAACGAAATAATGACATCTTTTGGCTTGAGTCCCGCCTTTTCCGCCGGCGTGCCGGAAAGCACCTGCATCACCTGTGGATGATCGCGTGGATCCAGATTCAGCATTTTAAGGCCGATGGCATTGTCCGTCGTCGCCTGCAGTTGGTAGGAATGTTCCTGGCCGGCATGTTCAATGACGACGGGCAGTGTCGTGGTGCGTGCCACCACCGTGTCCATTACTACTTGTTGCCAGGAATCGATGGACTTGCCGTCCACGGACTTGATGACGTCGCCTCCCTGAATGCCGAGTTTGGCCTCCGCCGAACCCGGTTCGACGTAACCGATGATGGGTGGATTCACGGGCATGGGCAGTCCGACAAAATAAATAACCGTCGCGATGGCGAAGGCGAAAACCACGTTCATGAACGGTCCGGCAAAGGCCACGAGAATTTTATGAAATGGCGGCGCGGGCGGCACCGGCGACTCTCCCGTCAATTCATCGCCGTGGTCGGTTTTTCCCTCCAAGGCCTCCGAGGTGACCATCTGCGGCAGCTTCACGAAACCGCCGGCGGGAATCCAACGCAACGAATACTCAATGCCGTCACGTTTCCAACTGTAAATTTTGGGTCCAAAGCCGATGGCGAATTCCTCGACCTTCATTCCCAATTTACGGGCCACCCAAAAATGGCCGAATTCGTGGATGAAAATGGCCGCGCCGAACAATACGAACACGGCCGCAACAACATAAATAATGGTCAAAATAGTCATTTAAAAAACCGCCCCTGCACAGGGACACACTGATTATATCAGCAAAAAGCCTGCCCGCAATCTTTGCGCACGATGATTAAATGGCTGCCGCGTGGCGACGCGCCCAGGCATCGGCCTCCAAAATTTGTTCCAACGTCGGGTGCGGAACAACCTTGTGCGCATCCATCGTAACTTGAACAGTTTGTGTGATTTGCGTGAAATTGATTTTATGATTCACAAAGGCTTCGACGGCGATTTCGTTCGCAGCGTTCAATACCGCCGGCAGGGTGCCGCCGATTTTGCCGGCGCGACGTGCCAGGTCCAGCGCCGGGAATTTCTCCACGTCCGGCTCCTCAAACGTCAGGCTGCCGAGCCGGGCGAAGTCCGTCTGCACCCGCCCGCTCGGCGCGCGATCGGGATACGTGAGCGCGTACTGGATCGGCAGGCACATGTCCGGCGTGGAAAGCTGGGCGAGCAGCGAGCCGTCCACAAACTCAACCATCGAGTGCACGATGCTTTGCGGATGCACCAGCACGCCGACCCGTTCGATGCCGACGTCGAACAGCCAGCGCGCCTCGATCATTTCCAGTCCCTTATTGAACAATGTGGCCGAATCGATCGTGATTTTCCGGCCCATGACCCACGACGGATGTTTCAAGGCGCGTTCGACGGTGATGTTGGGAAATTCCTCCTTCGGCGTGCTGCGAAAGGGTCCCCCGCTGGCGGTGAGCCAGAGTTTGCGGATGGAAGCGGGCGGTTTGCCGTCCAGACACTGGAAAATGGCCGAATGTTCGCTGTCCACGGCCAGCACACGGACGCCGTGTTTGCGCGCCTCGGCCATGACAATTTCGCCAGCCATGACCAGGATTTCCTTGGACGCAATCGCGATGTCCTTGCCCGCGCGAATCGCCGCCAGCGCGGGTTGCAGGCCGGCCGTGCCGACAATCGCAATCAGCACAATATCCGCGCCTGGTAGCGTGGCCAGTTTCAACAAACCGTCCGCGCCGGAATAAACCCGGGTGGAAACCCCCAGCGCGTTGCCGAGCTTCGTGGCTTTTGCCGGATCCGAGATCGAGATGGCTTCCGGACGATGCTTGCGCGTCTGCTCGAACAGCAGTTCGGAGTTGTTGCCGGCGGCCAGGCCGACCAGCCTAATGCGGTCCGGCAGATCCTCGGCCACCTTGACGGTGCTGGTGCCGATGGAGCCGGTGCTGCCGAGTAAAACAACATTCTTCATTTACGATTTACGATATACGATTTACGCGCCCCGCGACGTGCGGGCGGTTTTTGCCGACGAGACGACGATGGCCAGAATCTCGTCAGCTTCATTCATCAAATCCCGGAGACGCAGCGCTTTTACTAAATTATTGTCTACAAGCGATTCCATCCAAAATAATGATTCGTCACATTCTTCTTCGACAATGCGCAACTTGTTTATGAAATCCGAGTTGGATTTGGCGCGGCACACGGCGCGATAGTTTGCTCCCACGGAAGTTCCGCAGCGAAGGAGCTGCTTACCCAGCGTTTGTGCCACCCAGTTGCCCGGAAGAGCCGAACAAACCTTTACAACGCGGTTGGCGCAGGCTTTCGTACGTTTTTTCATTTCTTCGCGTGTCATAGGGTTGGAGGTTGGTTCTTGATTCGTCGTTATTTTGCCCAAAATCGCGCAAATCGTATATCGTAAATCGTCAATCTCACGGGGACGTGAGGATGTGGCGCAGATAGAGATACATGATGGGGGCGTTGAACAAAAGGCTGTCGAGCAAATCCAGAACGCCGCCGATGCCGGGGAAAAATTTGCCGGAATCCTTCACGCCCGCCTCGCGCTTGAACAGCGATTCGATCAAATCGCCGATGACCGCCGTCACGCTCAACAAAACGCCGAGCACCACGGCGTGAAACCAGTTCATGCCCGCCATCCGGTCGCCGAAAAAGTGCACAAAGACGAGGCTGGCTGCCGTCGAAAGCGCAATCGCGCCGGCAAAGCCCTCCCAGGTTTTGCCGGGGCTGATGCGCGGAATCAGCTTGTGTCGGCCGATGAGCGAGCCGACGGCGTACGCGCCGGTATCGCTGAATTTGGTGATGAGCACGAAGTAGAGCAGGAAATACCGGCCCTCCACGCCGGGGAAAAAGTTGATTTTCTGGATGAAGTTCAGGAGCCAGGGCACGTACATCAGGCCCAGGAGCGTCGTCGCAATGGCGACCATGCTTGTGGCGCCGTTGTGTGAAACGAGCTGCCGCACGCACAGGCCCAGCACGAACAGGATGATGAAGCCGGTTTCAAAATCATTCACGCGCGCGGGCGACCCGGACGTGCCGATATGGCCGGTCAGGTTCAGAAACGTCCCCACCATGAGCAGCGCGCCGCCGAGCAACCCGCACCATTTGAAGCAGGCGAGGCCGCGTTTTTCCACCAGCCCGTAAAATTCCGCGAGCCCGGCCAGGGCGAGCAGGAAAATGATGAGCAGGAAGAGGCCGTTGGAAATCAGGGCGTTGCTGGACAATAGCCCGGCCAGGATCACCGTCCAGAGAATCACCGTGGTGATCAACCGGCGGAGAAACACCTGTGTCTTCGAAGGTGTATGGGCGGCCACGGCCGGGTCGGTCATGGGGGCGGAAGGTAGCAAGCGCGGCAGGAGTTGCCAACCGGCAATTGAAGCAATGGAACCGGACGGCTCGTCCGCAAGTTCTTGCGTAGTTACCGGGAGCGCCGGCATCTTGCCGGCGTTTGTTGACCAGAAAAATGAACTCGCCGGCAAGATGCCGGCGCTGCCGGCGGCGGCCGGCCGCGCTTCTGTGTGGGGAATGACTTGGGAATTGCGCGGCGCGATTGTTTATGGCAAAACCATGGTTGACGGGCATGGAAGAATTAAAAACACCGCCCCAAGATTTAAAGAATTACGTTAAGGCGTCACATTTTGGTTCATTAGATAAAGATGAATCAAATCTTAGGGAACTGATAAAACAGGGAACATTAAACATTCTCGCCGAGCGATTTCCCTTTGAGACGGTCAAGGACGTTGAGGAGGATACAAAGGCCAACGGCTATGCGGTATTTTTTATTCCGCGTTCAGGTTCAACCGCCTTCGCGGATTGGTTCTCGCACCACTGCCAAACCACCGCGTCCGGAAGAATAGCCTTCATCTCGGCCAAGCCATTCAAAGGTTCCCACAAAGAGCTGTGCTGTGGGTCGTAAACCTTCCCGCCCACTTCCCGATACCAAGGCATCACAGTCCAGACTTTTGTGATGACAACAGGAGTGCCATTCGTTTGGGCGGCTGCACTCCATCCGAACATGTAAGGGATAGCAACCCACAGGACAAATATGCGAAATCCAGAATCAATTCTCATGCCGTCAGTTCCTTGTAGCCGAGCTTGCTGTTTTCGGAAATCTTTTGCATCACATCTGAAAATATTGTCTGCATTGACTCCGTGCGGCGATTCAAACGATAGGTGAATTCTTCGACGTAGCGTTGCAGATGCTTCCGGCTCATCTGGTGATAAATACCGTGATAACCGCGTTTGAACAACGCCCAAAACGATTCAATGCCGTTCGTGTGGCAATCGCCAACGACGTATTGCTTTGCCATGTGGTCAACAGTGGAGTGATTGAACTGCGCTTTCAGTCCGCGATACGCAACCCATCTGTCAGTGTAAAGTGTCGCGCCTTGGGCCACGTTGCTTTTGATTTCCTTGTGCAAGTCCGCCATGCCGACAGACGGAACAACTTTGGCTCGCACTTCACCACTCCGGCTTTTCATTCCGAATATGGGAGTCTTAGAGGGTTTGATTTGTGACACGCGAACATCTAAACCATATTTCCATTCCGCTTTGAAACGTTTTATGATTGATGCATCCGTTTCATTGGTGGAAGCAGATTTGCCCTTTCTTGCAGCTACCAGCTTTTCAAGCAATTGGCCAAGAGTTGTTTTCTCCGCTTCCGAATCAACCTTGTCCATGGATTTCACCCAGTGAGCCAGTTTCCGTTCTGCTATTTTTCTGTCAGTTGTTTGCAAACTGTGTTCTTTGCGCTTGCCTGCAAACTTTTTTATTCCATAATAAGTGCCGTTAAGTTTGTGGCGATAGAGGCACGGAACATATGCGATTTTACCCAAGAGTTGCCTTGTGCTTTGCTGGTTAGAGGCCATGCAAAAGTGTAGGGGGTGACAAATAGGGGTGACAAATAGGGGTG
>Ga0187855_10000494_pt1 | contig 34423 bp, 24 predicted proteins | sample June2016WEW_8_10_2_FD_132969 | JGI IMG/M metagenome (GOLD analysis project Ga0187855, IMG submission 132969) | Peatland microbial communities from SPRUCE experiment site at the Marcell Experimental Forest, Minnesota, USA - June2016WEW_8_10 | ecosystem: Environmental > Terrestrial > Soil >... | reverse complement strand
CGCGTTTCGCGAAGCCGAGATCACCATCGACGACACGCCCGCCGGCGTGGCGCCCGTCTACCCGTGGATCTACACCGGCGGTATCGATCCCAACCTCTGGCTTCCCATTCCCGGCGTGCAGACGCTCAACTTCCTTCCTTATCGCCTCGATCTCACGCCCTTCGCGGCGACGCTCAGCAACGGCCAACCCCACACCGTCGGATTGAGTGTCTACAACGCCGACGATTACTTCGCCGTCACCGCTACCCTGCTGGTGTATGAAGACCATGGCTCAACCACGGTCACCGGCGCGACTACGACCAACACTATCGGCGGCGGTCCGAATCCGGTGGTAGAGGAAAACATCAGCATCGATTCGAACAATATTCCGGTAGGAACCATACTGGTTACTTCCGATCGCCAGTTCACCATCTCCGGTTACGTAAATACTTCGCACGGGAAAGTAACGACGACGCTGAATCAAACCGTCGACTTTTCCAACTTTCAGAAGTACACGGATACGGCGAACCTGTACGTGCAAACTACGAACGTAAGCTCTACGAAGACAGTGACTCTGGGCAGCTCAACGCAAACCATCACCACCCAGTACACCTATCCCTTGAAAGTATCTCTCAGTTTGGGCACGGCATCGAATGGCGACGAAGATGAAACCATTGCCGTGCAGCAATCCTACGATTTTTCCATCAAGGGACCAGGCAACATTTTGACCGCGCTTACGCAATCCTTTGTTGGCGCCGACACCCAGGATCTAATTACGGGCGAGGATTTAGGCCAGGAGAGCCGCTATCTGGAAACCAACACCCGCAATAACGCCTGCGTACAGACGCTGATTCGGGCCAAGAACGACTCAGTCACCTCCGATAAGTCCGGCCCCTGCACCAACTAACAACGTCTCGGCGGGGCAGACGCTTTTGTCTTGAACGTTCCGGTTCCGCGAAGCCTCTTGGATGAAACCTCGCCATCTCGGGCCGTGGCCGGGCCCGGCAGGCCACGCGGCCCCAGTGTCCGATATTGACGAACAACGTCCTCCTCACGAATAGTCTGATGTTGGTCTCAGACGCTGGAGGTTCGGCGACTTCCCGTCAGCATGGACTGCCGAGATGGTCCAACTGCTGTGAGCGGCCTTTCATGGGAGCGATCCTTCGCGGCGACTGAATCCAGCCCATTCTCCGAGCGGCGCGTGACTCGGCCAGAACTCCGCGCGGCGGTATAGGGTTGTGATGCGAGCGATCGCTTGCTAGGGTACGAGAATACGACTTCCACAACCTGCCGCATGGTCGCCCCCGGAAGTCTGAAAGCAGTCCGCAAAACGCAGCCGCTAAGCGGCTCTCCGGCTCAACGCGCGGCAGCCGAGGTTTTGATGGCGAACACGACCCCGCCGCCCATCTTTCCGCCGGAGACGGCAGTGCCAGTCAGGTCACCGGCCGGGCTCAGGATCAAGTTGCCATACGGCGATACGCCGCCGGCTCCCGTATCGAAGCTCCACAATGTCGTCTCAGTGCCCGCCGCATTCAGCTCGTAAACCTTACCGCCGAAGATGCCCGTGGCGGGGCTATAAAGCATCGTCCCGTAAAGGTTGCCCGCCGAGTCGAGCACTACCCCACCCTGCGGGTTTCCGCCGCTTCCGAACTCGCCGTCCCCGGTGAAGCTGTATAGCACTGTCTCCACACCCGTGGCGGTCAATTTGTACACCGTCCCGGCGCCGCGCGTTCCACCCCAGTTGGTAGTCCCGTAAAGATTGCCCGCGGAATCGCTTGTCAGACTCCCGCTTGGGCCGGCGCCATCCAGACCGCTCCCGAAGCTGTGCAGCACGACTTCCCGACCCGCCGCAGTCACCTCGAAGACGGTGCCTTTGCCGCCCGTTCCACCGTCACGAGTGGTCCCGTATAGGTTGCCATTCTCATCGAGAATCACACCCGCCTCGGGCTTATAACCATCCGAGCCTCCCGCGAAGCTATACAGCACCGTTTGATTCCCGCTCGGGTCGATTTTATAAACCACGCCGCAACCGATCGGCGCGTCATTAGACTTGCTGCAATCATACAAGCCGCCGTTCGAGGCTGTGCCATAGAGATTGCCGTCCGCGTCCATGGCCAATGCTCCATAGGGGAGCCCACCGTCCGCACCGCCGGTGAAGGTGTGGAGAATCGTCATCTGCCCCGTCATCGCCAGCGCATACACGACGCCCCGGCCCTGCGCGCCCCCACTGGTGGTAGTTCCGTAAAGATTGCCGGCCGCGTCCGGAATCACTCCGCCGAACGGGCTCGCCCCGTCCGCGCCTCCAGTGAACGTATAGAGCACGGTCTCGTGACCCGCCTTGTCCAGCTCAAAAACAACGCCCGCGTTGGCCGCTCCGCCGTTCACGGTGGTGCCATAGAAATTGCCGGCTGCATCCATGACCACGCCTGCGTACGGACCCTGACCGCCGGCGCCGCCCGCGAAGTTGTAAAGCACGGATTCCCGACCCGCCCTATCGACTTGGTAGACTACGGCGCAGACAAATTCCAAGGAAAATCCGAAGCAGCCCGGCCCTCCCCCGCCGGCCGTGGCGCCGTAGAAGTTGCCCCCCGAATCCAGGATCACGCCGTTCGGGTAGGCCCCGTCCCCGGCGGCTCCGAAATTGTGCAGGACCGTGGCATTTCCCGCCGCAGCCAACTCATACAGGACGCCGTAACCCGATGCACCGCCATAATAAGTGGTGAAATAGAAGTTACCCGCGGCGTCCGGCGTCAGCGCGCTCGGAAGGGAACCGGTGTTGTCCGGTAAGGACGGGATATTGTAAAGTACCGTCTCCGTGCCGCCCGGCTCCAGCTTGTAAACCACGCCTGATTTGTTCGCGCCGCCGGAACTGGTCGTACCGTAGAGGTTGCCCTCGCCGTCCAATGTCACCCGAGCGTAGGGAGTCCCGCCATCCGACATGCCCGTGAAGCTGTATAGCACGGTTTCGTTGCCGCCCTTATCCACCTTGAAGACGACGCCGGCATTGGCAGTCCCCCCCTCCTCCGTGGTTCCGTAGAGGTTGCCCGCCCCGTCGATTACTACGCTGGCGCTGGGATATTTCCCATCGGCGCCGCCGGTGAAGCTGTACAGCACGGTCTCATTGCCGCGGGTATCCAACTCAAAGACGGCGCCGTTATAGGACGCTCCGCCATAAAACGTCGTGCCGTAAAGATTGCCGGCCGAATCTCGGGCCAACCCTGCCACGGGAGTCGCCCCGCCGGGGCCCGAAAAGCTGTACAGCACCGTTTCCGCGCCGCCTGGCTCCACTTTGAAAATGGTGCCCCGGTCCCCTGCCCCATCTTGTTGCGTCATGCCATAAAGATTGCCCCGATCATCGCGAATCACGCCCCCGACGGGACCTGACCCATCCGCGCCTCCGGTGAAGCTATGCAGTACCTTCTGCTGCCCGGCCGCATTCAGTACGTACACCGTTCCCAGGTTCGCCGCTCCGCCGCCCGCCGTCGTGCCGTAGAAATTGCCCTTCTCATCGCGAATGAGGGGCGCATCCGCCACCGCGCCATGCGGCATGAATTCGAAATTGTGCAGCACGACTTCGCTGGGCTGCGCCTGCGCCACTCCCGCGGCGAGCACCGCGAGAGCATACTTACTGTGTCTCATTTATAAATCGTACTGCGAACGCCCGCACGACGTGAATCGTTTCCACAGTTGCCGGGCTATAAGTACTGGCAATGCCCGATTTCGATTTCGATAGCCTTCCCGAAGAGTCTGGCGCCGGTGCAAGGTGCGTCGATGACATTCGCCGCACTCGTACACATCACCATGAAGACCGGGCCGCCGATATGAAAGCTTGGTGCCACCGCAAAATGGGCAGCGCGCCTCGGCGTCAAGCGCGTGGAACTTCATCTATGGGGCCATCCTTTCCCGAATCTCCCGGATCACTTGCCCGAGATCAATGAACCAGGAGAAAGCGGGCTGGCCGGGCTTCCGGACCAGGGCCACCAACTCGTCGCCGGTCTTCGCGTATACGATTCGTCAGTCTGATACCAGACGGGAAACGCAATCTTGCAGCCCGCTCTACACGGGCTTCGTGCTCCCGCCCTGCTGGTTGCCTGATGGGGTCCGTCCCGACCGATAATTGCCCGCATTCGACGCCGTGGCGCTATAATGACCATTGACTAACAGAGAATCAAGTTTCCGTTTCGCAGGGGGAGGCATGCCATGACGGGGGCCCATGATCTGTCCGGCCTTAATCTGCCTTTACGACACTCCGGCTTCCTGAGCGTCGCGCTGGTCGCCCCGCCGAAGGGTTGCGGATTGCGGCGACGTGGTGAGCTGCCGCTGTTTCCGTGAGTGTGGGGGCGCTGTTTTTCGTCGCAAACCGCGAAAAACGCCGTTTCGAAACGACCAGTAGCGTAGGAGTGACACTAAGTGAAGCAATGTATCTCAGAACATCGCCTTCAGTGAGAACTGCACCTGCCGCGAGTTGCCCGCAGTCCGGCTGATGATTCCAAACCCCGATCCCGCGATGATATTGGACGGCAATCCGAAGTTGACGATGTTGAACAGGTTGAACAGCTCGGCCCGGAACTGCAAGTTCACGGATTTTCCGGAGCGGCCCAACTCGAAGGGCGTATCCTTGATCAGCGCAAAATCGAAGTTGTGTAACGCGGGTCCGCGGAACGTGTTGCGGCCCAGGGTGCCGAACACGCCGTCGTTGGGGCCCGTTCCTCCCGGCACTTTCACAGGGATCAAGAAATAAGAAGCGTTGGCCGGGCCCAAACCGAAGTAGTCTTCCCGAACGGTGCGGCTGGTGGACAGCAGCGGCGTGCCGATCTGATCCGGACGGTCTGAGCCGATAGAGCCCGCTCCGGTCTGCTGCAGCCCCGAATACACCGTGAACGGCAATCCGCTCATCAGGGTCGAGATACTGAGCAGTTGCCAGCCACCCGTCAGTTTCGGCGCGAGTCGTCTGAGCCCCGGCGCCCGCTCCGCGTGCAGATTCTGTACCACCGTGGCGGTGAAAACGAATTTCACATCGAAGTTTGAGGGCCCTTTATCCGCCGCCGGATCGAAAGGATTCTGCGGCCACGCGGGCGACTGCGCTCCAGACGTGCTCCCCACTCCAGGGCCGACTGTGCTGCTAGTGTCATCGAGCGACTTCGACCAGGTGAAGTTTGCCTGAATCTGCGGACCGCCGCTCGCGACCGAGCCAGCCACCGAAGTCTGCAGCGCATGATAAGTGGAGTGCGAGCGATTGGTCATGAGCATGTCCGTGCCGAAGCCTCCCGTGATCTGTCCCGCTGAGTTGAACTGGGTATAGGGCGCAAAAGCGGCGGTCGCGCCCGGAAAGGCGTTCGGGAAGTTGACTGCAGGCAGGTCCATCCCCGCGGTGCCGATATATCCCGTGGTAAGGCTGAACCCATGCAATGACCGCTCGACACTCAGCGACCACGTCCCAAGGTACGCGTTCCGGAAGTCCCCGGAGATCGCGCTCGCATTCAACGGGCTAATCAGGTGACTCGGCGAGAGTTCGGCGAGTGCCTGGTCGAAACGGGTCACGTCCCAAACCGTGTTGGCGGGCACGTCTTTCGAGTTGCCGGACGCCAGGATGTTAACTCCCTGGGGCGTAAACACACCGGGGAGATCCGCGGGAGTGATCGTCGTGCCGATCGGCAGCGGTGCGCCGGGAGCCGCGGTGATGCGCGGGTAATCGGTATATGGGGCCGCACCCGTGAGCAGGTTGTCCTGCCAGATATTGGGCGGAATGGTGGTAAGCGCCCCGCCCGCCCGGATCCAAAGATCTTTCGATGCTTCCCAACTCACGCGGAGGCGCGGTCCCCAGTTGTGGCCCAGCATGCGATATGGAGGCTCCGGGTTAATCAAATAGAGTTGTTCCGGCCCGGACGGTCCGTTGACGAACTCCATTCCCGCTGTCCGCCGGGCGCGCTCCGTGATCGGCGAGTACAACTCGAACCGCAAGCCGTAATCGAGCACCAGCCGCGGCGAAATCTTCCACGTGTCTTGCGCGTAGAGGTTCATGTCGTAGCGCGAAATGGCCGCGACGCCGATCTGGCTGCCCTGCGGAAACTGCGGAGGAGCTACGGCCACTGTGTACGAGAATGCGCTGCCCATAAGGAACGCGCTCAGCGTGTCCGGCAACTGCTGTCCCGGTGCGATGTCGCGATCTCCGCTCGCCGATCGAATGGCGCTCGTCGCGAAAGCCGCCCCGCCCCCGAATACGTATTGCCCGTTGGGCGTAATCCCGAAATACCCCGTGTCGCGGTTCGCCCGAAACTCGCCGCCGAACTTGACCGAGTGCTGCCCGCGCGTCCACGCGAAGTTCTGCTGCCCCATGAACAGATTGCCCATCAAGGCGGTGACCGATCCGCCCGCCACGTTGAACCCTTCATACAACCCGTCCGAGAACACCACCGAAGGATCCGTACGGTCAGGTGTCGGGAAGCTCGGCGTTGTGCGCGTTACGCTCAGCGACGACGCCCACGAGAAGTTGGGAGACGAAGCGTGCGACCATGTGACCACCCCGTTTCGCTGGTGATCCACATAGGTCACTCCAAACGCCGGATCGATGGCGGTCTGGTCCGGGTTGGTCGTCGGCCCCAACAGGTTGTCCCAGGTAAAGCGTGCAAACAGCTTGTCTTTAGAGGACAGTTCGTGGTCCAGACGGCCCGAGAACTGGTCCGCGTCGGTCGTAACCGGCGATGAAGCCGCATATGTGCGCGCGCCGAACGCCCCGGTCGGATCGTTGGGCAACGGATACCGGCTCAGAATCTTCGCCACGATAGGGTTGACGGGCACATAAAGCGTATCCCCCGGAAACGCTGTCGTGTCGATTCCCTGGCGCTCCTCTACCGTCGGAACCGCCAGCACCTGGGTTGTGCCCAGCACCTGCCGGAAGCCTTGATACTCCAGGAAAAATGCCGTCTTGTTGCGCCCATCGTATCCGGGCAGCACCAGCGGTCCACCCAGCGTGAACCCGAACTCGTTCCGCCGGAACGGCGGGATGCGTTCCGGATTTTCCGGCGTGCTGCGGTCGAAGAAGTTCCGCGCATCCAACGCCGAGTTGCGCAAAAACTCAAAAACCGAGCCGTGCAATTCGTTCGTGCCCGAGCGGGTGACGATGTCCGTGAACCCGGCTGCTCCGCGTCCAATCTCAGCCGGCATCCAGCCCGACGACGACTGGATCTCGTGCACCGCGTCCACGTTGAAGTTGGAAAATGTCGCGCCGCCCATTTCCGGCTCGCTCGAATCGGCGCCGTCCATGGCGAAGACCGCTTCCACGCCGCGCTGCCCGTTCACCGCGAACTGTTGCGTGAAGTTCGTGGTCCCGTTTGTGTCCGTCATGGTGCCGGCGGCGAGCAGAAGCAACTGGCTGAAGTCCCGCTTGTTGAGCGGAATCGAGGTCACCGATTTGCTGTTGAGGGTCTCGCCGCCGCTCGCCTGCGTCTGGCTTTCCTGCTTGATCGTAATCGACCCATCGGCCAGCAGTGTGACTCTCGAACTGTCCTCGATCGGAATCGCGACCGGAGCCGCCATACGGAACAACCCGCCTCCGAAGATCACCGTCAGGTTGTACGATCCTCGCGCCGGCGCGGCGAAATGAAAGTTCCCACTCTCCGTCGTCTCCGCCGAGTAACGGATGCCGTTCCCTTCGAGCACCAACTCGGCTTTTGGGGCAACCCCGCCCGAGGCATCCCGCACGGAACCGTTCCAATCCGGCAACGCCTGAGTCCGCGCTCCAGCCGCGCACGCGAGAATCCAAGTCGTGGCGATGATTCTGGCTATGGCAAAGAGCCTCACATCCGGCATGGGGCCTCCTGTCTGCGCCGCCCCTTCACGGCCGGCACCGGTAAGAGCCAACTCACATGGTAGTACTTCATGATCGCAGACCCTCTCTCTCTTCGAATGCCCCGCACGCAATTCGTCTGGCAGAAGCGCGAGACACTTCTTCTTCAGTCAGCCTATCATCGAGGCGATCCATGAGCGTGTCGATGTGTGTCAGCAGCGTCTCCGGCGCCCCGGCGGTCACTGCCCGTACCAGTGAGTTCCACGGTTCCGGCAGGTGAGACAGCAGGCGCTTTTCGCCCGGATGCGGTTCCCACTCCAGGGCAAACCACTCAAGCGTCATGCGACCGAGCAGATCGGCGACTCGCTCGTCCACGCTAAGAGCGGGATTGCGATAGGGTGACGTGGGCTCCGGGACTTGCGGGTAGGCTCCGAGCGCGGCCAGCAGAAAGGCGAGGATCGCGGCAACAGCGATCGTCGCCGCGAGTGTCGAACGCGCGGGCAACATTCTGGATTTACGCATCCTGTACTTGTATCATCTTTCAAAACCGGCACCGGCTTCCAGTGGTAGCTACCAGCCGGTTCCACGAGTCGCAAGCGGCGTTCTTTTTGGGCCCAAGAAGGTTCATCGGAGGTTCAACAGGTAGGGAGGTAGTTCGGGTTAACGGAAAGGTCCTCGCGTGCTTGGCAATCGATGAACGGGGTCGACCCAGTGGGGTACCTGGCAACGAGGAGTTCGTCATTGTTGCGTTGATCTTGAGCGGCGAGAACATCTGCTGGAATTGTATCCTGAGGCGTTTTTCGTGACGCCCCACTACAAGAACTATCCCGGTGTTATCGTGCGCTGTCAACAGTGGATCAAAAACAGCTTAGAGACCTGCTCGTGGATGCGTGGCGTCTTGTAGCCCCCAAGCGCATTGTACGCCATTGGGACGCTAAAGCCCGTTGAACCGTGTGCGACAAGTTCCGGCCACAAGAACGCTGTGAATCGGCTATCCTGTCCTCATGTCATTCAATCTGCAATACCGCTCTCGCGCTGTTCGCGCCCTGGTGCTCTTGCACGAGGAGCATCTTCGCCGATTCGTCCACACTTGGAGGCTGGCCTTGGCGAGCTCAGTGAACCTGCCACCGACCGATGACCCCAACTATGCATCGCTCAGAGCATTAGGACGGCACGTGCTGTCCGCGGCCGGCGGCTACATGATCTGGATCTGCGAGGTGTTGACGTTACCGGACCCCGGAATCCGCTCTGCCCCGGACGAGGCTGCCATGGTCCGCGATGCGGACGACTACATGGAGCATGTCCTGGAGCGCTGGCGGGCCCCGCTGAGGGAAGTGTCCGACGACAGATTGGAGACTCCTGAGTACCCATCGCGATGGCAGACGCGCTACTGTATCGACTCAATGTTAGAGCACGCAGTCATGCACCCCATCCGCCACGCCTTTCAGTTGGATGAACTGCTCAAGGATCTTCCCGAGCCTCGGGTCGGAGCATAGCGCCACAGCGTTCCGGATTCAGTACGGTTATCTGAAGACGCTGCCCGACAATTACACCGGACCACGGCACATCGTCACAGTGAGACAGCTACCGCCAGTGGAGCGCGGCGAAGATTGGTTCGAGTGGGAAGAACGGCCTGGGCCGGGGCCGGCTCAGGACGCCGATCGCCTCAGCAACGAGCAGATCGTCAGGGTGTGCTACATGGAGAGGAATGTGCTGCATGTCGGGTAAACGGCAACCGTGCCCGCGTCCGCGCGCCGGCCCGAGTAAACGATGGGCCACGTCGTCGAGTGGCAGGCGGTCGGCGCTGCATCGTGGAAAGGTCATCGCGTCGAGGAGCAAGGCGCCCCTGCGGCGGATGAAGAGCCTGGTCTCGAACAGCGTCTCGTCGTCGCATCGTGCCGGCCATCCGCCGCGCGGCGCACGGCGACGCACACTGCGCTGCTGGCGCCCGCATTTGCCGCCGCCACGCCTACGCGCGTGATGCTTTTCCGCGATACGCCGGCAAAAAGATTTCGGCTACGAAAGTTTCTAGAGTAGTCGGGGTGGTATTCGCTGGAGAGCGCAGTTCAAGCATCTTCATGTGGCCGGAATTGAGCGCATCAGCCATCTCCAGCAACAGGTCTGCCATGTTGGACGACATCCCCATCTGCATCAGCACGGGCTTCAACTGCGCCGCAGGCACGTGGTTATATGCAAGGTCGGCTTTGCCGATCGCTGCGCCCACGATCTTCGCAACTTCCGCGTAAGTGACGTCGCGAGGCCCTTGCAGTTCGTGCGTACTTTTTCCGACGAAATCCAATTTCAATAGGGCTTCGGCTGCAAAGGCGCCGATATCGCGCGTTGCGATCATTGGCAAGGGCAGGTCCTCTTTGACTGGGCCGGCCATACTTCCAATGGACTTAATCACGCCCGCCTGGGGCAGAAGGTTTTCCATGAAGTATCCGGCTCGCAGGAAGAGGGCATTTAACCCGGGAGTTCCTTCGAGTTCCTTTTCAAGACTGTGCAGCCCGGCGACGGGACCCGTTCCATGCGATTTGTCCGCTCCGACGCTGCTCAGAACGACGGCATACTTTATCCCGTCCTTCTCGATCGCGGCGCGCAAGGCATCGCTCACGCTCTCTTCGTAGGCGCGAACGTCCGGGGAAGCAATATTAGGAGGGATCATCGCGTACACGGCCTTTGCGCCAGCAAACGCTTTTGTAAGCGCGACCGCATCGGTCGCATCAGCGATGAATGATTCTGCACCGTTCTGCGTGAATCGTTCCAGCCGCTTCGGGTCGCGCCCCACCACACGCACTTTCTCTCCCTTTGCGATCAATCTCTCTGCTACCGCGCTTCCAGTGTTCCCTGTGGCCCCGGTAATGACGTACATGGCTTCCTCCTCGCCGGTCAGTCCGGCAAACTTCTCTCCTTCGTTTATTGATGCCCGTCTGGCTTCCACGGATTCACTTTCGGGGATCTCACCGCGATGGGCCTGGTCCCGGCTTGCGCAGAATACCAACACCAAGCGTGGCTCCGATAGGCGCCGCGATGCCGAAGATGATGCCCAGAACGGGATGCAACGAAGTGCGTGCGGCCGGGCCGCGGGTGCCAGGGGACGCCGAAAGGGCCGCTTTGCGGCTAACGGCAAACCGCGGCCGCATCCGCGCATTGAGCGCGCCACAGTTAGCTACCGATATGCAACCTTAACGTCCCGTTACGATCCGTAAATTACATTGCGATCCCGGCGGTAGCGACCCGGGGTGTCGCAAGCGCGCTAGTGTTTTGTCCCACGTAAGAATTTACAATGAGCGCAAGAGCGCGACCGGGGGTCGCGCGCGGACGAGGGCGTCCGCCCCACTTTGGCTGAGTCGGACGTTGTAAAAAATTAGGAGGGACAGGACACCAGGGCGGGCTTCAAGCCGCGCTGTAGGCCACTTTCTTACTGCACATGGCAGCCGATCACCGTACAAGCGCAAGAAGCCAGGTGTCGCCGAGAGTAGCCGGATCAAAACCTCCAAACAGGATTAAGCCATTATTGCGCGGGTCGTAAGTCATGCTCGCTGCGTATCGCGGACTGGGCGAACTGGCCGGGTGTAGTTCTGCCCAGTTGGTCCCGTTCCACACCCAAGTTTGGTTTTGAATTGGGGTGCTGAAACCTCCGCCGAATAACACGACCAATTGAGCGCTGGCGTCGTAGGCCATGGAGGCATCTGTGCATGGGGGCGGAGACGTTGCCGGAAACTGCTGCGTCCAAGTCACCCCATCCCACGTCCAGGTATCGTTATACAGGATATTAAGGTTCTCGACGTCGCCGCCGAACAACACTACCGTCTTGCTTGCGGCATCATATGCAATTGGTGCGCGCCGCGGCGATGGACTTGACGGCGGGAACCGCCGAGTCCACGCTTGCGTGGCGCCATTCCACGTCCAAGTATCTCCAAAAACATTATTGCTGCTGTCCACACCGCCGAATAACACGATGGACTTGGTCATCGGGTCATATGTCATGCCCGGCTGGTCGAATCGGCGCGCACGCGGAGAGATGGGCGGAAAGACCTGGGTCCAATTATTTCCATCCCAGGTCCAGGTATCGTTCAGAACCACGCCACTGCCGTTTTGACCTCCGAACAGCACGATCGTATCGGAAACCGGGTCATAGGCCATTCCAGGGCTCCACCGGGCCGAGGGTGATGTCACAGCAATATACGGACTCCACCCATTGCGCCAAATCCACGAATCACCGTAAATTGCCGGATTTCCCCAACCGCCGAACATCAGCGTTGAGTGTGTGGCCGGAAAATAGGCCGTGCCGGCGCAGCACCGGCCAGGAGGATTGATGGGCGGGCTGACGCCTACCCAATCTAGGAATCGAACATCTTGAGCAAGTAAGCTCGCGGTAGCCACCAGCGCCAGGGCACAGCTCTTCAGAACTTTCACAAGCCACCCCCTCAAAGGATTTTACACCCGAGCGGACGTGTGCGGCGAGTCGGTATTGGCCGGCTTGCGGCTGCTGTGTCAGCCTGGCGCCCAATATGGCCCCTTCAAGTAGGACACCATCACGGCCCTGAATGCCGGCCAGCGCGCTCCAAATGCGTACGATGGCCGTGCCGAGTTATCTGCCCTTATGCAACCCAATACCGTCATTTACCGGGTCGAAATCGGGGCGGCAGTTTGGCCGTGCGCAGGGCCGGGCTGTGCCTTGAATGAGAAAACGACCAGCATCTATAACCCACGCAACGATGGCATGAGCCTCGACGCAGTGGAGCGGATCGGGCTTCGAGAGGGGTATAGTCCGTAAGCTATAGTACTTCTGTTTTGAAGAATTCGGGGGCCTTGCGTGCGCGCAGACGACCGAGAGGCATTATAATCTCGGTTGGTTAAGGAGGGAAGCGATGTCCTCACTAAGAACGCAGCACAAGACGATTCTGCACGCATTCACAGTGGTGGTGTTGCTATGCATCGCTGTGGCTGCGATCACGGATGCCGGCACGCTCAAAGCCCAAACTGCGAGCTGGACTCAAGTGGGATATTCGTCAGCTCCGTCGGCCCGTGCGGACGCGGCCATCGCGTATGATGCGGCCACGCACTCAACGGTGCTCTTTGGCGGTAATGACGGCTACTCTGTCTATGGCGACACGTGGACTTGGGATGGGACGTGGCGCGCGAAGTTCCCCGCCACTTCGCCGTCCCCGCGTCAAGGCCCCGCAATAGCGTTTGATGGGGCGGCGGGCAACGTTGTGCTTTTTGGAGGTTCCAGTTTCCCGTTCGCGTCGGGAACAGCTTACGGCGACACCTGGACTTGGGACGGAATCAACTGGACCCAGCAATTCCCGCTTGTATCTCCATCGCCACGGCTGTGGTCGACGATGGTGTACGATCCCAAGGCCAAGACAGTCCTGCTTTTCGGTGGCAGCAATACGTCCGGTGGCGACGATGCCTTCAGCGATACTTGGGCGTGGAATGGGGTGAGCAAGACTTGGACCGAGCTCAATCCCACGTCACACCCGTCCGGGCGAGCAGCCAATCAGTTGGTTTACGATGCGGCAAACAGGACTGTGGTCCTCTTTGGCGGTGTGACGACCAATCTCACTCCGCTTAATGACACTTGGACCTGGAACGGGAGCAACTGGACGCAGCGATTCCCAACATCTGCGCCGTCCCCACGAAACGGAGTTTCCCTGGCGTATGACCCTCGCCTCGAGGCGGTCGTGCTTTTCGGCGGCGCCGTTGGGGCTTGTTGTTCGGATAGTCTGAATGACACCTGGACATGGAACGGCGTCAATTGGACGGAGATCTATCCGGCGAATACCCTACCTTCGGCTCGTAACGCCCAGGCCATGGATTACGATACGCGCCGCAACGTCGTAGTAATGTTCGGGGGGGCCGCCGACTCCGGTCGGATCCTGGGTGACACATGGTTCCTCGCTTTAGCCCCCTGACACCGCTCTCGGTTAGCGGGCCAAGGTGGCCCGAAAATCCACTGGGTAAAGGAGCAACGATGTTTTCTCTGAGAACGCAGTCCGAACAAGCTCTCGCCGCGATGCTGTTACTGGGTGCGTTGACGCTTTCAGTTGCATCGGCGGAGTCACTCACGATTGTGAATCCGAATTTCTCCGCTGTCGCCGTGCAGTGCAGCAGCGGTTGGGCGTATGAGTCCTATATGGGAGGCAATTGCGAAAGTGTCGGCCCCGAGCAAGACTTTAACAGCGAGGTTGGAATTGGCTGGAGGTTCGCTACGGGTACGTATGAGTCGTACGGGTCCGGGATAACTAATGCAAATACCTCGTTCAACCCGCCCCCTTTCACGGGGCTGCCGTTTAGCCAAGCTGCCATCGTGCAGGGCTCTGGGGCTGTGAGGGCCGCGATTGCTCAGAAAATTACCGGCTTCCTTCCCGGCCAGGTATATAAGTTGACTTTTTATCTCGGATCGCGCTATGCGGACGGTTGTTGCGATGGCAACCAGACGGTGCTGGCGACGCTGGATGGTAAGCCCATAGGCTTTTGGAAACTGGTCAGCTTTACTCCGTTCACCCTCCGGACGGCGGTTTTCAGGGGGGGCTCGGGCCTATCGCACATCCTGGAGTTTTCGGGGCAGAGTGAAGGCGATCACACCGCCTTCTTCTCGGACGTGGGCATCGAAACCGTCGCCGGCCAAGAGTGAACCCTCACACGCAGGGAAATCCTAGTCTAAAGGAGCAAAAAGGATGTTTTCTCTGGGAACGCAATCCAAAACGATTTTGCCAGCCTTTACCGCGACGCTGTTGTTCGCCACAGTGGGGGCCGCCCAAATTTACGGGCCTCTGCAATACGGCCAAACCCCTGCAACCTCCGCCGGCTCTACCGGCGTGCCGGCGGCGGCCAAGCTGGAATGGATCAAGCCATCCCTGGTTGGCCTGCCCCCAGCGCGATGTTGTCCAGCGATGGTCTATGACCGCGCGATGGGGGCAACATTGCTGTTTGGCGGCCGCACCTACAGCACCACTTATGCCGACACCTGGGCGTTCTCCAAATCCACAGGATGGACGGAACTCACACCAGCCGTGTCTCCACCGCCCGTAACAGGCCCGTCGCTGGCCTACGATCCGACGACAGAAACGGTTGTGCTTTTCGGCGGTGGCCTGAGCAGCGGCCCTTACTTGAACGAAACGTGGACGTGGGACGGGGTGACCTGGACGCAACAGTTTCCTCCGGTTTCGCCTCCGGCCCGTAATTGGAATGCTACGAACGGAATGGTCTTCGATTACCATCTCGGCAAGGTGGTGATGTTTGGCGGAGGAGGCACAACTGTCGCTAACTACAATGACACCTGGGAATGGGACGGAAAGAACAAAACGTGGACGCAGCAGTTCCCCGCCCACAGTCCCTCTCCGCGAACGGCGACGCTGGCCTACGATGAGACCACAAACGAGGTCATGTTCTTCGGCGGCAATGCTCCCGGTGTCGCCTACGACGATACATGGACCTACGATGGCGTGGATTGGGTCCAACAGCAGCCGGCGACGGTGCCGCCAACGCGAACGGACAATGGTCTGGCTTTCGATCCGATCCTCAAGAAAGTGGTGCTTTTCGGAGGTTTGGCCGGCTCTTGCGAGGATTGCGGGCAGGGCCGGTTGAATGACACCTGGCTATGGGACGGCACAAACTGGAGCCAGGTGCAAACTTTGTTAAGCCCAGAGCCCAGTTCGGGAGTATCCTTTACCTACGATGGAACTACAAAAGGGATGCTTCTATTCGGCGGCTGGATAAGCTCCTCCAGTTTCACGGGTAATACCTGGCTCTTCGGGGTTTTCTGAAAACAGTTCCAGGAGGTTCGCGCGGCTTTTTACGGCCCGGCCAGCCTCCGTCGCGGCCTTTCACTTCATCCGTCCACGCCGATAGTAAATGCAAATCGCCGCCCATTCTCGTAAAGCTGCCATTGGCGGGATAGGCATTCTGGCCGGCTGCTTCATGTTGTTTTGCGGCCTGCTGATGCTGATCACCGCGCTGTGGCGAGGCTACCGGGAGCACGTCATCGATTCGCGCTGGGTCGAGAAGCCAGCCGACGTCACGACTTGCGCGCTCGACGTGTACCGCCCGTCTGCCAGGCATGGCGCCGGGGCGGCGTTCTCGCTGCACTGCCGCTTGAGCTACGAATTCCAATCGCGCCCATATCAATTCAGCCTCCGCACCACCAGCAACCGGCTCGCAGGCGTCCGGAACGAGATCGAAGAATGGGTGGCCGCGCACGGGCCCGGTTCGAAACTCGACGTCCTGGTCAATCCAGCGAATCCCAACGAGATTGCCGTCCTAAACGTCTTGCCGGTCGAACAATTCAATACCGCTCGCGAAGCCTGGATCACCGCGCTTATCTTTCTCACGGGTGCAGCCGTATTCATCCTCGTCGGACGAGCCATGCGTGCGGCGCCGGCGCGATAGAATGAGAGCCAGCCACCTAGCGGCGGACCGAGTTCTGGATGTATCGGCCACTCGGATCGCCCGGCGTAACTGCGCGACGGTGAAGTGGGCTCCCTGGGGGCGGAGCGGGAGGGTCGGCTGGTCGATAAGGGTAAGGCCGTTGTTCCGCCCGGTTCCGTTTGAGGTTAGCCTTTGGGTGCCAAATATGATCGACGATGCCACCAGTGAGTTGAAGGCGCGGTTCGTGCGGCACGACTCCACCGAGGACAACATGCGGCTGTTGTGGAGCTACCTGGACAAGCATGGCCGGGCCGGTAGCGTTCTATACTCTTTTGAGACGTTGGGGTAGCCATCAGGAGGCTGCCTTTCGTCCGTAATGCGAGAAATCCTTTAAGCGGAAATAACCGTTCCAGCGACCTCGGCAGCCGAAACTTTACCACAACAGCGATGAGATCAGCCTCAGTGAGGTTGAGCGGATAGGTGTTTGATACGCTACCGTGGCTAGTAGATTAGCTTATACACGAGGGTCTGTGCGGACAGCCCGCAGCACGCACAACAGCGTTGCGACTGTCCGATGTGTCTTGAACATGGCGACCTCATCGGGGCACGGCGCCCAAGCCCGCCAAGGCCAAGGATTGCGGGCTGCTGCTGAGCGCATCAATAATGCTTACTGTCCCGCTCTGTATCGTAGCCTCCGTAGGCGTGAACACTACGGCGATCGTACACTGGGCGGCTGGGGCGAGACTTGCCGGACAGTCGTTGGTCTGGCTGAACTCACCGCTGACGACGATTTCAGCGATGGCCACCGGCGTGGCGCCGACGTTCTTGACCGTAGCGGCCAGCGGCGCACTGGAAGTGCCCACAGCCTGAGCAGCGAATGTCAGGCTCCAGGGGAACAAGCTGATTTGCGGTATGCGGCATTCGGGCGGCGGTAGGAGCGATGGTGTCCAAATCGTGCTGTCATAAAAGCAAAATGTCTCGACTTCGGTCAGCAATCCGCCGTTAAAGCCGCCGGACGGGCTGATAAGCAGAAAAGAGGAAGCATTGGTGTTGGACCCCTGGTCGTTGTCGATCCAGAGTTGCGGCACGGTGAGATGGCCTTGCGGGTCAAGGGAAGCCACGCGGCGCACGACGACTCCCTGGAGCGTGGTGGGATTGTGTATGGCGTACCATCCCTGCAGCGGATCCCAGAGCGGAGTGAGCGGCGCGGCGCCCGGTGCGCTTTGCGGACCGGTACAGCCGCCAGGGCAGTTGTAGACGTTCATGGTTTCCAGTGTGCCGGCCGGAGTCGGATACAGCACCTCGGTAAAGCCTCCGGCCAGGCTGAGGCGGGGAATGTAGGGCCGGAAATCGAAGGGAAAAACAACACCCTTAAAATCGAAAACGCGCTGGACGGCGAAGCGGTTGCTGTTGCGCGGATCGAAGAAGCGGTAATCGGTTTGCACATCGATTCCCACGGACGCCGGGGCGCAGTTGGCGGAGCTGGAGCCCACCTTGACTTCCAGGTTTTCGGGCAGCGCGAAGGGACCGCGCCAAGGCAAGGTTCCCGGCGGCGTGACGGTGCCGCCGCCGACCAAAACCAGGCCGCCCGACTGCGGGTCTGGCGGCGCTTCGCTGTTGCCGAAATACTCGACGTCGTTGGTGCTATTGCCACAGGTGTCCACGTTGTTGGAACCGGTCAGGTTAGGGCCGCCTAGCCATCGCAGGGTAGTGATGGCTTCGGCATCTGCGCCGGTGTCCCAGGTGAGATAGAAGTTGTTGGTGGTGACGGTCCTGGGTGGCGGTGTTTGGGCGAAGATGGTTGCGGCGGCGAGGAGAGTGATGGTAGCGAGCGTAACGAATCCTAGCGGCTGTGCATTGTGTGGCATGGTACCAGCATACGCCCTTTTAGTTTAGAGTATGCCGCGCGGCCAAACCGAGCTGGGCCTGAACACAGTTCCGTCATTAGTCAGTCCCTGCAAGGACGTCGTTCCGTAGAAGTTGCCATCCGTGGCTTGGAGCAACCCGCCCGTCGGTCCGGTAGAATGCTCCGTTAGTGCCTTGCAGAAGCCCGGCGTTCGTATAATACCCGCAGCATGTGTCCAAACTGTACACTGTCGAATGACCGGCGCGATGGCGTGAGCGGCGAGGTGGAGAAGATGGCATTTGAGGAGGTGTAGCATAATATGGACGAAGTGACTTGATGTCTAAGGAGAAGGCACGTGCATAACTCGGTTCGTAGGGCGGCCGGGCTGGCGATATTGCTGGCGTTTGTGGCTACTGGCGCGCCAAAGATGACGGGACGGCCGCATAGCGGACACTTTTCCGCCCGATATAATCAAGGTCTTGCGGCGCCCGATTCTAACCTCCCCAGCGCCCCGCGGTCGAAATGGCCTCGATCGTCATACGCTTCTTTTCCTGCGTCGCCAACCAGCGTTTTCAGAAAATGCAAAACTGGGAACGCACGGGCGGGAACGGACACTCAGCTCGGTTTCTTGAACTCAGTGTCTTTGGGTGCCGGGTTGGACCGCGCCTGCAACGCCATGCCGACCAATGTTGCGATCAGGATCGCCGGGTACAGTTGCCCGATGAGCGCTTCTGCCGTGGTCAGCGATCGCGCAATCCGATGTGCTGGATACGCGTCACCGTAGGAGACGGTCGTAAGGGTTTCAAAGCTGAAATAGATCAAACGGGAGGGTTCGCCTGTGGCAACTCCGGCGGCCAACGGCGTTTGGAAATGGATGGCGCCCGGAATCATTTCGAGGAGCAGTTTGTAACCGAACGCCCAAGTCACGCCGATCAGCAGGTAGGCGGCAATGCCGCCCATGACCCGGTGCACGGAAACTGGACCGGGAAGAAGAAAGGTCTGCTTCAGCGTCATGACCACAAGAATGGCCATGCAAAACACCTTGAGGGCAGTGTCCCAGCCCATGGGCCTGAACGAGGGATTGAATTCGACGATCAGGTCCGCCGTGAATTCCAGGATGGTGAGCGCAATGATGAGGGACATGAGCATCCGCCTGTTGACCGTCGCGATTGCGCCGGAGAGGAGCATGAGCGCGAAGGTCAGGTCGATGGCAATTCGCCCAGGGAGCGACTCGCCGACCATCGGAACGACGATAGTCATCAGCACCAGAAATGCGAGGAAGAAGCTTAGATGCCGATCCTCACGCCAGAAGCCGGGCAACCGTATATCAGCCACGTAATTTTCTCCTTTGGCATTCGCCCGGTTGCGCGCAGCGCAGAGACAATGCATGAGCGCAGAGACAACCTAGGATGGCCCGGTCACGTTCGTCCTGCCTCAAGCGCTTGGACGCGCCACAACCTGGCCGCGTTGCGCAAGGCAGTTCGGCGGCCGTGCCCCTTCCACGATGCCCCACCGGCCGTCCCGCCGCTCGACGTGGCCCATCGTGCGCACCGCCTTTGACCGGCGCGGTTCGAGCGAGTTCGATGCCGCCGCGTTCTCGAATGCAAACGACGAACCGCGGCCGTTGTCCTGGAAGACGGCCGCCACTGGCCGGTTTTGACGTGCCCCCCGAGGGTTGCAGTCTTGGCCCCGGACGCCCAACTGCCGCACCGCCGGCAGCGCAAACGATGGCGCTGGTTCACCCGCTCGCAGGCTGCCGCTTCACTTTTGTGCCTAACGCGCGTCGCCATTTGACGAAGGCTGCAAGTCTCCATAGACTCAAATGTAGATGCAAGGAATCAAGAGAACTAGCGCAACGCATGGGGAAACAAAACTCTTCGATGGTCCGCGGGTCTGGACAGCCCGAGACTTGTCCGGCCCGCCGGACTGGCTTTTGTCATTTCGTGAAGAGACACGCCACGAACTCAAATCGGCGATCGCTCACGCCAAGCAGCACGGCGCCGAAGCAGCCATGCTTAAACGTGAAGATTTCCCGCTTCCGTCATTTGCTCCCACGGCAGCGGAGATTCGGAGACGCCTGCGAGATGGCCGCGGATTCGTAGTGCTTCGGGGCCTCGCGCTCGACGATTACGCGGAGGACGAGGTGCGGCTCCTGTACGCCGGCTTGGGAACCCACTTGGGCACGATCCTTCCGCAGAATCTCCGGGGCGACCGCTTGTATTCGGTGCGCGACGAAGGAATCCGCGTGGAGGCCGACTACGGAAGAACCGGAGTGCGTTTTTCAAAGAGCAACGCGGCGTTCGATTTTCATACCGATTCACCGTCACGGGTAGCGGGAAACACGCCCGATGTGATTGGTCTGTTGGTGCTGCGCACCGCGAAAACAGGCGGCGAATCTGCGTTGGTGAGCGGTTACGCCCTCCACAACATTCTACGCGAGGAGCGACCGGACGTTCTGCGCCGCTTGTATCGGCCTTTTTGGGTCGATCGTCGCGCAGAACTGCCGCCTGGAGAAGATCCCGTGCTTCCGGTTCCGGTCTTTACGTTCGACGGGCGACTCACCGTTCGGTACCTGCGGTTCTACATCACGAAGGGTCAAGAGTGGAAAGGAGAGCCGCTGCGGAGCGCGGATGTCGAGGCGCTGGATGTCTTCGAAGAGGTCATGCTCCGGCCGGGTGTCGCGGTGAAGGTCCCCGCGGAAAGCGGAGATCTTCAGTTGGTCAGCAACACCTTCCTGCTACATAGCCGGACAAGCTACGAAGACCATGCGGCGCCCGAACGGAAACGGCACTACCTCAGATTGTGGTTGGCCGATCAAGACGCGTGACCGGATCCAGCGCCGCCCAACAGAGTCCGCCTAATGCGTAGAAAGCCGCGGAGGCATAAAACGCAATATTCCGGTTGTTGCCCGATGCCGCGAGCAGATAGCCGACGATCGCGGGCGCGACGCTGCCTCCGAGATGGCCCATGGTATTCATCATTCCGGTCAGCAGCCCGTCTGAGTCCCCACCCAGATCCATCGCGGTGGTCCATGTAATGGGAGCGCTTAACTCGACGACGAAGCTCGCCAGGCTCATGACCAGCATCGCGAGGTTGAGATCGTGAATGGAGGTGAATAGTAGGAGGCACAGCGCGGCTCCTCCGTAGGCGACATAAGCGAATGCTATTCGGGCGGGGACGATTCCCCAGCGGCGGGCGACGGGTGGCAGCAGATGTCCGGCGAAAAGGCAGCCACACCCCGCCTTGGCCAGCGTTTCCAGCACCGCGCGCCGGTTGGCACCCCGGTTCGCCATGGTTTTAAGAGTTTATAACAAACCACGGAACATTCCGCTCTAGAAGATCGTCTAGTAGACTTAGGCGGACTGCTTTAGTAGAATGTCTTCTAGAAAGACATGCCAACCGACAACTCGAACGCGAACCAGATCGAACTGCTGCAGGGCACGCTGGACATGCTGATTCTGCGCACGTTGCAATGGGGGCCGCAGCACGGCCACGGAGTGGGCCAGGCTATCCGGCACAGCTCGGCGGACTTGCTCAAGATCGAGCGGGGCTCGCTTTACCCCGCACTGCACCGGCTGGAGGCTCAGGGGTGGATCGCCTCGCAGTGGAAGGCCTCCGAGATGAACCGGCGGGCCAAGTATTACCGGCTGACCGCGGCGGGCAAGAAGCAGCTCCTGGCCGAGCAGTCCAAGTGGAATCTGCTGGTGAAGACCATCAGCCGCGTGATGCGGCCTGCGTAGGAGGGTAAATATGCGATTGGATTTTTGGCGGCAGGAGCGGCGCGACGCCGACCTGGATGACGAGATTGCGCACGACCTGGCGCTGGACGCCGAGGAGCGCGTAGCGGACGGGGTGTCGAGCGAGGAGGCCGCACGCGCCAGCCGCCGCGACTTCGGCAACGTGCTCTCCGCCAAAGAGGCGGCGCGCGGCGTGTGGCTGAGCGCCTGGCTGGAAACCGGTCTGCAGGACGTACGTTACGCCTTGCGCATGATGCGCAAGAATCCGGGCTTCACGCTGGTGGCGGTGACCTCGCTGGCGCTCGGCATCGGCGTCAACTCGGCCATGTTCAGCTTGGCTGACGCTCTACTGTTCCGCCCCCTGTCGGTGGCGCATCCGGGCGACGTGGTCACGCTCAAAAGTAAAATCCCCAGCGACGCGCCGGGCGCCATTTCCTACCGCGATTACGTGGACGTCCGCGACACCAGCCACAGCTTCGCCGGGCTGGCGGCCTACCAGCTCCAGATCTTTGGTTTCGCGGCCTCGCCGCGCGATGTGGCGCAAATGCGCATGGGCATGCTCGTTTCGGGCAATTTCTTCCAGGCCATGGGCGTGGATCCAGCCCTGGGCCGCGGCTTCCGGGCCGACGAAGACCAGGTTCCCGGACGCGATGCGGTAGTCGTGCTGGGCCACGCTTTCTGGAAGACGCAGTTGGCCGGGGATGCCTCCATCGTGGGCCGGAAGGTGCGCCTCGACGGACTGGATTTTACCGTAATCGGCGTCGCTCCGGAGCGCTTCACCGGCATGGACCAAATCATCCGCCCGGCCATGTTCGTACCCCTGGCCATGGCGCCGCGGCTATCGGCCAATCCGGAATCGAATCTCCTGGAACGGCGGGATAACCGCAGCCTGGACGTGAAAGGGCGGCTGGCGCCCGGCGTCAGCCGGCTGCAAGCCGAGGTGGAACTGTCGACCATCGCCAAGCGGCTGGAGCGAACCTATGCGGATACCAATCGCGATCGCGCGCTGATGATCCAGACCGAAATGCAGGCGCGCGTGCAGGACGATCCGCAAGATGCCTCGCTGGCCGTGATGCTGATGGGGCTGGCGGGACTGGTCCTGTTGGTGGCTTGCGCCAACCTGGCCAACCTGCTGTTGAGCCGATCCCGCGCGCGGACCCGCGAAATCGCCATCCGGCTGGCGGTGGGCGCGGGACGCATACGGCTGATCCGCCAGTTGCTGGCCGAAAGCCTGTCCATCGCGCTGGCGGGCGGCGTGATGAGCCTGCTGCTTGCCTATGCCGGCGCGGCGTTCCTGAGCCGCATTCAGGTGCCCTCCGACCTGCCGATCGTGATCGACGTCAAAGTGGACCACCGGGTGCTGCTCTTTAGCCTGGCCGTGTCGGTGCTCAGCGCGGTTCTGTTCGGCCTGGCGCCGGCATTGCAGGCCAGCCGCACGCACCTGGTACGCGTGCTGAAGGCCGCCGACGCCGATAGCTCGCACAAGCAGCGGCTGTGGGGCCGCAATGCGCTGGTGGTAGTACAGGTGGCACTCTCGTTGGTGCTGGTGGTGGTGGCGGCTATGTTGTATCACGGCTTCCATGCGTCCATCGCCGGCGGACCCGGCTTCCGCACGAATCGCTTGATGATGATGAGTTTCGATCCCAGCCTGGTGCTGACCCCCAAGCCGCAGGCACAGCAGTTTTACAAGCGCCTGATCGACGGCGTGCGCGCCGCGCCGGGAGTCAAGTCGGCCACCTTGGTCAGTTCCGTACCATTCTCACCGAACCAGCATGAAGAGAACATCCGGCCGGAAGGCTACCAGCTTCCGCAGAACAAGGAGAGCGTGAGCGTCTTTGCGACTTCGACGGATTCCCGCTTCTTCGAAACCATGGGCATACCCATCTTGCGCGGCCGCGGCTTCCTGCCCGGCGATATCAATGGCGGGCAGCCGGTGGCGGTAGTCAACGAGGTTCTGGCGCGGCATTACTGGCCCAACCAGGATCCCATCGGCAAGCGCTTTTGGCTGGGCGATCGCAAGGGCAAATGGGTGCAGATTGTAGGCGTGGCCCAGAACGGCAAATACTTCTGGATTGGCGAGCCGCCCACCGAATACTTATACCTGGGGCTGAATGAGTATCCCACCGGGCGCATGACTTTGGTTTCGCAATCCATCGGCGATTCCGGCAGCCTGGCGGAGCCGATCCGGGAGCTGGCCCACGGGCTGGACGCCGATCAGCCGGTGTTCGATGTGCGCACGGTGGAGGACCTCTACCACGCGCGCGCGGCTGTCGTCTACATGCTGAACGAACTGGTGGCCGTGATGGGCCTGATCGGGCTGCTGCTGGCCATGTTCGGACTGTATGGACTGATCGCTTACTCGGTGGCGCGGCGCACGCGCGAGATCGGCATTCGCATGGCGGTCGGCGCGGATCGCGGATCGGTGGTGCGCATGGTGCTGCGGCAGGGGCTGCTGCTGGTGCTCGCCGGATTGGGCATCGGGCTGGTGGCCAGCCTGGGCGCGGAGAAGGTCGTGATGGCCGTCTTTGGCGTGACCAAGCGCGACCCGCTGGCATACCTGCTGGTGGCGCCGGCGCTGCTGCTGGTGACTATGCTGGCGGTATATGTGCCGGCCCGCCGCGCGTCGCGCGTGGAACCCATGCGCGCCTTACGCTATGAATGATAGGTGCTGCGCCGGGGTCTCTACCGCATAACGTTCGGGGGCCCGATGGCGCATATCCGGTGGGATTGGTGGAGGGCACTGACGGCGATCTCTACGGTACGACTTACCGCGGTAGGGGAGAGCAAAGTAGCCCGATCATATCTTGAAGATGTCGTTTGGGGCCGCCCGAAGAGCGCTGACTGCTATCGCCATTGCCAAGGTCGAGTTGCCTACCGATATGCAACCTAATGCCGTTGTTCGCTGGGTGAATTGGCAGGCCTTCCCGAACGCCATTCCGTGCTCATGAACCTGCTCGCGACTTCGGGGTGCCTGTCCGTTTTCGGACATACATGTCTCGAAAGCGCTCATCTGCACGGCGAGCCCGCTCGGCGCGTCATATCTTTGCGCGCGGCATTTCGCATGCCGTAAGGAACAGTAGTGCTCCAAGACCTCCGCTACTCGCTCCGCCTGCTCGCGAAAACCCCGATGTTTTCCGGGATGATTGTCTTCGCCTTGGCGCTTGGCATCGGGGCCAACACCACGATCTTTACCGCCGCGAATGATTTTCTGTTCCGGCCGCTGCCGTTCCCGGACTCGGGTAGGCTGGTGGCGCTCACGGAAATCGCCAAACTAAAGCAGGTCTCCGGATGGACCTCTCCACGCGACTACCTGGATTGGAAGGAGCAAAATCATGCCTTTGTGGACATGGCTGCCTGGTCTCCGGCGGGATATAGCCTCACCGGCGGCGGAGAACCGGAGCGTGTACCCGGAATGGAGGTGACGGCCAGTTTCTTCCCGGTCCTCGGCGTTAAGCCTTTCCTGGGGCGCAGCTTTCTTTCACGCGAGGACGTACCCAAAGGCAACCCTGTTGTCGTGCTGAGCCATTCGCTCTGGCAGCGGCGATTCGGCAGCCGGCCCGATATTCTGGGCCAGCCGATCGCTGTGAACGGTAAACCATTCGCCGTGATCGGCGTCATGCCACCTGGTTTCTGGTTCTCCAACGCCCATGAGGACATCTTCGTTCCGCTGGGGTTGGACCCGGCGGAGACCTATCGTGGCGGGCACTACCTCAAAGTAGTCGCTCGCCTCAAGCCGGGCGTGCCCCTGGAACGGGCGCAGGCTGAAATGAACGCGATAGTGGCGGCCATCATCCGGAACGATCCCCATAATGCCGGCCAGGGGGTCACGGCCGAACGACTGCACGACCGCATGGCCCGCGAAGTGAGGCCCGCGTTACTTGCGCTGCTCGCGGCTGTCGGGTTGGTGCTCCTGATTGCGTGCGCCAACGTGGCTAACATGCTGCTGGCGCGTGCGGCTGCGCGGGAGAAGGAGATCGCGATACGCCTGGCGATTGGCGCCGGCGCCGGTCGGATCGTGCGGCAGATGCTCACCGAGAGCGTGCTTCTGGCCGTCGTCGGGGCGAGCTTGGGCGTGCTGTTCGCGTTGTGGGGTGTCGATATCCTCTACGCTTCTATTCCCTCCGACCTCCAGCCGCTGCGCGCGGCCGGCGTGGACTGGGAAATGCTCGGCCTTACGGCGCTTGTGGCTGTGCTTACGGGTTTGCTGTTCGGGCTGGCGCCGGCGTGGAGTGCGGTCAGCCCGGACCTGGTCCAAGCGCTGAAAGAGGGCGCGCGTGTGCAAGCCGGGGCCGCCCGTCGCCACCGGATTCGCGGAGGGCTGGTGATCCTCGAAGTGGCCCTGTCGGTGGTGTTGTTGGCCGGCGCTGGTGTACTCATCAAAAGCTTCGTCCGGCTGACGGCCGTGAACCCGGGTTTCCGCTCGGAGAGCGTGCTGACGGTGAGAATCCAGCGACAACGTGATCAAGAACAGTTTTGTTCCCAGGTGCTGGACCGTGCCGCCGCTGTACCTGGAGTGTTGGCCGCAGGCGCCGCCAGCAACCTGCCGATGACGGGCCAGGATTGGGGGCAGAACCTCACCGTGGACGGCCGGCCCTTCCGCGGCGACCGGGATTATGTATGGGCATGCCACCGGGTGGCCAGCCTGGATTACTTCCGCACCATCGGCATGCGCCTGCTAAAAGGCCGTTTGTTCAGCGCCGGAGATACCCCGGGGCGTCCACCCGTCGTGGTGATCAATGAAGCGTTCGCGAAAAAGGCTTGGCCGAACGAGAACCCGATCGGTAAACGCTTCCGGATCGGAGACTACCCGGAGCACGCTGGTGACCCTGTTGCCGTGATCGGCGTGGTGTCCGACGCCAAGTATCTCGGCTTGGCCGACGAGCCCTTTCCGGAAATGTTCTTCTCTATGAACCAGGGCGGCGCGACCAACGGCATGACGTTCGTGTTTCGGACCGCGCAAGATCCGTACGCGCTGGCCGGCAGAGTGCGCGGTATTATACGCGCGATCGATCCCAATCAACCGATCTCGAAAGTAAGCACACTCGAAACTTTGGTGGCCGAGTCAGTCGCCCCGCAGCGCCTTACGATGCTACTAGGCGGCATCTTCGCGGCCTTAGCCCTGGTGCTGGCGGGCACGGGACTTTACGGCGTGATCTCGTATTCGGTGGCTCAGCGCACCCACGAGATCGGCGTGCGGATAGCACTGGGCGCCCCCAATTGCCGGGTCATTCGGCTGGTGGTTGCCCAGGGGCTGGAACTGACGCTGGTAGGTTTGGCCCTAGGACTTGCCGCCGCACTGGCATTCGGCCAGTTGCTGGCCAATCTACTGTTCGACGTGAGCCCGCGCGATCCACTCATGCTCGCAGGCGTTTCCGTTGCGCTCGCTTTGATCGCGCTCGCCGCAAGCTATCTGCCGGCGCGACGAGCTGCCGGAATCGATCCGCTATCGGCATTGCGGCATCACTAGCGCCTCACACGGCTCGCGTACGGCGCGTCATGGAGGCCGTGGCGTGAAGCTTCCGGCGCTCGCCCCCTAGGCGGCAAGGCAGACTTGGAGACCTCCACGTGCCAAAGGACCCGGTGCGCAGACGGCCCTGTCTCCGAGGGCATCGTGCTTGTCGCGGGTAACAATGGCCGCGAGATAACCGACAACGAGCTGGAAGAGTGGGCTGAGAGCCTTCCCATCGAAATGGGCGACGGCCGCATACGCCCGATGCCATTGACCGCCGCCTGAATAGCGGGCGGGGCGCGCCCGAACGCGCCACTGCCGAAATCGAGTTACCTGGTGATATGGGTCCTTAATGCCGTCGTCGAATGAACTGGTAGACTTTCTAAGGAATGGCGGTGGGGCGGCATTTCCACAAGTAACGCGCTTCGATTACTTCCGGATGCGCCGTGACTCAGGACCTATCCACTACAGGATAGGTTAAACTTAGCTAATTCATCCACATGACTCTCCAGGCACGCGACTTGGCCCGTACGAAATTCTCTTGCCTTTTGGCGCAGGCGGCCGGGCCCAATCCCATTACAAGGAGCTCTCTCATCCTATGCCAGCCACTACACCAACGAACCATTCCGCATTCACCTGCTGTCTTCCGGGATCGAACGCTCATTCTGCTGCCCAATCGAAACCTACGCGAGTGCTAGCCTTGATGCTGCTGGCGATTTTTTTTGCGGCAGCCACTGCGTCGGCTCAGAATCGCCGCATCCAACTCGAAGACCTGACGAAGGTCGTGACCGTTTCCGATCCCCAGATCTCGCCAGACGGCAAGTCGATCGTCTGCGTGGTGTCGCGGCTGAATTTCGACGAGGACCGGGCCGACAACGAACTGGTGCTGATCGACGCGGCGACTGGAGCCGAGAGAGTGCTGACCCTCAATCGCAAGGAGGTGGGGTCTCCGCGCTGGTCCCCGAGCGGCGACAGGCTAGCATTCGAGGCGGTCGTACCGTACACCAAGGACATGAAAGACCACGCTACTGGAAAGAAGGAGGATGGTCCGCAGGTTTTCGTCATGCCGATGAGCGGTGGAGACGCGAAGAAGGTCACCAATGCGCCCAACGGGGTTGAACAGTTTGCCTGGCGGCCGAAGGGAAAGGACATCGCTTACGTCAGCAGCGACGATCCACCTAACCAGACAGAGATTGAGAAGCACAATGACTCGTTCGAGGTAGCAGACAACGAATACCTGGCGACTGCCGCGCCGACTCCTTCTCATATTTGGCTGGTGAGCGCCGAGGGTGGGAACGCGAAGAGACTGACCTCGGGGCCGTGGAGCCTTCAAAAGAGTCCGCCGCCGAATCGTCCGGCTTCGCCTATTTCGTGGTCGCCGGACGGCAAGTCGCTGACCTTCACCAGACAGGAGCACCCGCATTACAGTGACGGCGACCCGACCACTTTGCAAATCCTGAACGTCGAGACTGGTGAGACCCGCAAGCTCACCAACCACGAGAAGTTCGAAAGCTTCGGCCTATTCTCGCCCGATGGCTCGCAACTGGCCTACTGGTATCCGCGCGATGGCGATTACAGCAACATCAACGAAATCTTTGTCGTCTCCGTGGCGGGCGGCAACGGCGTCGACCTCACCCGCGAGATCGACCGCAACCCGTGGCGCGCCATTTGGATGCCAGACGGCCAGTCTTTGCTGGCCGGCGGGGACGACGGCACGCGGGTTTCCATGTGGTTGCAGCCGCTCAAAGGCAAGGCCCACAGGCTGCCCTTGGGCGAAGTAAGTCCGACTTCGGACGACTGGGTCGACGCGGCCGTTGGGCCGAAAGATGAGATCACATTCCCCGGCAGCACGGTTTCCAGGCCTTCCGAGCTTTATTACATGTCCTCTCCCACCGATACCCCGAAGCGGCTGACGAATTTCAACCAAATGATAGCCGAGCTGCAACTCGGGAAGATGGAACCCTTCGAGTGGCAGGGTCCGGACGGCTTCCGCGAGGACGGTCTCCTCATCTACCCACCCGATTTCAGAAAAGACAAGAAGTACCCACTCGTATTGTTGGTTCATGGTGGCCCCCAGGATGCTGCGACAATCGGATTCGACGATTTAGGCCAACTGATGGCGGCGCGAGACTATGTCGTTTTCGAGCCCAACTACCGCGGCAGCGATAACTTGGGCAATGCTTACCAGCGAGCAATCTACAACGATGCCGGCGATGGTCCGGGCCGGGACGTGATGGCAGGAATCGACGCGGTGAAAAAACTTGGCTTCGTCGATGAGTCGAAGATCGCGGTTACGGGCTGGTCGTACGGCGGCTACATGACAAGCTGGCTCATCAGCCATTACCACATCTGGAAGGCGGCGGTAGCGGGAGCTTCGGTCACCGACTGGAACGAGGAATACAACCTGTCGGACATGGGCGGTTCCTATTCGCGCTACTTCTTCAAGAGTTCTCCGTGGGTGGGAGGCAACATGAAGGACTACGTTGCGCAGTCGCCGATCACCTACGCGACCCGGATCAAGACGCCGACCCTGATCCTCAGCAATACGCGAGACGCGCGTGTTCCCGTCACGCAGTCGTACCAGCTCTACCATGCCTTGAAGGACAATGGAGTGCCGGTGAAATTCGTAGCCTACCCGGTTCCCGGACACTTTCCATACGACCCCATACGCTATCAGGATGTGTACCGCCGATGGCTAGGTTGGTTGGACCGGTACCTGAAGTAGCTTTGCGGTTTCTAATAAGCCGCTACGGCGACCTTCTCTTTTGCCCCCGCGGCGAGAGGGCGCTACGGAAATTCCTGTAGGGCGTCGGTTCCCTGTATGTACCACCAACCGTTTATCTGCGATTGCGAGATGTTCGAGCATACCGTTCCCTTGCCCCAGTAGTAATCTGGGTAGTCGAAGACACCGAAGGTAAGACCGAAGAAGTCCACGTTGCAGATCGGTCCCATGGCAGCCGGCGTGCCCATCTGGTTGGTTATCGCCGCATTGAGCCACCCCTGGACTATGGTCTGGGGCGGTTGTGGTAGGTATATGGTGGCGCCAAATACGGTTATGGCGATGAAGCCCAGTATGTTCGCGGGGAAGTCGGTCATGAAGCCGACCCCGGCGTCTGACGCGGTGGTTTCGAACCCCAGAAGGCTGTGCAGGCCGTTGAAGGCCGGACCCCAGCGCAGCCACGGGGAGGGGTTGTTGCTGTCGTCCTCAAGTATCTGGCAGGCGTACATCGCAAGCCACTGCAGATTGTCGTTCGGGTTCGGGGCTCCCCAGGAGCCGTTGTAGTTGACCGCGTAGCTCTGGCTGCCGATCTGCACCGTCGCGCTTGAACCTGGCGTCGACAGGGTAGCGCCGCCCGACGAGTTGTAGTTGGCGAGCGTGGCGCCGGGATACATCTCAGCGAAGCCCCCGGCCGAGCCGTCGCCGTTATACAACATAATGTTCGTCGTGTTGATTCCCCAGTTCGAATGGTCGGCGTCTCCGTTTATCCATGGATCTGCTTCCAGAGACCCGGGGGGAACAGGCTCGATGTAGTCGCCCGGCCAGGAAGTGTCGGCCAGCCAGCAGAACCTCTGCGACCCTCCACCCTGGCCGGCGGCCCCCATAGCCTGCAGCCAGGCGATCCTTTCCGGCGCGTACGAGCCGTCTGTCGGGCTCGGTCCGGGGTCGTTCGGACTCTCGCAGCCATAGGTCACGGAACTATGGGAGCGCGGAGCGGGCTGGGCCGTCACCTGGACCGACTCGCCTGCCTGCACCGACACGCCGTTGGCGTCGATGACCGTCACCGAGACATTGTCGGTCCTCTCGAACGATTGGGCGGGCAGGACGCTACGGAAGTCGCGTACCAAGGGAACATAGCCGACCGAGTCGCCTGTGCTGGAAGAAGCTTCTGGGTTGGACCCAGCCCACAGATATGTGTAAGGTGGCGTGCCGCCGGTCGCCGTTGCATGCGCCTCGACCCGCGACCTTTGCGTGGCGGCAGCGGTGAGGGTCACCGAGGGGACGAACCTGAAATCATCGGTTGCCGGGACCAGATGCACGCGCGAGGTCCGCGTCTGGGCCGCATTCGTTCTCGAATCGACCGAATGCCTCGTGATGGTGACGGCGTACCAGGGAATGATCAGGCTGGGACTCCATCGCGACGACGAGTAGACTCCGGGCCGAAGCGGCGGAGCCCAGTAGACAAGCCGAAGCTTGACCTCCGCATCGTCCGGCAGAAACCTGGCAAACCGGCCGCGAACCACATCGGCGGGGATGATCTTGACCGAGGGTCCCTTCTTCAGCGTGCGCGTGGAATGGAGCAGGCGGGTGACGCTTCCCTCGGGACCGTAGGATACCTGCACCTGTGCGCCCGGCCCCACCAGTAGGTGGCCGTCGAGCGTGAAACGGAAGCTGACGTGCGTGTCGAGATTCGTCCTCGTCGAAGCCGGAGCACCCCTGCCGCTGGTGGTCGAGACCGTCTTGAACACTGTGTGACCGACGACCGGCGTCGCGTGGTCCGGCGTCAGGCCTGCGGATTCCAGTGCCACAGATGTCGACTTGAGCGCCTCCTCGGAGCCAAGGGGCGACAGCCTGCCCAGGGCCGCGTAATCGATGGCCCTCACCTCGATTGGTATCTCCGGATAATGGTTCTTGGTGGCCTGGCGGTGGGCGGCGGCGATTTCCGGGTCGGCGATGGGGACGGTAGGGATAGCAAGGTAGTTGGCGGGATCGATGAACAAGGCCATCCCATCTCGCAAGAACATCCTCTCCACAGGGATCTTCAAAGCCTCGGCTAGCTTCCTGGCCTGCTTTTCCTCGATACCTGTCCTGGTGACCTCGTACACCGGAAGACAAGGTTCCGCGCACGGCTCGTTTCCAGACATCATGGCAGCCTCCATGTTGTATAGTGTCGCGAATCACTCTGGCGTTTCATGCACGCAGGCAAATGCAGGGGTACGGGAGTGCCCTGGGGACAAGCCGATCGTGTGGAACTAAGAATAGAGGCCGATATCGCCGCTTAACAAGCGCCGGCGCTCGGGGGAATCTTGAACTTACGGTGTCACCTCGAAGACCACGTTGCTCACCAGAGATCATGGATTTGAGCCCGAATCTGGCGCTCCGTGCCGATTGTTTAAATGCATGCGAGAGCGCCAGGAGTGGGGTCCGCTGTAGAAAAACTCAAGAAAGATGTTGCCGCCCATATATGCCAGAAGGTTGTAGTTCCCCATGCGGAGCGCATCCTTGGCGCCGTAGCAGTCGGGGTACCAGCCATAGACGGCCGTCATTGTGCCCACATACGGCGCAACGAGCGCAGGGAGAGAGAAGACGCGGTGGCCATCGCTGCCGCGGCGCGCCGTCAAGGTCGAGAGCACGGCATGTTTCAGCCTTGGGAACACGCCCGTGCACTCACAGCGGTAGTACAGCGCGTCTTGCTTGAAGGCTTCCGACAGCGCATAACGGGTCGTGGTACTTACCGCCGCGATTCCGAAGTCGGACCCGATGCGTTTGCCGTAACCCTCAGCGCCTTGCTTCCACTCCGGGATTCCATTACTGGCCTGGCTGATGCCAGCCGTGAGCGCTGCGCCTACGATGGGATACGGGCCGAACGCGTCGAAGAGATAGTTGCGGAGCTTGATTGCCTGTGTCGGACGGGTGTACGGCGGTTGCCCCGGCGTTGTGCTAGCACCAGTGGCGGGCAGCGATTGCGCATTTGCCGGCACTGGCAGGGCTACGAGACTCGCGACTACCAACAGCGAGAGCATAAGTCGGCGCCCGACTGCCGGCCACGAATGCCAGTTTCCCCCTACGTAATCCCCTTTTTCGGGACGCGGGACTTTCCATCCAAAACGGAGATGGTGAAGGACGTACTGTGCCGCGACGCCCAGCAGGCCTTCCACCTTCTCGTTCATGATAGGCAATCGTATCACGCTATCGAGGCTCGTCTCGACACGCTGCGAAGTGCGCCCCAACCGAAGGAGGCGCATCTCTGCTAGACGCGATAACCACGCCTGCACCGGCGGCCGTTCCCCTTCCGCGACGGGCCACCCGCCAACCGCCACACGAAGCGCTCGCGGCCGTCGACCGGCGTAGCCCGCAGCCCAGTAGCACGTTTGGCGTTTCGCGTACCCGCGGTCCGCCGCCGCGATCGCTGCGGGCGGATGGGGATGGGCGCCGGGCGGGAGGCGCTCGCAAACTACGAGAGAACAGCCGCTGCCCCGTTGCGGAAATCGTTCCCGCCATCCTGGCCAGTGTGCTGCGATTCAGCGCGGCCGACCAATACGACGATCTGACGCTGCTGGCCACCAGCCGTTAGCCATCCTCCCGCCAGGTATCTAGGAATAGGCTGTGGCGACCGCAGCTAGCGCCTTTTCTCGCTGAGATCCCAGTGTTCCCCCGCCGCAGGGCGCCTCAATGGCCTGCTGCACCGCCAGCAGGAGACCGTCGCGGCGCAATGGTTTGGACAGGAATCCGGCATATTCATCGTGCAATTTGACGCGAATGAACTCTTCGTCGACAAATCCGGACATCCAAAGCACTCGAATATGCGGTCGAATGGACAAAATCTCGTCCGCCAGGTCAGTGCCCGATACTCCAGGAATGCGCACATCCAGCAAGACAAGATCGATGTGAAGATGTTTCTGCCGAGCCATACGGACGGCGTCTGTGCGCTCTGAGGCGACCAGTACGCGGTAGTCCGCAGCCATGAGGATGGTCTGAATCAGGACCAGCACTGCCGGATCATCGTCCACAATCAGGACGGTTCCACGGTTTTCGGCGGTTGTGTCCATGCAAAACCTCCACTGTTGGCGTGGTTAATACTCCGCGCCAGCAATTGAATACTAACGCTAGTTAACTCGTGAAACACACGCTATCTTTGGTTAATCGGAAGATTGCCGGGATCTCCGTGCGCCCCTGGCGCGGTCTGACGCCACAGGCGCGTTCCCGGCGTCCGCCGCCCGTAATCCGTCGCCGCGACCGCCCGCGTGCGGATGGGGATGCGCGCGCGTTTTTCTTGGCGGATCCAAGCGGAAGTGGAGCTGTGGTATTGCACAGTATTCTGAGCTTCGGCAGCCCAGGCGCCAAACACAATCAATACGGCAACCCACTTTTTTCATTTCTTCTCCGTGGCCAGCGCGCTCTCAAGTCACCCGACCCGCCGCCCAATCCGTAAAATCCGCTTCGCGTTTTCGCTCGCCACCTTCACCCTGTCTGTGTCGGAAATCTTCGCGCCATCAATAAACTGCGCCGCCAGTTCCGTCTTCTCAAACGG
>Ga0187855_10000488_pt1 | contig 34866 bp, 28 predicted proteins | sample June2016WEW_8_10_2_FD_132969 | JGI IMG/M metagenome (GOLD analysis project Ga0187855, IMG submission 132969) | Peatland microbial communities from SPRUCE experiment site at the Marcell Experimental Forest, Minnesota, USA - June2016WEW_8_10 | ecosystem: Environmental > Terrestrial > Soil >... | reverse complement strand
TACAGAATTCTACGAGCGTTCGTCCTGCCGAAAATTGTTATGCATCACCTGATGCCCAAAGAAATGCAATTCGAGCGCGACTTTGTCGCCGCCGGCGGCCTTCTGCTTGCTGGCTCCGACCCTACCGGCGACGGCGGAACACTTGCGGGGTACGCTGATCAGTGGGAAATCGAATTGCTCGTCAAAGCGGGCTTCACGCCCGTGGAAGCGATTCACATCGCAACCGCTAATGGTGCGGAGTACCTTGGCCAGAGCGCTCGCATCGGAACGATCGCGAAAGGTAAACAAGCGGACTTGGTTGTCGTCGCGGGCGATCCGTCCAAAAATATTTCCGACATTCGCAGTGTGGATCTCGTCTTCCGCAAAGGTGTTGGCTACAGCTCGGCAAGACTTTTTGCCGCCGTCAGCGGACTGGTAGGAGTGCAGTGATGCTTATCGGCCGAATCGACTCAAAGCCTGATGACCTGGAACGGCCTGCTCATCCCGGCGCTTGGCATGTGCAGTGGATGAAACCGGAGCCGATGCACGCAATGGAAGTCGTTGAGAAGCTTCAGAGTGCCGCCACGCTTCCCGACGGCCCTCCCAGCCTCCGCATTGAAATTAAAATGCGGCCAGATTCGACGTTGATTGTGTTCCTTGCTTAATAATTCTCATATAACAATAGATTGACATACTGTTAGTATGCTATAATACGTTTGTATGAGAATGCAGATGACTGTAATTCTCATATAGACCGCATAAGACACACTAAAAGTATGGCGTTTACAGCTTGCGTGAGAATGTCATGAATCCACAAGTTTCCTTCACTCACTTCGCGCAATCGACGCCTCTCTTTACGCTCAAACAAGCGCGCGACGGCTACGCTAAAGATGAGCACAGCCGCTCCATCCTGAACATGCTGCATCGCTTGAAACGTCAGGGCCGCGTTCGGCAACTTGCGCATGGCGTTTACTCCGGAACCCTCGCTTCCGCGCCGCCGAATCGTTATCTTGTTCCCTCCGCGCTTCGCGACGATGCTGTCGTTGCGTTTCATTCCGCTCTCGAATGGCACGGCGTCGCAAATCAGGTCTTCCAGAGCGTCTACTATTTCTCCGCGCGTCCGCGCAAAGACGTGGTCTACGATAACGTCACCTACCACCGTGTCGCTCCGCCACACGCGCTCCATGACGAGCGGCACAAACTCTTCCAGGTGCAATTGGGAGCTCATCACGTCCTCGTGACCGAGAGGGAACGGTCCTTCGTCGATTGCCTGATGTTTCTCGATTACAGTGGCGGTGTCGAAGAACTCGACAAATCCCTCGCGATGTTTCCGTCGTTTGATTTTGACGCGGTACTCAAATATCTGAAACTCCTCCGCAAACCGTGGCTATACTCGCGGTTGGGTTTTCTGCTGGATCGCCACGCGGACAAACTTTTTTTTCGCGGCGAAGCGCGCGACCGTTTTCTGCGCAAACTTCCGCCGGGCGTGGCGTACCTCGGAACCAAGCGGCCGGGAAATCGTTGGGTGTCCACCTGGAGGCTCATGGTGCCGGACACGCTTGCTCCGCCAGGAAACTCCAAGATAACGACATGAGATTCGACCGCTCGCGTTTCACAGCAATGGCGAAAGCAACCGGCTTTCAGGCCGACAGCCTCGAGAAGGTCCTTCGCCTCCGGGAACTCTTGAACGAGTTCCAGAAGCATTCCTTCCTGCGCGGGAAGCTCGTTCTCAAGGGCGGCACCGCTCTCAACTTGTTCTACCTTGGTTTGAAGCGGCTTTCGGTGGACATCGATCTGAACTACATCGGCCACGTCGATCGCGAGGCGATGCTCGCCGAACGCCCGGACATCATCAAGGCCGTGGAACAAATCGCTACCGGCCTCGGCTACAAACTTGAATACGCCTAAGTTCGAAGCAGCGGAGATAGAGAGCATCTTGACCGCCGCAAAAGAACTGTTCCGCGTCCTCTACTGTCTGTTAGCTGGGTCGGGTTTGCGAATTGCCGAAGCTATGGGCCTCGAAATCGGGAAGCACTTTTCAAACGATTGCTCGATAGTTTATGTCCGTCAGCAGCGCAGCAAGAAGGGACACAAAATCGAAAAGTTTCCCAAAACAGATGCCGGTACTCGGGACATCGATTTATACCCTGACCTAGCTGTGCTGATGAAGGAATACATCGGCTCTCGTAAGAATGGCTTTCTCTTCGAGACTTCAGGAGGCTTGCCCATGTCTCCACGCAACATCATGCGGGACAGCCTGCACCCTATCCTGAAAGGGATGGGACGCGAGTCGGCGGGCTTTCACACATTTCGACGCTTCCGTGAATCCATCCTACAAATGAGCGAGGCTCGTACCCTGCTCATTGATTATTGGATGGGGCACGCGAACGGAGAAATGTCAGGCCGCTACGGCAAACAGTTGCTCGACAATGTTCAGTGGCGGAAAGAGTGTGCCGCCAAGGTGGCTCTTGGTTTTGCACTTCCCACCAACAAACAGCAGCCGATGATTGACAAGTCGGGACAAGTTTTGCCCGTTGAAGAGCAAGACGCAGTGGCAGTGTAAGTTTATATCAGAGCGGGAGATAAAGTGGTCGGGGCGAAAGGATTTGAACCTTCGACCTCCTGGTCCCGAACCAGGCGCGCTAGCCAGGCTGCGCTACGCCCCGACAGCCACGCTCCGCCACACTTTCGACCTGAGCGCAATCACAGCTTATCACAGCACCTGCGTCGCATCCACACCGCGAAAATCACTATTCCACAGGCCTACCCGAATAAACCAACGACGAAACGCTTCCCTGCACGCGCTCAGACTTACTCTCACGTTGCCCGTCGATTTCTAGCCAAAAAACAAAACCGCCGGGAAACTTGCATCTCCCGGCGGCCTGTTGCCTGACTCAAGTTTCCGTTAGAACTCGTACCGCAATGCGAACTGCATCGTGCGCGGGTTCGTCAGCAATCCTGAGTAGTTCCCGAACGTGCTTCCGTTGGTGATCGCGGGATCTATGGACTGCACGTCGAACCGCGTCAGGTTCAGCGCATTAAACACTTCCCAGCGGAACTGCAAGCTGTGAGTGTCCTTCCACGGCATCTTCCAGCGCTTCCCAAGTCCTAGATCCAGACCCGCGAAGCCGTCACCTCGCAGCGTGTTGCGCGCCCCCACCTGGCCGGGAAAGTCCGCCTGGAAGTTCGCGAGCACCGCAGCCGCCTGTGCTTCGGTCCCAAACACGTTGACACTCCCGTCGGGGTTTTTGGATGCTCCAACTGTCGGCGCCGGGCCAATTTGCGTTGCGAACCCGGACTGCTGCCAGTTCGTCGGCCATTGCGCCCCGTTACTTACACCGAACGGGAAACCACTCGTCCAGCGCGCCAGACCCGTCAGTTGCCATCCTCCGATGACCCCCTCAACAAAGCCGTGGGCGTTCCCGCCCGCCCACCTGCCTTGGCCAAAGGGCAGTTCCCATACCCAGTTGGCATTGACTTGGTGCGGTGTGTCGAAATCCGATACGCCCCGAAGCGCTGCGGGGTCCCACGGATTGATCACTTGGCTCCCTAGCCCCCCTTCCGCATTGATTCGGTTAGCATCAGAGGAAATGTCAATCGACCTTGAATATGTATAGTTGAAGTCGAATTGTAATCCATGCGACATGTGATGCCGAAAGGTCACCTGTAAGGCATTGTAAGCAGCAGTGCCGAGCGAACGCCACGCATACAAGGCCGCGAACTGTGAATTCAGGAACGCATACGGCCCACCAGGCCCATAGTACGTTTGCCCTGGAATGTTCGGATCTGCCAAAATCCCCTGGTCAAGTATTTGGAGCGCGGTCGTCTCATTCCCAGAGAAACCACTGAAAAGATCGTACGCCGCCAGCAAAGGGCTCGTTGTCGAGCCTCCGCTGGTTACCAACGGATACGCCCCTCCGGTTACCAAAGGCTGCAGAATGTCAGTCCAATACTGCGCTGTTGGGCCTACCATCGCCGGCGTGATGGAACTGGTAGGGATGCCTTGTCGATACAACTTCGCCAGCGCTGTGACAGCCGTAAAGTAATCGACTCCGGTCTTCGGGTCTTTGATGTCTTCCGGTGCCGCCACGTCCTCTTGCTCCAGCAGACGATGCGACAAGCGCCCTACGTAGGCCACATCAAGCGTGAACCCGCGTCCCAGATCACGTTGAACCGAAAGGTCGAACGTGTAGGAATAAGGTGTCTTCAGACCTTGGTCGCCTCCCCAATAAACCGAGAATCCGGTGGGGGGAAACGTCTGCGGGAAGGACGCCGGTGGCGGCGGCAAAAGGATGACCGTCCCGTCCGTGCCAGTGGTGGGAATCGTGTTGAGACCCGTTACACGCGGAGCCGTCGCTGGCGATACGGAACCTGCTTCGTTCGTAAGCGCACTGGACAGTCCAAAGGAGCCGTTCTCGTCAAATGTGGCCAACAATGCGGGCCCGATCCGGTCGTATACGATCCCGGCTCCCGCCCGAATGCTGGTTTTGCCCGGACCCCCGAAAAGCGCCCCGAGTAATCCGCCCGACGCGGATGGTGAGTACGCTATCGCCAGCCGCGGAGCCAGATCCTTGAAGTCCCAATTATAGAGCCCCGGTCCGTTGTTGGCGGGTCCTCCGAGGTTGAAACTAATCAGCTGAGACGCATTCGAGCCGATTCCCTGATCCATTTGTTGCCAACGCTGGTTAAACCAATCGGTTAGATTCACGTTTGGCGCAACCTGCTCTCCATTCGTTTCCCAGGGTGGCGAAAACAGCGAATACCGCAGGCCATACGTAACCGTCAGATTTGGCTTCACTTTCCAGACGTCTTGCGCGTACATCTCGTAAGCGTCGTCCGCAAAATGCCGCACTACCGGAGCGCCCGTGGCCAGCACGCCTCCAGTCTTGGTGAAATTGTAATTCGCGGTTACGTTATTCACCATTCCTACTAACGTCATCAGCGGGTAGTCATAGTTGTTGTCAAAATTCGAATTCACCGCGGGGAGTCCGAAAGCGGCAGGATCGAACGCCCCGCCTTGATTCGCCAAACCGGACGGAATAAACCACGACGCATTAGCCACTCCGAGGTTAAACGAGTTTATGTTGTTCGATTGGGGATTACGCAGATAGTTGAGATTTGTTCCGAACTGCAGTGTGTGCTTTCCCTTAATCCAGGAGAGGTCATCTACAATGTTTTGGACCGGCACTTGATAAGTCAGGGTGTTAACTTCCGCGAGGCTGGAATTGTTTGCCGTGCTGTTATCGTTCAAGCCCCGGAATTGTATGAACGGCGCAGTCTGGTTACCGATCTGTCCGAGGCTTTGCCTGGTGTAGCCCCACCGGAAGTTGTTCACCAGATTGGACCGCAGAACCGCCGAGTAACCCGCCGAAAAACCCTTGCTATAGTCGACTGTGTCTTGCTCCGGCGGTGTTCCCGGCAGATACGGCACCCCAGCGGTATTGTCGTTCCTCAGGGCCCCGCGCCAAAATAGCGTATGGTTCCCATTGCTTGTAATCTTGTAGTCAGCTCTGGCGATGTACCAATTCGTTGTAATCGGGGCCGAGCCAGCAAAACGGTAACCTTGGTAGTTGTACCCATCACCAACAGTCTGGTCGTTCGGTAGTGGAAACGAGTTAAGATAGGGAACTACTACACTCGAGCTTACCCCTATTCCTTGCGGATCCATGGCTTGGATCGCCGCCGGTCCCACGGCGCCAACGCCCGGCGCCAGGGCGAAAGAACTCGTTAACCCCTGCACCGTACCCCCCGGGCATGCCGTTGGGTCTTGGCACTGATACTCAATGATGCCATTCCGCATCGCCGCGCTCGGAACTACGCGCACCACGCTCAACTGCTGCGCCTCTCTCTCCCCTTCGTAATTCACGAAAAAGAAAAGACGCTGCTTGATGATCGGGCCTCCCAGCGACCCGCCGAAGTTATTTCGAATGAGTTCGGGTGCCTTGTTCGGATCTCCGCTTTCCAGTTGCGCTAGCTTGATAAAGTAATCGTTCGCGCTCGTAAGCGTATTGCGGTTGTATTCGTAAATCGACCCGTGGAAATCGTTCGTGCCGCTTTTCGTCACCAGCGACACCTGCGCACCCGACGATCGTCCCTCGTCCGAATTATAGTTCGTCGTCGTTACGCGGAACTCTTGCACCGAATCCGCTGTGACCGGCAGCACCGATGTGAATGCATATCCTTTTGTGTCCGAATTGACATCCACTCCGTCCAGCGTGATGTTGCTTTGATCGCTGCGCGCTCCGTTCACCGCTCCGCTGCGCGTGTCAACATTCGTGTTAATATCCGTCCGGTTGCCCGTGTAAGCCACGCCCGCCTGCAAGGACAGCAAATCCGGTATGTTCCGGCCTTCCAACGGCAATTGCTTGATCTGGTTTTCGTCAAACGCATTTCCCAGCGTCGCGTCCGTGGTGTTCAGCGTCACCGCCTGTCCCGAGACTTCCACTGTCTGCGACGCTGTTCCGACTTCCAGGGTGATATTGGATGTTGCGGGCGTATTCACCAGCAGTTGCAGATTTTTTCGTTCGAACTTTCGGAACCCGGATGCTTCGGCCGCTAGCGTATAGACGCCTGGTGGCAACGCCAGAAAATTAAACTCTCCGACTGCTCCCGTATCGACGCTGCGCTGTTGTCCTTCTTGAACGTTGAGCAGCGTCACGTGCGCCCCCACGATCACCGCGCCGGACTTATCCGTTACAACGCCCTGCACGGATGTCGTTCCCGCCTGCCCAAACGCGTTGGCCACCGCCAGAACGCAAATCGCAAGACCTGCCACGAATTTGAAAATAAGATGCCGTTTCATAGAGGACCACTCCATAAACTGCTCCTTTCGAGCACCATTCCAATGGTTTTTTGTCACACTAGGGGGGAGTGCTCCGGACGGGGCACTTTCAAGTCGCGGAAAACGTTGTCTCCGCAACGCCAGATCGTTCGTTCTGACTCCGGGCAACCTTAACCCACCACTCGACTCGCGACACCTTGCGTATCTTCTAAGGCAGGATGGCAGCGTATGTCAAGACATGTATTTCAATGCGCCCGAACGAAATAAGAGATACTCCGCGAAACCGGTGGCCAAATTGGCCTAAAGAGCTCCCCGCATCCCGAAGGCCGCTCCTTCTGGTACTCGCGGTACCAAGGGGCCGAGTGTTCGACACTGGAAGAGGAGAACGGTGAGGTTAGCCGCGCTAGGGGTGGAAGAAGTGGTCGAGGTAAAACTTCTAACCCTAATTTCCGCGCTCATACACCGCTTTGGCCGCTTCCAACCTCTTCATCACCATTTTCTTCTCCGCCGCCGAATTCCAATCCGCATATCGAGATGTCGCGCCAATCACCCGGTCCATCCAATCCACAAAATACTTGGCATCTTCGGAAGAGCGCGGCTTCCGCCCCGCAATCGTCACGTAAATCGGACTCGTAGTCGCATAGACATAATTGTCCAGCACCGGATATTCCGGCCGGTCACTGGAAGCCCGCGCTAGGCACCACCCGCTTTCCGTCAACCCCACACTTCCGCTGACCTCAGCCGCATCCCGGGCCTCATTCATCTTCAGATTCTGCACCACGACGGGAGTGTGGCCGTTCGTCCCCGCTTCTCCGCCGTAACAAACCAATTCGAAATGGTCCAACGGCACGATCGATCGCAAGATGGCCCGAAAGGGGACCGCCGCCTGCGGTCCATCAAGCTTTAACTCCCCGCCGACCTCCTCGCCGCCCAGCGAAAAATTCAACAAAGGCCCGTTCGTCGCAAGCGTCCGCCCCTTCTTCAACGCCTCCAGGAACGTCTCGATCTTCAACGGCCCTTGAGCCACGCGCGCGTACACTCGATCCATCCCCACCGGCCCGCGCAATGATGCAAAATTGGCCATCGCATCCGTTCCCGCTCCAGCCGGAATGCGAAATCCCAGATTCAGCAGGCGGTACCAGACCTCCGCGGTCGACCGGTAATCGTTGAATCCCACAACTTCCAGGTAATCCACTTTCCCCAGCGCGACATCCGCCGCAAACTCCTCCGGAGTATCTTCCTGCACTCGCGGAATCTTTGCGGGGTCTTCGTCGAATGGATGCGCATAGCCCACCACCGCGCCCTGCGCATGCGCCATGTCGCTCACGTCCGCGTCCATTGGAAACAGGCTCGCCGCCGCCGTTCCTGGATAGCCCGCGTATCCCGGCAACAAAATGTTGCCTCGAATATTGAGCAGGTCCAGGTGCCCCCACTGCGTGGTATGAAATTCCTGGCCGTGTACCACCAGCGTCCGTGTGTTGGAGGCGCGATCCACTTGCTTCCCCGCGTACTCGATGTCCGGAATTCGCTGCTCCTTGTTGACGATCAGATTGTTCACGATGTTCAGGTTTTCGGCTTCCGCCTGCAAAACCAGATGCCGCGGAGTATTGCGGTACTCTCCTCCATAGTTCATGTGCACGTGTAGATCGCTGCTCACCCATTGCCCGCCGCTCGCCTTGCCGCTTTCTCTCGCGGATGCCTCCAGCGGTCTCAGCTTCACGGTCACCGTTTCCGTCTGCCCCGCTCGCAAATCCACTGTTCTGCGTTCGACGGAGTATTCAAACCCCTTCATCACGTCGATGCTGACTGCTCCGGCAGGAACGACGATCTCGGCCGACCCAGTCGTCGAAAAATAGTGCGCCTCGAAAGGTCGCTCTCCCCGATCGTATCCCGTGTCCCCACTGATCCATGCATCCTCCGGTGCGTAAAAGCGCCCTTTCTCGTCAGTGACCGACACCCGCGCTGCCGTGGTTGCGCCCCCTGGATTTAAAATTCGCAGTTGTACCCGACCGTGCGGCCTCAAATACTTCCGCTCGGTTACCGCCAGTTTCCGCTGCGTCCCGCCGGGGATCCGTTGCAGCCACAACTCCGTGTTCCCGCCTCGGTTGGAAATAAATGCAAAGTGCGTTCCGTCCGGCGACCATCGCGCGTAAGTCTCGTCCCAGTCGCCATACGATATCGGAAACGCGTTGCCGCCATTCGCCGGCAGTAACCAAAGCTGATGCCATTGCCGCCCCAGGTAGGAGCTGTAAACGATCTTCGTTCCGTCCGGCGAAAAATCCGGCCGCGCCTTCCAGGTCGTCTCTTCGTAATGAATCTCTCGCGGCTCCGCGCCCGGCTTCGCCTTCATGCGCCAGAAGCCGCCCGTGCCGTAGATATGTCCGCGGTTCGAAACAAACAAAATCTCTTCGCCGTCTCGCGACCACACCGGATTAATCTCCGTGTCGTACGCCGCGTAGTAGTACCGCGGCAGCGTGCTTTTCGTTTCCTCCGTCAGCCGCACTACATTCTCAAGTCGGCCTTCCCTCACTTCCGCCGCAAATATGTGGAACCGTTTGTTGTAGGTCGTCGAAACGTAAACAATCCGCTTTCCGTCCGGCGACCATCGCGGCTCGACATTCACCGCTCCGCCTTCGGTAAGCTGCTTTGTCGTTCCGCTCACCAAATCCAACAGCCACAACTCGATCGCATCTTTTTGATACGAGCAGTACACCACCGCCTTCCCGTCCGGCGACCAATCCGGCTGGTAGTCGTATCCCGCCCCGTCGGTCAACTGAAGCGCATCACCCGAATCAATTTTCTGCCGCCACAGCGAACCCGCCATCGAATACACCACTTCGCGCGAATCCGGCGACCAAGCCACGCTGCTCGGCCCGCTGGTCAATTGCGGAAGATACATCTCGCGGTAGTAGTAGGGATGAGGAAGATCGATCTGTGGCAGCACCGGCCGCCGCTGCCCCACGACCGGCAACGCAAAAATCAAAATACAAAACGCGAAAAAAACACTCGTAGGGGCACAGCATTGCTCTGCCCGTCTTATGCAGCTTCGAATGTTCAAATTTAGATCGCCCCGGCTGGCTCGTGCCCGATCGCCATCATCCGCCTACGCCAAACCCGCCTTCGACAGCGGCAACTCCCGAATCCGCTTCCCCGTCGCGCTGAAAATCGCATTGCACAACGCCGGCGCGAACGCCGGCAACCCCGGCTCCCCGACGCCGCCCGGAGGTGCGTCACTCGCAACGATATGCACGTGCGTCTCGCGCGGCGCATTGTTCATGCGCGCCATCGGGTAATCGTCGAAGTTTGATTGATCGACCACACCGTTGGTCGCCGTGATCTCCCCGAAATACGCGATGCTGGTGCCCATCGTCGCCGCGCCTTCAAACTGGTTGCGCACCATTTCCGGGTTGACGACCGTCCCGGCATCCAGCGCCGTGTCCACGCGATCGATGTGCGCGCGCCCGGCGTCATCCACGTGCATCGTCACGACCGAAGCGACATAGGTCAAAAAGCTGCGGTGCATCGCAATCCCCATGCCCACGCCGTTGCCCAATTTTTTCTTGCCCCAACCCGATTTCTCCGCCGCCAGCTGCACCACCCGCCGGAACCGCGCCGTATCGATCGGATACTGTGCGTAGTCTCCGCCGTAGTTGGTGTAATCCTTCGGCAGCTCCGTCTTCGGCACGATCCGGTCCGGTCCCAATAGCGCCAGGGTGTACTTCACCGGATCCTGTCCAGCAGCATGCGCAAGCTCATCCGAAAACGACTGGATCCCAAACGCGTGATAAATGTTAGCCACCGACCGGAACCATCCGATGCGCACGTGCGCCGTCGCCGGCCCATTCTCCGAACGATGGTTCGGAATCGCAAAGGGCAAATCGCTGAATCCGAGTCCAAGCTCATCCGCGGCCGAATACACTGCGGTCGCGTCAAATGTCGATCCGATCGGCGGGAACACCGTGCGCTGCAACCACGCCGTCGGCTTTCCGTCGGAGCCCAGCATCGCCTTCATGTACATCGCCGAAACCGAGTGATACGTATCAAATTTGATGTCGTCCTCTCGGCTCCAGACCACTTTCACCGGCTTCCCGGTTTTCTTCGCAAGAACCGCTGCCTCCACCGCGAAATCGGGAAACGATTTCCTGCCGAACGCGCCTCCCAATAATGTAACGTTCACTGTCACATCTTCTTTCTTGGCTCCGACCGCCGCAGCAATCGCGTCGCGCGCCCCCACCGGACTCTGCGTCGGCGCCCAAACCTCCACTTTGCCGTCGCGGTACACCGCCAGCGCCGCAGGCGGTTCCATCGAAGCGTGCGCCAGCAGCGGCGCGTAATACTCCGCCTCCACAACTTTTCCGCCCTTCGCGAAAGCCGCGTCCACGTCGCCGACTTCGCGCACCACTTTCCCCGGCTTCCGCGCCGTCTCCGTCAATTCCTTCTTGAACGCATCCGAGTTGTAGATCCCGTGCGGGCTCGTCTCCCACTCCACTTTCAATTTCTTTCTTCCCTGCATCGCCGACCAGGTATTGTCGGCCAGCACCGCGACGCCGCCCAGCGCCTGGTAAACCACCGGCGGCTTGAACGTGTCGATCATCTCCGTCTGCTTCACGCCCGCCACCGCCAGCGCCGCTTTGTTGTCGATCGATTTCGGCGAACTCCCCAGCACCGGCGGATGCATAACGCTCGCGTACAACATTCCATCCATGCGCACATCCTGCCCGTAAACGCCTTTACCGCTGCACAAATCCTTCAAGTCATAGCTGACCGCATCTTTTCCGATATAGCGCCACTCGCTGCGCGGCTTCAGTTTCAAGTCTTCTTTTTTCGGCACTTCGAGTTTCGAAGCCCCCACGGCCAGCTCGCCGTAACCCAATTTCCTTCCGGAAGCCTTGTGCACCACGGCATGCAATTCCGTGGAGCATTCCCCCGCCGGCACGTTCCACTGCTGCGCCGCCGCGCGCACCAGCATCAATCGAGCCGTAGCCCCCGCTTCGCGCAGCGGAATGAAAAAACTCACCACGGAGTGCGATCCATCCGTATCCTGGTCGCCGTATTTCTCATCGCCCGTCCCCTGCACCACCTTTACGCGCCCCCAGTCGGCATCCAGTTCGTCCGCAACGATCCTCGGCAGCGCAGTGCGCACCCCGTTACCCATTTCCGATCGGTGCGCGATCACGTACACCGTTCCGTCCGTATCGATCGCCAGATACACCCCAGCCTGTAGCGGCGCCTTCTTCATGGGAGCCGCGGGATCGTTGGGCTCGACGTTCGCGCTGCCCGCCAGCAAATTTTCGGGCACGAGGTTGACGCCCAACACAAACGCGCCCGTTCCCGCCAATCCCTTCAAGAATCCACGACGGCTCAAATTTTCGATGTTGATCAAGGGAGTGCCTCCCGGATATTCACTGCGCTGCCCAGTTCGTTGAGGCCGGACCAATTGTCTCGCATCGTACCGCACCATCCTACCGCCAAATCCGACCCTTGCAACTCCCATCGCGAAGACCAACAAAGCGCCACTGCTCGGAATCCAGCCGTGTTGCGATTTTTTAGCAACACGGGCAAGCTGAAGGCCGTCAGCTCTCAACCATGTCAACTGAACACGCCACTGGATCCCCCGAGTTCATGCGTCGCGCTATCTCGCTGGCACTCGAAAATATACGCTCGGGCGGCGGCCCTTTCGGCGCCGTGATCGCCAAGGATGGTCGAATTGTAGCCGAAGGCGTGAACCGCGTGACCGCCAACAACGATCCAACCGCGCACGCTGAAGTCGTGGTCATCCGCGAAGCCTGCCGCGCCCTCGCTGACTTTCAACTTGCAGGCTGCGACCTCTACACTACCTGCGAACCCTGTCCCATGTGCCTTGGCGCGATTTATTGGGCCAGGCCCTCGCGTGTCTTCTACGGCGGCACCGCCGGCGATGCGGCGGCCGCGGGATTTGACGACGCCTTCATCTACGAAGAACTAAAGCACGCCCATAATTCACGTCGCATTCCGATGACGCAACTCCTTCGCGACGAATCTCGCACCATTTTCTCAGCCTGGAAAAACCTCGAGAACAAAACGGAATACTAGGCAGTCCACCGCATCGCCAGGACACCCACAGTCCCCGCTCTATGTGTTTCTCGTTGCTTCGCTACGTCGTTGCTTCGCTACGTCCTTGCTTCTTTACTTCGTTTTTTCACTCTTCCGGCCACGACCCCAGCGCCCGCCGCAGATCGATCAACTGCCCAAGGTGATACGAATTGTGGTCGGCTAGCACCAGCGCTTCGCGCAAGATGGTTTGCCCATCGCCGTGGGATAGCGGTTTGTGCAGATCGGTCCGCGAATTCTCCACCAGCCGGATCATCTCGCGCAGATCGCGGCGAAACGCGTACATACTGTCGTTCCATTCCTCATCCGTTTGCGGAGCCGGCGTCTTCGGCCAGTAGCCTTCCGGAAATTCCGGCGACACATGCTTCGGGTTGCGGCTGAATTCCAGGATGTCCCACTGCGCGATGCGCGCGTGCTCCAGGAGTTGCCATCCAGTGTGTGGCAATCCTTGCGCGTAGGTCCCGCGCTTGCCCTCCGGAAAGCCTTCGACCGCATCCATGAAGTGCACGTGCGCGCCGCCCCCCTTCAGCAAATAAGCCAGTTCCTTCCGAAGCGGAGCATCGCCTTTTTGCGTTCCGTTCTTCTTGCTCTTGGCAATTTTCGCCGGGGTCGTGGGCTTCTTGTTCTTTGCCTTCTTCAATTTCTTCAACGCTATTTCTCCGAGACGAGCACCGTTTGCGGCATTTCCGGTATCGGGTGTTCCGTCGTTTTCGCGAAGCCCGAGTTCCGAAAGATTCTATCCAACTCCGCGAACGTATAGCTGTCGCCCGCATCCGTGTTCGCAAGCATAACCAGGCTGAAGGCCGCCGGAATCTGCGGCGAGATACGGTCTTCGTTGGGCACGAATTCCAAGGTGATCGCTTTCCCGCCGGGCTTGAGCGCCACATGAACGCGCCGCATCAGTGTTTCGCAGCCTGGCGGATCGAAGTGATGCAGGATATTGGTCAACAAGATGTAGTCGTACCCCTCGCCGAAGTCCGCCTCGAAGGCGCTGCCCGGACGCGTACTGTGGCGGTCCCCAACCCCAAATTTCTTGGCGTTTTCGTGCGCCACGCTCACAACGGCCGGCCAATCCAAGGCGACAATCTCCGCCGCAGGATTTCTGCGTGCAATCGTGATTCCATACATGCCGTGCCCCGCCGCAATATCAAGCACCTTGCAGGGCTTGCCTTCCGGCGCCCCCATGAGTGCCGCTATGAACTCCGCCCCTGGGATCGCCAATCCAGCCATCGATCTTGCGAACTCCACCCAGAATTCATCGCGCGGCTTGGTGTTGTCGCCCTTATCGGTCGCCGACCCGCCCTTGCGCACCGCCTCCGCCAACGCGCCGAAGCTCGCGCGGTGCATTTCGGCAGCCAGAAAGTTCGCCATCGAGCCCATATAGGCGGGCGAGCGGCGATCGAGAAAAACAGCCGACTCCTGCGTAAGCCCGTAGCGATTATTTTCCTTGGTCAAAAATCCGAAGATGGCCATGTAATCGCATAAAGTGCGTATGCCCCGTTCCGAAGCGCCAACAGCCTTTGCCAGCGAGCTAACTTCGTTGGCCCCCTCACCGATCTTCGTGAAAATGTCCAACTGGATCGCCGCTTTCAGCGCCTCAGTCTGCTGAAACGCCGTGAGCGTGCTGAAAATTCGCTCCGGTGACGGTTTTGCACCGTGGGATGCCGTAGCCATTCGTTCTCCTCGCTTCTAGGTACAGCCGCTGCGGCGGCCATTATACATGCGCAGCGCGCCCCGGTAGCGCCTGCTTGCCCAGAGCTCGGAGGGCATCCTTACCGGCTCTCGCCTCGGGTGCCGCCATGCCGATTTTGCTCTCGTTTCAATCGTCCCTTCCCCTCCTTCCTCTGTGTCTCTGTGCCTCGGTGGCTAATCCCTTCCGCGCTTCGGTGGCAAATCTTCCTCCCCGCTGGCATACTTCCACCGCATGAAACGCGAATATCACCGCTGGTATTCCTCTCGCCTCGGCATCGACATGGGCGTGGTGGTCTACGGCCACTGGGGCCCTCCGCTGGTCGGCTTTCCAACCAGCGCCGGCGACGAGTGGGAACTCGAAGGCCAAGGCATGATCGGCGCCCTCGCCGATTTCATCGAAGCCGGAAAAGTAAAAGTCTTCAGCGTCAATTCCATTAACGGCCAAAGCTTCTACAATCGCGGCGCCCACCCGTTCCATCGCAGCTACGTGCAGTCCGTCTTCGACGCCTACCTGCGCGAAGAAGTCGTCCCCTTCATCTGGGACAACTGCAAATCCCCAGGCATCGGCATTTCCACGATGGGCGCGTCGTTCGGCGCCTACCACGCGGTGAATTCGCTCTTCAAGCACCCCGACGTAATCAAGCGCTGCTTCGGAATGTCCGGCGTCTACGACCTCAAAAATTTCATGGACGGCATGTACGACGACAATTTTTATTTCAACAACCCAGTCGATTACCTGGCAAATCTAAGCGACCCTTGGGTCTACGGCCAGCTAGCCACCTGCGACATCCACATAATCACAGGCACCGGCCAGTGGGAAAACAGCGGCCCCACCTACCGCCTATCCCAGATTCTTTCCAGCAAAGGCATCCGCCATTCCCTGGACGACTGGGGTCCCCAAGGGGGCCACGACTGGCCCTACTGGAAAAACCAAATGCGCGAATACGTCGGCCGCCTCTTCTGATCCCGCTCCCCGGGAAGGTCCGCCTCTACAGGTTGCCGGAAGAAGTGTTTTCTTTAGGAGGCCGAGGCTTCAGCCCTTAAGAAAGCCTGTTTCTCGTTTTGTTACATTTTCGGGAATCCGGTGAAGGTGAACGGTGATTCCAGCGGAAAGCCGAACGGTGTTCCAGTATCATAAAGTCCAATGGGTATCGAACAATGGAACAATTTCTTCGTTATGGTAGGCGGCGGAGCGGCAGCTCTCGCGGGCTTGGTGTTTATAGCCATGTCGATCAATCTTTCGATCATCACTCGGGATGCAACCCATAAAAATCGCGCTATAGCAACGATGACGGGCTTCACTGCCGTCTTCATGGTCTGTGCATTCGCGCTCATGGGAAATCAAAGCTATCAAAGGATCGGCGTTGAATGGTTGGTCGTTTCGCTCGTTCCTACGATTACTTACATAAGCGTATACATCCGGGCCAGAAAAGTGGGCAGAAGCTCCGTGGGTCTCAGCATCGGTCGCTTCATCGCGGGCACATCTTGTTACCTAGCTCAGATAATAGGTTCTGTCTTACTTATTTCAGGAAATGTCGCCGGTCTTTACGTGGCCTCCGTAGCTATGGTGCTCTCCTTCGCTTTTTTCATTTCAGGCGCTTGGCTCCTCATCACTGGCATTCCCGAGAATCAGGCTTAAGGGGTCGGAGCTTCAGCTCCGACATAGCCACCGAGCCAAGAAAGGGCTTCAGCCTCTGAGGAAATGCCCGGCGATGCATCCTTGTGCCGTCACAAGGGTGCGGATTTTTCAGTCCCCATGTCGTGCCCCTACGAATTGCCGGAGCGCGCGTCATATTTGTACGCTTTGTTCGGGGCATTCGATGCAGCAAGAAGGCTGAGCAGATCCGTTTTGGCGGGCTCTTTAGTTTCATCGTGTTTGATATGCTGGCTATATGTTCCTCGCTGTCTTCAACTTTGCCGGCCGACTCAACTGGAGATTCGATAATGAAGACGCCTCGCGCTTCCCATTGTCGGGGACGTCTGACTGGGCGCTTGTTAATCCACTCGTCTATCACAAGCTCCCAATATTCCAGCGGACGGAGGTTCTTCCCGTCTCACCTAAGCTGCATTTTTGCTTCAATTCGGAAATTGTCCTCGCATCCGAAAAGACCGAGCCCTCGGAAAAGAAGGTCGATGATCTAATACCAATCGTAGGAAAACTGCTCGTCCGATTGCGCCTTCTCAGCCGTCAAGCAGCCTTGCCGGGCCCAGAGGATTTGATGATGACGGGCATTGCGGAAGTTAACGAACTGCCACAGTTAACCTTTGACTTGTCGCCTTCTCCGGCGGGCCGGATTCAGAAATACCTCTTGGAAACAGCCATCACCGCTGAGCAAATCGGGGCCGTCATTGCATTGGCACCTGACTTCATTCCACCAACCCACGAACTGCTTCTCATGGACGCAATTACGGCGTACGGCGAGAAGGACCATCGCCGAGCAATTCTCTACGCGGCGATTTCGGCCGAGGTCGCTCTCGGTTTTGTTATTGAAGACGCCTACGAACGAGTTCGGGGCGGTCCGGCTGACGAAAGATTCCGCATCGTTGAACTGCCTCAAGGCGATAGGACAATCCGCAAAGATCCAGTATACGAAAGGCTCCGCTCTCGCCCCGACTTTGGCGTGTTCCTACACGAACTCTCGCTGTATATTTTGAGGCGATCCTTACTAGAGGAGAATCAAGCGCTTTACGCAGACGCCAAACGCCTCTATCTAACCCGCAATCAACTTGTCCATCTGGGAGGGCTCGCTGAAACCGAGCCTAGCCAACCTTATAAACTCGACGCGCGCGGCGCAACCGCGGCTCTCAAGACCGCGACCGCACTCTTCACTTGGCTGGGCCTTCGCGACAACTTTCCTCTACCGGATGGCAAATTTGTACCCATCGTAAGCACATAAAGCAGAAAGGTGCTCTGATCACAGTCGTCATAAACCCGACGCGAACCTAGATCGCCACGATCAAAAGGATCGAGGAGCCGAACTGGACGGCAAGTCGTCGATGCTGATATATCCAGTTCTCTCCGAGTAGCGCACTTTGCAGCCGGGCTCAGGGCAGAAAAAGAAAAGGATGTCCGGAACATCCAGCTCTGCCGTCTCCTGCATCTGCTCGTGATGGTCGGGACAAAATCGTCCCTCAGCGAATTCCCGAATACCCCAACTAGTTAGTTCGCCCCTCGAATCTAGATCAACTAACTGCCGACCCGTCAAGAGATAGCGGCCGACGGGGTAGACCATTTGCCCGTCGTGTCGCATAAACGGTTTGCCAATCCGTATTCGTTGCGCAATGGCTCTCCGCACTGCTCTGTGAAGGCGAGACTCGTATTTTACCTGGCTCACTATTCCCCCTCCTAATTCGCGCGGCACTTGTTCGAACCGATCTAACAAATTAGATGCCGGCTATCGAATCCCCGTCAGCCAGAGCTGTACGAACAAGTCGACGACAAACCAGCAGAGACCTCACGGTTTCCCTCGCCCGCCCGACTAAACGGACCCTCTTTGCTTCAATACGACCCCGTCTTTCGGATTCCAACATATGACCAATACGAACGGCTGCGCGAAATTAGCTAAAGCCCTGAATCTACTTCCTTTATTTTACCCTTGACAACTGATAGCTAATAAGGTAACATGGATATCGAAGCTTGAGGCAGTCATGTCCCGCCACGTCTCACACGTTTTCTCCGGTCCCGTTCGGACCTCAAATCCGTTCTTCGCTAACTCCCGTAGAATGAACACTTGTGAATCTGTATCAAAACAAACGACTTTAACCGGCTTTAGAATGAACACTTGCAAAAAACCCATAGGGGGGTGGGGTTATAGATATATAAACAGTCGCTCTCTAAAACAGGGCTAAAACGATGGCAGGAACCACAGGAAATCAGGAAAGTCCCAAATGGTCGAGCTGGTATTTCCCTTTGGAGATGATCTGGTCGGTGTCGATCCACACGTCGCAGTTCCGGGTCAGCACGTCCACGTGGGTCTTGGATTTCCAGTCGGCATGGGTCTGGCTGCCGTAGGGGTCTCCAAACGCAATATGGACTCCCGGAAACTTTTCGTCCTGAAGCAGGATGCCGATCATTTCCGACAGTCCCAGATTGGTCCCGAAGGCCAGTTCCCCGACGCGGTCGCTGTTTTCGTCCGTGTGACAGTACTCCCAGAATTCCTGTTCGAGGTCCTTGCGGTCGCAATGGACTTCCACCAGCCGTGCGTTCTTGATCTTCAGCGTAAGCGGCGTGGCTTGCAGGTCGCCGTATTTCCCGTTGAAATGATCGCCGGCAGTAGCGTCGCAGACGAATGTCCCATCCACCGTCGCCGGAGTCGTAAAAACCTCGCCCGCCGGAAGGTTCGACCAGTACCGCGGGCTGATCAAGCCGCTGGTCTTGACCCAGTCGAGGCCGCGATCGAAATGCGCGGCGATCGTGGTGCCGGAGTCGGTCTTAACGGTCAGAGTCTGCGCCCGAAGCATGCGGTCGCGCAGTTTGTCGCTGAGGCGGTCCACCATCTTGTAATCAGTGCGCATGCCCTGGCGCATGATTTCCGGGGTCACGCCAACCATGTGCGCGTAGCGGATCTGCCGCCGCTCCACGATCTTGACGATGGCCATCCGCGCCCCAAGCTCGCCGGGCTGTGGAGTCATGCACATGACGCCGACGTCGGCCTTTTCGAGCGCATCCAGCACGGCAGCAGGCGCAGCTTTCATCGGGCGCGGCCCAAAGTCTTCGAGCAGCAACCCGGTGCAAGAAGCATGGCGTTCGGCAAGCGCAGCGCTCAGGCTGGCGGCGACCGAGCGGCTGGCTTCGTCCGCAATCAGAGCGACATGCTCGTTCGGCTTCACGGCCAGACAAGTTTCGACGGCGTTCTTCGCGCCGGGCATCAGGTCGGGTTGTGCTGGTCCGAACGTCATGGCCATTATATTTTACTGCATCGGCGCCTGATTTGCCTCGGGACGTTCGTACTGGAGCGGTTGGGCCATGACACCTATTCCGGAAATCAGGCTGAAGAGTCCCCTGGTGCGGTTGATTGCAGCGTGGTGCGGCGAAGTCGTAACTCGAGTGGCGATTTCAGGACCGTTGGAAGTCTTCGAGCGTGAAACCCGCATCCTTAAGTATTCGCAGAAACAGGCCTCGTGGCAGGTCCCGCCCACGATGCACCGGCACGACCAACATCGGGCGTGTGGGATGCTCCAAGATCAAATGCGAGCCAGACTGGCGCACTTCCCTGTAGCCCTGGAGGCGGAGAAATCGCAACAGCTCACGAGCGGTCGGCATTTATTCGATCGCAACGGAGACCGTTTCGGAGTATACGGTTCGGGCTGCGGGAACTGGGCGGCCGGTCTTTTTGCACTGGAGAATGTAGATCCGGATTGCATCGAGAATGCTGGTCTTGGCCTCTTCGATGGACGCGCCGAGACCGTATACGCCCGGCAAGTCCTCGCTGTAAGCGTAGTATTGCTTGCCGTCTTTCTCGATGGCAATTGGGTAAGTGTAGTGGGTCATTTGGCGGCCCGAGAGCGACTTGTCAACGCGTCTTATTTTACGCCATTTCAGCAGCATTTTGCTCGCGAGGTTGTTTTGCCGCAGCGTTACGGTTGTGTGCGGCGGGAGACCCGGAACGCAGGAACTTGGCCGCCGCCGGAGGTTACGTTCGCTAAGCCGGTGGCGCTCAGGCGGGTTAGGAAGCCGGACATTTTGCCGCGATAGAGGTAGGGCGCGAAATCGACGAGCATGTCTTTGAACTCGACGCTGCCCTGCTGGGTGATGTAGGGGAAGACTTCGCGCCGGATCGGGATGCGTTCCTGCACGATCCAACAGCCGGCATCGCCGCCCGCCCTGGCGGCGGAGACGGCTTTCTCGATGGTGGAATCCCAGGATTGTTCGCTGGTTTCCCATCCCAGTGTGACGCCTGTTCCGCCGTATTCGTCGCTGGGCTTCATCACCAGATTTTCGCGGCCTTTGCGGACGAAGTCCAAAAGCCCGATGGACTCGCTGTAGTGCGAAGTGCGAACGTCGGCAACCACTCTGGTCCACGGAATGTGCTGGCGAATGACTTCGCGCTCGTCGTGAGAAAAGAGCTTGGCGTTTTGTTCGTCGGTGAGCACCGCGAAAAAGGCTTTAACGTGCGGAATCTTGCAGCGGAACGTGTTGGCGACGCAGAGCGCATTCGCTTCGTAGGCCTTCACCAACGCCGCGCATTCCTGAGGGCGCGCGACAACGTCGTTGATCAGCACGCGGCGATAAAGCAGATCAATTGTTTTGCCGTGGGCACTGAGAGTTTTTCCGTTGAATACCAGCTCGCGCGGATCGGCCAGCACGACAGGGATTCCCATTTTCTCGAAGCGCGCTTGCAAAATCTCGAACTCGCTCCACGTCGGAACTTCGCGCCAGTCCACGATGGCCATTTGCGGGCGCTTGGAAGTCCCGCCCCAATCGATGTAGCTGCCGATCAGCGCATCCAGCAATTTGGCGCTGAGCGGGTAGCTGTGAACTTCGTATTGTTTCGAGAAATCCGCCATGGCCGGAAGCTCGCGAAAAACTTCGGCGAGCGTTTCGGAGTAACCCGCGCCAGCGGGTGCTTCGCCGTTGTACTCCGCAAATTTCAGCGAGTCAGGTAGCAGGAACGCGTCGAGGCGAGAAGACGTGCTCGCCCGGCCATATCCGACCGGAAGACGTGCCAGGCGTTCCTCTTCCGGGCGGAGATGCAGTTGCGCGAAAAGGTTGGCGTCGTCCAGAGCCGCGGCCACCACGCGCTCTCCGAGATCGGCAATTGTTTCGGCGACGACGCGAACGCGCTGCTCATCCTCAGGCGAAAGGAAAAATGGCCGGAGAAACGGGCAATGAACGCGGTCGCCGAAGGTTAGTTTGGAGTTTTGAAGGCGTGCTAAAAACTCACTGGAGAAATTGGGGGACTGCGCCAGCGCGGGCCGCAGTAAGTCATGCCAGTAATCGGCCGGATTCTCCGCCATCGCCGTCGGCGCCGTAGCGCTGGTCATTTCGATTTTGCTCCGCCCGGCCCTGTGGGGGAGGATGTCGCCGAAGACTGTGCTGCGGCGGCGGATTGTCCCGCCCCAGTGGTCGGGCCGGCGGCGACTGGCTTGCTGGCCGCGGCTCTTGGGGCACCGACGAATCCCGTTGCCGCGCCGTTGCCCAGCATCTCTTCCCAGCGCGGCCACGAGTTGGACATCTTGCCGTTGAGTGCGCGGTCGATGACCAGGTGAGCCATTTGCTCGACGACGTGCTCGAAATAAAACTCGGTAATGCGGTCGCGCTCGAAATCGGGCGCTGGGTTCAGAAAGTCGATCGCGTAAGGAACGCCATCTTTAATGGCGAACTCGATGGTATTCATCTCGTAGCCGAGGGCCTGGTTGATGGTGCGGGCATCCTGGACGATGCGAGCGCCGAGATCTTTCGACAAATAATCGTGCTCGACCAGGTAGCGGCGCTCCTTGGGGTCGTAACGCACCGGCAAAATGTCGGTCTTGCCAAAGGTGAAGCAGCGGACGTAGCCGGTAAAGTCGATAAATTCCTGCAAAGTCATGCAGTACGGCGCGGTCTTGTCGTAAGCGGCGAGCAACTCTTCGCGATTGTTGACCTTGTACACGTGCTTCCAGCCGCCACCGGAAAAAGGCTTGAGGATCGCCGGGCGCCCGACGTAGTCGAGCAAAGCGTCCCACTCGACGGGATATTTGAGGTTGTGCAGGGATTCCGAGGTAATGTCCACATCCTTGGGGTATCCCTTTTGTGGCAGGAGAACTGTCTTTGGGATGGCGATGCCGAGTCTTGCGGCGACGGAATAGTTGAAATATTTGTCGTCGGCCGTCCACCAAAAGGGATTATTGATGACGTAGGTGCCTTGCAGGACCGCATGTTTAAGGTACCCGCGGTAATAGTCGACTTCGTGAGAGATGCGATCGACGATGACGCTGTATTCCGCCCGCTCATTCATACGCGTGCCGCCGAGCTTTACGAATTCCGCGGCGACACCGTCGGCTTTGCCGAGTTGATTGACCCTGGCGATGAACGCCGGAGGGAAGCTGTATTCTCGCCCGCACAGAAGACCGACTTTTTTGATGGGGTGCATGGGTTGCTCCTCGACAGGAATCGTGTGACGGCGCCGCGCATCATCCCCGAGCATCCGCCTGATATTTTCCGAAGAAGCGCGTACGCAGTCCAGAGCTGCGGCCAACCGACTGTTCAATTTATTGCGTGGGCCGAAGACGCTCGCGACTGGGTGACGCCGCCACGGGTTTCTTCGACCAGATGTTTGACGACGGCTTTCAGGTCCCCGGTTTCCTGGTAAACGCGGAGCTGGCGTTCGGCGCTGGTGCCTTCGTTCAAGATGGTGTGAACGTATTCGACGGCGCCGCGGCTGCCGAGGTCGTCGACCACGTCATCCACGAACTCCAGCAGTTCCGTGGCAAGCTCGCGCATGGGAACTTCCGCTTCTTTGCCGAAATCGATCAGCTTGCCTTCGATACCGTAGCGCGCGGCGCGCCACTTATTCTCTTCGATCAGCGCACGACGGTACAGGCGGAAGCTCATGTTGCCGGTGTAGAGGCGATGTAGCTTGACGACGATCGCCTGAGTAAGCGCAGCAATGGCCACCGCTTCTTCGACCTTGGTCGTTACGTCGCACATGCGGAACTCCAGCGTTCCGAACGTTGGATGCGGCCGGACGTCCCACCAGATTTTCTTGCCGGTGTCGATGCAATTGAGCTTGACCAGCAGATTGGTGAAGTTTTCGTAGGCGCTCCACGATTCAAACTGCTCCGGAATGCCCGTGCGCGGGAAGCGGCGGAACACGGTGGTGCGGAAAGACTTCAACCCGGTGTTACGTCCCATCCAGAACGGCGAGCTGGTCGAGAGCGCGAGCAGGTGCGGCAGGAAGTAGCGCACCATGTTCATCATATCGATGGTGGTTTGCTTGTCGGGCATGGCCACGTGCACGTGCATCCCGAAGATCAGTAGAGAGCGGGCGAGCTGCTGCAGTTCCTCAACGATATTTTCGTAGCGCTCGCCCGGCGAGATGACCTGGTCGATCCAGCTGGAAAAGGGATGCGTACCCGCGGCGGCGACTTGAAGGCCGACACGTTCCGCGGCGGCAACCAGCTCGCCACGCGTGCGGTGCATCTCGATGCGCAGCTCACCGACGCTTTCGCAAATCTTCGAGCCGGTCTCGACGATCGATTGATGCATCTCGTGCTTCACTTGCTCGACGATGTCGGGCGAAGCGGCAGAGACCAGCTGCATGACGTGAGAGCGGAGCTCACAGGTCGCAGGATCGATGATCTGGAATTCTTCTTCTACGCCAATCGTGAAGCGGTGAGCCATGAGGTGGCCCTCCGGGGTCGCCTTGGTCCTGCAGGGGACTGCGAAGCGGTATCATACGCCGCTCGCCTCGAAAATACACCCTGGCGTAAGGGCAGTGGGCTCTTCGGGAGAAAGCGGCGGAGTGGTGTGGCTGGGGAGAGCACGAGCCGGCAGGATGCCGGCGCTACCAGTCGAGCAGGATCACGCGGGCACGGCGATGCCGTGCCCCTACACCGAAATAGGCGCTAGGCGGCACCCATGGCGCGGCGCTGCTGGAAGCATTCCCGGCAAAAGACCGGGCGGCCTTGCGTGGGGCGGAAAGGAACCGTGGTGTCCTTGCCGCACTGCGAACAGGTGGTTTTGGTCTCCGATCGCATCTGCGTCGCGCCATTTGCCCCGCCGCCACCACCTTCGGCGCGCTTGGCTTTGCAGGCTTTGCAGCGTTTCGGTTCGTTTTTGAAGCCTTTGTCGGCGAAGAACATCTGCTCGCCGGCAGTGAATACAAATTCAGCACTGCATTCGGAACACTTCAGGACCTTATCGTGGAATTCCATGAGCCGCTCCCCTTGGCCCAAGTCGAGCAGGGGGAAGAGCCGCACCTTGCACCATAGGGCCGGGATATAGGAGTTTTCCGCAATCCGGGGGGAACCGGGAACGGACCTCCTGGGCCTGAGGGTACCAGCTGCTACACAACCCCGACTTCTTTGCTTGACCGGGTCTACATCACGGAAGTGCGGCGCTAAGCCGTAGCGAGGAGGGGAGTGACGGCCCCAGCCAGAAAGGCCGGGGCCGTCGAAACATTAATCCGCTTCCCGCCGCTGCTTTTTGCGCAGTCGCTTCCGCGAAAGCGCTTCCTTTGCCCGGCGCTTCTCACCGGGCTTCATATAGAAGCTATGCTTCTTGATTTCCTTGATGATGTCTTCCTGTTGCACCTTGCGTTTGAAGCGACGCAAAGCGTTCTCCAGAGATTCACTTTCCTGGATGATGACTTCAGCCACGTTTGTGTTCACCCCCAATCCGGTTCGGATTGGTATCTTACGGTGTCGCCTTAAACGGCGCACCGCCCCTTGGGATTATCTCATGCTAGGCGCTTCGTGTGCACGTGGACAGGCAGATGGCTTCTTCTAATCAATTCCGGCCATAGGTGTCAAGCAATCTTTCGGGAAGAGGGGGTCTTGGGCCAAAAATTGGCAGGACGTTGGCGCTCGAGGTAACTCTACCTATTTCGTTAATCCGTGAGGAATCCGTTATGGGCTTCGTCCGGACCCGCTGCTCGGGCGATAAGGGTATTGCGCTGCGAACTGGTTGTGCTGTTAGAATGGCCCGCTTTCGAAACGCGCGGCCTGGAGGTTGATCATGTCCGAGATGCGCGACGCCATCGGAGTTCTCCTCGCCGGTGGGCAGGGCGAACGCCTTTGGCCCCTTACCCGCGACCGAGCCAAACCCGCCGTTCCTTTCGGAGCGCTGTACCGCATCATCGACATCACCCTCTCGAATTGCATCAACTCCGACCTTCGGCGCGTGTTCGTCCTGACACAGTACAAAGCCCTCAGCTTGAACCGGCACATCCGGGCAGGCTGGTCGCCGCTGATGGGGTTGGGCGATTACATCGAAGTGCTGCCGCCACAGATGCGCGTTTCCAACCAGTGGTATCAAGGCACCGCGGACGCGGTGTACCAGAATATTTATTCGATCGGCAGCGAACACTCGAAGTACGTTTTCATTTTATCCGGCGATCACATCTACAAAATGAATTATGGCCGGATGCTGCAGCAGCATGTGGACTCAGGCGCCGAGGTGACCGTCGCGGTGATCGAGATCCCCGTGCAGGATGCGGCGCGGCAATTTGGGGTAATCGAGGTCGACAAGGAGTATCGAATCAAGGGGTTCGACGAAAAACCCGCGCACCCCAAGGAGTCACCTCACCACGCGGGCTACTGCAACGCTTCGATGGGTATCTACATTTTTAACACCCACCTGATGATTCCGATTTTGCTGGCGGATTCCGAGGATCCCAAGTCCGCTCACGACTTTGGCAAGGACATTTTGCCGCGTATCATTTCGAAACATCGTGTGTTTGCGTTTAATTTCGTGGATGAGAACCGCAAAGACGCCTTGTACTGGCGCGACGTGGGAACGCTGGACGCGTACTACGAAGCGAACATGGATCTGACGGCGGTCTCGCCCATTTTCAACTTGTATGACAAAGAGTGGCCATTGCGCGGCTGGCAACATCAATATCCGCCGGCCAAATTCGTCTTTGCGGATCCGGAGCGCATGGGCGTGGCCATCGATTCCATCGTGGCGGGCGGGTCGATCATCTCGGGAGGCCGCGTGAAGAGCTCGATCGTTGGATACGACGTGCGCGTCAATAGCTACAGCGAAGTCGCAGACTCCATCCTCTATAACCACGTGAACGTGGGCCGCCACTCACGCATTCGCCGCGCCATCATCGACCGGCACGTGACGCTGCCCGAACGCACGGAGATCGGCTACGACGTGGAAGCCGACAAGCGCCGATTTCATGTCACCGATTCGGGAATCGTGATTGTGGTGCGGCAGGAGTCGCTGATCGAAGAACCCGAGACCGCATAGGCGAAGCCACTCGAAGACGTGGACCGCCAATTCGGATTCTGTCTGGAGATCGTCACACGTGGTGGGTTACCGGTGACTCGATCAACTCGCCCGTAATTTTCATTTTCCAGCGGTGATTTAGGAATATGATCGCCCCGAGTGGCAGATAAGCGCCCACAATCCACGGTCCGTAGAACTCGGCATTCGCACCTGCGCACGGCAATTGGACAGCAAAAAGCATGAAGTTCCAGTCTCCCGTTGACCAGTTAATTCCCACCTTCCCCACTCCAACCAATACAACTAGCATCCAAGCCCACTTGGCTCTTAGATTTTTCGTTTGAATGCACAAGACGAGAGCATAGAGACTGAATGCGAAAAAACAAAGGGCAAGAATCAGTACGAAATATTGAACGCCACTTTTGCCAACGAGAGTGAATCTGTTCAAGTTCTCCAACGAATCAGGTATGGGTGTTACGTGAAAACCTATGAGCGTCGAATCCAAACCCGTCTTCTTGGTCACAACGTTCGCCAGCAGCCATTTGTCCTGAAACTCGTATTCGAGCGTAATGTCGGCAGTGGAATAGCCCGGGTTGCTGAAGGTTTTTGCTCCGACGACCTTTATCGATCGTGGAGCGTCGTGCGGTAAAAACGTTGCCATGCCGGCAAGTTGGTCGCGAGCGTCAGTACTTCGAAGACTTGGGTCTAAGTCGCTTTCGATCTGATCGAGTTCGCGTTGCCTGAGAAGTTCGACGTAGTTTCTGGCGGCCGATTCGTCTTCTGGCCGGGTCAATTTTTTCATTAGAGTCGCTTGGTCGCAACCGACAAGAAACGCACACAACGCGACGCAAACCAGGTAGTTCAAGCGCATGTCGATTCCTCGAGCTGTCCGGACTTAGGCGGTCAAGCCAGCGTAGGTTTCGGACAGAGGTTTCGGCAACAGTACCGCCGCCGCGATGCGTTCTCGTAGTAACCCTGATCGGTCGGGTAGGCTGAGGTTGATCTATGCCCGGCGCCGCTGTGCCTGGCCGAAAAATTCCAGTAAGATTGTTGGTTCGCATTCACTCAGGAGAACAGGCAAACATGTCCACGAAAATCACCCGAGTTCACGCGCGGCAGGTCATCGATTCGCGCGGCAATCCCACGGTTGAAGCCGACGTTTATGTTGGCGGGGTAGTACGAGGCCGCGCCGCCGTCCCGTCTGGAGCGTCGACGGGAGAGCACGAGGCGCTGGAGCTGCGCGATGGCGACAAGTCCCGGTATCTGGGCAAAGGCGTGCTCAAGGCCGTCGCGAACGTCAATGGCGAAATCGCGAAGGCGGTCGGGGGACTCGACGCCGGAGATCAGCGAGCTCTCGACAAGCGCATGATCGAGCTCGACGGCACGCCCACCAAATCGCGGCTTGGCGCGAACGCGATTCTTGCCGTCTCCATGGCAGCGGCGCGCGCCGCGGCGAACGCCCAGAATCTGCCCCTCTACAAGTACCTGGCGCGCTATTCGACGGATACCTCGGCCAATCTTTTGCCGGTGCCGATGATGAACATTCTGAACGGCGGCGCGCACGCCGATAGCTCCGTGGATTTTCAGGAATTCATGGTCATGCCGATCGGCGCGGCGAATTTTGCCGAGGCGCTACGCTGGGGCGTTGAGATCTTCCACTCGCTGAAAGCGGCGCTGAAGAAACACGGGTATTCCACCGCGGTGGGCGATGAAGGAGGTTTTGCGCCGAGCTGCAAGTCCAACGAAGAGGCGATTCAGATCGTGCTCGAAGCAATCGGGGCCGCCGGGTATAAGCCGGGCGTGCAGGTGAGCATCGCGCTCGATCCCGCCGCCAGTGAGTTCTACGACAAAGCCAAGGGCAAATACGTGTTCAAGAAGTCCGACAAGTCCGAACATTCACCGGAGGAAATGGTCGAATATTGGGCCAAGTGGATCGAGAAGTATCCGATCGTCTCGCTCGAGGACGGCATGGGCGAAGAGGACTGGCCCGGCTGGAAGCAACTGACCCAGAAGGCCGGCTCGAAGACTTCGCCAAAGCGCATTCAGCTGGTAGGCGACGATATCTTCGTCACCAACACGGAAATTTTCGCGCGCGGCATCAATCAGGGCATCGCCAACGCGATTCTGATCAAGCTGAATCAGATCGGCACGGTCACCGAAACCATCGACGCCATCGAGCTCGCTCGCAAGGCCGGCTACAACTCCATCATTTCGCACCGCTCCGGTGAAACCGAAGACACCTTCATCGCCGACCTCGCCGTGGCCACGGCCGCCGGCCAGATCAAGACCGGTTCGGCCTCGCGCACCGACCGCATCGCCAAATACAACCAGCTCCTGCGCATCGAGGAAGAACTCGGCGCAGCGGCGCGCTTTCCTGGACGCTCCATCTTCCCGGCGTGAACATAGCGAGTCTGCGGGCGCTCGTGCGTCTTGAATCTCTGGACCGGCATTCGCCGGGAAGGTAACATGCGCTCACCTTTCGGGGGTGCAAATGACCAATCGTTACCGGCATGTTGCCACCGGCGTCGTTGTTCCGGTCTTAATCGCGGCGTTCGGCCTGTTCGATATGAAGCAACGCCCAACGTTCGCGGCGTTCCACAAGGTGGATGTCTTCCAACTGGTCGTTTGCGGAATGTGCCTGGGTATCGCGCTGACAGGATTCATCGAGTTTCTTCGCGCTCCGCGCTCTACTTAAGTCCTGCAAGCCACTGCCAGCTGCCGTTATAATCTTCGGGATGCTGAAAGCAGGTCGAATCATTGCGCTTTTTTGCGCGATCTACGCGCTCGTTCCCGGCGCTGTGCGAGCACAAGATTCACACTCCGCAAACGAAATTCCCATCGAGCGGTGCGATCACCTACCCGTGGTTCGGGCGCACATCGGCAAGACCGAGGTGCGTTTTCTTCTCGATACCGGCGCCACCACGGTGCTGAATCTGAAATCGTTTGCGGGCGGGCAAAATCGGGAAATCCACGTCACTTCCTGGACTGGCACGACCGCCACCAGCGCGCGCGAAGTCTCGGTAAGCGAATTGTCCATCGGCAATCATCATTTGCGCGATCTGAAGCTGCCCGCGATCGATCTCAGCCCAATCGGCAACGCGTGTGGCGGACCGATCGACGGAATCCTCGGCGTCGATCTTCTCGACAAAATGGAAGCCACGATCGACCTGAAGCGCCAGGTGGCATCACTGGGCGCTGCTCCCGTCGACCCCAAAGCCGCATACGACGAGATGGAAAAATCCATGGGGCATTGCACCGCAGATTTTGAACAGGGAAAAGCGGAGGAATTCGAACAGTGCCTCGACCCGGAAATTGTTTTTTATACTCCTGACGGCGAATACCGCGGACGGAAACAGGTGTTGGAATACATCCAGAACCACTATTTCAAATTCGCTCCCAATCTCCATTACTCCATGCAGGTCCAGGACGTGCAGGTTTTCGGGAACGCGCTCTGGTATTCCTACGAGTATCAACTCGATACGCCGAAAGCACACAAGGTCGGGCATGGAATGGCGATGTGCCGGGAAACCGAAGGACACTGGCGGATTTTGAACCTGCACAATTCCGTGTCGGTCCGAGCGGGAGAAGCAAATCCGTGAAACGCGCTTCTTGTGAAAGCTGATTATGCCTGCCGCTGCGAATTCGGCCTCGCAGGAACGAAACATCCGCATGCGGATTGCGCAAAGAGGGGACGCCGAAGCGATCGCCCGTCTCATCAACGCAGCCTTCATTGTCGAGCGCGTCGCTTTTGACGGCGACCGCACCGATACCCAGGGTGTCCGCGAGTACATGGAAAAGGGAACGTTCCTGGTCGCGGACGACGCGACTGAGTTGTCTGGATGCGTGTATGTCGAGATTCGCGGCGATCGAAGTTACCTCGGACTATTGTCGGTGGCGCCCGCGCGCCAGGGCACCGGATTAGGGCGCCAACTCGTAGCGGCTGCCGAAGAATACGCGCGCAAGGCCGCCTGTCGCGCTATGGAATTGCGCATCATCAGCCCGCGCGCCGAAAGCTTGCTCCCCTTCTATCAACACCTAGGCTACGCGCAGACCGGCACCGCCGCTTTCCCGGCTGAGGTAACTACAAAAATGCCCTGCCATTACATCCTGATGACCAAGCCCCTGCGATAGGCGCGTTTCCTTCGTTTCCAAATTCTCTCGGTTCAGGCAGAATACGTGCCTCATTTCCTGGGGGCAGCATGAATCGCAGCATTGCCGTTGCTCTATTTGTTTTCGCGGGCCTGTCGCTCGCGCCCATCCGCATGCATGTCATTGCCGATGAACCATCGTTGCTCGGTTATTCCGCGGAATCGTCGCGCGCGGAGCGCCAATGGGAAGAGAAATTCCGCGCCATTCCCAGTCCCGAAAATCTACGCGCCTACATGCAGCATCTCGCCGCGCGCCCTCACAACGTCGGCACCGCGTACGACAAGGAAAACGCCGAGTGGATCGCCGCCAAGTTCAAGGAATTCGGCTTCGACACGCACATCGAGCAATTCGACGTGCTGTATCCGACGCCGAAAGAGCGCGTAGTCGAGCTTGTCGAAGGCGGCCCAAAATTTGTCGCCAAGTTGCAGGAGCCGGCCATTCCGCAAGATCCCACCTCAAGCCAGCAGTCCGAGCAACTCCCCACATATAACGCCTACTCGATCGACGGCGATGTCACCGCGCCGCTCGTCTACGTGAACTACGGCATCCCTGAAGATTACGAGCAGCTCGATCGCATGGGCGTCTCCGTCAAAGGCAAAATCGTCATCGCGCGCTATTACCATTCCTGGCGCGGCATCAAGCCCAAAGTCGCCGCCGAACACGGCGCCATTGGTTGCCTGATCTACTCCGATCCGCATGAAGACGGCTTCGTTCAAGGCGAAACGTTTCCCGCCGGAGCCTGGCGCCCGAAAGATGGCGTCCAACGAGGCAGCGTCGCCGACATGCCGTTCTATCCCGGCGATCCGCTGACGCCCGGCGTCGGCGCCACGAAAGACGCCAAGCGCCTCAAGATCGAAGACGCCGCCACCATCACAAAAATTCCGGTCCTGCCGATTTCCTACGCGGATGCGCAGCCACTTCTCGCGGCGCTCACCGGCAGGGTCGCTCCAGCCGACTGGCGCGGCGGTCTCGGCCAGACCTATCGCATCGGCCCGGGCCCCGCGAAAGTTCACCTCAAAGTGAAATCGAACTGGGACATCAAGCCCGTCTACGATGTGATCGCGAAAATCCAGGGCTCGGCGTTTCCCGATGAATGGGTGCTGCGCGGAAACCATCATGATGCGTGGGTGAATGGCGCGGAAGATCCCGTGTCCGGCGTCGACGCCGTTCTGGAAGAAGGCCGCGCGTTTGGCGAACTCCTGAAGCAAGGCTGGAAGCCCAAGCGCACCATTATCTTGTGCGCCTGGGACGGCGAAGAGCCGGGCCTCCTAGGTTCCACCGAATGGGCCGAAGAGCACGCCGACGAATTGCGCGCCCACGCCGTGGCCTACATCAATTCCGACACCAACGGCCGCGGCTACCTGTTCATCGAAGGCTCGCACACCCTCGAAAAATTCACCAACGAAGTCGCGCGCGATATCTCCGACCCGGAAACCAAGCTCTCCGCCTGGAAGCGCGACCAGCTTCGCGATATTTCCCAGGCGAAATCCGCCGAGCAGCGTCAGGAAATTCGCCAGCGCGGCGACCTCCGCATCGCGGCCCTTGGCTCAGGCTCGGATTACACCGCGTTCCTGCAACACGACGGCGTCGCCTCGGTCAACATCGGCTTCGGCGGCGAAGACGGCGGCGGCATCTACCATTCGGTCTACGACGATTATTACTGGTACACGCATTTCAGCGACGGCGATTTCGTTTACGGCCGCGCTCTCGCGCAAGCAGGCGGAAGCATGGTCATGCGACTCGCAGACGCCGACTTGCTACCGTTCGAATTCAACGATTTCTCGGACACCATCCAGACCTACGTCAAGGAACTCAAAGCTCTCTCCCAGAAAATGCGCGACGACATCACCGAGCGCAATCGCGAAATCGAAGACGGCGTCTTCACCGCCACCAACGACCCGAGAGCGCCGCTGGTCGCCCCGCCAACCGAAACTGTTCCCACGCACCTGAATTTCGCACCGCTTGACGACGCCGTGGACGCACTAACCCGCAGCGCCGCCGAATACCACAAAGCCTACGAGCAAGCCAACGCCAACGGTGGCGCTGCCCTGGCTTCCGCCTCGCTAGTCCAAGTGAACCAACTGCTGATCGAAAGCGAACGCAAGCTCACCACCACCGAAGGCCTGCCCAACCGCCCGTGGTTCAAGCATCAACTCTACGCTCCCGGCTTTTATACGGGATACGCCGTGAAAACGATCCCCGCAGTCCGCGAAGCAATCGAAGCGAAGCAATCGAAGCAAGCGGACGCTGCCATTGTCGTGGTAGCGCAAGTTCTGCAGGACGAAGCCGCGCTAATCTCGAGCGCCGCAGCCAAACTCGCCGCGGCAAAGTAGCCGTCGCGGTGGCACAGGCACTCTTGTTTACCCTGAGTTTCGAAGGGCCTGTGCCCACGTCAAAGCAACCGAGACGCAGCCCGTCAAGTTGAGTCCGCACCTTACTCAAAACCTGTCATCCTGAGGCGATCCGACGAGGATCGCCGAAGGACCTCAACCTATAATCCGGCGATCACTCTCGCCAAGGCAGGAATTTAGTCTCTCGTGAAATCAGTTCCTGGAGGAAGCCATTCCATCCTATAACCTAGCCATCGTCGGTTTCGGCAACGTAGGCCGCGCCTTCCTGCGCCTGCTCATCTCCAAAGAAACCGAACTCCGCCGCCGCTACGACGTCCGCTGGCGCCTCACCGGCGTCGCCACCCGCCGCACCGGATGGCTCGCCGATCCCGATGGTATGAATCCCATCGCTGTCCTCAACGATCACTGGCCGATGCAGCCGCCAAATACCGCTCCGCGCAACGTTCGCGAATGGGTCGAGCGCGCCCGAGCCGACGTCGTCTTCGAAGCCAGTTCCCTCAATGTGGACACCGGCGAACCCGCCATCGACCACATCAAAGCCGCCCTTGAGCTGGGCGCACACGCCGTCACCGCCAACAAAGGGCCCATCGTGCATGCGTTCAACGAACTCACCGCTCTCGCCAACGAAAAAGACAAGCATTTTTTCTTCGAAGCCACGGTGATGGACGGCGTTCCGATTTTCTCGATGTTCCCGCTGGGCTTGCCCGCCACCGAAATTCGCGGCTTCTCCGGCGTCCTCAACTCCACGACCAATGTGGTCCTCACGGAAATCGAGAAAGGCCGCACCTTCGACGAAGCCGTCCGCCGCGCTCAATCCATGGGCATAGCGGAAACCGATCCCTCCGCCGATCTCGACGGCTGGGACGCTGCCGTCAAGGTCGCCGTGATGACGATTGTGCTTTTGGGTGTACCGATGCGCCTCGATCAAGTCCGCCGCACCGGCATTCGCGAGCTCACCGAAGAAAAAATCCGCTCGGTCCGCAACTCCGGAATGCGCTACAAGCTGGTCTGCCGCGCCGAACGCCGCGGCGGCGGAGTCGAATGCAGCGTCCAACCCGAATTGCTCCTCGCCTCCGACCCGCTAGCCAACCTCGAAGGCAGCAGTTCCGCCGTCCGCTTCGACATGGACGTCTTCGGCCTCTCGCTCGTCGAGCACAATCCCGGAGTCGAAGCCACCGGCTACGGTTTGCTCGCCGACTTCCTCCGCGCCGTCCGGCCGTGATTGCTAACGCTTATAGTTTGCCGCGTACGCCGGAACGGGAATCGCTTCGTCACAACGCGCGTCTCGAACCGGAGCGTCGGCAGCCAGTCGCAAAGGCACAACCCCGGCCCAAACGCGCAAAGCATAATCCTCCGCATCATCTTCCACCGGCCCCCTCCGCATCTTTGCCGAAACTTCTGTAAGTGCCAGCCGCAAAATACTCGTCGCTTTCAATTCCTTCTCATTCGGCTGCCGCGCATCATTCCACCGCCCCGGCAAAATCTTCTCCGTAAACGCTCGCAAAGCCTCGATCTTTTCTGCGGGCGCATCGACAAGCACTGCTTTTCCGAGCGCCACCACTGACCGATAATTCATCGAATGATTGAAAACGGATCGCGCCAGCACCAGCCCATCCACCAGCGTCACGGTCACACACACCGCAATCCCCGCGCTCGCCCCGCGCAACATCCGGCTAGCCGCCGACCCATGAAAATAAATCGCATCCCCCACCCGGGCATACATCGTAGGAATCACGAATGGCTGGCCATCCGTGGCAAATCCCACATGGCAAACAAATCCCTCATCTAGAATCTTGTAAATCGTCTCGCGGTTATAAACGCCGCGATGCGGTTCACGCACCACACGCGTGCGCTCATTCGGTGTAAAGGTTTCAGACAAGATCGTCCTCGTAGAGAAACGGAGCGCGTTGACCGCTTTGCGGTCGCTGTCCCATTTTTTAATAGCCGGCGCC